>Ga0209598_10000471_pt1 | contig 32039 bp, 25 predicted proteins | sample M_140807_EF_Meta_FD_187317 | JGI IMG/M metagenome (GOLD analysis project Ga0209598, IMG submission 187317) | Freshwater microbial communities from Lake Montjoie, Canada to study carbon cycling - M_140807_EF_MetaG (SPAdes) (version 2) | ecosystem: Environmental > Aquatic > Freshwater > Lake...
GGAGTCCGCCTCGTCCTCGTCCTCCTCCTCCTCCTCCTCCTCCTCCTCCTCTGCCGCCGCCGCCGCCGCCGCCGCCGCCGCCGCCGCGAGCGGCAGCCGCCCGCAGCGCGCGCGCACGGTGCCGTCGCGCTACCTGGACGGCCTCGAGGACGCCGAGCTGCCCCCCGATGTCCCCCCGCCTCCACCGGACAACGACGGAGACGGCTTCAACGTGCTCGACGACTGCGACGACGAGAACGCCGCGGTCTACCCGGGTGCGCCCGAGATCGAGAACGGCATCGACGACGACTGTGACGGCTACCGCGACGAGATCGCCGTCTGCGCGGATGGCGTCGCGCCCTACCAGACCATCCAGTCCGCCGTCGACCTGGCCCCGCTCGGCGCCGTCGTCGAGGTCTGCCCGGGCGTGTGGACGGAGAACGTGCGCATGACACGCGCCATCACGCTGCGCGGCGGCGGCGCGACGCCATACGACGTCGTGATCGACGGCGCGAACGCGGGACCCACGGTGACCGTCGCCGGCACCGAGGTCGATGAGATCGCGCTCAACAACCTGCAAATCAGAGGCGGAAACGCGGTTGAGGGCGGCGGTGTGCGCTGCGAGAGTGGCCTGCTGATGATCACGGGCGCGCACATCACGGCGAACGCTGCGACACACGGCGCCGGGGTCTTCATCCGCGGGTGCCAGGTGCTCATCAGCGCGAACGAGATCGACGGCAATGTGGCCGCTGAGCAGGGCGGCGGCGTCTACATCGACCGCGCCCGCGGCGAGGTCGGTGACAACCGCATCGCCAATAATCAGGCGCGCCGCGGCGGCGGCGTCGCGGTCGTCGAGGGCGAAGCGGTCGTGCGCGGCAACGATATTCGGGGCAACCACGCGGTCGACGGTCAACAGCCGGGCACCGCGCTCGGCGGCGGCGTCTGGGCCAACAGCAACGCCCTGATCGACGGCAACCGCGTCGTCGACAATACGACCGACTTCGACGGCGGCGGCCTCTACGTGATGCCGAACCGGAGCGGCACGATCTCGAACAACACGTTCGAGGACAACCACGCGGGCGGCGACGGCGGCGGCGTCTACCTGAGCCGAAGCGCACGCGGTGTTTTCGAGTTCAACGTCGTCCGAGGCAACCGCGCCGAAGACGACGGCGGCGGGCTGCGGGTGTTCACGAGCCAAGCCATCGTGCAGTTTTCGGAGTTCATCCGGAACGAGGCGGGCGATGACGGCGGCGGCGTCAAAATCTCCCATAATTTGAGCAACTTGCGCGATTGCTTGGTCGAGGAGAACTCGGCGGGCGACAAGGGCGGCGGCGTCGAGCTCGACAACGACCACAGCCTCGTCGAGCGGCTCGTCATTCGGAATAACTTCGCGACCTACGGCGGCGGGCTTCACGCGTCGACGGCGCACCAGGGCCACCGGGTCTACGACACCCGCATCGAGGGCAACATCGCGGCCCAGTGCGGCGGTGGCATCTACTTTAACGACGAGACGTACGCGCTCGAGTCGTTCCGCGTCGAGGTCATCAACAACTCGGCGGCGCGCGGCGGCGGCCTGTGCGCGTTCAACATGGCGAACTACGCGTTTACGAACGCCCTCTTCGTGGGGAACCGCGCCGACCTGACCGGCGGTGCGATCCACTCGGAGAACTCGAACGCGCGCTTCAACTTTGTCACGTTCTCGGACAATGCCGCGGAAGACGGCGCCGCCTTGTACGCGCTCACCGGACAGTTCAGCGGCGCGAGCAACATCGTCTACCGCAGCCTTTTTGGCCCCGCAGTCACGAGCTCTGGCGCGAATATCGCGTGGGGCTACAGCAACGTATTCCTGAGTGATAACGCGCCCTTCATGGGGATGGGTGACCCGACCGGCGCGAGCGGCAACCTCGCAGACGAGCCCAACTTCGCGGACCCCGACCAGCGCGATTTTCACCTGATAGCGCCGAGCGTGTGTATCGACACCGGCTCCCCCGGCCTGTCGGACCGCGACGGTTCTCCCGCGGACATGGGCTACTACGGCGGACCGGAGTCACCATGAAGCGCAGTCTGCGCGCGGCCATAGTCTGTGTGCTCCTCGCAGGGTGCGGCGGCTCCAGTAGCGAGCCGAAAGGCACCGATGCTGCACGCGCTGACGCCGCGCCCTCGGGTGGCGAAGACGCGGCCGCTGGCGGCGTTCCCGCAGACGCCGCCTCCGGAGGCACGCCGGGTGATGCCCAGGGGGGCGGTTCGGCGAGGGACGCCAACGTGGGCGGTGACGACGCTGCGACCAGCGACGCCGCGCCAACACGCGTGGATGGGTCCAACGCGGACGCGGCAGAGAGCGCCGACGCGACGCTCGACGCAAGCCCCCTGCCGCCGCCCCAGGACGACAACGGACTGGTCATCAACGAGTTCATGGCGAGCAACAAGTACACGTTGCGGGACGCCGCGGGCTCAGCCCCAGACTGGGTCGAGCTCTACAACGGCACCGACCACGCGCTTCAGCTCGGCGGGTACATCTTCTCGACGGACCCAGAGCGCATCGACCCCGCGCTCGCGTTCGTGCTGCCCGAGGGGCTCTCCATCGAGCCCGGCGCGCACCTCGTGCTGCGCTTCGACCCCGAGGCTGACCCCGCACCCGACCGCGTAGCGCTGAACCTAGAGAAGGTCGGCGGCAGCATCGCCCTGCTGCGCCCGGACGGCGCCGAGGTCGACGCTGTCTCCTACTTCGCGCAGACCGCCGACCTGAGCGCCTCGCGCACGCCGGACGGCGCCGAGGTCTGGAACATCCTGTGGGAGGTCTCTCCCGGCGCCGCGAACCCAGACGGCCGCGGTAGACCCTCGAACGGCGTTGTGCCCGCCGCCGACAACGTCGCGAACAAGTACCTGTTCGACGCGCTGCCCGAGATTCGACTCACTGTCACGCCCGCGAACATACAAGCGCTGCGTGACCAGCCCCGCGAGTACGTCGACGCCGACATGACCTTCCAGGGGCGCACGTTCAGCGGCGTGGGCGTTCGACTCAAGGGCCAGAACTCATTCTTGCCCGTCGATCGCAAGCCCTCCCTGAAGATCAAGGTCGACCACACGGTCAACGGCGCGCTGTTCATGGGGCTCGAGACCGTGACCCTGAACAACATGTCGGGTGACCCCACCCTGGCCCACGAGGTCATGGCCTACTGGATGGCGCGCAGCGCGGGCCTGTTCGCGTCGCGGGCGGGCCATGCGCTCGTCTACATCAACGATGCCTTCTATGGCGTCTATAGCCACATCGAGACGGTCGACAAGCGCTTCTTGAAGCGCTGGTTCGCGGACGCGACAGGGCCGCTGTACGAGTCGTGGGACGTCGACTTTCGTCCGAACTACGTCAACACCGAGTGCGACATCGTCAACGACCCGCCACAGCATGGGTGCTACGAGCTCGAGTCGGGCATGGACGATAAGGCGGCGCTCCTGGGACTCGCGAACGCCCTCGCGCTCCCCGCGGCGGACGCGATCGACGCAGCGTCCGCCTTCATCGACTTCGACCAGTTCCAGCTCTACTGGGCCGTCTGCGGCACAATTGGTCAGTTCGACTCGTTCCCTTACTCGAACCCCGGCGACGACTACTACACGTACGTCGAACCGGAGTCGCAGCGCATCACGTTCATGCCGTGGGGAATGGACGAGACGTACCCCGGTCGCCCGGGTCGGAACGTGCTCGGCGTCTCGTCGATTCTGGCGCAGCGTTGCATCGAGGACCCCACGTGCTCCGAGGGCTACCGGCTCGCGCTCTGGAGCACGCTCGACCTGGCACGAGACCTCGACGCAGCCGCCGAAATGGACGCGCGCGTGGCCGTGATCGCGCCCTACCTCGACATGGATGTCCGCAAGCCCTACGCAACCGCTCAGGTGGAGGCCGCGCAACGCGCGATGCGGGACTTCATCGTGCACCGCGCGGACGACGTTCAAGCCATGGTGCCTCGACCTTGACCTCGCGCGGGGGAGCTCAGCGAATGCGACGACTTGCGATGTTGGGGTGCGCCCTGCTCTGGTCATGCGACGCCGCGCCCCCTTCAAGCCCCGGTAGGGATGCGACCGGGGGCGCGTCGACGGTGGACGCCGACCGGACCTCCGACGGCACGCCGAGTGGCGGACGCGACGCCTCACGCGACGCCTCGGGGGGCGCTGCGGGCGGCGCAGACGCTCGCACGGACGATGCGAGCGTGGCGTCAGACGCAGCCGCTGACGCCACGACCGCCGATGCCACGGCCGCCGACGCGGCCACGTCCGACGCGGCCGTATCAGACGCTCAAGCAGTCGACGCCACGCCTGCCCCGCCGAACCCCGAGGACGCGCGCATCAACGAGATCGACTGTGCCGGACGGGAGTGGATCGAGCTGGTCAACCTGACGGACGCGCCCATCGACTTGTCCGGTTGGCGACTGGCCGAGCGCCCAGACCCCGAGGACGCGGACACGAGCTATGCGCTGCCCGAGGGCACACTGCTCGAGCCGGGCGCCTTTCTCGTGGTCGAAGAAGGCAGTGAGGCGCAGGCGCGCGCTGGGTTCGGCTTTAACATCGCCTGCGGTGACGACGAGGTCAGGCTCGTGCGCCCCGATGGCAGCGTGGCCGACAGCACCGAGGTCCCCAGCCGCGGCGACCTGCCCGTGACGTGGGGCCGCTTTCCAGACGGCCGCGGCGATTGGACGCCGACCGAGTCGACGGAGGGCGCGCGTAACCGCCCAGGCGTGGACCCGGGGCCGATTCTTTTTGACCCCATCGCGGGCGGCGTACCGACGATCACGCTGACTGTGACACCCGAAGACGCGACCGCGCTCACGCGCGACGCCCGCGCGACGGTCCAAGCCGAGCTGCAGTTCCAGGCGCCGGGCCAGCCGCCGATGGATCCGGTCTTTGTCGGCCTCCACCTGAAGGGCCGGATCGGCAGCTTTCGCCCGCTGAGCGGCAAGTCGGGCTTCAAGGTGGACCTCAACTGGGTCGACCCGACGCAGCGCCTGTTTGGGATGAAGGAGCTCACGCTCAACAACCTGGTGCAGGACCGGTCGACGATGAGCCAGTGGATGGCCTACGAGATCTTCCGAGCGGCGGGCGTGTGCGCTCCGCGCGTCGGCTTCGCGCGCGTCATCTTCAATGGCACCGACTATGGCCTCTACGGCGACATCGAGAACTACGACGACCTGAAGTTCGGCCGCTGCTTCGAGAGCACGGGCCACGTCTACGAAGGTCGGTACGGCGAAGACCTGCGCGTGGACCTCATCAACCGACTCGACATGAAGGAAGGCGACCCGCTCGATCGCTCAGACATGGAGGCGATCGTCGCGGGCCTCGACGCGCCGCCGCCCGGCGGGCTCTACGCCACGCGCCTGGGTCAGTCGCTCTTCGACTGGGACCCGCTCCTGACGACCATGGCGACGGAGATCTTCGTCGGCCACTGGGACGGCTACTCGCCGACGCGGAACAACTGGCTCATGCACGTCGACGGCGACGGACGGCTCTCACTGCAGCCGTGGGGCACGGACCAGTGCTTCGATCGCAACTTGGACCTTTACTCCGGTCAGGGCCGCATCTTTCAGTACTGCATGACGGACGCGCCATGCCGCGCTGCTTACGAGACCCGGATGGGCCGTGTCCTCGAGGCGCTCGACGCGCTCGACCTCGAGGCGCGCGCTCGTGAGGTCTTCGAGGTCATCGCGCCCGAGGTCGACACGGACACCCGCGACTCGACGAACCTGACGGCCGTGCGCCGCAGCTTCGAGGCGCACTTGAGCTTCATCAGCGCCCGGAGGCAGGCGATTGGTCGCCAGCTCGAGTGCGTGCTCGGCGCGAACGCCGACCCGGATGGAGACGGCTTCCGCTGCGAGACGGACTGCGCGCCCAACGACCCGACGATCAACCCCGGCGCGGCGGACGCCTGCCGCGACGGCATCGACCAAGACTGCTCAGGCGTCGCGGACGATAACGCGGGCTGCCCAGACTGCGAGACCTTCACGCGGGACGGTCACAACTACCTGGTGTGTACCACGCCGCGGAACTGGCAGGTCGCGGGCGCGCACTGCGCCGCGTTCGGTGCTGTGCTCGCGGCCCCTGACTCTGCCGCCGAGGCGACGTGGCTCATGAGTAAGGCACGCACGGTCGTTAACCAAGACTACTGGACCGGCCTGAATGACCGCGATGAAGAGGGCAACTTCACGTTCTTGAACACACAAGGCGCGACGTCTGCGCAGGTGCCGTGGAGCGCGGGGGAGCCCAATAACGCCGGCGATGAGGACTGCGCCTTCCTGCGCGCGGACGACGCCACGTTCAGTGACCTGAACTGCCTGCGGCAGAAGGGCGTGCTGTGCGAGGAGCCGTGCGCGTTCAGCGGCGACGCCGACCGCGACGGCCACAACCGCTGCGGGTCCGACTGCGACGACCAAGACAATACGCGCTACCCCGGCGCGCCCGAGGTCTGCGGCGACGGCGTCGACCAAGACTGCGACGAGCGCGTCGACGAAGGCGAGAACTGTGACTGTCGCGAGGTCTTCCGCGGGGCGCATCGATACCGCGTCTGCGGCGCGCCGCGGACTCAGGGGGACGCGCGCGCGGTGTGCCGCGCACAGGGCGCAGACTTGGCGGTCTACAACACGGCAGGCGAAGCCGTGTGGGTCGCTTCACAGCTCGCCGCGACTCAGGTCGGTGAGGCCTGGGTCGGGCTCGGGGACCCGTTCGCAAGCGACGAGTGGACGTGGGTCGGCGGCGATCCGCTCGTGCTCGATAGCTGGGAGGTCCCCGCATGGGCCCCCGGACAGCCGGACTCGGGCGGCGCGGACGACTGCGTGGCCGCCGTCGCCCCCTCGGGCGGGCTCGACGACCGCGCGTGCGACCAACCGCTCAGCGTCGTCTGCGAAGACACCTGCGTGCGGCGCGTCGACCTCGACTTTGACAGCTACACCGCCTGCGGCACGGACTGTGACGACAGCGACGCTGCGACGCATCCGGGCGCACGCGAGGTCTGCGGCGACCGACGCGATCAGGACTGCGACGGCGTCGCCGACGAGGGCTGTCGCTGACTCAGCGAGGCTGCGTCCTCACTGCCTCGAGCCGCGCCTCGAAGCCGCGATATCCGGGTGCGTAGAACGCTTGACTCTCTGGGGCCCACAGGCCGGAGAGCGAGACTACGCCCGCAGTGCTGCTGACACACAGCTCGGAGAAGCACACATCCTCGCACGGCGCCGCGCCGGGGCCTGGACCCTCGCCTAAGCAGACGATGGTCTCGTCGCCGCCTGCGCGGTGTTGAAACACGGTGACGTAGCGGCCGTCCCCGCGGGTCCCCGCCTCGACGCGCTCGACGCTGGGCCCGTAGGCTGAGACCTCGGTGATGGCGTCGACGATGTCCGCATCTTGGAGCGCGGCGTCCAGCAGATGAACGCCTGTCGGACCGACCCCGATTGCGCTCGGTGCCAGCGGGTGGGGCGCGTGGCTTGCGGCGTCCCCCAGAGTCCACCGAAGCCCCGCGACACGCCCACCGCCGAGCGGACGCACCCGCTCCACGTCGACGAGCAGGCGCGCGTCACCCTCCCCCTCAAGAAGCGCGGACCGCCCCACCTCAAGAAACCAAGTGAAGGGGTGCGTCCCGCGCAGCGGCCCCGTTGCCGGCGTCGTCGCAGTCTGTGTGCTCGTCGGCCGGGCCTTCGGCGCGCTGGTGCAGCCGAGCGCGTTCAGCGCCGCAGCCGCGAGCACGACGGCCCGCGCCGTCACACGGTCCCCACGAAGATGTGCGCTGCGCCGAACGCAAGGCGGTGGACGTCCGTTCGCACGAAGCCGGCCGCACGCATCAGCTCGCAGAACGCGTCGGGCGGTGGGAAGGCCTCGATAGACGTCTGCAGGTAGCGGTACTCCTTGGCGCCGGAGATGAAAGCGCCGAGCCGCGGAACGATGTGGTGCACGTGGAGGCGCGCGAAGGGGTTGTCGGGCTCCGCGAGCTCAAGCACCCCGACACGCCCCCCGGGTCGCGTCACGCGGTGCATCTCGCGCAGCGCGGCGACGCGGTCCGGCACGTTCCGAATGCCGAACGCCATCGTCACGCCGTCGAAGCTTGCGTCTGCGAAGGGCAGCGCCTGCGCGTCGCCTAGCTCAAGCGTGATGCGCGCACTCAGGCCGCCGCGCGCGACCTTCTCGCGCCCGACCTCGAGCATGCCTGCGCTCGGATCGCTGCCCACGACGCTCGACGACGGCCAGACGCGCGAGAGCATCAGCGCGACGTCCGCAGTGCCGGTCGCGAGGTCGAGCAGCCGCGCGCCCTCGGGCGCCTCGACGAGCCGACACAGCTTTCGCCGCCATGCCTGGTCGAGACCGAAGCTCATCAACCGGTTCAACAGGTCGTAGCGGCCCGCGATCCGGTCGAACATCTCACCGCTCCCCGGTCGGGGCATCGTCGGCGTCGTGGTAGGGGTCGTGGTCGCGCTCATGCCGCACCGCCTTCTCTCTTCAGACCCAGCGCGAGGCCGAGCGATTTCAGTTCTTCGGGCGACAGCGCCTGCGGACCATCACTTCGGGCCGCGCCGGGGTTCGGGTGTGCCTCGACGAGCACGGCGTCCGCACCCACCGCCTGCGCCGCGAGCGCGAGCGGCATGATGAGATCTTTCCGGCCCGTCGCGTGGGACGGGTCAACCACCACGGGCTGCCCGAGCGCGTGCTTGAGCAGCGCCACGGCGCCGAGGTCGAGCAGGTTGCGGGTGGTCGTGTCGAAGCCGTTGATGCCCCGCTCACAAAAGACGACGCCGGAGGCGCCGGCCGCGAGCAGGTGCTCCCCCGCGAGCACCCAGTCCTCGACGCGCGCCGACATGCCCCGCTTGAGCAGCGCCGGTTTGCCGGTGCGTCCAATGGCCTTCAGCAGCGAGAAGTTCTGCATGTTCCGCGAGCCGATTTGGAGCATGTCCGCGACCGCCGCGACCGGCTCTACGTCCGCCTCGCCGAGCACCTCCGTCACGACCGCCAGTGCGTGCGCCCGGGCTGCGTCCCGCAGCCACTCCAGCGCGGGCGCACCGTGACCGTTGAACGAATAGGGTGATGTGCGCGGCTTGAACGCGCCTCCGCGCAGGACGCGCCCGCCCGCCTCGGCGACCAGCGCCGCGGCCGCGTGGATTTGGCTCTCGCTCTCCACGCTACAAGGCCCTGAGATCAGGAGCATAGGCGCGCCTCCGCCCAGTACCAGGTCGCCAAAACGGACCTGACCGCCCGCTTGAGCGTCGACCCGAGGGTGCGGGCTGGGGGGCGTGAGAATGTCCGTGACGCCCTCGACCGCCGCGACCGCCGCGCGGTCAACACGCGCCGAGTGAGCAGCGACCTCGAGCGCGCGGACCTCGCCTGCTGCGCCCTGCAGACGCCGCGTCCACAGCCCCAGCGCTTGGAGCGCCGACTCGACAGCAGGGAGCGAAGCGCCGCTGGCGACCTGAACGATGGTGTTCCCGAGCGGATTCATGGGTTTGCCTTGCCTTACTTGGAGCGCTCGAGCGCGGTGTCGACGACAGTCAGGAGAGCGGCGCGCGCGGCACACTCGGGGAGCGAGAGCAGCGCGTGTCGCGCGACCTGAGCCTGCTCCGCGGCGTATACTCGCGTGGCCTCGAGAGCCCCTGTCGCGCGGATTCGAGCGATCAGGGCCGGCTCAAGATCGACCCCATCACCATGTCCCCCCGCCGCGATCCGGGCGGCGATGTCCGCGCTCAGCCCGGGGTCGCGCTCGGAGGCGACGACGAGCGGCCACGTCAGCTTGCCTTCGCGCAGGTCCGCGAAGGGCGTCTTGCCCGTCACAGCAGAGTCGGCCTCGAGATCGATGGCGTCGTCGACGAGCTGGAAGGCCATGCCGAGCGCTACGCCTGCACGCGCGAGCGCATCTTGCTCCGCGAGCCCGAGCTCGCCCGCAGCGCCGCCCGCGACGAGGCCCCATCGAAACAGGGCGGCCGTCTTGCCGTGAATCACGCGCAGGTAAGCCGCTCGGTCAGGCACGAACCGGCCGCGGCGCTCGAGCTGGACCGCCTCGGCGTGGACCATCTCCGCGATCACGTCCAGGAGCTGCAAGAGTGCGGCGTGCGTGCCTGTCCGCGCGACCCGCTGGAGCGCCGCGGTGAGCAGGTGGTCACCCCCCAAGATGCTCGCGGAGTTGCCGAACATCACCCGAGCGGTGGGGGCACCGCGACGCTCATCTCCGACGTCGATGACGTCGTCGTGCAGGAGCGTCGCCGCGTGGACCAGCTCCGCCGCGACGGCCAAGTCCCGCACGGTACGGTCGAACGCCCGCCCGCCAATGCGCGCAGCGAGCATCACACACAGCGGCCGGATGCGCTTGCCGGGCCGCGCGAGCAGCCATGCGGCGGCGCGGTCGGCCAGATCGGCCTCGTCGGTCGTCACCGTGTCGAGCACCGCGGATTCGAGCGCGGCCAGATCGTCGGCGAGCCAGTCGCGCAGCTCGTTGAGCCGCGTCGTCAGGTCGTCGACGCCGTGTCGTGCCGTGACGGTCGAAAGGTTCTCGAGCACCGCCATCACGCTACCTCCCCTCTTCGAGGTCTCGGCGCAGCGCGCGCCGATCCAACTTGCCCAGCGACGTGCGCGGGAGCGCATCGCGCCAGAGCCACTCTTTCGGAACCTTGTGTGGCGAGAGCCGCGCGCGGCACGCCGCCGACAGCGCGTCTGGCGCGACCGTTGGCCCGACAACGACGGCGACGACGCGCTCACCCCATCGGGCGTCCGGCACGCCGACGACGGCGACGTCACGCACACCGTCGACACCGGACAAGACGGCCTCGACCTCGAGCGGGTCGATCTTCGCGCCACCCGAAACCACCACGTCGTCCGCGCGACCGCGCACGTGAACCTGGCCACGCGCGTCGATGTGCCCGACATCGCGCGTCTCGACGCGACCGCCCACCACGGTCGGCCCCGAGACGACCAGCCGCCCATCGGGCGAAGTTTCGACGCGCGTGAACAGCACGGGCGCGCCCACGCCTGATGCGTTGGGCTCCCCTGCCCAGCGTGTTGCGACCTGAGACGCGGCCTCTGTCATGCCCCAGGTCACGGCGACGCGCGCGCCGGCGGCGACGAGCCGAGCCTCGAGGTCCGGCAGCGTGGACGCGCCGCCGACCAGCAGCGCGCGGAGCGCAGGGGGGAACCGGTAGTCGGCGCGCAGCGAGAGGAGCGCCTGCGCCATCGTCGGCGTCACGGACGCGAGCGTGATGCCGTCGCTCTGCAGCGCAGCGTCTGCGCGCGCGGCGTCGAAGGTCCCGTGCAATACGGTCGTGGTCGCATAGAGCCAGCCGCGCAGGACTACGGAGAGCCCGCCGATGTGGTCGAGCGGCAGGCACGCGAGCCAGCGGTCGTCCAAGTGGAGCCCGAGCCGAGCGGCCGACGCGAAGGCCGACATCGCGACCTGCTGGAGCGTGAGCGGGACCGCCGTCGCGTCGCCCGTCGTCCCGCTCGTGCGAATCACCAGCCGTGGCCGCGTGCTTGACCAGGCACGCGAGACGCGCGCGGCGCCCGCCGTGTCGTTCACCCGAAGCACACGCAGCGCAGAGCGCCCAGCCACGTCGTCCGGACCCACAATCGCGGTCGCTTCGACGATCGCACAGGCCCGCTTGAGCTCTTCGGTCGTTGCACGAGCGGGCATGGGCGCGACGCAAGCGCCCACGCGCAGGAGCGCGAAGAGGGACACGACCCACTCGTCGTCGAAGTCGCCAGCGAGCGCGACGCGATCCCGGAGCGTGACTGTTCGGCGCCACCCACCGGCGCGCGCCGCCACGCGCTCGTCGAGCTCCGCCCACGTCCACGCGCCGCGTGGGGTCACGAGCGCGAAGTGGTCGGGCCGCGCGGCGCGCGCGGTCTCGAGGGGGTCGGCGAGCATCATCGCGGCGAGATCCCCAAGCCCGGGCCACGGGGCACGGCACAGAGACCGTTGACCGACGCGGGCCATGGCGCGACGTCCTCGGCCAGCGGCGCCTCGAGCCCGCTCACACCGCCGCCGAGCGCGGCCGCGAGGTGCAGCGCGCCCGCCCGCCCGATCGCGCTCTCCAGCGCGCAGGTCACCACGACCCGCTTGCCCGCAGTGAGCGCCCGCGCAGCCATGTGCCACGCAGGGCGCAGACCGCCCGCGAACATCGGCTTGATGACCGCGACGTCGAGGGCGTCCAGGGCCAGCGCGTGCTCGAGAGAGGCGAGGGTCGTCATCCCCTCGTCGAGCGCGACGGGCAAGCCAAGCTCGTGCCGCACGCGCGCGCAGTCTTCGATGCTCAGCGAGGGCTGCTCGACGAACTCGGGCGCGAGGGGGCGGAGCCACTCGCAGGCGCGCAGGGCTTGGTCGCCGCGCCACGCGCCGTTGACGTCCACCCGCAGGCCGATATCGGGGCCGATTGCGGCGCGAATGGCGCCCGCCCGCGTCAGGTCGTCCTGCCAGATGGCAGACGCGCCGAGCTTGACCTTGACCGCGCGGTGCCCTCGACGCACCGCTTCGAGCGCGTCGACCGCGGTGTTCACGAGCGCGTGAACAGGGACCGCGTCGACAGGCACGGCGCTTTCGCCGGCGAGCAGGGCCGCGATGTTTCGGCCGGCGCGATGCCCCGCGAGGTCAAGCGCCGCGGCGTCGAGCGCGTGAGCGACCTCGAGAGGCAGGCCATCGAGCGGCAACGCCTCGAGCGTGACCTCGCCCGCCACTTCGAGCGCTCGGAGCGCGGGTTCGAGGGCGGCCAGGTCGACGGAGAAGCCGGGCCACCCCGCGGCGTCCCCCCACCCTGTGAGGCCGTCCGCGTCGACGAGCCCCACGAGCCAGCCGGTGCGATGCGTCAGGCGCGTCGTCGACGTCACGATAACGCGCGCCGCCCGCAGGCGGTAAGGCCGAACGAGGACGCGCGCGCGGGTCACAGGGAGAGCCCCACGGCCAGCAGCGCGCCGTAGACGACGCCGAGGCGCGCCGCGCCGCCCAGGTGGGGGTTGAGCGCCGCGCCGTCCTTGCGGTGCAGCGCGACCAACTCGCGCAGGGCGAGGGGCATGGTCAGCAGCGGCAAGAGCCAGCCGAATCCGCCGCGCGTTGTCAGGACGTGCCAGGCGGGGATCGCGTACGCGAGGGCGAGCATCGCCGCGTATTCGCCTCGCGCGAAGCCCGCCCCGAAGCGCACCGCCAACGTGCGCTTGCCCGCCTTGGCGTCCGTGACGCGGTCGCGCAGGTTGTTGACGATCAAGATGCATGTTGCGAGCGCGCCGATGGCGACGCCAAGCAGCACAGCGCTCGGCGTGAGCGTGAGCGCCTGCACAAAGTAGGTCCCGGCGACGGCAGCGACCCCGAAGAAGGCCATGACGAAGACATCGCCAAGACCGTGGTAGGCAAGCGGCATCGGGCCGCCCGTGTAGGCCAGCCCGCACACAACGCTGACGACGCCCAGCGCGAGAATGGGCATGCCCGCGCGCTCCACCAGCAGGGCACCAAACAGAACCGCGAGCCCGAAGCTGACCGCAGTGCCGATCCCGACCTGCCGCGGCGTGAGCCAGCCGCGCTGCGTGGCACGCGCAGGGCCAAGCCGCTCGGCGGTATCCGCCCCCCGCTTGAAGTCCTCGTAGTCGTTGAAGAGGTTCGTGCCGATTTGGATGAAGATCGCCCCCGCGAGGGCCGCGAGCGCGGCGCCTGCGTGGCTCACACCGTCCGCGTGCGCCAACGCTGTGCCGACCAGCACGGGCACGGCGCCCGCAGTCAGCGTCTGCGGTCGAATGGCGGCGAGCCAGACGCGCGCGGTCGAGGGGCGCAGCGCGTCCATCAGGGCAGCCGCCGGAACTTCTTGAAGTTGGGCCGGCGCTTCTGAACGTAGGCGTTCTTACCCTCCTGCCCCTCCTCACTCATGTAGTAGAGCAGGGTCGCGTTGCCAGCGAGCTCTTGAATGCCCGCCTGGCCGTCGAGCTCCGCGTTGAAGGCGCTCTTGAGCAAGCGCAGCGCGAGCGGCGAGAGATCCAACATCTCACGGCACCACTGAACGGTCTCGGCCTCGAGTCGCTCCAGCGGGACCACGTGATTCACGAGGCCCATGTCGAGCGCCTGCTGCGCGTCGTATTGGCGACACAGGAACCAAATCTCGCGGGCCTTCTTCTGACCGATGTGGCGGGCGAGGTAGCTGGCGCCGAAGCCGCCGTCGAAGCTGCCCACGCGCGGCCCAGTCTGCCCGAAGCGCGCATTATCCGCTGCGATGGTCAAGTCGCAGACCACATGCAGCACGTGGCCACCGCCGATGGCCCAACCGGCCACCATGGCGACGACCGGCTTGGGCATCGAGCGAATCTGTTTCTGCAGGTCGAGGACGTTCAGGCGAGGAACGCCGTCCTTGCCCACGTAGCCTTTGTCCCCACGAATACGCTGGTCGCCGCCGGAGCAAAAGGCCTTGCCGCCGGTGCCGGTCAGGATGATGACCCCCACGTCCGGGTCCTCGTGCGCGTCGGAGAAGGCGGACTGCAGTTCGAAGAGCGTCTGCGGCCGGAAGGCGTTGTGAACCTCGGGCCGGTTGATGGCGATTTTCGCGATGCCCTCGGCCTTGAAGTACTCGATGTCCTCGAAGTCGCGGACGCGCTCCCAAGCGGGCAGCGCAGGGGTCTCGCTCATGACGTGGCTCCTGGGTTGAAGTGCGTGGTTGAGGTGAGTGTCGCCTCGACGGCTGCGGTTGCGGCGCCGAACGCCGCGCGATGCTCCGCCGCGTCCACGGCGCGGTCGACGCGCGCGTGCACGACGTGCAGGCCCAGCGCTGCGCGGGCCGCGTCGAGCGCGCGCCCGAGGGTCTCCGTAGAGTCACAGGCGTGCACGGTCGCGCCGGCCGCCCGTGCGAGCGCCGAGATGTCGGCCTCGGGCGGGGTCAAGAAGTAGCGGTCAAAGTGAGGCGTCTGGGACGCGATGGGCAAGTAGCCGAATATCGCGCCGCCGCCATTGTCCGTGACGACCAGCGTCAGGTCGACGCCCGCGCCGCGCGCCGCGACGAGCGCGCCCACATCGTGCTGGAAAGCGACGTCACCGAGCAGCACCACGACGCGACGGCCGCTCGCCTTCGCGACGCCGAGCGCCGTCGCAATCGTGCCGTCAATCCCATTCGCGCCGCGGTTCGCATAGACATGAACATCGACGTCGCGCCGCGGCGCGAAGGCGTCGAGGTCGCGCACAGCCATGCTGCTCGCCACAAAGAGCGCGTCCGCGTCCGCCAGTCGCTGCGCGACGCTCGCCATGATTGACCCCGACCAAAACTCGCCCAACACAGACGCACGAAGCGCCTCGCTGGCCGCGCGGTCGGCGTCGATCCACGCGCGAGACCATGCGCTGGACGGGTCTACGGCGGGCGCGATGCGCTGCAGCGACCGCAGCGCGGCGATGGGCTCACCGTCGCACCATGCGGCGAGCCGGTCTGCGGGGTCGGCGCGCAGGCCGTCGAGCGAGACCCCGAGCTGCAGCGCGCCACACCCCGCGACGAAAGACTGACCCGCGCGCGTCGTCGGCGTGCCGCCCACGCGGACGATGAGGTCGGGCGCATGCGCGGCCATAAACGCAGCGGAACGGAGCAGCGCCTCGCCGCTCGACAGCACCGCGGCGTGCCTGCCTGAGAAGCGGAGCTGCGAGATGGGCTCCGCCAAGACAGGAGCGCCCCAGGCCTCTGAGAGCGCGACGACCGCAGCCTGCATCTCCCCGTGAGGTCGCGCCGCACCACAGACGATGAGGGGCCGCTGCGCGCGCTCGATGCGGTCGACGATGTCTGCCGGCCAAGTGAACGTCGACGTCGGGGCGGCGCCCCAGACGCGTCGCGCGACTTGCTCGGCGATGCCCTGCAGGCCTTCGGACCACAGGGGCTCACGAAACGGCAGGTTCAGGTGCGCTGGCCCGCCCGGGCGGTCCGTCGCCGCCCGAAGCGCGTCGACGGCGGCCCGACCCCAGACCCGCGCGCCGCCCTCGGTCGGCGGACCGGGGTCGCAGAAGTGGACAGCGTGCGCCCCGAAGAGGCGGGCTTGCTCGATGGTCTGCGGCGCGCCGCACCCGTGCAGCTCGGGCGGTCTGTCCGCGGTGAGCGCGATGAGCGGCGCGCCGGTGCGCCGCGCCTCGACCAGCGCAGGCAGGTAGTGCGCGCCCGCAGACCCGGACGTGCAGACGAGGGCGACGGGCGCCCGCTTCGGCAGCGAGAGCCCGAGCGCAATGAACGCCGCGACGCGCTCATCGACCGCCACGACGACGCTGACTCGGCCGCTCGCTTCGAGCGCCGCGAGCGCGAGGGCGAGCGGCGTGCTGCGGGAGCCGGGAGAGAGCACGAAGGCGCGCACCCCACCGTCGACGAGCGCGCCGACCAGCGTCGCTGCGGCGTCTGCGTTTGCGCGGGCGACCTCAGGCGACATGGGTCGCCTCGCTCGTCTGCGCCGACGCCAGCGCGGACCGCATGACGCGGAGCTTCAAGTGGGTCTCGGCGAGCTCGCGGGCGGGGTCAGAGCCCGCGACGAGGCCTACCCCGGCGTAGAGCCGCGCGGCCGATACGTCGAGCTCGCCGCAGCGTAAACCGACGACCCAGAGGCCCGTCTCGCCTTCGTCGATGCCCACGGGGCCCGCGTAGAGCCCGCGGTCGAAGCCCTCGTGGGCCTCGAGCCAGGCCCATGCGGCACCGCGGGGCGCGCCGCAGACCGCCGGGGTCGGGTGGAGCGCCTCGACCACGGCGCGCGCCGGAACGCCGCCGCGCAGCAGGCCGCGCACGGGCGTCCTGAGGTGGCGCAGGTGAGGCAGCGTCGCAACGACGGGGGTCGTTGGGATGTCGAGCGTGCCGGGGACGCAGAGCGGCTCGAGCGCCGCGCGGATGGCCTCGACGACGTAGGCGTGCTCGCGGCGGTCCTTGGGGCTGTCGAGCAAGCGCGCTGCCGGCTCGTCGAGCGGCGCGGTGCCGGCGAGCGCGTCCGTCGCCACCCAGCGCCCCTCGGGCCCGCGCGATACGTGTGCGAGCAGTTCGGGCGAGGCGCCCACGAAGCTCCGGCCGCCTTGACCGACGCCGAACACGAAGGCCGACGGCTGCTCGACGAGCAGCGCGGCGAGGACTGCGTGCGGCGGCGGCGCGGCCTGACCCGGGCATGGCCGCCAGTCCTCGGCGCGCGCCAAGACCACCTTGTCGAGCGCGCCCGCGCGGAGCGCTTCGAGGGCGGTCGACACCCGCTGCAAGAAGGCGGCGTCCGTAACGGCGTCTTGGCTCTCGTCTGGGCGAACCAGCGTCCTCGGCTGCGCGCGCGTGCGCGTTTCGACCGCATCATCGAAGCGGCGGACCCGCGCCGAGAACTTGAGCGCTTCGCCCCGCCAGCCCCAGGCGCCCACGGTCGACCGCACTTCACCGACCTCGCCGGCCTCGCTCTCCGTCGGCGCGAGGCCTAGCCAGGCGTGCCCGAGCGTGGGCGCAGCCAGCCAGAACCACGCCTCGCCTCGGTCGTGCGCCGCCGCGACGGCGTGGAGCCCCGAGGGCGAATCTGAGCCGATGTTCACGCGGACGAGAACATCACAGTCAGCGCGCTTTTTCAACACAGGCCTCGACAATCCGAGCGCCGTCGTTCAATCCTTCCGTCGTGGCACGCGATGTTCAGTCGAGCATGAACTCCAAAACCGCGCCCTCGTCCGAGACAGCGGACGACGCGCGCCGTGGCCCGCAGGATGCCCTGACGCGCTCCGTCCTCGACGTGTCGGCGGCGGCGGGCCAATTCATCGAGTACTGGGGCTTCAAAGCGCTCTACGGTCGCATTTGGACCTTGCTCGCGCTGCATCGCGCCCCCCTCTCGCAGGCCGATATCGCGGACCTGCTGGGCGTGAGCCGCAGCGCGGTGTCGACGGCGATGGCCGAGCTGCTTGAGCTCGGCCTCGCCAAGCCGCGCGACGACCATCGGCACGCGCCGTGGGAGGCGGTCATCGACGTGTGGCCGACCATCGCGGGGGTGCTGCGCTCCCGAGAGTGGATGCTGCTCGAGGCCGCCCGGACCGCCCTCGAGGCCGCGATCGAGGAGGCCGAGATCGCAGCGACCGCCCAAGACGGCGCGGCCCCGGTGCAGTGGGACGTCGATCGGCTGCGGATGCTGCTCGCGATGACAGAGATGGGGCAGGGCTTCCTGAAGATGCTCATGGCGCTGCGTATGCCGCGCACGCCCGATGGATTCCAAGGGTGGATGGGGCGCGCGAGCCAGATCGTCGCGCGCCTCCGCGGCGGACGTTAGCCCGGCTTGCTCAACGTCCGCAGCCTGACCTACCCTGCGGGCCATGGCTGAGCCCTCAAACGAAGCGACCGAAGACCTGCTGAAGAAGCTCGACGCCGCTCTGCGGCGCGCTGACCTGCTCGAGCGTCGCGTGGCCGCTTGGGAGCGCGAGCTCGCGAGCGTCCGCACGGAGTTGACGGACTTCGCAGCGCGGGCGCCCGCCGCGCGCGCCGAGAGCGACCGCTGGCACCAGCTTGAGGCTCGCTTGGGCCGCCTTGAGGTCCGGAGTCTGCAGGCGCAGGCGCGGCGCGCCCTCGAGAGCGCGCCCGCCGCCGGCCCAGTGCGGCCGCGCGTGCCCAGGTCGAGCGACGAGGAAGACGACGTCTGCGCGCTGGTCTTCGCGCGTTGGGAGCCGCTGGAGGCCAAGCCCGGCGAGAAGGTCACGCTGCGCGTCAAGAGCGACGGCTACGAGGAGGGCGACGTGGTCGAGTTCCATATCAGCGAGCTGGGTTCAGACGCCGCGGCGCTCGTCCTCAAACAGGAGATCGACCGCGCGGACCCCAGCGAGGTCACCGTGACGTGGACGCCCCCTCGGCCCGACGCCGGCTCCGAGCGCGCGTTCACGTATGTCGCCCGTGGTCGCGGTCGAGAGGCACGCTCGCCCGTGCTGCGGGTGCTCGCATGAGCGCGTGGACCCGCGCCCTTCCCTTCGCCGCGCTCGCCTTCACGCTCGGCTGTAACGACCCGATTGAGCGCACCCCCATCGGCGGCGCGGACGCCGCAGGTGGCCAGCCCGAGCCCGGCGGCGCGGACGCGAGCGGCGGCGTCTCTGCAGATGTAGGCCCCGTCGGCGGGGCGGGCGACGCGAGCGCCGACGCGGCAAGCGCCGGCGGCACAGACGCCTCGGGCGGCGCCCACGCCGCGGATGCGGGCGGTGGGGAAGTCGACGCTGCGCGCGCCGACGCCAGCGGTGGCACAGTCGCCGCGGACGCCGCAGGGGGCGCCGCCGATGCGACCCCGGACCAAGGCTTCGTGCCCATGCCGGGCGACATGGACGGTGATGGGGTGCTCGACGAGGTCGATGGTTGCCCCACGATCCCCGACCCCGACCAGCTCGACACGGACGGCGACGCGATCGGGGACGCCTGCGAGTGCGATGGCGTTTACTGCGGCGAGCCCGACGACTGCGAGAGCGTGCCCTACTGCGAGACCGAGACCGGCAACTGCATCATCAATCAGGCGCCCGATGGCGAGGCCTGCGACGACGATAACCCCTGCTCGCTGACGAGCGTCTGCGAGCAGGGCTCGTGCGTGGCGCGGCAGCTCAAGCCGTGCGACGACCCTCGCCCCTGCCACACGGACCCAGTCTGCAACCCCGGGTCGGGCGAGTGCGAGGACGCCCCCCTCGAGGACGGCACGCTCTGCGAGGACGGCGACGTTTGCACGCACCGCGAGGCCTGCGCTGCAGGCGCCTGCGTGGGTGAGCCGCTCGATCCATGCGAGGGCGCGCTCGAGGGCACGGTCCTCGAGCAGGGCGCGTTCGGCCCGGGCGTCGTCCCGGGCGCGCGCGTGAGCATCCTCGGTGGCCCGAGCCAGTTCTCGACGCCCGCAGGCGACTTCGCGCTCGAGGCGGTGCCCGCCGGCGAGCGCGTGCTCGTGCGCGTCCGCGGTCCGTTTGATGACCGCAGCGCGACGTGGGGCGATGTCGTCCTCCCTGTCTCGGTTCGCCCCGGCGAGCGGACCCGCCTGCAGCCCCACCTGTTGCGCGGCTGCCTCGAGAGCGTGCGCATGGCGCAGGGTGAGCTCTCCGCCGAGGTCTTCTGCCAGCTCGACCGGGGTCAGGTCACGGCGACCTTCATCGGCGCTCACCTGCAATTCACCGACGGCCGCCCGTTCAACGGCGCCGCAGTGCGCGTCGACTTGGTCCCGCTCATCATCCCCACGGACGACCTCGGCGCGCCCGACCTGAGCGACTTCTTCGGCCTGCCCGGGGACATGCGCGGGCTCGACGCAGACGGGGCCGCGGTCAACCTCGAGGGGCTCGCGGCCGTGCAGGTGCGCGCCCGCGACGCCGCGACACTCAGTGAGCTCGAGCTCGCCCCCGGCTCGACCGTCGAGCTGCGACTTGAGGGCCTGCCCTTCGATGCTGCAGCGACGGCGTGGCGGCTCGACCCGACCGAGGGCCTCTGGCGGTCCACCCCAGACGTCGCTCTCGCACCGGACGCGCTCGACCCCGCCGTGAGCGCCGAGGCCGTGACGCGCGTGAGCGCGCCGACCTTCGGCTGGTGGAACGTGCAGCGCCCTGCGCCTGAGGCGACCTGCGTGCGCGTCGCCGTGACCGAAGACGGCGAGCCGGCCGTCGGCGCCATCGTGCAGGCCCGCGGCGAGGTTGCGGGCGTCCGCGCGTTCGGCACGGTCGCGGACGACGGCGCCGCCTGCCTAGACGTGCCCGCCGAGACCTACCTGCGGGTCGAAGTGGGTGGGCTCGGCGCGCTCGGTGCGCTGCGGGCCGAGGCGCAGGTCGAGACCTTCGCTCCCGGCCTCACCTGCGGCGCGCAGCGCAGCCAGTGCCCTGTCGCCGCGACGCTCGACCTTGCGCCCGCATGGCCCGCGTGCTGGGTGGGCCGAGCGAGCTACCAGAGCGTAGGCGGCGCGACGCGCCCCGTCCCGGCAGGTCGCGCGGTGGAGGTCCGCGCCTCCCGATTCGGCCTGCGCGGCGGCGCACTCCCGCCTGTCACGTTCTTGGCCGACGACGGGACCTTCTGCCTGCAGGGGCCCCTTGATGCGGACGCCTTCGAGTTCGTCGACCGCGCCGCGCCCCTGCTGACGGGCGATGTCGGCGTCTCGCAGGTGTTCACCGTAGTCCCGCCCGACGGCGCAGGCGCATGCGAACGCGTCGAAGACCTGGCGCGCTGCGGACAGCTCGACGACGTCCTCCTCATCCCCGGCGTCCCGCTGGAATGAGTCCGGTGCCCCGTCGCCTCGCGCTGTCGGCCCTGGCGACGGCGTGCGGGGTGGTCGCGGCGCGTACGCCCCTGCCGGGGCTCCCCGACGAGGTGCGCAGCGCCTTCGAGCGCGGCGAGCTCGCAGACGCAGGCTTGGTGGGCGGCGCGCTCCCCGCGTTCTGCCTCGCGCTGTGCGCGGTCGAGACCTTCGCTTGGCTTGTCCCCGGGCTGCGCGCCGAGCGCGCCGAGGCGGGCTTCGGCCGGGCGCGTCTCCACCTGTGGGCGCACGCGCTCGCCGCCGCGTTGGCCGCCACTGACTTGGCGCGCGCCGAGCTGCCGTTCCTCCTCGTCGCGGCTCGGCTCGCTGCGGTCTTCGGAGTGCTGCGATTGGCCCAATTCGCGGACGAGCGCGGTGCGTTCCACCCGGTTTCGGTGTGGGCGCTCGCCATGCTCGCCCCGCCTCTCACCCTTGAGACCCTGAGCGGGTTCGGGTGGTCGACGCTCGGCCTCGCAGGATGCGCGTGGCTGCTCCACAGCGTGCCCCTCGACGGGCGCCGCCGCGGCACCGCTTGGATCCCGCTCCCGACCTCGAGTCTGCTGCCGGCCGTCGCCGCCCTCGCCTTGCCTGCCGTGGTCACCGCCGTATCGCCGCACGCGCCTCGGTTATTCACATCGCCCTGGACAGTCGGCGCGCTCGCCGGCCTCGGGGCATGGGCGACCGCGCGCTGGGGCGCCCGCGCGCTCGTCGGGGCGAACGCCGACCTGTTCACACCCACGCGAACATTGAGCGCTGTGCTCGTGGGCGCCCTCGCCGCGCTCGAGGCGGCGCGCGGGCCGAACGACGTCGTCTCCCCGCTCTTCATCTTCGCGCTGGTGGCCACGGCGTCAGACGTCGGCGCGGCGCTGCGCTTCTGGAGGCGGTATCCTCTTGCCGCGCGGATTACCCGAATCGAAGAGGCCGGGCGCCTGCCGCTGCTGCACGACGCGCTGTTCGCGGCGCGCCTGCCGTGCCTCGTGAGGCATCGGCGGGCGCGTGCGCTGTGGCACGCAGCCGCGCCACACCTGGGTATGGATGTCTACGTCCCGTCAGAACGCGCAGACGAGGCGCGCGGTCTGCTTGAGCGCGCGGGCTTCAGCGTGCACGCCGTGCGTCCGTCATAGCGGGCTCTGCGTGCACGCACAGACCAGGGCGGGCCGTTGCTCAAGGCACCCGACCTGCGCGCCGGGGACGCACGCGTCCGCGGGAGACGCCTCGTAGGCCGCGACGCACGCGCGGCGAAACGACGTGCAGGTCGAGGCGCACGTACCCGTGGCGACGAGGGCGCAGTAGCGACCGCGCGCAGGGTCGAGGCCCGCGCCGCAGAGCGTCGTCGCGGCGAACTCGGGGCACGAGTCCACGAGCCGCTCGTCGCAGACGCCCGCCGATGTGCAGCGGCCGCCATCGCCACAGGCGGTACCGATGGGGGCCGGCGCCCGCGATGGCATCGCGCCCGCCGTGCAATCGACGATCGTCTGGCACGACGACATCGCGCGCAGTTGTTCAAGCGGGCGCACGTCCGCGCAGACGGCCGCAGTGGCCTGTGCCTGACACATCCCGAGGCCCGCGCACCGGCGACCCGAGAACAGATGGACCTGCCGCTCGCACAACGCAATGCCATCGACCATACGCAGCCCGAACGTGTCGAAAACAGAGCAATCCACCGAGGGGCACGCGGCCTCGTCCTCGGGCATGACAGGGCGCCCCTGCGCATCACAGCGGATGCAGAGCCCGGCGCGACAGGGCGCCCCGGGTTCGGTCGGGGCCGCGGTCGGCGGCGTCGTCGGCGGCGACGTGGGGGGCGAGGGCACGGAGGGCATCGGCGGCGCCGCCGAGGGCGGTCCGAGCGATGTGGCTGCGTCCTCGGGCTCGGGCATGCCAGCGGCGGCGCACGCCGAGAGCAGGAGCGCGCAGAGCCACGTCGCACGAGAGCGTAGGGCGCGGCGCGGCCTCATCGCAGGAGCTCGACCTCGCCGGTGTCAAGGTCATATCGGGCCGCGGCGATGCGGAGCCGACCAGAGACAAGAAAAGCCTTGAGCATCGGGCTGTCTTCGACGAGGCGGCGCACCATGGAGCGCGCCTGGACCCGAACAGCCTCGTCGAGCAGGTTGCCGCCCCGGCTGCGTCGCTCTGCCGCCTCGACGGCCGGCAGGATCTCGTTGATCAACGCGCCGATGTGGTCACGCGGCTTCGGGCCCCCGAAGTCGGGGTTGGTCTCACGCACCCGCTTCGGCTTGGCGCTGGCGTGGCCGTCGCCGTGCGCTTCGCCGTGACCGTCGCCGTGCGCTTCGCCGTGGCCGTCGCCGTGCGCTTCGCCGTGACCGTCGCCGTGGCCTTCGCCGTGACCGTCGCCGTGCGCTTCGCCGTGGCCGTCGCCGTGCGCTTCGCCGTGGCCGTCGCCGTGGCCTTCGCCGTGGCCGTCGCCGTGCGCGTCGCCGTGGCCTTCGCCGTGGCCTTCACCTTGAGGCGCGGCCGCGGGCTGGGGCGCGCCGGGGAGTGGCAGCGGGGGGGGGTTACGGTATTCGACCGCGGCCTTGACTGCGCCGCAGCGCTCGTGACCCATCACGAGTACGAGCGACGCGCCCAGGTGGTCCACCGCGTACTCGATGCTGGCCATCTCCACGGCGGTCACGACCTCTCCGGCGGTGCGGACGACGAAGAGGTCCCCGAGCCCAGCGTCGAAGACCAGCTCCGGGGGCACGCGCGAGTCGGAGCACGACACCACGATCGCGAACGGCCGCTGGGACTCGGCGATCTCCGCCCGGCGCTTCGGGGTGGCGTTGGGTCGGCTCGGCTTGCCCTTCACGAAGCGCGCATTCCCCGCTTTGAGCCGCTCGATCGCCGCGTCGGGCGAGACAATCGGCGCGGGGGCCGCGCCGCCGGACGAGGCCCGCGCGACTGCGCTCGTGCCCAAGGCCGCCAGCAAACAGGCGACGAGCACAGCGCGTGTCCCGAGGCCAACGGGGGGCTTCATGGGCCCGTTTCGCTGCCGGTGCTTCATGTGCGCGCCTCCAAGTGTCCGAGTCCGCGCGCCGTTGGCTTGCGCGCGCGGGGTCCGCCGATATGATGCGCCGCAAAGCCGCGTCCCGACAAATCTATCTGGTCCCGCAACGGCGAGGGCGAGTGCGCAAGAAGATCCTCATCGTCGAGCACGAGGTCACCGTCGCCGAGACGCTTGACCGCCGCTTGGCCGCGCGCGGCTACGCCTCGAGCGTCGCGAGTGAGGCTGCCCAAGCGCTGGCCGCGTTCGACGATCTGCGACCCGACCTCGTTGTCCTGAGCCTCACGCTCCCGCGGGACGCCGGACGCGAAGTTTGCCGAAGCATTCGGCAACGACCGCTCGGGGCGCTCGTGCCGATCCTTTTCTTGGGCACGGGGCGTGAAGAGGTCCGCACAGTCGCCGAGGCGATCGCGGCGGGCGCCGACCATTACTTTCGCAAGCCCGACGCGCTCAATGATCTGCTCAGCCGTGTCGTGACGTATATCGGGCCTGGAGACGAGAGCGCGGCCGTCCCAGAGCCGCCGCCTGTCACGGTCACACCCGCCGACGAAGACGCCCTCGTCGCGGCCCTCGCCCCCACATCGACTCTCGTGGGTCCCCCACCCGCGCCCGAATCGGGGCTCTTTCACGCGATCCGCGAGGTGCTGAACACCGCACCTCCGAACGCCCCGCGAAGCCGTACGTGGGCCGAGGTCAGCGCGTCTCCCCCCCCCGTCGCGCCCGAAGCAGGCGACGCTCTGGCCGACGAGGGCCCGGTCGAAGCAAGCGCGCCGCCGATGGCCGACTTCACCGCGCTCGAGGCGATCCTCGAGCGCGTCACGACCGCACCGCCTGAGCCTGCGCAGGCCGCCCCGCCGGGGCCTGCAGCGTTGCCGCCCGAGGCCGAGCCGCTGCAGGCGTGGACGCCGGGGCGCCGCTGGACCGACGAGCCGCTCGAGGCCCCACAGCGTTCGGCCCCCGCCGCGCCGCCGCCCGCCGCGCCGCCGCCCGCCGCGCCAGCGCGGCCTGCGCCACCGCCCCCCGAGCCCGCGGCCCCGCCGAGGGCGCCTGCCCCGGCCGAGGTCTATTCACCGCCGGTCGCACCTCCCGCAGCGTCGAGCGCCCCCTTGCCTTATGCCCCGCCGCTGCACGCAGACACGCCCTCGTTCGCGGGCGCGCAGGTTTTCGCTCCGCCGCGTCGACCGCCGCACGATCCGATGGACGCGCTCACAGCGCTGCTCGACGCTGGGCGCGCGATTGAGCTTGAGCGGCGCGGGGTTGCAGAACTGCTGGCTGCGCTCTCGAACAGTGGCCTCTCAGGCCGTGTCGAGGTCGCCTCGGGGGGCGTGCTGCGGCGCATCTTCTTCGACCAGGGCGCGCCGGTCTTCGCGGACAGCAGCGAGGCGTCCGAAGACCTTGTCGGTTTTCTCGCGGCCGAGGGCCGCATCACCCGCGCGACCGCGATGGAGGCACGGGACCGCGCGCTCGTCACCGGCGCCTCGCCGGACGAGGTGCTGATCGACGCGGGCTATCTTGAGCCCGATGATGTGCACCGCGCACTGCGGAATTGGGTCATCGAGCGCGTGACGAGCCTCTTCGGGCTAGAGGCGGGCGAGGCGACCGTGCTGAGGGGGGGCCCGCGGCCCATCGACCCCGTCGACCTCGGTATGCACCCTGGTCGCCTCGTGCTCGATGGCGTGCGGCGCAAGTACGGCCGCCTGAGGCTCTTTCGCGCCTTTGGCACGCCGAACACCGTGCCTCGGCCAGCGAGCGGGTCCCAAGCGGAGCCGCCCGGCCTCACGCTGCGTCAGGACGAGGCCGCCGTGTTGCGACTCGTCGATGGGCGACGCACGGCCCTGGAGATCGCGCGGACCGCGCAGCTCAACGAGGTCGACACGATCGCCGTCCTGCATGCGCTGGGCGTGCTCGGCTTGCTCGATGGCCCGAGCGGCCTGCGCGCCCAAGGACTCCCGCCGCTCGACGCCCACGCGCTCGAGCGCGCCGGGGCGCCGCGCACGGACGACCAGCACCCGGGGTTTCGAGAGCTGGTCGCGCAAAAGCACGCCGAGATCCACGCCTGCGACTATTTTCAAGTGCTCGGTGTGCCGCGTGCCGCGACGGGTGCCGAGATCCGCGCGGCGTGGGAGCGGCTTCGGCGTTTGTTTGACCCGCACCGCGTCCGCCGAGACGGCCCCTTGTGGGCGCAGGTCCGCGACATCGTGACCGTGGTCGACGACGCGTGGGCCGTGCTCGGGAACGACCGGCTGCGCGCCCACTACGCGTCCCAACTGGAGTAGACGTGCCGATTCGAGAGATCCTGACCCACCCCGACCCGCGCCTGCGCCGCACCGCCGCCGCCGTACCGCGCGTCGACGACGACGTGCGCGCCCTGCTCGACGACTTGGTCGACACTCTCCGCGATATTGGGGGCGCCGGCCTTGCCGCGATGCAGATCGGCGACATGCGCGCCGCCGTGATCGTCGACGTCGGTCGACGCACGCACCCCGAGGGCAAGAGCACGCTGCTTGAGATGGTGAACCCCGTCATCGTCGAGCGGGCGGGGCACATCCTGTGGCGTGAGGGCTGTCTGTCCGTCCCCGGCGTCTCGGCGGAGGTCGAACGCAGCGCGCGGCTGGTGGTCGAGTACCTCGACCGCGACGGGCAGATCGTCCGCCACAGCGCCGAAGGCCTTGAGGCTGTGGCGATCCAGCACGAGCTCGACCACCTGGACGGCGTGCTCTACTTCGACCGACTCGGCGTGTTGGAGCAAAAGCTCACGCTGCAGGACTACGACCGCGCCCGCGCAGAACGAGCCGCTCAAGCGGGAGAGACGGAGAGCGCGCCTTGAGCCTGCGCGTGGTCTTCATGGGCACGCCGGAGTTCGCGGTCCCGGGCCTGGCCGCGGTGCTCGAGCACGGCTGCGAGGTCGTGGCCGTCGTCAGCCAGCCGTCCAAGCCCGTCGGTCGCGGGCTGCAGGTGCAGCCGCCGCCGGTCGCGGCGTTCGCGGCCGAGCGCGGCCTGCCGGTCTTCCAGTGGCCCCGCCTGTCGAATGAGAGCTACGACGCCCTGTCAGCGCTCCGCCCCGACCTGTGCGTGGTCATCGCGTACGGTAAAATCCTGCCGAAGCGATATCTGGACCTACCGCGTCACGGCTGCTTGAACGTGCACGCCAGCCTGCTGCCTCGCTGGCGCGGCGCAGCTCCGATACAGTGGGCGGTACTCGAGGGCGACACGCGCACGGGTGTCTGCGTGATGCGCATGGAGGAGGGCCTCGACACGGGCCCTGTCGCGCACGTCGTCGAGACACCGCTCGGGCCCGAAGAAACCTCGGGTGAGCTGCACGACCGCCTCGCGGCGCTGGGCGCGCAAGCGCTCCGCCACACCCTCACGGCGCTTGAGCGCGGCCCGCTCACCTTCGCGCCGCAGCCCGAAGAAGGCGTGACGTATGCGCGCCGCCTTGAGAAGGCTGATGGCCGCCTCGACTGGTCTTTGAGCGCGCAGCGCCTCCATGACCGCGTCCGCGGCGCACACCCGTGGCCGGGTGCGTTCATCGATCGTCCCGAGGGGCCGCTCAAGGTCCTGTCAGCCCGCGTCTGGACGAACCCCGTGGCGCCGGCCCCCCATCAAGTGGGCAGCGTCCTCGCGCACGCGCCAGACGGCCCCGTGGTCACCTGCGCCGACGGCGCCCTCGTCCTGACACGACTGCAACGCGCCGGCCGCAAGGTCGTGACCGGCGCCGAGTTCATGCGAGGCGCCCCGGACTGCGCCGTTGGAGCGCAGCTTTGACCTCAGACGCCCCCCGCCCGCGGTCACCGCGCGGCCCCCGCATCACGCGCGTCGACGACGCCGGTCAGCCCGCCCGCACCCTGAACGGGCCACGTGAGGTCGCGCTCGAGGTTCTGCGCGCCCTCGACGAGCGCGAGGCGTTTCTGCAGCCCGCGCTCGAGGCAGCGAGCGCGCGCGCCCAGCTCGACGCTCGGGACCGCGGCTTGGCGCACGAGCTGGTCAGCGGTGTGACGCGCTTCCAGACGCGCCTCGACCACGCGCTCGTGCCCAAGCTGAGCCGCGGTCTGGAGGCGACAGACCCCGCGCTGCTGCGCATCTTGCGACTCGGGGTGTACCAGCTCTTCTTCTTGACGCGGGTGCCCGACCATGCGGTGCTCCATCAAGCCAACGACCAGGCTCGGCAGATCGGGCAGGACCCCGCCGCGCGGTTCGTCAACGGCGTCTTGCGGGCCGTGCAGCGAGAGGGCGAGCACCTGCCCGAAGGGCCATCCGCGCACGCGCTCAGCGTAAGGCACGGACACCCCGAGTGGCTGGTCACGCGCTGGCTCGAAGAGCTGGGGCCCGAGCAGGCCGAGGCGCTGCTGCGCGCGAACAATCTGCCTGCGCCGCTCACCGTCCGTATCCACGGCGACCCCACTGCCGCGACCGCTGCCGTCGAGGCCGAGGGGGGGCGACTGACGCCCACGCGCCTCGTCCCCGGCGCCTACCACCTCGACCACCCCAGCCCTTTCCATTCGCCCTCTTTCGCTCAGTCGCTCTGGCGTGTGCAGGACGACGCCGCGCAGGTCGTGGCCCTGCTCGCGGCCCCAAGGCAGGGCGACCGCGTCTGGGACGTCTGCGCGGCGCCGGGGGGCAAGAGCCGCCACCTGGCCGACCTGCTCGGGGGCACGGGGTCCCTGCTCTCCACGGACACACACAAGGGCAAGGTCGAGCGCCTGCGCGAAGCCTTGACGGATGCGCCCGGGATCGCTGTCCGCCTGCATGACGCCACGCACCCTCTCGAAGGTGAGCGCTTCGACGTCGTCGTACTCGACGCGCCGTGCAGCGGTCTTGGCACGCTGCGCCGCCACCCCGAGGTGCGCTGGCGCCGAGACCCCGCCGCGATCCGGGCCCTCGCGGAGCTGCAGCGGAAGATGCTGGACGCCGTCGCGGGCGCAGTCTCGCCCGGCGGCGTGCTCGTCTACAGCGTTTGCACGCCCATGCGCGAGGAGGGACCGGAGCAGGTCGCGGCGTTCCTCGCGCGCCACGCCGAGTTTACGCTCGAGGCGCCCACGTCGCCGCACGTCGACCTCGCCCCGATGACCGAAGCGCCCGGCTTCATTCGTACCTGGCCTCACGCGCACGGCATGGACGCGTTCTTCGCGGCCCGCCTGCGCCGCGCTGCCTGAGAGGGAGCACCGTGACACTCCACCCGCTGATCGCGCCGTCCATCCTGTCCGCTGACTTCGGCCGCCTGCGCGACGAGGTCCGCGCCGTCGCTGATGCAGGCGCGGACTGGATCCACATCGACGTCATGGACGGCCACTTCGTGCCGAACCTGACCTTCGGGCCCGTCGTCGTGCGCGCCGTACGCGACGCCTGCACGCTCCCGTTCGATGTTCACTTGATGATCGAGGACCCCGATGCGTACGCCCCCCAGTTCCGCGACGCGGGGGCGGACCTGATCACGCTGCATGTAGAGGCCACGCGGCACCTGCACCGCTCGATTCAGGTCGTCCGCTCGACGGGCGCGCGCGTGGGTGTCAGCCTGAACCCCCACACGCCCCTGTCGAGCATCGAGCACGTTCTCGAGGACGTCGACCTCGTGCTGCTGATGACCGTCAACCCCGGCTTCGGGGGCCAGTCGTTCATTCGCAACGTCCTGCCCAAGATCCGCGCGCTCCGCGAAATCGTGACGCGGCGCGCCTTGCCCGTTGACATCGAGATCGATGGCGGGGTAAACAGTGCTACCGTTTCCGAGGCGGCTGAGGCTGGCGCGAATGTGCTGGTCGCAGGGTCTGCGGTCTTCGGTGCGAAGTCTTACCGCGACGCAATCGCGGCGATTCGTGCCGGCGCCGCAGAGGGCCTCGCGAAGTGGAGCTCGCCTGTCGGGGCGTAGCGCAGCCTGGTAGCGCACATGCTTCGGGAGCATGGTGTCGGAGGTTCAAATCCTCTCGCCCCGACCAAAAAGCCGGCGTCGCCCTGAGCGACGTCGGCTTTTTTCTTTTCAGCGCACCGTCAGCGGAAGTCGCTGCAGTCGCCGAGCCCCTCGCGCACGATCTGCGGCGTCTCGGTCGTCAGGTCAATCACGCTCGACGGTACCCCGGGCATGTCGCCCCCGTCGAGCGTCGCCGCGAGGCCGTGACCGAAGACGCTCTCGGTCGACCAGGGATCGTTGAGGTTGTCGTTCGACTCGGGGTCGATGGCGCTCGTCACGATGAGCGGCCGGCCTGCGGCCTCGACGATAGCCTGAGGCACCCCATGCGCGGGGACGCGCACGCCGATTCGACGCCGGTTATCCCCCGTCACCCGCGGGAGAGTGCGGTTCGCCTCGAGGATGAAGCAGTAAGGCCCGGGCAAGTACCGGCGCACGATCCGAAACGCGCGGTCGTCGAGCAAGGTGTGCTCGCTGACGTGCTTGATGTCACGAAAGATCAGGGCGAGCGGCTTCTTCGGGTCGAGGCGCCGCAGCGCCATGAGCTGGTCGACGGCCTTCTTGCGGTCCGGCAGACACGCCAGCGCATACGTCGTATCCGTCGGGATGGCGACGACGCCATCGTCCTCAAGGAGCGCGACGACCTTCTCAATCCGGCGCGGAGACGGGTAACGCCCGTCAAGCTGGAGGATCACTTCCGCTTCTTCGGCCGCGACGCTGATGCGCTGCGGGCCGCGATGGCCTTGTTCCGGGCCGCGAGCGCCTTGCGGCTCGCGGGCGTTGGCATGCCCTGACCGGAGCCGCCGGACTTGCGGCCGCTTCGAGGCGCGTCGCTCCCCTTCGCAGCGACCGGCTTCGGCCGCGGGAGCTCGTCGATCTTGCCGGGCAGCGCGATCTCAGGCGCCTCGAGGCGACGTCGGTAGAGCAGCGCGGTGCGACCGATGATCTGGGCGACGTGCGCGCCGGTCTGGGCTGCCAGGGCTCCCGGGGCCTCTTTGCGGTCCACCGGGCACTCGCCATTGATCGAAATCTTGATGAGCTCGTGACGCTCGAGCACCTCCCGCGTCGCCGCGACGAGCGTATCGGTGATGCCGTGCTTGCCGATCTGAACCACCGCGACCAGGTGGTGCCCCAAGGCGCGCAGTGCCCGCTTCTGGGCGCCCGTCAGCGTCACAGGGTTGCGCGGGACAGACGGAGCGGCCTCGTCGTCGCCGTCGCCTTCGTCGACCGACCCGTCGTCGAGCAGGTCGTCCTCCACCGAGTCCGACACCGAATCGTATTCAGACGCCACGAGACCTCCGCCGGCGGAACACGCCGATCACACCCAGGGCCAAGAGCCCCGCCACGCTCGAGCTCGACGTCGCCTGCGCATTGCAGCCGCAGCCGTCGCCCGTGATGAAGCGCCTTGACTGCGCGTTCGGGTCGTTGCCCGTCCCGAAGCCGGCGTCGTTGCCGGCGCCCAAGCTGCCCGGGCCGCTCGCGCCGTCCCCCGCGGCGCACTCGCCGCGGTGGCACACATACCCCTCGGGGCAGACCGTCCAGCTACACGGGTCCTCGACACACTGGCCCGCCTCGCACATGAAGCCGGGGCCACAGTCGACCTCGAAGCACGGGTCGGGCACGCAGCCGCCGCCGTCGCAGACGAGCGGGTACTCACAGACCACGCGCGCGCACGGGTCATTCACACAAGCGCCGTTCTGGCAGACCTCACCGGCGGCGCACTGCACGATGTCGCAGCTGTCGAAGCAGCGGCCATCCTGGCAGCCCTGCTCGGGGCCGCAGCCCGCGGTCGCGCAGGGGTCGGCTTGGCACTGGCCCTGTTGGCAGCGCTGGCCGTCGGGGCAGCCACGGGGGCCATAGCAGTCGTCGGGAATGCACTGTGCCAAGCTGCAGTAGGTGCCCGCGGGGCAGGGCGTGCACGCCACGCTGCCCGCGGCCGTGCTGTAGCTGCCGGCCGGGCACAGCGCGCACGTGGCGGCGGCGGAGGATGTG
>Ga0209598_10000474_pt1 | contig 31907 bp, 30 predicted proteins | sample M_140807_EF_Meta_FD_187317 | JGI IMG/M metagenome (GOLD analysis project Ga0209598, IMG submission 187317) | Freshwater microbial communities from Lake Montjoie, Canada to study carbon cycling - M_140807_EF_MetaG (SPAdes) (version 2) | ecosystem: Environmental > Aquatic > Freshwater > Lake...
CGGCGCCTCCCCCTTCTCCACCTGGCAGAAGGCGCAGCTGCGGGTGCAGATCGGGCCGCCCAGCAGGAAGGTGGCGGTGCCGGCGGCGTAGCACTCGCCCCGGTTGGGGCAGCGGCCCTCCTCGCAGATCGTGTGCAGCCGCTGCTGCTTCACCACCCCCTGCACGGTCTCGAGGGCGGAGGCATTGCCGATCGGCGTGCGGATCCACTCCGGCAACCGTTCGGCCGGCGGGATGGCGCTGTAGCGGGTCGAACGTTGGGCCATGGCGCGCTTCATTCCATCCGGCGGCGGCCCTCGAAGGCCCTCGCCAGAGTCACCTGGTCGGCGTATTCCAGCTCACTGCCCACCGGCAGCCCGTAGGCGATGCGGGTGACCGTGGTGAAAGGCTTGAGCAGTCGGGCCAGGTAGAGGCTTGTGGTGTCGCCCTCGACGCTGGGGGTCAGGGCCAGGATCACCTCGCTGGCATTCTCCCGGTCGACCCGCTGCACCAGTGGCTGGATCTGCAGCGACTCCGGGCCGATGCCATCCATCGGCGAGATCACCCCCCCCAGCACGTGGTAGCGGCCGCGGTACTCGCGGGTGCGCTCCATCGCCAGCAGGTCGCGCGAGTCGGCCACCACACAGATCTGACCATTGCTCCGCTCCTCATTGCGGCAAATATCGCACTCCGGATCAGCGGAGAGGTGGAAACAGCTGCGGCATTGGCCCACCTGGGAGCGGGCCGCCAGCAGAGCGTCGGCGAAGGCGCGGATCTGCTCCTCGGGCTGGCGCAGCAGGTGGAGGGCCAGGCGCTGGGCGGTGCGTGGACCGATGCCAGGTAACCGCTCGAACTGATCGATCAGCCGGGCCAGGGGTCGGGTGAAACCGCTCAGGGCTCGGGCGCAGCTGGGCGGAATCTAGGCGCCTTGAGGGCGGCTCCGCCGCTGGCGCGCCGGTGCCCAGGCCAGAATGCGCGCCAGCGCCGTGACGACCCCATGCTCCACGCCTCCGCCCGCCCATCCCAACGCTGGCCCTCGCTGCTGGCGGGAGTGCTGCTGGCCCTGGTGCTGGTGGGCTGCAGCGCGATCGCGGCGGGTCTCAATTCCTACCAGAGTCCGGATGGGCGTTACGCCTTCCTCTACCCCACCGGCTGGACGCGGGTGCAGGTGAGCGGCGGTCCCCAGGTGGTGTTTCACGACCTGATCAACAGCGATGAGACCCTCAGCCTGGTGGTGTCCGAGGTGGATTCCGACCGCGATCTGAGCGATCTGGGCAGCGCGGTGGCGGTGGGGGAGCGGTTGCGGCGCCAGGTGATCGCGCCCGAGGGCAGCGGCCGTCAGGCCGAACTGGTTCAGGCCACGGAACGCCAGCAGGAGGGTCGCACCTTCTACGACCTGGAATACACCGTTCACCTCTCGGATCGTGACCGCCACGAGCTGGCCACCGCCGTGGTGGATCGAGGGCGGCTCTACACCTTCGCCGCCAGCACCAATGAACTCCGCTGGCCGAAGGTGAAGGAACTCTTTTCCCGAGTGATCACCTCCTTCAACTTGCTGATCTGAGCGGATTCCCTCGTCGTGACTCAGCAGCAGGGCATTGACCCGCCCGTCGTGGTGGTGGGGGCCGGGCTGGCCGGATCTCTTCTGGCCCTTGCCCTTGCCCGGCGTGGCTGCCGAGTGGAGCTGGTCGGATCAGCTGGGCCTTCGGCCACGGCCCTGAGCTATGCCGGTCTTCCCGCTGCCGGGATCCGGGCCTGGAGGCAATTGGAGCGCTGCCATGGCCCCCTGGGCTTGCGCCCTTCCCGCCTTGTGCTGCACGGTTGGCCTGGGCCCCTCCGGCACCTTCCGGCCCCGTTACAGGCCGTGCCCACCGCCCTGCTGCCCTTCGGCCGGGTGGATGCGCCCACCCTGACGGCTGCCCTGCCGCGGGTGCTCGAACGCGCCGGTGTCGTTCGGCAGGAGAAAGGTGTGGCTCGCATTGTGCCCTTGCAGCGAGGCAGCTGGCGCCTCCTGGATGGAGACGGCGCTGCCCTGGCTTTCGCCCAGGACCGCGAGGGGGACCTCCGCACGGATGTGGTGTCTCAGGTGGTGCTGGCGGCGGGTGCCAGTTGCCGGGCCCTCTGGCCCGCCTTGCCGGGGCGGCTCCGGTTCAGCTGGGCCGGGGTGATCGAGCTGGATCCCGCCGCCATCGTGGCCAAAGGCCCTGCCCATCCTTGGCTCAACCAGGCTCTGCGGGGGCGGATCGTTCAGCCCCTGCGCCTGCGACGTCCTGCTTTGGAGTCTGCAGCAGCAGGCCTGCAGGAGGAGCGCTGGATCGTGGATGCGGGTCTTGCCCCGCGGGATGGGGGGATGGTGCTGGGTCAGATCACCTTGGTGGGGCCCGATCCCGATCCGGCCCGGCCCCCCGATCCGGCCATGATGGAAGCCAGGCTGCGGTTGGGGCTGGCGGAACTGGATCCCCTCCTGGCGTCCTTCCCGGGTCGTTACCGCCAGGTGCCGGTGACGTTCTGCCTCCAGGGTCCACCCCTGGCCGGACCGCTGCAGAACGCTCCCGGGCTCTGGGCATTCACCGGGTTCAGCGGCGCCTTCTCGGTGGTGCCCTCCCTGGCGGAATCCCTGGCGGACCGCCTCGTGAGGAGCCTGCAGACCCCTTAGGGCTCAGGGATGTCTGGCTTGTGGGCGACGAGCTGGACGGGCCATGACGGCCCGAGCGTTGGGCGGTTTGCTCTGCATCGCATGGCCCCGATGCTGGCCAGGGCCGGCGGGCGGCCCCATGGTGGGAGCGCAATGCCTGCTTGGCCGTGGCCGCTTCCCCCCTGTCGGTGCTCTCGCCGATTCCTGACCTGGAGGCCCTGCTGCGCATGGGCCTGGCGGTGCTCTGTGGCCTGGCGGTGGGCCTCAACCGTGCCCAGCACGGCGATCGTCCGCACCCCAACCGGGTGCGGGTGCATGTGCTGGTGGGGCTCAGCTCCTGTCTGTTGCTGCTGGCCGCCGGCCCGGATCTCGACGCCCGCAGCCGGGCGATTCAGGGGGTGGCCGCCGGGGTGGGCTTTCTCGGTGCCGGCGAGATCATGACCCCCTCCGTCACCTCCAGCGATGCCCCCAATGAGGTGCGGGGCCTGAGCAGTGCCGCCTCGATCTGGTTCACCGCCTCGTTGGGCATCACCGTGGCAGCCTCCAGTCCGGTGCTGGCCCTGGTGGCCCTGGTCCTGGCTCTGATGACCCTGTCGGACCATCCACCCAAGGGTGGTGGTCGGCGACCCGGCTCTCCTGGCAGTGAGCGGTAAGGGAGTCCGGCCGCGCTCCTCGCATTGCCCTGCGAAGATGGTCATCCGATGGTTCGCGGATTGCTCGATCCGCAAAGCGTTCAGAAGATCCGATCACCAGACGGGATGGATCTCTATCGATCAATAGAGATAGCGGTAGCCGCTGTCCGCTTTCGGAGTGCTCTCGTTCGTTGCGCTCTCCTGGCCTGCACCGCCGCGACTGTTTGGCTTGGAGTCGTCGCCGCCCTGGTCAGCCTGGTTCGCGGGCCAGTCGGTTTCCCAGTAGCTGATGCCATTGCGATCAAAGGGATGGCCGCCGAGGCGATGGGTCTCCAGACGGGTGGAGCCCATGGCCGTCATCAGCCCGCCCAGCTCCATGGGCCCCAGATCCGTGCGGATTTCCTTGCCGGTGCCGATCAGTAGTGATGGGAGGCGAACCATGCTCTCGGGACGCCCCAGCTTGTGAAACAAGCCCTGGAGGGCCAGCTGCTGCCGTTCCAGCCGACCGATATCCCCGGCTTCATCGTGGCGGAAACGCAGGAATCCCTCCAGTTGCCGCCCCCGCAGGGTCTGTCGACCGGGCTGCAGGTCGATCATCAGGCCCTGGCTGTTGTCCACGTAGTAGAGGCGCTTGGGCACGTTCACCTCGATACCACCCACCAGGTCGGCTAGGTGGCGCAGGGCGGCCAGATTCACGATCACGTGGTGGCGGATCGGGCTTCCCATGCGTTCCGACAACTCGCGTTTGAGAGCTTCTTCACCACCGAGGCTATACAGGGCGTTGATCTTGATCGGGCCCCAGCGCTCGGTTTCGATGTAGGAGTCGCGGGGAATCTGGCTGACCTTGGTCACGCCTCCCTCGATCCGCACCAGGGTGATCACATCGGTGTTCCCGCCCCCTTCATCGGTACCCACCACCAGCAGATCCTGGCCAGCACCATCGACCCAGTCGCTGAAGGGATTCGCAATCGATGGCTGCGATTCACCTTCCTGCGGCCCTGCTCCACCGATCAAGGCGGCCAGGGGGCCGGACAGGGCCACACCGACGCCGAGACCGACGGCAATGGCGATCAACACGGGGAGACGGGTGTTCAAGGCTGAAGCGCCTCCTCCGGCAACAAACCACTTTGGACGCGCCAAAGGGCTGCATAGGCGCCCTGGCGAGCCAGAAGCTGATCATGACGGCCGCTTTCAACAATGCGGCCCTGGTCAAGCACCACGATCCGATCGGCATGGCGCACGGTGCTGAGGCGATGGGCGATCACCAGAGTGGTGCGGTGGCGGGTGATCTCCTGAAGGGAGCGTTGGATGGCCGCTTCGGTTTCATTGTCCACCGCGGCGGTGGCTTCATCGAGGATGAGCACCGGTGGGTTCTTCAGCAGGGCCCGTGCCAGGGCGATCCGCTGGCGCTGGCCGCCGGAGAGGCGTTGGCCCCGTTCCCCCACCACGGTGTCGTAACCCTGGGGCAGGGCCTCAATGAAGCCGGCCGCTTCGGCCTGGGCAGCCGCCCGCTCGATCGCGCCCCGTGGGGCTTGAAAGCTGCCGTAGGCAATGTTCTCGGCCACGCTGCCGTGGAAGAGAAACACCTCCTGGCTGACCAGGCCGATCGCCCGGCGAAGATCGTCGAGCCGCAGCGCGGTAATCGGCTGGCCGTCCAGGAGGATCCGGCCCTCCTGAACCTCATAGAGGCGCAGCAGCAGCTTCACGATCGTGCTCTTGCCCGAGCCGGTGGAGCCCACGATGCCCACGGTGCTGCCGGCGGGAACCTCCAGGTTGAACTGCTGCAGAATCGGCGAGCGTCCGCCATAGGCAAAGCCCACCTCCTCGAAGCGGATCGTGCCTTTCACCGCCTCGATGGGGAGGGGTTGGTGGCCACTGGCGATCGCGATCGGGGTTTCGAGCAGCTCTACCACCCGGTCGGTGGAGGCCATGCCGCGCTGATAGTCGTCGAGCGTGCGGCCTAAAGTGGTAAGCGGCCAGAGCAGGCGCTGGGTGATGAACACCAGGAAGCTGTAGGTGCCGACGGCGATCACTCCGCGCCAGGCCTGCAGTCCGCCGATCACCATGATCGCCAGGAAGGCGAAGAGGATCGCGAAGCGGATCAGAGGAATGAAGGCTGCTGAAAGCCTGATGGCACGGCGATTGCTGAGCCGATAGGCCTCGCTTTGCCGCTCCAGTCGCTGTTTTTCCCAGGCTTCAGCCGCATAGCTCTTGATCGTGAGCATGCCCCCGAGGTTGTTGGCCAGCAGACTCGCCACATCCCCGGCCTTGTCCCGCACCTCGCGATAGCGGGGCGCCAGCCGGCGCTGGAAGTGCAGGGAGCCCCAGAGAATCACCGGAATCGGCAGGAACGCCACCCCCGCCACCCCGGGCGAGAGCCACACCATGGCGGCACCAACGGCCAGCACGGTGGTGATCAGCTGGAGAATCTCGTTGGCGCCGTGATCGAGAAAGCGCTCAAGCTGGTTGATGTCGTCGTTGAGGATGGCCATCAGCCGGCCACTGCTACCGGCCTCGAAGAACGCCATCTCAAGGCGCTGGAGGTGGTCATAGCCCTCCAGCCGTAACTCGTGCTGCACCGTCTGGGCAAGGTTGCGCCAGAGCAGGGCATAAAGGTATTCGAACAGCGATTCAGCGCTCCAAACCAGGAACGAAAGAATCGCGAGAACGGTGAGCTGGCCTGGCACCGAGGCCACACCGAATCCTGCCAGCCAGGAACCGTTGCGTTGCACCACCACATCGACCGCCAGGCCGATCAGGACAGGCGGCGCGAGATCGAACAGCTTGTTGAGCACCGAACAGGTGGCCGCCAGAACCATCTGGCGGCGATGGGGCTGCAGCAGCTTCAGGAGTTGCTGCAGCCCCGCTGCCGAGGATCTCAACGGGGGGCCTGGATCACCAGCGGTTGCCACCGCCACCGCCATAGCCGCCACCGCCGCCGCCACCACCGCCAGCGCCGTAGCCGCCACCGCCACCGGAGCGGCCGCCGCCACCACCGCCATAGCCGCCGCCGCCACCGGAGCGGCCGCCGCCGCCGCCGCCGCCGTAACCGCCGCGGCCGCCGCCGCCACCACCACCGCCGCCTTCACGGGGGGTGGCCTTGTTGACCCGGATCATGCGCCCCATCCATTCAACGTCCTGGAGGTCATCGATGGCTTTCTGCTCGGCAGCGTCATCGGCGAGCTCCACGAAGGCGAAGCCGCGCTTGCGGCCGGTTTCACGATCGAGGGGGAGGCTGCACTGGCGGACTTCGCCGTACTGGCCGAAGAGATCAAGCAGGTCTTCGCGTTCGGCCTGGAACGAGAGGTTGCCGACGTAGATGGTCATTCACTGAAAAAGCCTGGAACTGATTCGTCTGATGCTTGGGTACCCAGGGAAAGCCAGTGAACGGAGAAGACCGGAGGTCGGAGCCTTGGGAGAGGTCGCACCCTGTGGGGTCGCAGCCGGCTGAGCGTGCCGAAGGGAGGCCTGAGCGCCTTGGAATCGCTGACAGCCTACATCTCGGGCTGGCCGTGCCCTGATTGGGTGGCACCTATGGAGAAGGTTGAAGCGGAAGCGAAGCGATCCTGAAGAAGGGCCACCGGGCAAGGCACAATGCTTCATTGTCAGCAAACCCTGATCCCCGCGATCCCGCGCGGCTCTCCCGATGACGATGGCCCCCGTGCCCTGGAGCCTCGCCTGGAGCGAGGACGGTGAACTGGCCTCCCAGGACCGCTTTGACCTGCTCCAGGCCCTTGTGAGCTGTGAATCGCTGGAGGTTCAGCCCTCGCTGATCGCCACGGTGGAACGGATGGCGGTCGCCGAGATCAGTGTGCTCGGCAGCCATGGCGTGACGGGGCTCTGCGCCTGAACTGCGCTTCGTCAGGCACTCGCCTCGCGAAGAAGCCCGAATGGTTCAGATCGGGAAGCGCTGGGCTGTGGCCTCGCGGCACTGGGCGCGGGCAGTCTCAATGCCGCTCCCCGTTCGGATGCGCTGTTCCACGCAGTTGCAGGCGTAGCTGGCCATGCCGGCGGGTGGCACCTTGCCGACCTGGCTCATTTCGTTTTCGAAGGCTGACAGGCAGACGGCCTTGACGATGTCACCGAGGCCATCGGCCCGGGCAGAGGTTGCCAGGGTCGAGCCCATGACAACGCTGAGAACCAGGGGAAGGATGGCGGGTTTCATCGGGGCGGGAAGGTGGCGGCGGGGTGGGGCCCCCCGCAGAGGGGGCCCTGGTCTGAGCGCTTGCCTTCAAAGGGGCAACCGCGAAATCCTCAGTTCCCTGTTCATCACCCGCAGGCCCCGCAGACCGTTGAACACGTCGTCGGGCATGCCGCGGGGAAGATCCACGGTGCTGTGGCTGTCGAAGATGCGGATCCGGCCGATCGAACGGCCGTTCAGTCCCGCCTCGTTGGCGATGGCGCCCACGATGTTGCCGGGCTTCACCCGATCGCGCCAGCCCACCTCGATGCGGAACCGCTCCATGTGGGCTTCGGGGGGAGCATCGGGGGGTTCGGAGCCGCCGCGGGGGCTGCGGTCGCCGGGGCGTCCCCGCTCACCGTCGCGTGGCCGGTCGCGGTCACGCGGGCTGCGGGGTGTGGCCCAGTTTTCCTGACCTTCCAGCAGTAAGGGTTTGCCGCGCAGGCTCAGCTGCAGGGCGGCCAGAGCCAGGGCCTCACCCGTGCAGTTCTGTTCCTGGGCCACCCGCTGCAGGATCTCCGCCATCAGGGCACGCTCCTCGTCGCTGCCGCTGGGGCTCTCGATCCGCTCGGTGAGGCGCTGGCGCATCAGGTCGAGACGGTGCTGGTTGATTGTGGCGTTGGAGGGCACCTCCATCGGCTCGACCGGCTGGCCCGTGGCCCGCTCCAACCCGCCGAGGAAGCGGCGCTCTCGGGGGGTGAGGAAGAGGATCGCGTCGCCACTACGGCCGGCCCGGCCGGTACGGCCGATGCGGTGCACGTAGGCCTCCCCGTCGAAGGGGATGTCGTAGTTGATCACCAGGCTGATGCGTTCCACATCAAGGCCACGGGCGGCCACGTCGGTGGCCACCAGCACATCGACCCGGCCATCGCGCAGGCGCTCGATCGTGCGCTCCCGCAGGTTCTGGGGCACATCGCCATTGAGCACTGCCACCTCGTAGCCGTGCTGTTCGAGCGATTCGGCCACCGTGAGGGTGATCGCCTTGGTGCGGGCAAAAATGATCGTGCCTTCACTGCGCTCGGCTTCGAGCACCCGTTCGAGCGCTTCGAGCTTCTGGGGTGCGTTCACCATCAGATAGCGCTGGCGGATGCGACGCCCATCGGCGGCCTTGGTGCGGATGGTGATCTCGGCGGGATCGCGCAGATATTTCTGGGAGATGCGGCGGATCTCGGACGGCATGGTGGCGGAGAAGAGCACCACCTGTCGTTCGGTTGGCAGTTGTTCAAGCACCCACTCGACGTCGTCGATGAAGCCCATGCGGAGCATCTCGTCGGCCTCGTCCAGCACCAGGGACCGCAAGCCCGAGAGGTCGAGGGTGGACTGACGCATGTGGTCCATCACCCGGCCTGGGGTGCCGACCACGATGTGCACGCCGCGGCGCAGCTGCTGGATCTGGTCGCGGAAATCGGCGCCGCCGTAGATGGCCAGCACCTTCACGCCCCGCAACCGGGCGGCGTAGGAGGTGATCGCCTCGGCCACCTGCAGGGCGAGCTCGCGGGTGGGGGTGAGCACCAGCACCTGGGGGGTGCGCTGGCTGAGATCAAGGCGCTCCAGCAGGGGCAGGCCGAAGGCCGCGGTCTTGCCGGTGCCGGTCTGGGCCTGACCCACCAGATCCCGGCCGAGCAGGAGCTCGGGGATGGCGGCCTTCTGGATCGGCGAGGGTTCGCGGAAGCCCAGGGCGTCGAGGCCCTCAAGCAGTTCGCGGCCCAGGCCGAACCCGGCAAAGCCGGGGGCAGGGAGAGAGGGACCTTCGCCCTCCAGCAGGTCCTCGGCTTCTGAAGCGCCGTCCAGGATGGTCACCTGGTTCAGGGGTTGCTCCTCGCCAGGGCCCGTCGGCACGGTTTCGGACTGCTGGGCATGGGATAGGTCGTGCTGTTCGCCGTCGAGCCGATCTTCGGCAGTCGGTTCGATGCTGTCACTGAAGGTGGCCTGAGCAGGCGCGCTGATCGTGTCCTGGGGCTCAGGAGAAAACGAATCCACAGCGGAATCGGTGGCACCAAGGGCGGTGCCGCCTTCAAGAGTCTGGGTCAAGGTGAGGCCTGGGTGAATCCTTCATCCGCAGGCCGGCAGCAACCCGATGGTGAGTTCAGAACCGATTGCAATCGAGCCGAACTCTTGCTGCCTTGCCTTTGTTCAAAGGTTGTGAGATCAATTTACCACCCGGCCGTAATCATCCGCAATACGCTCGATGTCGTCCTCGCGCAGCTCGTCACCGCGCTGCACCTCGATGATCAGCAGGCCCTCGCGGCCGGCGCTGGCGCGGTGGATCGCCCCGATCGGCACGATCAGGCTGGTTCCGGGTTGGGCATCGATCTGCGCGTCTCCGCACTCCAGCAGCCCGTGCCCGGCGACCACGACCCAGTGCTCACTGCGGTGCTGGTGGCGCTGCAGGCTGATGCGAGACTCGGGTGAAATCCAGAGACGCTTCAGGGCATAGCCACCGGCTTGACTCTGCCCGGTTTCCACGGGAGGGAACGCGAAGGTTTCGTACCAACCCCAGGGGCGTTCGACGCGGGCGCTGGCTCCGGGGACCGGGGCGGGATCAGGTCCCAGGGTTGGATCGGTTCCGGTTGGGTTGGAGGGTCCGGTGGGGATTGGGGAGGCCGACATGGTGCAGGGCCGCTCGGTGGAGCCTCGGCGGAGTCTGCCCGGGACCCTTCGGCATCGCAAGGGCGAATCGTGCCCCGTCGCAATTGTCAAGCCCCCTGTTTAAATCCCCTTCCCCCGGAGAACAGGCCCTCTCGCCAGCCATCGTGGAGTTCAGAGCGCGCCGATCAGTTCTGCCCGCTCCCGGGCCCGGGTGAGGGCGGTATAGAGCAGGCGCCCATCCGTCTCAGCATCGCCCAGCAGCACGATCACCTCTGCGGCTTCGCTGCCTTGGGCTTTGTGCACCGTGAGCGCCAAGGCCGGTTCGGCGGTGCCGGCCAGCTGAGCCGGGTGAACCCACAGTGGTTCCTCTCCTCCAAAGAGAATCTGGCGATCGCCGCGGCCCGGTTCCCCGACCAGAACTCCCACATCGCCGTTGGCCAGGCCCAGCTCCGCCAAGTTGCGCGTGCAGAGCACCGGCAGGCCCTCGGGCCAGGTGCTGACCGGACCCTCAGCGGTTTCGCCGAGTACGGCCCGGTGGATCGCGTCCACCCCCCAGGCTCCCCGGCGCACCGGGGAGAGCACCAGCAGGCGGTCCCGCTCGGCCAGCAGGGCCTGCCAGCCATCGGGCTCCGCCGGCCGGCAGCGGGATGCCTTCTCCGCCAGGGCGCCGAGCTGGCTCCGCAACCGGGTGAGCACCCCGGTGGGCAGGCGGCCGCCGATCTCCTGGCGCCAGGAGAGGTTGTCGTTCGGCCCCAGACCCTCCAGCAGGGGCTGGATCAGCGCCAGGGGGGCGACATCACGACTTTTGGAGGCTGGGGAGTCCATCCCTCCGCCGTGACCCGGCGGGGCGACGGCGTTGCGCAGGGCGGCGGCCACCGCCGCGATGGCGCCGTTGTTGCGGTAGGTGGTGGTGAGGGTGATCGCGGCGTCCCCTAGGCCGGCCTGGAGGTCCGGTTGCTGCAGGTCCAGCAGCACGGCCCCGGGGGCGATCGGTGGAAGCTGGGCCGGATCGCCCACCAGCACCAGCCGGGCGCTGGTGGGGAGAGCCTCCAGCAGCGCCGCCATCAGGGCCAGATCCACCATCGACACCTCATCCACAACCAGCAGGTCGAGGGGCAGGGGATGGCGGCGGTTGCGGGCGAAATGGTCGCCGCGGCTTTCCAGTAGATGGTGCAGGGTGCCGCAGGGATGGCGGCCGCCGGTGGCGGCGCGCAGGCGGGCGGCGGCCTTGCCGGTGGGGGCCGCCAGCTGGATGCGGGTGGCGGGATCCTGCTCCTGCGCCGCCGCGAGCATGCGGGCCACCGTGCTCGTCTTGCCGGTGCCAGGGCCGCCCTGGAGCAGTACCAGCCGATGGCTCAGCACCGCCTCGACGGCTTGGAGCTGGTGAGCATCAGGGGTTTCGATGGCCGCTTTGCCATCGGTGCTGACTGTGCTGTGGGGGGTGGTGTTTCGCTGGCTTCCAGTGGCCCCGGGAGCGCGGCTTGAGGTTGCCGAGCTTGCGGTTGCTGTGCCTGCGATCGTGGTGGTGGCGATGGCCGTTGGATCGATGGCCTTGTTTGCAGTGGTTGCAGTGGTCGCGGTGGCAATGGCCGTGGCAGGGGTGGTCGTGAAAGTTGATACTTGCCGCGCTGGCGCAGGCGGCGCTGGGGCGGAGTCTTTAGTGTCCAGGAGGCAGACCCGCTCCAGCAGGGCTGAACGCACCGATTGGCGAAGGTCGTGCCAGCGACGCCAGCTCAGCTGATTGCCCTCGATCATCAGGGGACCGTCTGGATCACGGCACAACGCAGAGGCGCCGAGCGCACCTGGTGCCAGCTCCAGCGGCAGGGGAATGGAAAGCCGGCCCTGTTCCAGGGCAATTACCAGGTCGGCGATCAGGGCGGCCAGGGCGGGGTCGGCCGTTGCGCCATAGAGGCGGGGCAGGGCCTCCACCAGGGCGCTCTGGAGGGCGGGCACCCAGGCAGGCTGCTCACGCTGCCGGCGGCTGGGCGCCATCAGGATGCCCCCCCCGCTGTGCCTGCCCCGCCGCCCAGGGCCTGATCCAGCGCCAGGATCCTCCCCAGCGGAGGCCGCTCCACCAGCATCCCCGGCACCGCCCCCGACAGGTCGGCCTGGCCTTCCGGTCCCGGCGTTCCCCTCAGAAACACGTAGGCGTAGCCCCCCAGATGCACCTTCGGGTCATAGCCGCACAGGCGCCAGCCCAGGTAGCGGTGCAGGGCCACCAGATAGAGGTGGGCCTGGAGGGGGTAATGGCTGGCCGCCATCAGGACCGCCATCGCGGCCTGGCTGTAGTGGCGGGGACCGCAGGCCATGGGCTGGCCATCCCCATCGCGCTGGCCAAGCCAGTTGCTCTTCCAGTCGGCCACCCACCAGCGCCCGTCCCCACCGGCCGGTTCCGGATCGGCCCGGAACACCAGGTCGATTGAGCCGGTGAGGAAGCCACTGCTGTCGATTGGAAGGTGGGCCAGGCTGGCGGCGTAGTCGGCGCCGAACAGGCCGCCCGGGTGGTCGGCGAAAGCGGCGGCCAGATCGGCGGCCCGCACCCGCTCCAGGGTGAGGTCGAAGTTCATCTCGTGCAGGCGCCGGGCGGCCGGCAGATCGGCCACCCGCAGCCCCTGCAGTGGCCCGCCGAAGGGGGTGGTGCGCATCTGCTCAAGTCCCGCCAGCAGCTGATCGGGGGTTTCCTGCTCGAGTCCGGCCCGGCGTAGCTCCCGTGCCACCAGCTCCGAGGCCTCCGCAGTCGAGAGCCCATTGGTGAGATCGAGGCGCTCCAGGATGCGATGGAGGCAGTCGCCGGCGGCGGCGCCGCGGGGGAAGGTGGCCAGGGGGCCTTGGTCGGGCCAGGCCATCGTCCGGTTGCCCCCACCCTGCTTCTCCTCTTCTGGCGCTGGTTCTGGCGCCGGCTGGAGCCTGGTTGTCCCCCCGTCCTCCGTTTCGGCACCGCTCGGCTGTTGACCACTTGAGGCGGTGTGGCTCCCCTCGACGGGAGCCGGAGCGAGATCGTGTTGAGCGGGCTTCCCATTCAGGGGTACCCCTTCGCTTTCCTCCGCGGGGGCGTCCGGGTCCAGGGTGTCACGTCCCTCCTCCAGGGCCACTGGCGCCAGAGCCGCGTGACTGCCCTGGGTCCAGCTGGTGTAGCTGCTGCGGCCCCAGCGGCTGTCGAGGCGACGCTGGGGAACAGGACCGGTGGCCAGCTCCTGATGCGGGGGTGGGGATCGCCGTGGCGGTGCGGTGGGGGCGGGCGGAGGATCGAGCACGCGGATCGGCAGGGCCCGTTCTTTGATGGCCTGCTCCAGACGCTCCCGCCAGAGCGCCTCCGGGATGGTGGCCAAGCTGTCGTGGTCAAGCTCGGGAAGCGCTTCGTCGGCGAACAGCCAGGGGAAGAGGGGGTTGCACTGCTGATCCCTGGCCGGGCCCCAGGCCAGCACGAGCCGGTGCCGCGCCCGCGTCAGGGCCACATAGGCCAGCCGTTCCCGCTCCTCTTCCTCGGCGTGGCGTTGCTGCCGATCGGCCTGGTGGCCGAGGCCCCAGCCGCTGTTCAGGTGGAGATCGAGGTGGGGGCCGTCGGCGCCCGGGGGATGCCAGCGCTGGCCGATCCGGCCCGGTCCGCGACCACTTCCTGAGGCCGATTCCCACAGGTAGGGGCAGATCACCAGCGGAAATTCGAGGCCTTTGCTGCGGTGCACCGTGACCACCGCCACCGCCCCGTCGGCCCGGTCGCTGTGGGCCTGGTGCTCCTCCGGCACCACCCGGTCCTCCGCCAGTCGCAGCCGCCGCAGCCAGTCGGCCGCGGCCGCGGCCCCCAACTGCTCGCTGTGGAGGCGCTCCTGCACCAGCTGGGCCACCTGCTGCAGGTCCGCCAGCAGCCTTCCGCCCCAGGCCAGGCGAGCCAGGGTGTCGGCGCCCAGCCAGTCGGCGAGCACCCCCAGCAGCCCCCGACGCTCCAGCTGGCGGGCCAGGCCATCGAGGCGGCCGGCCAGGACGCTCCAGCCGGCCGAATCGGTGGCGGCGATCCGCTCGGCACTCCAGCCCTGCAGCGGGGAGGCGGCCAGCAGGCGCAGGCGGTTGGGGTCGGCTGGATCGGCCAGGGCATCGAGGAAGCGCTGTAGGGCGGTGGCTGCCGGGGTGTCGAACACATCCGCTTTGCTCACCAGCCGGCTGGCGATGCCACGGCGATCCAGGGCCTGGCGCAACTGCTCCGCCTGGCGGTGGTGGCTCACCAGCAGGCAGCAGTCGGACGCCTCCAGGGTTCGTTCACCGCCCTTGTCGACCACGCGAAGCCCGGCGGCGAGTAGCTCTTCCACGTTGCTGGCGATCCAGGCCGGCAGCCGGGCCTCCAGCTCGGTGCGGCTCGGGAGGTCCGGGCTGCCGGCGTCCTCAGGCCCGAGCCAGAGCAGGTCGATCGGTGCCCCCGAGGGGCCCTGGCGGCTGGCCCTGGCATGCACGGGCGGCACCGCCAGCTCTGAGCGCCGCAGTCCGGGGGCCATCAGAGCGTTGAAGCCGTCCACCAGCGCTTCGGTGGAGCGAAAGTTGTCGATCAACTCCCAGGGTTCGCCGGCTTGGCGGCTGGCGGCGCGGTAGGTGTCGAGGTCGCCGCCACGGAAGCGGTAGATCGCCTGCTTGGGGTCGCCCACCAGCACCAGGGGATGGTGGCCCTGGCCGAAGGCCCGCCGCAGGATGCGCCACTGGATCGGGTCGGTGTCCTGAAACTCATCGACCAGGGCGGCGCGGTAGCGCCGGGCCACCGCCTCCAGCAGCGGGCTGGCCACGGCGTCGTCCGGGCCCGGATCGAGACGCTCAAGCAGCTGGGAGAAGGTGGCCATACCCCGCCGCTCTCGCCGGCGCACCAGCTCCGCGCGGCCCCAGTGGCAGGCGTGGAGAAGCACCCGTTCGGCTGGACCCTCCATCAGGTCCGCCACGGCCCGCAGCAGGGGCTCCTGAGGCAGGCGCTGCGGTTGCTGGCCCTCGATCTTGCGGGCCACGCGGCAGAAGCTGCCGGGGTGGAAGTAGCTGCTGAGCAGCTTCTGATCCCGGGCCGCCTCATAGTCCCCCTCCTGCGGCTGTTCGCTGATCCAGCCGTTCAGCAGGGCGATCCGGTCCGTGCGGGGCCGGGCTGCATAGGGCGTCGTGTCCGGAGCGGGGGCCCCCTTCGGAGCTGCGGCTTTCCAGTCCGCGGCCGCGGCGCGTAGCTCGGCCTCCAGGTCCTCCCCCCGCTTCCGCCACTGGGCCAGAAAATCACCCCAGCGTTGGCAGAAGAGCGCCGGCAGCACCTCGCCCAGGGGTGTCTCCTCGCTCCATCCGGACGGCAGCGGATCAAGCCGCAGGGCCGGATCGCCATCGAGCGTGGTGAGCAGGGTCTCGATCAGGTCCGGGTCGATCCGGGCGTCCTGCAGGCCGGCGACCAAATGCAGCGGCAGGGGCAGCACATGCTGTTGCCAGTAGTCGTGAACAACCTGGGCCACGATCCCGTCGCTCTGGGTCTCGATCCGCAGCTCGGGGGCACAGCCCGCTTCCAGTGCCTGGCGCTGCAGGGTGCGGCGGCAGAAGCCGTGGATCGTGGTGATGTCGGCGGCGCCGAGCTCCTCAAGGGCCAGCAGCAGACGGCCGCGCAGCAGCGCTGCTCCCGCCTTGGCCTCTGGCGTCCCCGGACCGGCCTCGGCTGACGATGTCGCGGCCCCGGCCGGCTTGAGGCTCTGCAGCCAGTCGGTGAGGGTGGCATCCACGGTGGGGCTGGCGACTGGTTCCGCCGGGTCGGCGGGAGCTGAGGCCTGCGATTCCAGGGCCGTCAGAGCCGCCTGCAGGCGGGTGGCGATCCGATCCCGCAGCTCCGCGGCGGCCGCGTCGGTGTAGGTCACCACCAGCAGCTCCCGCAGGGGCCAGCCCTTTTCGGCCACCAGGCGCAGCACCAGATGGGCCAGGGCGAAGGTCTTGCCCGTTCCGGCACTGGCCTCGAGCAGGTGCACGCCAGGGGTGAGGGGAAAGCTGTTCGCGTCGAAACGGGCCATCAGCGTTTCGCTCGCTTGGTTGTCTTGGGCTCCAAGGCTGCCTGGATCGGTTCGAACAGCTCCTTGGCCAGCGCCGCGAACGGATCCTCCAGCAGGGCCGCCACGGGCAGCTGTCCGCCGAAGCAAGTCACCATTTCAGGCCACTCTCGTTCGCCCCGCATCGCGTGACCTCCCTCCCATTCCTTGTGGGCCGCCGCCAGGCCGGAGGTCCCCCCCCGTTCCTGCTCCCACCACTTCCAGCCGGTGCGCGGCGGCACGGGCCAGCAGACCTGTCGCCACCGTTCGCGCAGTGCCGCCAACCGCTCCAGCTCACGCTCGGCGACCTCCGGATCCGGGGCGATCAAGGTAGTGGCTCCGATCCGATCCCCCTTGTCCCGGGCTAGCAGCACGCCGCGTCCGGGCAAACGGCCGTGGCTCGGGCCGGCGGCGGCGGCCAGCACCAGCTGCAGCCACAGATCCAGCAACTGGATCGGGCCTCCCCTGGCCCAGTGCACGACCAGCACCGAGTCCCCCTGCCAGTGCTGGGTGGTGCGCCAGCTTCCCCAGACGATCTCCCCCTGCCAGGGATCACCGAGGGCGTCGGCCTTCTCCTGCAGCTCCCGGCGGCGGGTGTGCAGGCGGCGGGCTTCGAGGACTGCGGCGCTGCCCGGCGGCAGGATTCCCTGGCCGCGGCAACGATCCAGCCAGTCGGCCTCCGATGCCTGGGGCTGTGCTCCGTTCTCGAGGCTTCGCAGCAGGCCCGAGCGTTCCCGCTCCCCCAGACTGAGGGCTTCGAGATCCTCGAGGCTTCGCTCCCATTCCGAGGGCCGCAGTCCCAGGTCCCGCAGCCACTGCCGCTGGGGGGCCATCAGCCAGGCACGCAGGTCGTCGAAGGGTTCGGCGGTCGGGCTGGCCTTGGTCTCAGCGTCGGCGGGCATCGGGCTCCGCTGCAGGGGTCTGGCGCCTTCGGCCTCCGGCCGATCGAGCAATCGGCGGGCCGCCAGCTGGCGGCGGTCGCAGCTGGCGGGGGGGCGGCCTGGCCGCGGCAGGAAATTGGTGCGCTCCAGGGGGCTGGCGGCATGCTCGACCAGCAGGCAGTCGATCCCCGGATCGCTCGGGTGGTGGCCCGGATCCGGGCTGCCCTGGGCCAGGCCCGCCGCGAGCCAGTCAAGCCACTGACGCACCGGCGCGGCCGGTTGGAGCGTCTCGCCGCGCCGGTCGTCCCGGCAGCTCCAGGTGATCAGCAGGTGGCTACGGGCGGAGAGCAGGGCCTCGAGGAGAACGTAGCGGTCCTGGTCAGCGGGGTTGGGATCACCGAGGCGGCGACGCTGCTCCATCAGGTGGAAGCCTGGCCGCACGCCGGCGCGGGGAAAAACGTCGGCATCGAGGCCCATCAGCACCACCACCCGGTGGGGGATGGCCCGCATCGGCTCGAGGGCGCTGATCGTGAGGGCGCCGCTGCGGTGTCCGAACCGACCGCTCTCCGCAGCCAGGGCCTCCTGCAGCACCGCCGCCACCACCGGCGCCTCCAGGTGCAGCGGTGAGTCCCCCGCCAGCGCCTGCCAGCAGTCGAGGGCGGCGAGCAGGCCGGGCAGCTCACTGGCGGATCCGCCCCCATCCCCGAAGAGATCGCTCAGAAGCAGCCGCAGCTGCTGTGCCCAGGCTTCGGGGGTGGTGGCCCTTCCGAGCTCCGCCAGCCAGTGGCGCAGCCGGCTGAGCAGGTGCAGCCAGCGGCCCGTGAGGTCGAGCGATGCTCCACTGGCGGCCGGTGCGGTGGGGGCCTCGATCCCCGCAGCCAGGCCGGCGGTGGTGGGCAGCACCATGCCAAGCAGGAGACGGTCGATCGCCCAGCCCAGCGAATGGGTGGGATCGCCGCCGCGGTCTGACCCGCCAAGGCCCCAGCGGAAACCGCTCTCCTGCAGCACGGTGTTGAGCCGGCCGCACTCCTCGGCCGTCAGATCGAAACGCTCCTGGAGTGCCCCGCAGGTCAGCACGATCTCCAGACCCGTGGCGGTGAGCCGCTCGCCGCCGAGCTGCAGCAGGGCCAGAAGGGTGCGGCCGATGCCGCCGTCGCCCTGCTGACTGCGGTCGGTGAGCCGCCAGGGGATGGCCACGCCGGTGGCGTCGCTGTCGCCGAACACCGCCCCCACCAGCGGCGCCAGGCGATCCACCTGGGGGGTCATCACCAGGATGTCGCGCGGTTCGAGGCTGGGATCGGCCGCCATGAGCTGCAGCAGCCGGTCGCGCACGATCTGCACCTGCCGCAGCGGACCTGGGCAGGCATGGAACTCGAGCGAGTCGTCTCCCTGGCGCCAGTGCAGGCCCCGCGCGGTGGCTCCGCGGGCCAGCTGGTCCTGGAGCTGATGCAGCAGGGGAGAGGCCGCCCCGTTCGCCGCCTCGGCCGGCGAGGATTGCAGGAAGAGGTCTTCCTCTCGGCTTGCCCCGAACTGGGCTTCACCGCTGCCCTCAAGCAGCTGCTGGAATTCGGCGCCCAGCCGGCCGAAGCGGGCTTCGAGGGCGGGCGCCTCCAGGAGCCAGTCGGTGTCGAGCGGAGCGGCCAGGGCAAGGGCATCGCTGATCCTGCGGCGGCGTTCGGCGCACCGTTGCCACAGGTCCGGACAGGGGGTGAGCAGGTAGAGATCCACCGGCTGCCGGCCGCTCAGGGCCTGCAGCAGGCGGACCTGCACCGGCGCCAGGCTGCTCAGCCCGAACAGCCGCAGGGGCGGCAGGGCCGGATCCGGCGGCAGATGGCGCAGCCGCTCGATGGCGCGCACCACCCGCAGGGCGAAGGGCTCGCGGCCCAGCTGCTGGCGCAGGGCCCGGTAGAGGAGGGGTTGCCACCGTTGGCTGGCGGGCAGGGGATCGGCCCCGGCCTCCTCGCACCGACCGGCCTCCCAGGCGCCCAGCAGCTCGGGCCGGTACAGGGCGTAATCATCGAAGGCATCGGCGATGGCGCGGGCCAGCCTCCAGGTGTCGAGGCGCAGCTGGCGGGTGGGATCCCGATCTCCCAGCCAGCGGCGCAGTGGTTCGCCTTCGGGCTCGGCCGCCACCATCGGTAGCAGGGGCAGCACGGTCCAGACCAGCCGCTCGGCGCGCCAGGGATCGATGTCGTCCCCGGCGGTACCCCCGTCATCCCCCCCGTCGTCGCGGAGGTTGGCTCCCGCCGTCTGCGGGGAGGCCGCGAGAATCTCCTCCACGATCCCGCGCAGGTGGGTGCCGGGGAAGGGAAAGCGCAGGTTGGCCGCCACCCCGCCCAGTTCCACCGCCAGCCGTTCACCGAGCCAGCGACTGGTGGGCCAGGTGTTCACCACCACCTCCACCGGGGTGAAGGGATCGGGAGGAGCGACCCGGAGCAACTGCCCCAGCAGCTGGGCCAGCACCTCCGCCCGGTTGCTGCGGTACAAGGTCAGAGCCATGGATTGCTCAGCGCCATGGAGTCCTCACAGCCAAGGATGGCTGCGGCCGGGTGCCCGCAGCCCCGCAATGCACGGGCAGACCTGCCCGGCTTGGCCGGGTTCAACCGATCGCGCTGAGTCTTGACGGCAGGACTGGATGTGGCTGGAGGCCATCCACCTTCTCCGAACGTCCGGTCTCCGGGCAGTAGGCGGTGAGCTGACCGCCATAGCAGGCGCCGCTGTCGATCAGCACGATCTTCTGCCCGTGGCCGATGCGCCGGATGCCGGGGCCCGGGGTGTGACCCACCACCACCTCGCCGAAGCGGCCGTCGTAGGCCTGCCAGAAGGCGAGGCGGATGCTGAGGTGGGGCCGCCAGGTGAGCGGATCGAAGCCGGCGTGGGTGGCCACCCAGCCGTTGCCCCAGTAGGCGAGCGGAAGGGTTTCCAGGCGCTCCAGCCAGGCGCGGCAGCGGCGATCCCCCAGCTGCCGGTAGGTGTCGCAGCCGGCCAGGGCCCGCAGGGCCTGCCAGTCACCGCGGCGCAGATCGGTGAGCAGCTCCTCCTCGTGGTTGCCCCGCAGCCACACAGCCCGGCCGCTTTCGACCAGCTGCCAGGCCAGCTCCATCGCCTCGGCGATGCCCGGGCCCCGGTTGATCAGATCACCGCAGAAGATCAGTCGGTCGGCCGGCGGCAGCTTGGCCACCAGGCTGCGGAGGGCGTCGGCGCAACCGTGAATGTCCCCGATCACCCAGTGGTGCGGCGGACTGGAAGGGGGGGTCATCAGAACGATGCTTCGTTGCCAGTCTTGCCCGTCCCCCCCCGATCTGTCAGCCCCGGCACCCCGGCTGGTCGCCGGCAAGACGCTTGGAGCGTGGCGCAACACACCCGCCAGAGCATCGGTTCATGGTGGAAAACGCTGATACGGTGCCGCCAGTACGGAGGTTGCGCATGGATCCGGCGACGCTGCCGGTGGGCCAGCGGGTGGCGCTGCTGGTGAAGGCCCTCAATGGTGCAAAGCGCACCAATGAGGCGCTGGCTCGTTGTTCGGATGGCGACGGCATGGTGGAGGTGCTGCTCGATGCCTCCCGCAAGCTGGGCCTCGGACTCACCCGCCGCGACCTGCTGGAGACCCCCCCGATTCGCGACTGGATCTGGTGGAAGAACAAGGAGGCGCTGCTCACGATCGGCGACAACAAGCCCCGTTACCAGCAGGATGGCGGCCAGGGGCGTTCGCTCCCCGACCCTGCCGATGGCGACGCGGACGACCAGGGCCGCAAGCGCTTCTTGGGGCTGTTCTGACGGACTTGCTGAGCCGTTCCGCTCTCCGTGGCCGTTGGTAAATGGCTGATCGGAGCGATGCGTTGGGAGGTCTTACCTGATCCCCTCGCCTGCTCCCTGCCACACCGGGGGGGGAATTCCTCCTGAAAGGCACCATTTTGAAAGGCACCATTCCGGCGGAGCGCTCTGAAGCGGAGCTGGGAAGGGTTGATGCTGAACTCGAAATTCGCTCCATAAGCCCCGATCAGCACGTTCAACAGGTGCACCGGCTGAGCGCCACGGCCAGACCGGCCAGCCCTCCTCAGACCGCTTCGGCCAGGGCGTCGGCGATGGTAGCGCTGGGTGCCTCGAACTGACTTCGCGCCACGAACTCCAGCCGCAGTTTGAGGAAGGTGATGAACTTCTCATCGGTGGACACCACTGCCGCCGCGGGCCGCGGCACCGCGCCGGCCACGGCGGCCAGCTCGGGCGCCTCCAGGAAGCGGGGCCGCCGCACCAGCCAGAAATCGATCGCCTTGCCCTGTTCGCCGTAATTGCGTACCCGCTCCCGCAGCACCTCCTCCAGGGGCTCCTCCACGGTGAGGAAGGCCTCGCTGGCAGCGATGAAGTGGTAGGTGCTCATGGAACTCGGCTGCCGAACAGGGGGTCGCGGCGGGGATTCTGAATCAGCGCCCGCATCTCGCGAACCGCCGCCTGCAGGCCCACCGCCAGGGCGCGAGCCACGATCGTGTGGCCGATGTTCAGTTCCTCCATCCCCTCGAGCGCGGCCACCTGTTCCACGTTGGCGTAGGTGAGCCCATGGCCCGCATTCACCCGCAACCCCAGCTGTCGGGCGATGGCGCAGCCCTCGGCCAGCCGCTCCAGTTCGCTGGGCTGCTCTGCCCAGCTGGCCTCGGCATAGCGGCCGGTGTGAAGTTCCACCCAGCGGGCTCCGGTGGCGCAGCTGGCATCGAGCTGTTCGGCCACCGGATCCACGAACAGGCTCACGCCGATCCCCGCCCCCTGCAGCCGTTCCACGATCCCGCCCAGCTCCGCCACCTGGAAGGCCACATCCAGCCCGCCTTCGGTGGTCACCTCCTGGCGGCGCTCGGGCACCAGGGTCACCATGTCGGGGCGGATGCGCAGGGCGATCGCCTCCATCTCGGCGGTGGCGGCCATCTCCAGGTTGAGGCGGGTGCGCACGGTCTGGCGCAGCAGTTCCACATCCCGGTCCTGGATGTGGCGGCGGTCTTCGCGCAGGTGCACGGTGATGCCGTCGGCACCGCCGAGTTCGGCCAGCAGGGCGTGGGTCACGGGGTCGGGTTCCACGCTGCGGCGCGCCTGCCGCACATTGGCGATGTGATCGATATTCACACCAAGGCTGGCCATGGGCGCGCACCTGCTTAGGCAGGGATGGACGGGTGGGCAAACCGTATCGGCCGAAGGGCTAACTGCCCGTGGCTCCGATGCGATGTCCAGGTTCGCTCCCTAGTTTCAGAAAGGTTTTTTTTAGCCTTTCGTCTCCATGGCGGTTGAGGGCCCGACCATCGAAACAGTGCCCCAGCCGACAGCGGACCCCACGCTGCTGGACCGGCGCGACCCGGAGCCGCCCGTTGCCGCCGGTTCCCAGGGCGCCCTGATCACCGCCCGGGAGCGCAGTGTCTGCAACGGCGTGAGCCCCTGGCTGGCGCCGCTGGCCATGGTGCTCACCCAGGACCTCGCCCTGCCGGGCTTCTTCGGTCGGGTGGCGGTGAGGGGTCGTGAGCAGCTGCCCCGCTCCGGCGCGGTGTTGCTGGCCCCCACCCACCGGGCCCGCTGGGATGCCCTGCTGCTCCCGCATGCGGCCGGCCGCCGCGTGACCGGCCGGGATTGCCGCTTCATGGTCACCCGCGATGAGATGGAGGGCTCCCAGGGATGGCTGCTCCAGCGGCTGGGCTGCTTCCCGGTGGACCAGGGGCGTCCCACCCTCGCCAGCCTGCGGTTGGCGGTGAACCTGCTGGAGCGTGGTGAGCAGATGGTGGTCTTTCCCGAAGGACGCATCCATCGCCATGACGAACCGCTGCGGCTCCATCAGGGTCTGGCCCGACTGGCCCAGCTGGCTGCTGGTCAAGGGGTGAACGTGCGGGTGCTGCCTGTGGGTATCGCCTATGGCCGTCCCGTTCCCCGGCCGGGGGATGCCGCCGCCGTCCAGTTCGGGCCGGCCCTGCAGGTGCCCGGCGGCGGTCGGGAGGCCGCCAAGGCCTTCACCACGGAACTCGCGGCCTCGATGGCCCTGGCTGAGCGTGACGCCCGCCGCCTGGTGGGCCGCCCGCTGGACTGAATTCGTTTGGCCCGCTGGGCTGAATTCGTAAAATGAATTCGTGGGGTGAATCCGTCGGACGGATCCGTTGGCGTGATCTGTTGACGGATCTGTAGATGGGATCTGTTGATGGGATCTGTTGGATCGAGTGGGTCTTTTGGTACGGAGGGGATCTCTTCCACCGACTGGATCGAGCGGACCCGTTCCCCTCCCCCCCCCGTCGAAGCTCCCCGCTCCGATCGGTCGCCCAGTACCGCTCAGCTGGGCCGGCCAGCAGGGCTGGCAGCCCAGGCCTTTCCAGACCCCACTCCGGACACCGCCTGCAGGGAGTGATGGCCCCTCCCCGTAAAGTTCACTTCCCCTTTGGCGCTCCCGTGACCAGGCCTTTCAGCGTCTTCGACCTCCTCCGCTCGGCCCCTGGGCGCCTCGCCGCCCCCGTCCGTCGCCCGCTCCGCGCCCGGGCTTGCTGGGCCGCCGGTCTGGCTCTGCTGCTGCCCGCCATGCCGGTCCTCACCGGTGCGGCCCGGGCTCAGACCCAGGAGGAGATCAAGAGCCTCGCCGCCACTGGCAGCGCCTTCGACATCACCGCCGTGAAGACCCTGGTGGCCCGCGGCGACGCCGCCGTGGCAGCCGGCAACCTGGCGGAGGCACGCCGCCACTACGACCAGGCTCGCGATGCCAGCCGCCGGCTGCTGGGTTTCTACCGCGATCTCAGCGGTGCCTTCCGCGGTCTTGATGCCCGCATCCCCCGCGAGATGGATGAGAAGAGCCGCCAGGCCCTTGAACTCCTTGTGCAGACCGACATGCGCCTGGCGGCCCTGTTCCGTCGCCAGAGCCAGCCCGAGGTGGCCGTGCCGCTGCTGGTGGAGGTGGTGAAGGTGATGTCCCCTTCGAGTGAGCCGGGGCGCAAGGCCTACCAGCAGCTGCTGGAGATCGGCTTCGTGAGCACCCCATACAACGGGGCCATCCCCGGTAGCTGAGTCGTCGCGTAGGTCCCCCCCCCCCACCCGATACGGCAGCACCTAGATTTCCCCAACCTTCCGCTTCCAGGCCGTCCATGGTTCAACCGGAGCAGGTCCGCGACGCCATCCGCCGCGCCCTCCCCGATGCGGAGGTGGAAGTGGAGGATCTCACTGGCGGTGGTGACCACCTGCAGGTGCGGGTGATCTCCTCGGCCTTCAGCGGTCTGGCGCGGGTGAAACAGCACCAGCTGGTGTACGGGGCCCTGCGCAGCGAACTGGCCAGTGAGGCCATCCACGCCCTGGCGGTGCAGACCTCCACGCCGGCCTAGATCTTCCGCTCAGCGGTTGTCCGTTGTTCTCTTGACCGTTCCGATCAGCCCTTCCCCTTCCGCCATGGATCCTTCCACTCAGCAACGCATCGAGGCCCTGATCAGCGCCAGCCCCGTCTTCGTGTTCATGAAGGGGAACAAGCTGATGCCCCAGTGCGGTTTCAGCAACAACGTGGTTCAGATCCTCACCGCTCTGGCGGTGCCGTTCGAAACCTTCGATGTGCTCTCCGATATGGAGATCCGTCAGGGCATCAAGGAATTCTCCGAGTGGCCCACCATTCCGCAGGTCTATGTGAACGGGGAATTCCTCGGTGGATCCGACATCCTGATCGAGATGTACAACTCGGGCGAACTGCGCGAAACGTTGGCCGTTGCTCTGGCCTCCTGAGCCCGGAGCTGTTTCGCCGCTGAGTTCGGATTAGTAACGGCCCCTTTCCTGCTCAAACAGGGTGCGGGGGTCTCCGTCGGGTCCGATGAAGCTGGAGGGATCCATGATCCAGCGATCCACCAGCTCTTCAAGTCGGCGTTGGGAGAGGGGATCCAACACCGCGGTGCGCCGCAGGGCATGGAGGTAACCATCGGCGTAAAGCCGCAGTTCCGATGGATCGTGGTATCGGTTGGCCAGTTCCTGGCAGGCGTCGCAGAGCGACTGGAAGTGGCGGATGGCGTCGGGGTGTTGCAGCACGGCTCCTATGGACCTCGCCGGTCGCGTCATTCTGGCGCCTGCCGCCACCCATCGGCCCCCCCCCCGTTCCCTAAAAAGGTTCGGGATGCCGGCCGGGGGACGGTTTGAAAGGCATCGCCTGATACGCGAGCTCTGCTTCAAATTCCGTTATGGTGCAGCCATCTTTGTGTCCATCGGGGCTACAACGCCATCTGCATGGTGCAAACCAACACCACCGATAACGGCAATCAGGCCCGCAGGGTTTTGGTGGTTGATCCCCATGCCACCCTCCGCACGGTGCTTGCCCAGCGTCTTCGCCAGGACGGCCACCTGGCCGCGGCGGTGGCTACGGCCCGCGAGGCGATGGAGATCTGCCAGGACCAGTCCCCGGATCTTCTTGTGAGTGCCGAGCTACTTGAGGAAACCTCGGCTCTGCGGCTGGCCAGCCAGCTCCATTGCCCTGTGATGGTGCTCACAGCCCGTTCCGGATCCGAGCCGGTGGTCTCCCTGCTCGATGCAGGCGCCGACGATGTGCTGCGTAAGCCCTTCGGCCTGGAGGAGCTGGCGGCTCGCTGCCGCACGCTGTTGCGCCGTAGTGGTCATGGTCTCCAGGAGCGGGTCTGTGTGGGCCCCCTTGAGGTCCATCTTTTGCTGCGCCAAGTCACGCTGCGTGACCAGCCGGTGGAGCTCAGCCCCAGGGAATTCGCCCTCCTCTGCGCTCTGTTGATGCCTCCCGGTGTGGTGCGCAGTCGGCAGGAGCTGCTGCGGATGGCCTGGCCGCCGTTTAGTGGTGGACCCCGTTCGGTGGACACCCAGGTGCTCACCCTGCGGCGCAAGCTGGAGCAGGCCGGCCTGGGCGAGGGTGGCGGCATCGAGACGATGCGCCAGCAGGGTTACCGATTCAGCCTTGACACCCTCCCCCATCAGGACGACAACGCCGTGTTGCCCGACGGGGCTGCAACCTCCCGGATCGCCGCCCTGAGCTGATATCGCCGCTCGGTTCCAATGCTCCGGACTGGCACCACCCGCTGGATCAACCACGGCCACGCCCTGCTCCACTGTTTATGCCTGCTGTTCTTGCCCCCCTTCTGGGCCTGACCCTCGCCCAGGCCCAACCCCTGCCAGCGACGGGCGTGCCAATCGGCAAGTTTCTGCTGCACGGCCAGCGCCTCGATCGCATTGAGCTTCAGCAGATCACCTACCTGGGCGATTGCCCTGGAGAGGAGCAACCGGAACTCCGTGGTGTGTCGTTTTTGGCGGCGGTTTCCCCTGCCCCCTATCAACGGATCCTGATCCAGAACCGAACCACCGGCGGCTATACCGATCGCGAGTACGACGAGCGGCGGCCGACGGCCCAATCCTTCTCGGTGGCGCTCGGTCAAGGCCAGCGGGGCAGTTTCCTCACGCTGGTGCCGGGGCCGAACAGCTTTACCTACCAGGTGAACAACCGGGTTCAAAAAAGGATGCTGGACCAGGGAACAGCCAATCTGCTGGTGGCGGTGAATCGGATCAGTCAGAACCGCAGCTTCAGCGAGATCCGCGAAGACCGCTACTGCAGCGGCCAGAAGAATCTCAGCCGCACCAGTCTCGATGCTTGTCCCAATGGGTTGATCACCCTGGAACGCCTCGGCGTCTGCCCCGGCGGGAAGACGGTCACCCTGTCGATGGAGACGGTCGGCAATGGCAACCGCCCAGGCGGTGGTTGGGGCAGCGGCTACGGCGGCAGTGGCTGGAGTGGGGGGAGCCGACCTCCGGCAGGCGGCAGCTGGGGGTCGGGGGGGAACCCATCCGGAAATAACGGTGGCAGCTGGAGCAATCCACCCGCCAGCAACAGCTGGGGGGGCAGCGGTGGTTCGGGAAACTGGAGTCCCCGCTACTGACTCCAGGCCTTCTTGAGACCCAGAGATCGGTGCCAAAGGATCTCCCCATCTTTTCCGCCAGGAGCGTCGAGCTGGTCGCGATTTATGGCTGCAATCTTGTCATCGTGAGGACCAGGGTGAGGACTTCACCGCCGAGCATCAGGGCGGTCAGGCCTGCGAGCAGTTTGTAGGTCCAGGGAGGGCTGATGCGGCCGATGTTCCTTGTGTCGAGACCCGAGCGCTCAGCGAATTGCGCCAGGAAGGCCTCGAACCGTTCCACCCGCTGGGGCAGCAGGAACGCTCCGCCCGCCTGATCACGCACGTAATACACCTTGCCGCCCTGGCTGGTACCCACCGGCGTGAGGGCCGTCACTTTGCTCCAGGGGAGCTGCCAGCCGCGGCGCAGCAGCCAGCCGCACCAGGGGGGATGGCCCACTCGGATCCCGTCGCCATCGAGTTCGACCCGCTCACTGGTGATGGCCACCACCAGCAGCAACCCCAGGGGCACCGCCACCAGCAGCATGGGCCTAAGCGCCTCGGGGGCCATCAGCGGCAGGGGCAACACCAGGGCCAGATAGAGGGCCAGCAGGGTGAAACGGATCAGCGGGGCCATGGCATGAATGCCCTTCTGATCGGAAGGGGCAGCGTCGGCCAGGGAGACGTGGGGGACAGGAGACTCCGGCACGGTCGATCAGCGGTCTTCTGGGGACCCGGGTAGGGGTTCGATCACGCTTGAGGGGCGGTAGCGGCCGCCGAACACCTCCTCCTCGCGGCCCTTCCAGAATTCCCCCAGCCGCATCAGATCGGCGTGGGCCTCCTGCACCCGGTCCAGGTACTCCTGGGGGTCGATGCTGTCCTTGGCTTCGCGGATTTTGGCCAGCCGCATCAGGTGCCAGGTCCAGGGCTTGGCCATTTCGCCACGCGCCTCGAAGAAGCGGGCCAGGTCCTCGGAGGGGGGCAGGGGAGGGGTGGCCATCGCGGGGCGGAACCGGCGGAAGAGAACCACCTTATGGACAGCATGCGGGTCGTCGTGGGCGGGGCTAGGACGGCTTCCCTTCCCCACCTCTGACCCCGCGGGCATTGCTTGACCGGGGCGGCTCGCCCCAGGCTGCACGGCGCGTCAGTTTTCCTTCGGCAGGCCTGTAAGAGACGGCCCTCGTCTCATCCCCACTGCCCGGGCTCGGCCGTGAGTTCCCGAGCCCGCCCGTCAGCTTCGGACATCCCAGCGGTAGAGCTCGGGCCGCAGATCCTCGTGGTAGCGGGTGCCGGCCGGATGGGTGGGGCCGTAGTCGGCCGGGATGCAGTCGGCCAGCAGCAGGGTGGGTTCGGGGCGGGCGGCCACCAGCACATCGCCGTGGGGACCGCAGACGATGCTGTTGCCCAGGTAGGCCGCCATCACTGTGCTGTTCACCGTTTCTTCACCGCAGCGGTTGGCGTAGGCCACGAAGCAGCCGTTCTCGAAGGCGTGGGCGGGGATCAGGGTTCGGGACACATCCGGATAGGGGCGTTCAGTGCGCTGGCCGCTGCTGAGCAGGGCCCAGGTGTCGGCGGCGGTGGGGATCAGCACGAGCTTTGCGCCACGCAGGGCCAGGTTCCGGGTGAGTTCGGGAAACTCCGCCTCGTAGCAATTGAGCACGCCCACGCCGATCCCATTCACCGTCTGCACCGTGAACGCCTCGCCCTCCTCCGGATGGACGTAGCCCGGGCTCCAGCAGAGCTTTTCATCGGGGCCCCACAGGTGGGTCTTGCGGTAGTTGCGCAGCAGGGAGCCATCGGGGCCAAACAGGGCAATGGCGTCGTAGAAACGCTCCTCACCCACCACCAGGGCCCGCTCGGGGTAGGGGCAGGCCACGGCCAGGCCATGGCGGCGGGCGGCGGCGGAAACCCGCTGCAGGCTGGGGCCATCCACCGGTTCGGCCAGGCGGCGGGCCAGCTCTGGTGTCACGATGTAGCCGCTGAGGTACAGCTCCGGGAAGGCCAGCAGTTGCACGCCCTGGGCGGCGGCGAGGCCGCAGACGGCTTCGAGGCGCTGGAGGTTCTCGGCTACGGCCTCGGGCGTGGCCGCCCTGCCGCTGCCCTGCCAGATCCCCAGCCGCAGTCCCTGGCCAGGGGCCGGGGGCGTGGGCCGCAGGAAGCCGTGCAGGCGGTAAGAGAGGTCCATCGGGATCAGGGGGCCCGGCGATGGGCCAGGGCAGTGGCGAGCTGGATGATCCTCCGACAGCTCCTGGCCGGGCTCCCGATTCCGTCCTGGTTTGCCGGCCTTGCGCCAGCAGCCTCTGGAGCAGTGCCAGGACGGTCCCCGATCCTCCGTGCCCACGGGCCCGCAGTCAGCGCCTTGAATGACCGTTGAAACAGGGGATGATTGCGGCCCAGCCCAGCCCCGATCAGCTCGCCGGGCCTGCCCAACCCCGACCAGCTCATCGGGCCAGACGGCCCGCCAGTCCCTTTCGCTCCACCGGCCCCCGTTTCCGTATCCCGCCATGACCGCGAGCTCCCCGCCACCAAAACGCCGCGCCAGCAACCTTGGGATCAGCGCGGGCCTCAGTGCCCGCCTGGCCGCTGCAAACCTGCCCGCCGAAATCCCCCGCGATTCGCTCCCCGCTCGTGGCCTTGATGCGGAGAACGCCTACGAGCTCATCCACGACCACCTGATGCTCGATGGCAATGCCCGCCTCAACTTGGCCACTTTTGTTGGCACGTGGATGGAGCCGGAGGCGCGGCGGTTGATGGAGGAATGCGCCGACAAGAACATCATCGACAAGGACGAATATCCCCAGACCGCCGAACTGGAGCAGCGCTGTCTGCGCATCCTGGCCGATCTTTGGAATGCCCCCGATCCCGCCCAGGCCGTGGGCACCTCCACCACCGGCTCCAGCGAGGGCTGCATGCTCGGCGGGCTGGTGATGAAGTGGCACTGGCGTCAACGGCGCCGGGCGGCGGGCCTGGAGAGCGGCACCCCCAACCTGGTGATGGGCACCAACACCCAGATCTGCTGGGACAAGTTCTGTGCCTACTTCGACGTGGAGCCGCGGCTGGTGCCGATTACGGCGGATCGTCTCCAGCTTGGCGCCGAGGAGGCGGTGGCCCGCTGCGATGCGAACACGATCGGTGTGGTCGGCATCCTCGGCAGCACCTTCGATGGCAGCTATGAGCCGATCGAAGAGCTGAGCAGGCAGCTCGATGTCCTGCAAGCGCGCACCGGCCTCGACATCCCTATTCATGTCGACGCGGCCTCGGGTGGTTTCGTGGCGCCGTTCAATTCCCCCGAACTGGTCTGGGATTTCCGCCTGAGCCGGGTGGTGTCGATCAACAGCAGCGGCCACAAATACGGCGGCGTGTTGCCCGGGGTGGGCTGGGTGCTCTGGCGACACGACGACCTGCTGCCCGAGGAGCTGCGCTTCAACGTCAACTACCTCGGCGGCCAGATGCCCACGATCGGCATGAACTTCTCACGTCCCGGCGCCCAGGTGGTGGGTCAGTACTTCAACTTCCTGCACCTTGGCCGTGAGGGTTTCGCCCATCGGATGGCCAGCCTGGAGGCGATCGCCTGCCACCTGGCCGACGGACTTCGCGCTCTGCCACCGCTGCGGCTGGTGAGCCATCCGCTCGGCCAGCTGCCGGTGTTCGCCGTTGAGCTGGACCCTTCAGTGAGCAACTGGAGTGTGTTCCACCTCTCCGACAAGCTGCGCGAGCGGGGTTGGCAGGTGCCGGCCTACACCCTGCCGGCCGACTGTCAGGAGAGGGCGGTGCTGCGCTTCGTGGTGAGGGCCGGTTTCAGCCGCGACATGGCCGATGCCCTGCTGGATGACATCGAGCGGGCGGTGAGCTGGTTTGAGAGCCTCAGAGAACCCCTGCCCCGGTCGGGAGAGGGGACGGATGGGTTTCATCACTAAGACCAGCCAAGCTTCCGACACGTCCCAGGGATCTGGCCATCCGCGCGGGGGCTTAGCCAACCCGTCCATCATCCGTTTCACGCTGAAGTTCAGCATCGTCTGCGCCGCTCGTCGCCGATGGTCTGGTCATCGGCAACAGCTTCAGGCTGGCAGCGCCCAGGGGTTCAGCCCCAGATCCGCCCCGATCCGGTGGGCGCAGGCGAAGCCGCTGAAGGCCACGGCGTTGAGTCCCTGGCCGGGAAAGCAGGAATCGCCCACGCAGTAGAGGCCGCTGATGCCGGTGCGGTTGAAGGGCATCGGCAGCAGGCCTGGCAGTCGCATCGCAGGGATGGGGCCGTAGCTGCCGCCGCTGCGGCCCAGGAAGCGACGGTGGCTGCGGGGGGTGCCCACCTCGCGGTGGGTGATGGCGCCGGCCAGGCCCGGCAGGATCGCCTCGAGGCGGGCGATCAGGCGGTTGGCGTCGGCTTCCTTCTTGGCGCGGTAGTCAGATGGTGAGAGTTCTTTCCAGGCCTCCATGGAGGAGGGGGTGAAGGTGTGCACGATGTGGTGGCCGGCTGGGGCCAGGGAGGGATCGAGCAGCGAGGGCATCGACACGAACACCGTGCCCTGTTCGGCTTCGATCTCCTCCCAGCGCTCCAGTAGGAGGTGGTGCACGTGGGTGCCCTCTGGGATCAGGTCGGCCTTCACACCGAGGTGGAGCGAGAGGAAGGAGGGGGAGGGCTTGTAGCGGCGCCGCCAGGTGCGCTCGGCGGCGGGGGTATCGGCGCCGTCGATCAGGGTCTGGCTGGGCATCGCTTGATCGGAGGGGGATGGCCCGCCGGCATCAGGGAGCTGCCCGGCACCGTCCAGGCGTTGCTGACCGCCACCGTCAGGGAACTGCCCGACACCATCAAGGCTTTGGTGGCCGCCGCTGTCAGCGCTCGGGCTGGCACCTCTGGAACGTTGGCCGACACCATCCGGGTCCCCGAAGGTGTCCCAGCGGGTGGCATTGCTCACCACACGGCGTGCGCGGAGCTCCTCGCCACCGGCCAACCGCACCCCCACCGCCCGGCCTTGCTCCAGCAGCACCTTCACCACCCGGGCCTTGTAGCGGATCGCGCCGCCATGGCGCTCCAGCCCCGCCACCAGCTTGCCTGCGATCACCCCCACGCCGCCCTGGGGGTAGTTGATGCCGCCGGCATGGCGATCGGAGAACACCATGCCCGCATTGATCATCGGCGTGCGATCGGCGGGCATCACGCTCCAGCAGAAGCAC
>Ga0209598_10000475_pt1 | contig 31885 bp, 24 predicted proteins | sample M_140807_EF_Meta_FD_187317 | JGI IMG/M metagenome (GOLD analysis project Ga0209598, IMG submission 187317) | Freshwater microbial communities from Lake Montjoie, Canada to study carbon cycling - M_140807_EF_MetaG (SPAdes) (version 2) | ecosystem: Environmental > Aquatic > Freshwater > Lake...
CACGAGGATCGCATCTATCGCACGGCGCCCGAGGGCGGGCTGTCGCTCCACTTCTCGCTGCCCGCAGACTGGAAGCCGGCCGACCGCCGGCCGACGATCGTCTTCTTCTTCGGCGGCGGCTGGAGGCAGGGCACCTACAGGCAGTTCGTGCCGCAGGCCGACTACTTCGCCTCCCGCGGCATGGTGGCCGCCTGCGCCGATTACCGCATCGCCTCGATCCACCGCACGACGCCCGACAAGTGCGTCGAAGACGCGAAGGCCGCCGTCCGCTGGCTCCGGGAAAACGCCGCCGCATGGGGCATCGACCCCGACCGCATCGTCGCGGCCGGCGGCTCGGCCGGCGGGCACCTTGCCGCCTGCACGGCCCTGGTACCGGGGTTCGAGCCCGACGACGCCCCGATCTCATCCCGGCCGAACGCGCTGGTGCTCTTCAACCCGGCGCTCACCATCGACGAGCTTGCCCGCGACAAGAAAACCCCGGCCATGCTCGACGCCGGCGTGATCGAGGCGATCACACCCAACAGGTTCGTGGCGGCCGGCGCCCCGCCTGCCGTGATGTTCTTTGGCAGCGACGATCCGCTGCTCGCGGGCGCGGAACAATACCTCGCCAAGGCCGGGCCGCTTGGCGTGCGGGCCGATCTCTGGGTGGCTGCCAGCCAGCCCCACAGCTTCTTCAACCGCGAGCCGTGGATCCAGGTGACGGCGCGACAGGCCGACGAGTTTCTCCGGTCGCTCGGCTATCTCGCAGGCGAGCCGACGATCCAGCTTCCCGAGGCGGCACCGACACTTGCCCGGAAGACGGCCACGACGGCCGGAGCCATGCCATGAGCGACGCAGCGTCTCGCACAACGACGGCACGCAGCCCGCGGCTGGCCGCATTTCCGAAGGCGTTCATGCAGGCCCTCTGCAAGGACGGCAGCATGACCGTCTCGGAGTGGATCCGGCTCGCCGCGCCGCTCGGCCTCGACGGCCTCGAATGGTATGCAGGCTTCCTGGAGATGGCCGACGAGGCCGCCTGGCCCCGCTTCCGCCGCGAGGTCGAGGCCCACGGGATGACGATCCCGATGATGTGCTGCTCCCCCGACTTCACGCATCCCGACGCCGCCTTCCGCGACCGCGAGATCGCCAAGCAGAAGCGCTGGATCGACATGACGGCGGCGCTCGGCGGATCCTACTGCCGCGTGCTCTCGGGCCAGCGGCGGCCCGCGCTTTCGATCGACGAGGGCGTGCGGCTGGCCGCAGAGTCGATCGAAGCCTGCCTGCCCCACGCCGAGGCCCGCGGCATCACGCTCGTCATCGAGAACCACTACAAGGACGACTTCTGGGAATACCCGGAGTTCGCCCAGAAGATGGACGTCTTCTGCCGGCTGGTCGACCGCATCCACCATCCACGGTTCGGCGTCAACTACGACCCGAGCAACACGTTCCTGGCTGGCGAGGATCCGCTGGAGCTGCTCCGCCGGGTGTCGGACCGCGTGGTCACGATGCACGCCAGCGACCGGTCGCTCATCGAGGGCACGCTCGACGACCTGCGCCGCGAGGAAGGCGGCGCCGTCGGCTACGCCAAGCGGCTCAAGCACGGCGAGATCGGCAAGGGCCTCAACGACTACGATTCGATCTTCAGCGAGCTCGCCCGCCAGGGCAGGTGCACGTGGGTCAGCATCGAGGACGGCGTGAACGGCATGGACGAACTCTTCCGTAGCGTAGCCTTCCTCAAACGGAAGATCGCGGAGCACTGGCCGGCCGGCCAGGGCGGCTGAACCTGGATCGAACAAACTGGCCCCACACCCCGGCACGGCGCCCCGCGTGCGGCGGCGACCTGAGGCGAGCCGCCGCGCAACCCACCGCAACCCACCGCAACCCGCGGCGGCCTCCGGCGTTGAACTTCTCCCCATCCAAGAGATCCCGATGCCCCGCCGCCTCCTCCTTGTCGTCGCGATCCTGATCACGACGCTCGCCTGTCCGCCGGCCTGCCGGCCAGCCTGGGCCGCCGACCGGCCGCCCAACGTCGTCCTCTTCCTCGTCGACGACATGGGCTGGATGGACAGCACGCCATACGGCTCGACCTATTACGACACGCCGAACATGCAGCGGCTGGCCGACCGTGGCATGCGGTTCACCCGAGCCTACTCGCAGCCCATCTGTTCGCCCACGCGGGCCTGCCTGCTCACCGGCCACAACGCGGCACGGCACGGCATCATCGTGCCCGCAGGCCACAAGCCGCCCGTGGCCCGCAGCCTGCCGACATCGGGCCCGGCCAACGTGCCGATGCTCTATCCCGCGAGCCAGACGTACCTCGACCCGGCCGCCTACACGCTCGCCGAGGCGCTCCGCGACGCGGGCTACCGCACCGGCCACTTCGGCAAATGGCATCTCGGCCTCACCGAGCCGCACTGGCCGGAGCGGCAGGGCTTCGACGTCGCCTTCCACTGCCATCCCGATCCTGGTCCTCCCGGCGGCTACTTCTCACCGTACGGCGTCTCGCCTCCCGGCACCGATCCGCCCAAGGGGGCGAAGCGGGTCTTCGGCACGATCACCGACGGCCCGCCGGGCGAATACATCACGGACCGGCTCAGCGACGAGGCGATCCGCTTCGTCGAGGAGAGCGTCGCGGCCGACACGCGCCGGCCCTTCTTCCTGAACCTCTGGCACTACGGCGTTCACGGCCCGTGGGGCCACAAGGAACCCCTCACCGCCGAGATGGCGAATCGCACCGACCCGAGCGGCCGCCAGGACAACTCCGTCATGGCATCGATGCTCAAGAGCGTCGACGATTCGCTCGGCCGGCTGCTCGACACGCTCGACCGGCTCGGCATCGCCGACGACACGCTCGTGATCTTCACGAGCGACAACGGCGGCAACACCCACAGCAACACTCAGACCGACAAGAAAAACGACGCGAATGCGAAGCAGGAGTCGGCCAACCCCACGCTCGCCAGCTACCGGAAGTGGGCCGGATACAGGCCGCCGACGAACAACGCGCCCCTGCGGGACGGCAAGGGCACGCTCTACGAGGGGGGCGTCCGCGTGCCGCTCATGGTGCGTTTTCCTGGCCGCGTGAAGCCCGGCACCACGAACGACGCGCTGGTCGGCTGCACCGACGTCTATCCCACGGTGCTCGAACTGGCCGGCCTCGCCCGCCGGCCCGATCACCCGATCGACGGCGTCTCGTATGCCGCTGCGCTGCGTGGCGAGGCCCGGCCCACTCGCGATTCCTACGTCATCTGGTTTCCCGTGCAGCGCGGCGGCGTGATCGCGTACCAGGGCGACTGGAAGCTGATCCGCCGCTACGAGGAGCATCCCGGCGACTACGAGGGCACGCGGGAACTCTTCAATCTCGCCGATGACCTCGGCGAGACGACGAACCTCGCGGCGCGGATGCCCGAGAAGGTCAAGGAACTCGATGCCGTCATCGACCGGCTTGTCGCCGACACAGGAGCGCTTGCGCCCACGCCGAATCCGGCCTACCGTGCCGGCCCGACGGCGGAGAAGCCCGCCGACGCGTTCGCCGGCCTCGTCGCCCAGCAGTGCACGGCGAAGCCCATCGCCGGCGGGTATCGGATCGAGGGCACGGCAGCCCGGCACTACCTCGGCACGGCCCAGGTGAAGCTTTCGGGGCCGATCCACGTCGATCTGCGGCTCCGGGCCGCCGCGGGTGGCGAGGGCTTCATCACCTGGCGGACGACCGCGGAGGAGGCCCTGCCCCGCGACCGCAAGGGAGTGCCCTTCACGCTTGCGGCGGGCGATCAGTGGCAGGACGTCTCGTTCGATCTCCCGGTGGCCGGCACGACGGCGATCGTGCGGCTCCACCTGCCCGCCGGCGGGCAGCCCGTCGACGTGCAGTCGATCCGCTACACGGCGGGCGGCCGGACGAAGGCCTGGGATTTTTCCGCGGTGACGCCATGAGCCGCCGCATGCGCAGCGTTGTCGTTCTGCTCGTTGTTGGGTCGCTGGCCGCGGGTGAGGCCGCCTCTGCCGCCGAGCCGCAGGGCTCCACGCCCCGGCGGCGGCCGAACGTCCTCGTGATCTTCAGCGACGACCACGGCTGGGCCGATCTCGGCGTGCAGGGGGTCGACGCCGACGTCCGCACGCCTCACTTGGATCAGCTCGCGCGCGACGGCGTCCGCTTCACACGAGGCTACGTCACGGCCCCGCAGTGCACCCCGTCGCGGGCGGGCCTGATGACGGGCCGCTACCAGAACCGCTGCGGCGTGGAGCACAACGGCATCCCTCTCAAGCCAGAGGTTGTCACGCTCCCGGAGCGACTGCGGGACGCTGGCTACCTCACCGGCATGAGCGGAAAATGGCACCTCGACATGGAGGATCGGCGGGAGGGCGGCGGCGGAAAGAACGTCCTGCTGCCGGCGTGCTCGCCCCACGCCCAGGGCTTCGCCGAATACTTCGACGGTATCCGCCGCGACTACTCGGCCTCGCACGCCCTCGACGGCACCCCGTTTCCCGCCCCGCCCCACACCGTCCGCGACGTCCGCTGCCGCGTCGTCGTGCAGACGGAGGCGGCGCTGTCGTTTCTCCGCCGCCGCGCCGCGGAGCCCGACCGACCCTGGTTCCACTATCTCGCCTTCATGGCGCCCCACGTGCCGCTGGAGTCGCCCGAGCCCTGGTTCTCGCAGACTCCGGCCCACCTGCCGCAGGAGCGGCGGCAGGCGCTCGCGCTGGTCGCGGCGATCGACGACGGCGTGGGCAGGATCCGACAGGCGCTCCGCGACATGGGGCAGGAGGACGACACGCTCATCTTCTTCATCGGCGACAACGGCGCGCCGCTGGGCAAGCACTCCTGGAACGGCTCCCGCAACCTGCCGCTCAACGGCCAGAAAGGCATGCTCGCGGAGGGGGGCATCCGCGTGCCGTTTCTCGCCGCCTGGCCCGGCACCATTTCCGCGGGCCAGGTCTTCGACCAGCCGGTGATCAGCCTCGACGTGGCGGCGACGGCCGTCGCGCTCGCCGGACTGCCGCGCGACGACTCGCTCGACGGCGTCGATCTCCTGCCGTACCTCACCGGCCGGTCCGCCGGCCAGCCGCACGACACGCTCTACTGGCGGTGGATGTCGCAGGCCGCGATCCAGGAGTTTCCCCACAAGCTCCTCGTACTCGGCGACCAGAAGCCCCTGCTCTTCGACGTGACGACTCCCGAGGGCGAACGGGGCGATCGCGACCTCGCCGCCGCGCTGCCCGACGTCGCGAGCCGGCTCGAGGCGAAGCTCCGAACGTGGACGGCCGACCTGCAGCCGCCCGGCATGCCCTCCGCGCTCGGCAGGCACCACGTCGCGCAGTTCCGCGAGCACGGCATCCTCGCTCCGTGACGCGATGCTCGAGCGGATGCCCCCGCGACGGCGGCTATTCCGGTCGTGCAGGTCGTGCCGATCCCATGGCTGGATGCGCCGCGATCCCTGACGCGGCGACGCGGACTTTTCCACGCCACGGTTCCACCCCTCAGAGCCGCGGGATATGCTTTTTCAGGGATAGATCCCGCACTTTCGGCGGAGGCGTTCACGATGACGATCGGATGCTCACGGGCCGTGCGGCCCGCCGACTCGATGCCCCTGTTCACCCGTGCGGCGTGCCTGGCGCTGGCCGTCGCCGCCGGCCCGCTCGCGTCGGCCACGGGCCACGCCGCCGAACCGCCCGCCGGGTTCACGTCGCTCTTCAACGGCCGGGATCTCGCCGGCTGGCGGGGACGGCCCCACTTCGATCCGCGCAAGGAGGCCGAGGGCACGTCCGAAGAGCGGGCCAAGCGGCAGGCCGACTGGAACGCCGATCTCGCCCAGCACTGGAAGGTGGAGAACGGCGTGATCGTGAGCGACGGCCAGGGCGTCTACCTCACCACCGACCGCGACTACGGCGACTTCGAGATGCGGATCGAGTGGAAGCTGCCCGTCGCCTGCGTCGACAGCGGCATCTACCTGCGGGCCAACCCGCAAGTGCAGATCTGGGACCCCGACTGCGAGCGGGACAACAAGCTTGGCAACCAGAAGGGTTCCGGCGGCCTGTGGAACAACCCGCCCGATTCACCCGCCAAGAATCCTCTCGTGAAGGCCGATGCCCCGATCGGCGAATGGAACACCGCCACCATCCTCATGAAGGGCGATCGGGTGACCGTGGTCCTCAACGACGAGACCGTCGTCGACAACCAGCCGCTGGCCAACTCTTTCGAGAAGGGGCAGCCGCTGCCCACCCGCGGCCCGATCCAGATCCAGACGCACGGCGCACCGTTGCACGTCCGCAACGTCTTCATCCGCGAGCTCACGGCCGCCGAAACGACTGGCGCCGGCTGGCGCGACCTCGGCGCCGACGATTTCACGAACGTCAACTGCGACCTCCCGGCGGCCGACAAGCCCGGCACCTGGACCTGGAAGGACGGCGGCGTGCACTGCACCGGCCAGCCTGTGGGCGTGATCCGCACGAAGTTCCCCGTGACGAATCTCGAGCTCTCCCTCGACTGGCGGCACCTCGCCTCGGGGGGCAATTCGGGCGTCTTTCTCTGGGCGCCTGCGGCGGCGCTCGAGGACGTGCCTCCGGGCAAGCTGCCCCGCGGCGGCATCGAAGTGCAGATCCTCGACCACGGCTACACCGAGCAGTATGAAAAATCCTCCGGCAAGAAGGCCGACTGGTTCACGACCCACGGCGACGTCTTTCCCGTCGGTACGTCGACCATGAAGCCGTTCCCGCCGCTGTCGCCCAACGGCAGCCGCAGCTTCCCGACGGCGCAGCATTCCCGCGGCACGCCCGAGTGGAACCACTACTTCGTTCGCGCGATCGACGGCGAGGTCCGCCTCTGGGTGAACGGCCACCAGGTTTCCGGCGGCGCCGCCTGCACGCCGGCCACGGGCTTCCTCTGCCTCGAGTCGGAGGGTGCGCCCGTCGAGTTCCGCAACCTGCGCATCCGCCAGCTGTCCCCGTCCGCCAACTGATCCCGCACGCGCTTTACCCGACCACGCTTCCCCCACACACGCCGACGCCCGAGGAGCCCTGCATGGCCGCAGCCAATTCCGCCGCGAAGTCCGTCACCGCGTCCACGCCGATCTACCGCGGCCCGCTGCCGCACGTGCACACGGTCGAGCGGCTGCCGGTCACGGTCTACGACCAGCCGGGCGAGGCCAGCCGGGCGGTGGCCCGCGAGATCGCCGACCTCGTCCAGTCGCGGGCGGCTGCCGGCCAGAAGACGGTGCTCGGCCTCGCGACCGGCAGCACGCCGGTGGCCGTCTACGACGAGCTCATCCGCCTGCACCGCGAGGAGGGCGTGTCGTTCAAGACCGTCGTCACGTTCAACCTCGACGAATACTGGCCGATGCAGCCCGACGCACTGCAGAGCTACCACCGGTTCATGCGGGAGCACCTCTTCGACCACCTCGACATCCCGACAGCGGCGATCCACATCCCCGACGGCACGTTGCCGCGGGAGAAGGTCGCCGAGGCCTGCTCCCGCTACGAGGAGATGATCGCGGAGGCGGGCGGCATCGACCTGCAGCTGCTCGGCATCGGCCGCACCGGCCACATCGGCTTCAACGAGCCGGGCAGCGCCCTCGAGAGCCGCACCCGGCTCATCACGCTCGACGGCGTGACGCGGGCCGACGCCGCCAGCGACTTCTTCGGCGAATGGAACGTCCCGCGACAGGCGATCACGATGGGCGTGGGCTCGATCCTCGACGCCCGCCGCGTCGTGCTGCTGGCCTTCGGCGAGCACAAGGCGCCGATCGTCCGCAAGGCGGTCGAGGAGCCGCCCTGCAGCCACGTCTCGGCAAGCGCGCTGCAGCAGCACGCAGACGCCAGGTTCGTCCTCGATCGGGCGGCCGCCGCCCGGCTCACGCGGTTCGAGTCGCCCTGGATCGTCGGCCCGCTCGACACGATGGGCCTCGAGTGGACCGACGCCCTCACGCGGAAGGCTGTCATCTGGCTGTCGCTCGAGCTCGAGAAACCGATCCTCAAGCTCACCGACGAGGACTACAGCGAGCACGGCCTGCAGGACCTCGTCAGCAACCGCGGCCGGGCGTACGACCTCAACATCGAGGTTTTCCGCGCGATGCAGGACACGATCACGGGCTGGCCCGCCGGCGGCCCCGGGCACCAGCGGAAGGTCCGCGCCGTCGGCGCCGCCGCCCCCGGCAGGGCCGCCGTCGAGGAGTTTCCCAAGCGGATTGTGATCTTCAGTCCGCACCCAGACGACGACGTCATCAGCATGGGCGGCACGTTCATCCGCCTCTGCGAGCAGGGGCACGAGGTGCACGTCGCCTACCAGACCAGCGGCAACATCGCCGTCTGGGACGAGTCGGCCGACCGCCACGTCGACTTCGTCGAGGAGTTCTGCCGCGCGTTCGAGGCGGGCACGAAGCCGAGCGAGATCGCCGAGAAGATCCGCACGTTCCTCCGCACGAAGCACGCGGGCGCCGTCGACATCCCCGAGCTTCAGGCCGTGAAGGGCCTGATCCGGCGGACGGAGGCCCGCGCCGGCGCCCGCTATTCCGGCGTGAAGCCCGAGCACGTCCATTTCCTCGACCTGCCCTTCTACGAGACCGGCCGTGTCCGCAAGAAGCCGATCGGCCCGGACGACATCGCGATTACCGCGAAGCTGCTCGACGAGGTGAAGCCGCACCAGGTCTACGCGGCCGGCGACCTTTCCGACCCGCACGGCACCCACCGCGTCTGCCTGACCGCCGTCTTCAAGGCGATGGAGTCGCTCGCGGCCCGCGACTGGGCCCGCAGCTGCGAGCTCTGGCTCTACCGGGGCGCCTGGCAGGAGTGGGAGCCGCACGAGATCGACATGGCCGTGCCGCTCTCGCCCGACGAGGTGAAGCGGAAGCGGATGGCGATCTTCAAGCACGAGAGCCAAAAGGACCGGGCGCTCTTCCCCGGCCCCACCGACCCGCGGGAGTTCTGGCAGCGGGCCGAGGACCGCAACCGCGACACCGCGCGGCTCTACGACCGGCTCGGCCTGCCGGAATACGAGGCGATCGAGGGTTTCGTGCTCCACCGGGGCTGACGCGGCTGGAGTGCTTCGATGGACCCGGCAGGTGATCCGTTCGAGCGGCTGGAGTGGCTGGTCCACAGGCCGGTCGCGTCGCGGCCCGACTGGCTGAAGGCCTGGCGGAACGAGGCCATGTACCTGCTCTTCCTCGCCCGCCGCGCCAGCGACGATGACGATCTCGAGCTCCTGCAGGAACTCGAGGACCAGGCCCGGGAGATGGCCGACGTCGTGGAGGCCCGCCTGCAGGCCGAGGGCCTCTGAGGCGCGGGTCAGGCAACCGGCGGACGAAGCATGGCCGAGGAACCGGCATGGTGCTATCGTGAGCGGCTCGCCGCCTCCCCAGGAGCCCACCGATGACCGCCACCGCCAAACCGATCCTCTTCCTCCTCCGCGCCGGCTTCCCCGATCCCAAGCACGGCCCGGGCGGCTTCTACTGCCCGGAGTGCGCCACCGTCGCGGGGATCCTCTACTACCATCCGAAGCTGACGGAGGCGCTCGACGTCAGGCTCGTCGACGTTCCGCGGCCCCGGCCCGAGGTGGTGGCGCTCGTCGGCGAGGAGAACCAGTCGTGCCCGGTGCTCGTCCTGCCGCCGGGCGACCTGCCGGCCGGCGTGCCGGTCGTCAACGGCCGGGCCTTCGTGTCAGGGCCGGTGCCGATCGTCAACTTCCTCGCAGACCGCTACGGCACTGCGCGGTCGCACTGAAGCGGCACGATCGCACCGGTTGGCCCGCACGCAGCCGGCTCACGTCGTCTTCGTGGCCGCCTCGAGGAGCCGGATCCACGGCCCGACGTAGTGGCCGTGGTCGTGAAACGTGCGACCGCTCACGAGGTTGCCGTCGATCACGCAGGGCGAGTCGACGAAGATGCCCCCCGCCACCTCGAGGTCGAACCGGCACTTTGGCACCGTCGCCATCCGCCGCCCCTTCACGCAGCCTGCATACGCCGGCACCTCGACCCCGTGGCAGACGCTGGCGACCGGCTTGTTCGCGTCGAAGAAGTGGCGGGTCATCCGCACGAGGTCCTCGTCGTAGCGGATGTACTCGGGGGCTCGGCCGCCGCTGAAGAAGATGCCGGCATACTCCTCGGGCTGCACCTCGGAAAACGCGAGATCGGCCTTGATCTGGTAGCCCTCCCACTCCCGCGTGATCGTCCAGCCGGGCCGGACCTCGTGGAGCACCATCTGGTAGATCCGCTTCTCGGGCGCGATCACCACGGGCCTCATGCCCGCCTCCTGGAGGCGGTAGATCGGATAGAGCGTGTCGACCGTCTCGGTGGCGTCACCGACGACGATCAGAACCCGGGGCTGGCTGGTTGACATGGTGCACCGTGCGCAGGCGTGAGTGGGATGCGGGGCGTGACTTTTCCACCGAAGCGAGGCGAAGCCCTTCGGCATTCGCCACGCGACAGGACGAGCGGATTGTGCATGCGATGAGGGACTTTTTCCATCGGCCTGCACAACGCCGCGGCCGCGGCTTCTCGGAGACTCTTCCGGCCGCCGCGCCGAAGCACTCCATACCGTACCCCGGTCGGGAGACTGCGGCATTCAGATTCACGGCCTACGGCATGCAGGTTTTGCGGCAACGGCGCCGCACACATCCTCCGCAGGAAGAGCCCCATCACCGCTGGCCCGCCCGAAACCGGCCCGGCGTTACGCCGAAGAGCCGCTTGAACGCCTCCGCCATGTACTGCGGGTGCTCGATGCCGCAGCGGTCGGCGATCGCGGCCAGCGGCAGGTCGGTCTCCACGAGCAGCCGCTTCACCTCGGCGAACCGTGCCCGCACGATCTCCTCCCCCGGCGGCCGGCCGAGCGCCGCCCGCATCCGCCGCTCGAGCACGCTCCGCGAGAGCCCGCAGGCCCGCACGACATCGGAGACCGTCACGCCGTGGCAGGCACGCTCGCGGATCGAGCGCACGGCCGCGGCGACCGCCGGGTCGTCGAGCGCGACGATGTCGCTCGACTGCCGCACCACGAGCCCGCGGGGCGGCACCACGATCGGCTCCGCGGGCGGCCGCCCGCCTTCCATGAGCCGTGCCAGCAGCGCCGCCGCCTCGTAGCCGACCCGCTCGCCGTCGAAGGCGACGCTCGAGAGCCGCGGCGAGGCGAGCGTGCAGAGCGTCTCGTCGTTCTCCACACCCACGACGGCGGCCTCCTCCGGCACCGCCACGCCCGCCCGCCGGCAGGCGTCGAGCAGCCAGAAGCCGAGCTGATCGGTGCAGGCCAGGATTCCGACGGGTTTTGGCAGCGCCGCCACCCATTTCGCCACCTGCTCCTGCTGTCGCTCCCAGTTGGCCGGATGCTCGCCCTGACCCCGCGCGTGGTACTCGTGGCAGGCGAAGCCCCGCGCCGCGAGGCTCGCACAAAAGTCGTCCCGCCGCTCCTCGAAGTAGCGCTCCGTGTCGAGGTCGAAGACGGCGAAGGTGCGGAAGCCGTTGTCGGCGAGGTGGTCGGCCACGAGCTGCCCCAGCCGCCGGTTGTCGATGCCCACGAACGGGAGCCGGTGCGGCAGCTTCGAGGCCCGCAGCTCGACCGCCGGCAGTCCCGTGCGGGCGATGGCCCGGGCCATCGCCGGCGTGCCAGTGCGGGCGATGATGCCGTCCCCCTTCCACGCCGAGAGCCAACGCGGCACCCGCGAGTCGAGGCCCCGCAGCTCGAGGTAGAGCGACCACTGGCCGTGCTCCGCCATGAAGCGGTTCACGCCGCGGAGGATGTCCCGGCCATAGCTGCGGGATGTTTCCACGAGCACCGCCACGTGCCGGGGACGCGGGTTTCTCATGGCATCCGGTTTCCGGTAGATTCGGGGGCGACGCAAAACCTGTATGCCGCGACGGTCCGATCTGAATGACAGGGCGTCGTCGTGCGGACGATAGTAATGCCTGGCCTGGCCGCCACCGCAGCGTGCGCCGCGGGCTGACGGCCGTCAACCTGACCGGCAACGACATTCCTCCTCGGCTCCTCTTTCGACATCCTCCACGGAGACCCGCCATGAAACGCCGACACTTCCTCGCTGGGGCGGCCGCCGCCTCGAGCCTCACGCTCGTGCGGGCAGGAACCGCCGCCGACAAGGCGACCGCCACCGCGTCGGCCGCGAAGAACTCCCGGCCGGGCATCGGCGCCATCGGCATGCGTTATCAGGGCACGGTCATCACCGAGAAGGCCCGAGAGCACGGCGACATCGTGGCGATCGCCGACGTCGACCGGCACGTCCGCGAGCAGGCCCGCGCCAGCTTCGGCAGCACGCCACAGATCCACGAGGACTATCGCAAGCTGCTCGACGACAAGCGGGTCGAGGTGGTGCTCATCGGCACGCCCGACCACTGGCACGCGAAGATGCTCATCGACGCCGTGAAGGCGGGGAAGGACGTCTACTGCGAGAAGCCTCTCACGCTCACGATCGACGAGGGCAAGCTGATCCGCAAGGCAGTGCAGGACTCGGGACGGATCGTGCAGGTCGGCTCGTGGCAGCGGAGCGACCACCGCTTCCGCACCGCCGTCGAACTGGTCCGCCAGGGACGGATTGGCAAGCTCGAGGCCGTGGAGGTGGTCCTCGGCAAGAACGTGGTCGGCGGCCCGTTCACGCCGGGGCAGGCGCCCTCCAACATCAACTGGAATCTCTGGCAGGGGCAGACTCCCGACGTGCCCTACATCCCGGAGCGCTGCCACTACACGTTCCGCTGGTGGCAGGAATACTCCGGCGGCCAGCTCACCGACTGGGGCGCCCACAACGTCGACATCGCGCAGTGGGGCATCGACTCGTTTCCAGTGGAGATCAGCGGCAAGGCGCGGTATCCGTCGACGCCCGACGGCTACAACGTGCCCATCGACTTTGAGGTGGCCTACCGCTACGCCAACGGCGTGACGATGACGGTCGCCGACCACGGCCGCAGCGGCATCATGTTCACCGGCAGCGACGGGAGGATCTTCGTCAACCGCGAAAACCTCTCCGGCAAGCCGGTGGAGGACCTCGCCGCGAAGCCCCTGCCCCGCGACGCGTTCAAGGTCTACGACTTCGACAACCGCTCGCGGCCGGAGCGATCCGGCAAGCTCGATGCCATCGTCAACCACATGGGCAACTTCTTCGACTGCATCGCCGCCAGGAAGCAGCCGATCTCCGACGTCGAGAGCCAGCACCGGAGCGTCTCCACCTGCCACTTGGGCAACATCGCCTGCCGGCTCGGCCGCACGCTGAAATGGGATCCCACCGCCGAGCGGTTCGTGTCCGACGCCGAGGCCGACGGCCTGCTCTCGCGGCCGCAGCGGGCCGGCTTCGAGGTGAAGGCCTGACCGTCTCCGGTAGCGGGAACGACGGTCGGCGGAGTACGCTTTCGCGATCCGCGCAGCACTGCCGCGCGCTGAATCGGCACATTTTTGAGGGGACAGGGGGAGGTTCGCCATGGACGCGATCTCGGGATCGAACACCGCTCATCGGGGTCGCAACGCCGCGCTCCTTGCCGCCTTGCTCGGCTGGCTCTTCGACGGCTTCGAGATGGGGCTCTTTCCGCTGGTGGGCCCGCGGGCGCTCGAAGACCTGCTCGCCGGCGCCGCCGGCAAAGAGGCGGCGACCGCCTGGTTCGGCTCGATCATGGCCGTGTTCCTCGTGGGTGCGGCCTGCGGCGGCGTGTTCTTCGGCTGGCTGGGCGACCGGATCGGCCGCGTCCGCGCCATGAGCCTGAGCATCCTCACCTACGCGCTCTTCACCGGCCTGTGCGGCCTGGCCCAGACGCCGCTGCAGATCGCCGCGGCCCGGTTCATCGCCAGCCTCGGCATGGGCGGCGAATGGGCGCTGGGTGTCGCGCTCGTGAGCGAGCTCTGGCCCGACGCCTCGCGGCCGCTGCTCGCCGGGCTCATCGGCGCCGCGGCCAATGCCGGCTACCTGCTCGTGGCGCTCGTGAGCATCATGCTCACGCGGATCGCCGGCGCGGCGCACGACGGCCTCGTGCAGGCTGGGCTCTCCGCCGAAACGGTCGACTGGCTCACCCGCGGCGACGCCTGGCGGCTCCTGATGATGGCCGGCGCCGTGCCGGGACTGCTCGTCTTTTTCATCCGCATGGCGGTGCCCGAGTCGGCCCGCTGGGAGGAGTCGCGGGCACACGGCGGCACGTCGCACTGGGCCACCCGCGACCTGCTCGGGGTGCTCGTCGGCAGCATCGCCGTGCTCGGCATCGTGGCGGTGTGGATGCCGGGTGGCCTCTCGGCTTCCTGGGGCGGAACCGCGGGCGCAGCGGTGACGCTCGCGGCATTTCTCGTCGCCCTCGGCGGATTCCTCCTGCCGGTGCTCGGCTACCTGCGGCGGGCGCAGGCCGCCGGCTCGATCGCCCCCGAAGCCTGCGGCCGGATCGTCCGCACGATGCTCCTGGCGGCCTGCCTCTCCGGCGTGGCGCTCATGGGCACCTGGGGCTCGACCCAGTGGCTGCCCAAGTGGGCGATCGGGCTCGACAAGGCAGCGGTCGCCGCCGGCGGCCAGGCCGGCTGGCAGGTGAAGGAGACGACGCAGATAGCGACGAGCACCGGGGCGATCGTCGGCACGCTCGCCGTGGCGCTCCTGGCCGGCCGCTTTGGCCGGCGGATCGTCTATGCGGGCTTGTGCCTCGCCTCGCTGGCGACGATCGCCCTGCTCTACCGCGGCACCACCGGCTACAACTGGGGCTTCCTCGGCGCGTCGTTCCTAGCCGCCACGACCACGGCCGGCTTCTACGGCTGGTTCCCGTTGGCGCTGCCGGAACTTTTCCCCACGGTCGTCCGCACGACGGCCCAGGGCTTCGCCTTCAACTTCGGCCGCGTGCTCGCGGCGGTGGGATCGCTGCAAACCGCGCCGCTCATCGCCTACTTTGCCCGCGGGCTCGACCCGGCCCGCGCCGAGCTCGACGCCTTCCCGCGGGCCGGACTGACGCTCTCGGCGATCTACCTGATCGGCTTCTTCCTCGTCTGGCTGATCCCGGAGACCCGCGGCAAGCCGCTTCCGGAGTGACGCGGCCGACGCCGCCCCCGTACCCGACACGGCCTGTTTTCTGGAGGCGATTGCTCTCGTCCGCCGCCGCAGCCGACGGTATCCTCCCCGCCCGCCTTCGCGGAAGAAAGCAGGGAGCCTCACCATGAGCCGCGTGGATCGACCGGGCCGGCTGGATCGCCGCACGTTTCTCCGCCGGGGGCTGAAGCCGCTCCCACTGGCGGTGCTCGCCACGGCCGCCGCCGGCTGCCGCAGCATGCAGTTCGCCCGGGTGATGGCGCCCGGCGAGGACGGGATGATTGGCAGCCACCAGGCCGGCCAGGAGACGTTCACCCCGCTCGTCAACGACGCCGTGGCCAAACTGCTCGCTCGCCATGTCGAGTCGGCCGTGCAGCAGGTGGCCTACGTGGAGGGCGCCGAGCCGCTGCCGCCGCCCACCAAGCGGATCTGCTTCGTCGGGGTCGAGAACAAGAGCGCGGAGGAGATCGGCGACTTCAAGGAGCAGATCTACCAGGCAATCGATGCCCGGATCCTCGAGTCGCAGGTGTTCCAGTCGGTCAACCGCCGGTTCGTCGACGCCGGCCTCCGTGACACGCGGCTGCGGCCCGACCAGCTCCTGATTCCGGAGCACATGCGGGCCTTCACCGCCCACATGGACCAGCAGGGCCAGCCGATCGACTACCTGCTCTACGCGACGATCACATCCGGCACCACCCAGCAGAACCGCGACTACCAGCGGGATTACGTGCTCACGCTGGAACTTGTCGAGGTCGGCACCGGCAGCTACGACAAGCAGTCGGCCGAGCTGAGCAAAGGCTATCACCACAGCCGCCTCGGCCGCTGGCGGGCGGCACACTCCTCCTCACCATGATCTCCCGGGCCGGTCTCCTGCGAGGCTGCTGCATCGCCGCCGCGCTCTTCGCCAGCGGCTGCGCGACCCACATGGTCCGCCTGCAGCCGGTGCGGACGGCCTTTCAGCGGGGCGACATCACCGAGGCCGACCGGTTGATCGATCACGAGATCGAGACGGGATCGGAAGACAACCTCCTCCTGCTCGACCGGGCGATGGTGGCGCTCGCGGACGGCCGGCCCGCCGACGCCGAGCGGATGCTCCGTCAGGCCCGCGACGGCCTTGACCGCGTCGAGGAGGAGAGCCAAGCGGAGACCGCCTGGTCGATGCTGGCCGACGACCAGGTGCGGGCCTATGCCGGCGAGGACTACGAGAAGGTACTCGTGCGGGCGATGCTCGCACTCACGAACCTCGCGCAGGACGGCGACGATGCGGAGGCCTACAGCCTGCAGGTGATCGACGCGCAGCGCCGCATCGTCGCAGCCGCAGCGCAGCCCGACGGCACCAACCCCAAGGCCGCCTACCAGCAGGTGGCCCTCGCCCCCTACCTCCGCGGCATCCTCCGCGAGGAGACGCATCGCGACTACGACGACGCGGCCCGCAACTTCCGGCTGGTGACGGCCTGGCAGCCCGACTTCCGCCAGGGGCCGTTCCATCTGGCCCGGGCCACCGGCGGCACCCACTCCCGGCCGGGGCACGGCGTGGTGCACGTCTTCGCGCTCGTGGGTCACGGGCCGTTCAAGGCCGAGGCCGAGGAGGTGCCCACGAGCACGTCGCTGCTCATCGCCGACCAGATTCTCAGCACGCAGCTGCGGAGCACCCTGCCCCCCACGATCGCCCCGATCAAGCTGCCGCGGATCGTCGCCGCGCCGGGTGCCGCCGGCACCGTGCAGGTGGGGGTCGGCGACTGGGCCGCGGGTCAGACGGAGACCATTACGAGCGTGTCGCAGATGGCGATCCGGCAGCAGGAGGCGATGCTTCCCTGGCAGTTGGCCCGGGCGGTGGCCCGCCGCACGGTGAAGAAGGGGACGGTCTTCGGCGTCAAGCAGGGGCTCGGCATGCAGGACGGCCTGCCGTCGGTGGCGCTCGATCTCGCGGGCGTGGCCTGGGAGGCGTCGGAGGCCGCCGACACGCGGTGCTGGAGCCTGCTGCCCGACCGAATCCAGGTGCTGCGGCTCGAGCTGCCGGCGGGCACGCACACGCTCGCGTTGCGGCCGCTCGCCCACGACGGGCAGCCGCTCGGCGAGCCCGTCGCGCGGAGCGTGACGGTGTGCGACGGCCGCAACAGCTACCTGCTCGCCCGCGTCGGCGACGCGGGCTTCATCGGCGGCCCGATCGCGAGCAGTCCGTAGCACGGCCGAGTGTCATGCTCTGCGTCATGCGCGGACCGCTGTCTGCGGTGTTTTTCGTGCTCGCGCGGTCCGAGGGTACGCTCCCTGAGGAGGCCCTCCCGCCCGTTTCCACCCCTCGCCGCCCTTCCCTCGATGCTCGTGCGCGTTTCCTCACCGCGGTGGATGATCGCGGTGACCGCGGCCGTCGTCGGGCTCTGTGGTGCGGCCTTTCTCGCATGGCACGCCGCGCACAGCGTGCGCACGATCAGGCCGCCGCGTGGCTCCGCGGAAACCAATCTCCACACGCCGGCCGACCCGCACGAATGGCCGGCTTGGAGGGGGCCGCATGGTGACGGCATGGCGGGCTCGGACCGGCCGCCGCTCGGCTGGTCGCCGTCCGAGTCGATCGTGTGGCGCGTGAGCGTCGCCGGCCGCGGCCATGCGTCTCCGGTCGTCTGCGGCGATCGCGTATTCCTCGCCACGGCCGACGAGGAGTCGCGCGTGCAGAGCGTGCTGTGCCACGATCGTTCCACGGGCGCGCGGCTCTGGCAAACCACGGTCCATCAGGGACGCTTCGGCGAAAAGCACGAGAAGAACTCCCACGCGTCGGCCACGCCGGCCTGCGATGGACGGCGGCTCTACGCCGTGTTCGCCGTCGATGACGCCGTCTGGGTCAGCGCGGTCGACCTCGACGGCAGGCTCGTGTGGCAGCGCCGCATCGCCCCCTTCGTCTCGCAGTTCGGCTTCGGCTCCTCTCCGGTCCTGTTCGGCCGGCTGGTGATCGTCGCGGCGGAGAGCGCCGTCCTCGGGCCGATGCGTCGCCTGCAGAAGACCAGCTGCCTCGCCGCGCTCGATCGGGAGACGGGCACGATCGTCTGGCGGATCCTGCGGCCGGATGCGACGAGCTGCGGCACGCCGATCGTGGGGCACGTGGCGGGCAGGTGGCAGCTGCTGCTCGCCGGTCCGACCGCCGTGGCGTCCTACGATCCGTCGACCTCCGCCGAACTGTGGCGGTTTCGGTGGCAGGCGCAGCGGACGGCGAACACGGTGGCCTTCGACGGTCGCCACGTCTTTGCCAGCGCGGTGCTGCCCGACAAGGAGCTCGTCTGCATCCGGGCCGACGGCTCCGGCGACGTTACCGATTCCCATGCGGTCTGGACGTCGAAGCGTGGCGTGCCGGACGTGCCCTCGCTCCTGCTCGACGGGACCACGCTCTTCACGATCGAGGACGGCGGCGTGATGAACGCATTCCAGGCCGACTCCGGCAAGTTGCTGCAGAAGCGACGGCTTCCCGGCACCTTTTCCGCCTCGCCGATCGCCTGTGCCGGGCACCTCTTCGCCTGTAACGAGGAGGGGACGACCTACGTGCTCGGGCTGCAGGGTCCCGGGGAGATTCTCGCCGAGAATCCGCTCGGGGAAGCGATCCTCGCGACGCCGGCCATCAGCCGCGAGGAGATCTTCGTCCGCACCGACACGTCCCTGGTCTGCATTCGTGCCGCAGCCGAGCCCGAGGATCCGCGGCCGGCAGAAGGCGACGCCCCCCGGGCCCCGGGCCCGTAGTACGATCGAACGCGTCCCTCGCCTGGAAAGACACCCGCATGCCCCCTTCGCTCACGCGCCGCTCGCTCTTGCAGTATTCGGCTGCAGCAATCGCCACGGCGGGCGTCGCCGCCGGCGGCTCCTGGCTGGCCAAGCCGCGCATCCGGCTGGGGCTCATCGGCTCCGGCACTCGTGGCACGCAACTGGCGCGGGCGCTGCGGCTCATGAAGCCGCTGCACCACGTCCACGGCGACATCGTCGCGATCGCCGACGTCGATCGCCCGAACGCCGAGAGGACGCGGGCCCAGGAGTGGCCGCGGGCCGAGCTGTACGAGGATTATCGTGCGCTCTTGGCCCGCGACGACGTCGAGGCTGTCTTCGTCGCGACCCCCGACCACTGGCACGCCGCGGTCAGCCTCGAGGCGCTCCGGGCCGGCAAGGCGGTCTACTGCGAGAAACCGCTGGCGGTGACCGTCGAGGAGGGGCAGCGGCTGGTGCGGGCGGTCCGAGAGTCGGGGCTGACGTTCCAGTTCGGCAACATCCAGCGCAGCGACGGTCGGTTTCGCCTCGCCTGCGAGCTCGTGCGAAACGGCCGCATCGGCAGCCTGCGTGAGGTGACCGTCTCCCTGAACGACATCGGCGTGCCGCGGGGCCCCTTCGCACCGACGCCGGTGCCGTCGGGACTCAACTGGGACTTCTTCTGCGGCTCGGCACCGCTCCAGGAATACTCGCCCGAGCGCCGCGCATACTGGACCTATTTTTGTGAGAACGGCGGCGGTGAGATGGCCAACTGGGGCATCCATCACATGGACATCGTCCATTGGGCGATGGCGGAGGCGGCCGACCCCGTCGCGATCGAGGCCCGCGGCACGACGCCGATCGACGAACAGGGCTGCAGCGTTCCGGCGGGATTCACCGCCGACCTCGAGTATTCCAACGGCGTGCAGGTCCATGTCGACACGTCGTCCACCAGCCGCGGCATCCTCTTCGAGGGCGACCAGGGCCGGATCTACGTAAGCCGTTCCCGGCTGAGCGGCAAGCCCGTCGAGGATCTCGCGTCGAGGCCGCTGCCCGTCGATGCGATCCGCGTGCACAACAGGCCGCTTCCCTACGGCTCCTGGCAGGGCGTCCGCTGGCCGTCCTTCCGCCACATCCACGAATTCCTGCACTGCATCCGCACCGGCGCGGCCCCGGCCACCAGCACGAGAGCGCCCACCGCAGCACCACAGCCTGCCACCTGGTCAACATCGCGATGCGGCTGGGGAGGCCCCTGCGGTGGGATCCGTCCGCCGAGCGCTTCATCGACTCGTCCGAGGCGGATTCGCTGCTGTCCCGTTCCTACCGTCCCCCCTACCTACTCGAACCGCCCCCCTCCGCGTGACCCGCGCGGCGGACCGCGGCCGCTTCCGGCCCGCGGCCTCACGCATCGCCAAGGGCACGGAACAGGTCGATCATCGCCGCGGCCCGCGCGGTGTCGATCGTTTCGGTGCGCCGACTGGCCGGCGACACGCACGAGTCGCGCAGCAGTCCCGGATCGAGTGCGGCGAGCCCGCGAAACCGCCTCGTGACCACCGGCCCCCGCTCCCGCTCGCGGTCGGCAAGGGCCACGAGCTCCGCCTCCGAGCATGCCTGGCGGACCGGAGGACCGTCCGCCGGGAGCACCTCGCCCCACGGCGGCCGCACGATCTCGACGCGGCCCGCGTCGAGCAGGGGCCGTATCCAGCGGTGCAGGAACGTCAGCAGCAACACGCCGCAGTGGATACCGTCCGCATCGGGATCCATCAGCAGCAACAGACGATCGTAGCGGAGCCGCCTAATGTCGCACGACTCTCCCCAGCCCGTGCCCAGGCCGGCGGCGAGCGCCGCGAAGAACGGCTGCGACGCCACCCGCTTCGCAGTGGCCTTGGCCGCGTTGAGCGGCTTGCCCTGCATCGGCAGCACCGCCTGGGTAGCGGCATCGCGAACGCGGCCCACGGCCAACGCCGCCGACTCCCCTTCCACCACGAAGAGCTCGAGCGGCACGTCCGGCCGCCGTGGCACGCCGGCGGTGTGCACGCCACACTCGTCGAGCGTCACCGGACCGTGGCGAGTTGGCCGCGTCATGGCTGTGCCGTCACCGGTCGTTCATTTCGCACCCGGACCCACGTCGCCATTCCGGCCCAGCGGCGGCCGCGGCTCACGGGCGTAGGCCTCGTACTGTGCGGCGATGCCCGCCTCCTTCTCGTCGCCGCGATGGAAGACGAAGCGGTGCCGCAGGCTGATCCGCCCGCCCGGCTCGAGCCTGATCTCGCCGCTTTCAGATGCTGGATCGAGGGCCTTGAGGCCGAAGGGATTGGCCGTGAACAGGCCGTAGGTGCGGACGTGCCACGGCGTGGGATGCCGGAAGCTGGAGGGATGGTTGAGGATCGCGACGCCGAGGCGGCTGCCGTCGACCGGTCCGTTGTAGTCGCACCACGCGGCCCGCTTCGCCCAGGCATCGGCGTCGCGCTGCCCACCGCTGTTGACGATCGCACCGCCCTGCTTCGCGTCGACCGTCATGCTCTCCGGTACGCGGATGTAAAGCCCTGCGTCCTTCATGTCGGCGAGCGTGACCGCGCCGTGCGTGGCGATGAGGTCGATGTCGACGTCGATCACGCGGGCATCGCCGTCGAGCGAGAAGATGAATCGCCGCTCGTCGGCGAGGATCGGCCTTCCAGTCGGGTCGAGCACGTCGCTGATCGCGTGGACCGTGCCGGTCTGGCCCCCCGCGAGGCCGAGGTACGCGCGGTGGCGAATCCGGCCCAGCTTCGCGGCGGCCTCGCGTTGTGCCTCCCCTGTGCCGTAGCTGGCGGCCTCGGCCCAGGTGTCGGTGCCGTCGATGCCCTGGTGGCCGAAGGTCAGCCCGCGCTGGTGGGGGTGGTCGTGTTTCTCCCCCGGCACGTCCTTCATCGGCCATGATCTGGTCATCAGCGGCCCGCCGGGGCCGTGGATCGGCCAGAGGTAGGGTTTGTTGGCCTGGTCGACGACGTACGCGGCGAATGGCTGCCCGTCGATGGTGACGACCGCCCCGCCGCCGGCCGATTCCTTCACGACGAACTCTGCCGCGTCACCGATCCCCGCGAACGCGATGAGAACCACCAGCAGCGCTGACACCTGCAGCCTGATCGACGCGCAGACTGATTTCCGAAGACGCATCTGAGTGGTTCCTGGAGGTGGGGTCGTGGCGGACGGTCACGCATCCGGCCCCCGTCGACACCCGCATTCTGGCATCTCGTGGACGGACGCGAAACTGCCGCTGCGCCGGGACGGCCCCGGCGGAGCCCTGCGGTTGGCGGGCGAACGCCAGCGCAGTACCTTTTCGCGACCGCCTCGCGTCCGGCCCCCGGGGTAACAGACACCGACCGCTGCGGCACGCCGCGCGAGATATCGTCATGCCGCTTCTCTCCCTGCTCGACCGCGAGCGGACCGTCGCCGGCCCGGGCTACAATCGCTGGCTCGTGCCGCCGGCGGCACTCTGCATCCATCTCTGCATCGGGATGGCCTACGGCTTCTCGGTGTTCTGGCTGCCACTCACCAGGGCCGTCGGCATCACCGCACCCGTCGCGTGCCCCGCCGGCATGACGCTCCTCGACAAGCTCACCACGACGACCTGCGACTGGGACAAGCCGCTGCTGGGCTGGATGTACACGCTGTTCTTCGTCTTCCTCGGATCGAGCGCCGCCGTGTTCGGCACCTGGCTGGAGAAGGCTGGCCCGCGGAAGGCGGGCGTGGTGGCCGCCTGCTGCTGGTGCGGTGGTCTCGCGATCTCGGCTGCCGGCGTGTATCTGCATCAGCTGTGGCTCGTCTGGATCGGCTCCGGCGTGATCGGCGGCATCGGCCTGGGGCTCGGCTACATCTCGCCGGTCTCGACGCTCATCAAGTGGTTCCCTGACCGCCGCGGCATGGCCACGGGCATGGCGATCATGGGATTCGGCGGCGGGGCGATGATCGGCTCGCCGCTGGCCGACAGGCTCATGAAGCACTTCGCCGGCCCCCGCTCGGTCGGCGTCTGGGAAACGTTCCTCGTCCTGGCCGCCGTCTACTTCGTCTTCATGATGCTGGGGGCGCTCGCGTATCGCGTGCCGGCGGAGGGCTGGGCGCCGGCGGGCTGGAAGGGCGGCGCGTCCGCCGCGTCGGCCGCCGCACAATCGTTGACTGCCAACGAAGCCTGCCGCACGCCGCAATTCTGGCTGCTCTGGATGGTGCTCTGCCTCAACGTCTCCGCCGGCATCGGCGTGATCGGCATGGCCTCGCCGATGCTGCAGGAGATGTTCGGCGGCCGGCTGCTCGGCGAGGACGTGCCGTTCGAGCAGCTCGACGCCGGCCAGCTCGGCCGCGTCGCCGCCATGGCGGCCGGATTCACGGGTCTCCTGAGCCTCTTCAACATCGTGGGCCGGTTCTTCTGGTCGACGCTCTCCGACACGCTCGGCCGCAAGACCATCTACGGCGTCTTCTTCCTGCTCGGGGCGGCGTTCTATGCCGCGGTGCCCGCCGCGGGCCAGTCGGGCAGCATTCCGCTCTTCTGCGGCATCCTCTGCCTGATCCTCACGATGTACGGCGGCGGATTCGCCGCGATCCCCGCGTATCTGGCCGACCTGTTCGGCACCCGGTTCGTGGGCGCGATCCATGGCAGGCTGCTGACGGCGTGGAGCGTCGCCGGCATCCTCGGGCCGGTGCTCGTCAACTCCATCAACCAGCAGCAGGTGGCGGCCGGCGTGCCGAAGGGACGAGCCTACGACCAGACGATGTACCTGCTGGCCGGGCTGCTCGTCGTGGGATGCATCTGCAATGCCCTGATCCGCCCGGTGGCAGCCGCGCAACCCGCCGACGTGGCCGGCCCCGCTGCGACTCCCGATGCCGCAGGCCGGCGTGTACCGGAAGTCACGGCCGGCATGGCCGGGCCGTCCGCGGCGGCAGCCCCGCTGCGGACCGCCGACGTCGCCCTGCTCGCGGCGTTCTGGCTGCTCGTCGCTGCGCCCCTGGTCTGGGGCCTGTTCGTGACGTTGCGACAGGCGTGGGCGCTCGTGGGCTGAGCCGCCCCGGCCCCCGGCGCCCCGCCGCAGGGGCTGCTCGAATCCGGCGCGACGTCCCCCGCCAGACCGTCGACCTCGGTCCGCCGGCCGGCACTGGATGGCCGACCCCCGTTTTCAGGCAGCGCCGCCAAGGGATGGGCAAGCTGGGCAGACGGCCGCGGAGCCCGCTCCCGCGTGACTGCGTGTCCTGGTCCGCTTCGACCGATAAGCCCGCAGGCGATCTCGCCCTTGGGGATTCTCGTTCCGTCGATCGCCTGATCTCGCCTCGTCGGTACGCCGAGCCATGAAGATGCGTTGCCTGCTGCCGGTCGCCGCTGCGTTCGCCCTGCTGGCGGCGGGCGGCATGCAGCGAGCGTCCCGCGGCCAGGAGGGGGCCGAGCCCCGGGAACTCGAGACCGACCGCGACTCGTTCACGTTCGCGACCACCACGACCGGTGCCAGACTCTCGATCCTCGAAGCCTCCTACTCGTTCATCGACAACCGCTCGGGTCCGGAGGCCCACAGCGTGCCGGAGCTGCTCCTGCGGCACGGCATCTCGGACAAGGTCGAACTTCGCCTCGGCTTCAACTACGAGGCGGGTGGGCCGGGCGGCGTGTCAGGCACCGAATTCGGCGGCGAGGACACCATCGCCGAATACGAGAGCCGGGTCCTCTATGGCACGAAGGTCGAGACCTCGGAGCAGTCGGGCTGGCTCCCGCAGTCGGCCTGCGTGGTGCAGGGCTACACGCCGGTCTACGGGCCGACGACGGAGTCGACCGTGGTCGTGGGCGAGGCCTTTGGCTGGACGTTCGCCAACGGCTGGATGTGGAACTCGGCGTTCCGCTACGGCACCGGCTACGACGAGCACGACGCCTTCAACCAATGGGCGCCGTCGACGGTGCTCAAGATTCCTGTCGGCGACCGCTGGAACGTGCACGCCGAATACTTCGGCATTTTCTCATCCGGCAAGGAGGAGCCGATCGATCTCCAATTGGCCAGCATCGGCGGCCACGTGCTCCTCAATGAGGACCTCGAGATCGGCCTCCGGATCGGCTGGGGCATCAACGACTCGAGCCCCGACTTCTTTTCGAACGTCGGCATGGGCCTGCGGTACTGACCGGCTGCCCGAGGCACCGGTGTCGATCCCGATGCCTGCCCCTTTGCAGCCGCGCTTCCAGACGGTCCCATGCGGCAGGGAACGCATGCGCCGCCCGACGGCTTCCGGGCTCAGCGTGCCCGGAAGCCTATACTCGTCGCTACGTGGCCGTCGCAGCTGGTGCGGCCCGCTCCGCACGGACACCCGGACATGGACGACACGCCGACTCTGCAGCGACCGCCGCGGCTGGTCTCGCTCGATGCCTACCGGGGCCTGATCATGCTGTTCATGGCCTCCGGCGGCCTGGGCCTCGCGCAGGTCGCGAAGCAGCACCCCGGCTCGCGGGCCTGGCAGTGGCTCGCGTACCACACGTCACACGCCGCCTGGGTCGGGGGCGGCGCATGGGACATGATCCAGCCGTCGTTCATGTTCATGGTCGGCATGGCGGTGCCGTTCTCCCTGGCCCGCCGTGCAAGCGAGGGGCAGACGGCGACCATCCGACTGCTGCATGCGGTCTGGCGGGCCGCCGTGCTCGTCGCCCTCGGCGTCTTCCTCGCCAGCAACGGGAAGAAGCAGCCCGAGTACATCTTCGTCAACGTGCTGGCCCAGATCGGCCTCGGCTACGTCTTCCTGGTGGCCCTGGCGGGCCGCGGCTGGAAGGTGCAGTCGGCTGCCATGGCGGCGATCGCCGCCGCGAGTTGGGCCGCGTTCGCCTGGCATCCACTTCCGGGGGCGGAGGTCGATCTCGCCGGGCTCGGTGTCACGGCCGAGCTCGCCCGCGAGGCCGTGCTGCCCGGCTTCTTCGCCCACTGGAACATGAACACGAACGTCGCCGCCGACTTTGACCGGTGGTTTCTCAACCTCTTCCCCCGGGAAACGCAGTTCGTCTTCAATGCGGGCGGCTACCAGACGCTCAACTTCATTCCGTCGCTGATCACGATGATCCTCGGGCTCATGGCGGGCGAGCGGCTCCGCGCCGACGACGCCCCGCCGTGGAAGCTGCGCTGGCTGCTGGCGGCAGGCGCGGCCTGCCTGGCCGCGGGCCTGGTCGCCGGCGCGACCTGCTGCCCGATCGTGAAGCGGATCTGGACGCCGTCCTGGGCGGTCTTCAGCGGCGGGGTCTCGCTCTGGCTGGTCGCCGCGTTGTACTGGGCCATCGATGTAAAAGACTGGCAGTGGTGGGCCTGGCCGCTCGTCGTGGTGGGGATGAACTCGATCGCGATCTATCTGGCCCACCAGCTCCTCGCCGGCTGGATCAAGGCGACCGCGAAGACCTGGCTCGGAGCCGCGGCCTTCGCTGGCACCGACGGCGTCGTCTGGCAGAATCTCGTCGTGCTGGCCGTGCTCTGGCTGTGGTGCTGGTGGCTCTACCGCCGCGGCATCTTCCTGAGAATCTGATTCGACTTCCCTCCACGCAGGAGCCTGTCCGGTGAATGCAACCAGTCCGGCGCGCGACCGTTTTGGGTTCTCCCGACTGCTGCTCGCGGCCTGCCTCACGGCGCACTGCACGGTGGCGGCGGCCGCGGCGCCGCGGCCCAACGTCCTCTGGATCTACCTCGAGGACGTCAGCGGCTGGTTCTCCTGCTACGGCGAGAAGCTGATCGAGACGCCGCACATCGACGGCCTCGCGGCCCGGGGCACCCGCTTCACCCGCTTCTACACGACGGCCGGCGTCTGCTCGGCCACCCGCTCGGCCGTGATGCTCGGCGCGATGCAGACCACCCACGGTGTGCACCACCACCGCAGCTCGCGAAACAACGCCAAGGGCACGAAGCACGATGGCATCGGCATGATCCACCTCCCCGCGGGTGTCGTGCCGCTGCCGCAGTATTGCCGCGAGCGGGGCGTGTATACGTTCAACGAGGGCCGACTCAAGGACGACTTCAACTTCGTCTTCCGGCACGAGGACTTCTACGACTCCTGCCCCGACGATCCGGGCTGGGGTCCGCCCCGCACCGTGGCGGGCGACTGCTGGCGGGGCCGCCAGGCAGGCCAGCCCTTCTTCGGCCAGGTGCAGCTCGCCGGCGGGAAGCTGGGGCTCGGCAGGCGGGCCGAAGCCCTGCCCGCGGTGATGGACCGGGCCCGCGTGCCGGTGCCCCCCTACTACCCCGACATCCCCGAAGTCCGCGAGGAGATCGGCTACCACTACGACTGCATCGTGAAGACCGACGCGCAGGTGGGCGAGATCCTCGCCGCCCTCGACCGCGACGGGCTCACCGACAGCACCGTCGTGATCCTCTTCTCCGACCACGGCTACGGGCTCCATCGTCACAAGCAGTTTCTCTACGAGGGGGGCATCCACATGCCGCTCGTCGTGGCGGGGCCGGGCATTCCGCGGGGAGCCGTCCGCGACGACCTCGCCTCGTCGATCGACGTCGCGGCCACCACGCTCGGCATCCTGAGCCTCCCGATCCCCGCGCACATGGAGGGCCACGACCTGTTCGCCGAGGAGCGGAAGCCGCGGGAATTCGTCGTCGCGGCCCGCGACCGGTGCGACTACACGATCGAGCGGATCCGGGCCGTCGTCACGAGCAAATACAAGTACCTCCGCAACTATCTCACCGACCGCCCCTACATGCAGCCGAGCTACAAGGACCCGTGGCCGGTCTCGATCCGGCTTCGCCAGATGATGGCCGCCGGCGCGATGAACGACGTGCAGAAGATCTTCTTCAGCGATCTCAAGCCGGACGAGGAGTTCTACGACCTCGAGGTCGATCCGCACGAGATCCACAATCTCGCCGCTGACCCGGCCCACGCGGCGGAGCTGGAGCGGCACCGCCGGATTCTGGCCGACTGGATCGCCGCCACCGGCGACAAGGGACAGCAGCCGGAGAACGACGATGGGCTCCTGCAGGTGCTCTACGAATGGGGCGACAAGTGCGTGAACCCCGAATACGAGAAGCTTCGCAGCCTCGTCGAGCCCCGCGCCACACCGCCGAAGGCCGCCGTCCGTCGCCCCGCGAAAACCTGATCGCCCGCCCCGCCTTCCCCGCGACCGCGGCCGGCCGCCAGTGGCGGGATGCGAAGCCGGCAGGTGGCGGCCATACTGTGGAGCGACCGCCCCCTCCCTTGCCGATACCCGACATGGACGCCGCAGCCCCCTCCGCCCCCGACCCGACTCCCACGGAGGGCCGACTCTCCGGCGAGGAGCGTGTCGCCCTCGGCAAGGCGCAGGCCGACGAAATGCCGCTCGAGCAGCTCGGCGATCCCCCGAGCCGCACTGACCGCCGCGACATCGTCGAGGTGCTCAAGGCCGAGGGCCGCGGCCGCATCGCCGATCTCCTCCCGCTGCGGCACGCCCGCATGGCCGGCAATCCGTTCGCCACCCTCCGCGGCACGGCGGCGATCATGGCCGCCGACCTCGCCTCCCGGCCCAGCACGAAGCTGATCGTGCAGCTCTGCGGAGACGCGCACCTCGCCAACTTCGGCATCTACGGCTCGCCCGAGCGGTCGCTCGTGTTTGACGTCAACGACTTCGACGAGACCCACCCGGGACCGTTCGAGTGGGACGTCCTGCGACTGGCCACGTCGTTCGTGTCGTGCATGCAGGCGCAGGGCGACGCGGAGAAGGCTGCCAAGCTGGCCCGCAAGGTGGCCAACGTCTACCAGGCCTCCATGATCGAACTGGCCGGCAAGTCGACGCTCGACGTGCTCTACGAACGGATGACGGAAGCCGACATCGCTGCGCTCGCCGAGGAGTCGGAATCGTCGGCCGCCATGAAGGAGGCGGAGGCGGCGATCGAGAAGGCCCGCCGCCGCACGCACGAGCGGGCCATCTCACGGCTCACGGAGGAGGTGGACGGCGCCCGGCGGTTCAAGTCGACGCCGCCGGTGCTCGTCCGCTGCGAGGACGAGGCGATCCGGGAGTCATTCAGCACCCAGCATGCCGCCTACATCGAGACGCTGCCGCCGGAGTGCCAGGTGATCGCCCGCCGCTACGCGGTGGTCGACTTCGCGATGAAGGTGGTCGGCGTGGGGAGCGTGGGCACGCACTGCTGGGTGGCGCTCCTCGAGGGCCGCGACCAGGACGACCAGATCATCCTGCAGATGAAAGAGGCCACGCCGTCGGTCCTCGCCCGGCACGTCACGTACACGGGCGATTTTCCCCGGATCGCCCACGAGGGGGAGCGGATCGTGCGCGGCCAGAAGCTGATGCAGGCCGTCTCCGATCTCTTCCTCGGCTGGATGGACGGCGCGCCGGGCACGGGCCGGCACTACTACGCCCGCCAGCTCCACGACATGAAGGGGGGCTTCAACGTCGAGAGCGCGAAGTACGCCACGATCGAGACCTATGCCACCCTGTGTGCCCGCACGCTCGCCCGCGCCCACGCCCGTAGCGGTGACGCCGTGGCGATCGCGGCCTACCTCGGCGAGGGCGAGAAGTTCGCCGACGCCGTGGAGGTCTTCGCCGTGGCCGAATCACACTTCGTCAAGGGCGACCACGAGCGGCTCACGGCGGCGATCGCAGCCGGCGAGATCGAGGCGGTGGACGCCGCTGAGCCGGAGTGACCACACGGGCCGTTGCGCGAAATCATCCCGCGAGGAGACCTCTGCCGTCCCGGCGGCGATCGCTCCAGCCCCATCGTGCTCCAGGTGCGTTGCACCCGTGCTAACGGGCCGGGAAAAGCGCCTCCACCGCGGCCTCCTGGAACCGACGGCGGACGTCGCTGGCGTCGCTGTTGGGGAAGTTCGTCCGCTGCACCATGAGCACGTAGGCCACGTTCTTCACCGGGTCGACCCAGGCCTGCGTGCCCCACGCGCCGCCGTGGCCGAACGTGCCCGGCGAGATCATGGCGGCCACGCCCGGGTGCGGTTCCTTGAGCACGCAGGTGCCCAGGCCCCAGCCGTAGTTGCCGCCCCGCCCGCCGAACTCCGGCACCTGGAAGAAGCCCGTCGGCAGGTCGCCGGTCTGCACCGTCGACACCGCCCGCATCCCCGCCTCGCCGAGGTAGCGGCGGCCGTCGAGCGTGCCGCGGTTGAGCAGCATCCGCACGAACTGCGTGTAGTCGCGCGGGGTCGAGAAGAGGCCGCCGTTGCCCTGCGGAGGGATCGGCCGCACGCCATACTCGGCCCGCGACGCCGCCAGTTCCAGGTTTCCTGACTCGCGGTTCTTCGCGTACGCCGTCGCCCGACGGGCCCGCTGCCGGTCCGACGGATAGAAGGTCGTGTCGACCATGCCGAGCGGATCGAAGAGCCGCTCCTGCAGGAAGGCGTCGAACGGCCTGCCGCTGACGACCTCGACGATCCGGCCGGCGAGGTTGATCCCCGACTGCGTGTAGGCCCACTTCTCCCCGGGCGTATTCTTCATCGGGGAGGCCAGCCACGCCGGCACGAGATCGGCCAGGCGGCGGGCGGCGAGCGTCGCGGCAGCCGGCGCCTCGCCAAGCCCCGAGGTGTGGGTGAGGATCTGGCGGATCGTGATCCGGGCAGGCGCGCCGGATACGGACTTCAGATTCGCGAACTCCGGCACGAACTTCTCGACCGGATCATCGATCGAGAGTTTTCCTTCATCGATCAGCATCGCGACGGCTGTGCCCGTGATGGGCTTCGACATTGATGCGATCCAAAAGAGCGTGTCGGGCTTCATTGGCCGGCCCGACGTGATGTCGGCCAGCCCTGTCGCTTCCAGGTGCAGGATACGATCGCGGCCGGCCACCACCGTGACCGCCCCGGCGATCTCGCCGACCGCCACCATCTCCTGCATGGCCGCGCCGACGCCCGGCAGCCGCGGATCTTCCGCACACGCGTCCGCCGCTCCAAGCAGTGCCGTGGCCACCAAGACGGATGACGCGCCTGCAAACACCCGTCCAGCCCATCCCCCACAAGCGCCATCGAGAGCGCCACCTGCCGATTGGTGCCCGTGCATTGCTGCCCCCCACGAGGTGTCTGTTGCGGCCTGATCCATTACCAGCGCGGCCTCGGCCGATCTCGGTGCCTGACACGCTGCCGCCATCGTGCGGGCTCGCCGCGCATCGGCTCAAAGGCTAGCGATTTTGCGGCCGACTGTCATGCTGCAAGCAGCGCCCGCTCGCCGCCTCTCCGTCACCATCGGGGGCTGATCAGCCCCAGCCGAGCCAGGCACGGGCACACTAGGTCCAGGCAAACCAGGCATCGTAGCCGGTCTTGAGAATCAACACCGACACGACGGCGATGAACACTCCTCGGACCAGGCCCGAGCCGCCCCGCAGGGCCAGATGCGTGCCGACGACGCTGCCGGCGACGTTGGCACAGGCCATGCCGACGGCCAGCGGCCACCAGACGTGGCCGCCCGTCGCAAACACGGCGAGCGCCGCCAGGTTGGTCGCAATGTTGATCACCTTCGCGCAGCCGCTCGCATGCAGGAAGTCGTAGCCGAGAACCCGCACGAAGAAAAACACGAGAAAACTGCCGGTCCCCGGCCCGAAGAGACCGTCATACGTGCCGATCGTCAGGGCGATGCCCGCCGCCGCCGCGGCCTCGGCGGAACCGCGGAAGGCGGGAGCATGGACGCGACCAAGGTCCTTCCGCCACAGCGTGTAGGCCAACACGGTCGACAGGATCACCGGGAGCATGACCCGCAGCCAGTGGTCCGAAACCCGTGTCGCCAGCCACGCCCCACACGCCGCCCCGCCGACCGCCGCGGCCACCGCCGGCACCAGCGCGTGCCACGGCAGGCGGATCCGTCTGCCATACGCGGCCGCCGCCCAGGAGGTGCCCCAGACAGACGCGAACTTGTTGGTGCCGAAGAGGGTGGCGGCCGGGGCGGCCGGATAGGCCGCAATCATCGCCGGCAGCTGGATGAGGCCGCCGCCGCCGGCGATTGCGTCGACGCAGCCGGCCAGAAGCGAGGCGAGGATCACCGTGGTCAGTGGCAGCATCGGCCGCTCGTAGAGCGCTCGGGGGCGACATCACATCCGCCGCATGCCGGATGCGGCGGCGATGATACATAATGTCGTTCGCCTTCATATCTGTATTCGGCAGCGACATCACGCTGCTCGGACACGACGCCCTCGCCTCTTCATGCAATCTCCCCCCATCAATCGGCTCCGCAGCCACCGAGGTGATCGCCATCTGTCGACAGGCGATCGCCCGGCTTGCCGCCGGCGACGTCGACGGGGCGGAGGCGGTCGTTGG
>Ga0209598_10000476_pt1 | contig 31875 bp, 26 predicted proteins | sample M_140807_EF_Meta_FD_187317 | JGI IMG/M metagenome (GOLD analysis project Ga0209598, IMG submission 187317) | Freshwater microbial communities from Lake Montjoie, Canada to study carbon cycling - M_140807_EF_MetaG (SPAdes) (version 2) | ecosystem: Environmental > Aquatic > Freshwater > Lake...
TTTATCGTATTAATAATCCGCAATAATTAATAAGCCTCTTGATTTGAATCTAAGAGGCTTATTAATTATTATCTAATGATTTTTCAAGCCTACCCCATAAACGGGTAGGCTTGTTTACTTAATTCAATAAATAAAATTCAATTATCTTATTTAATAGTTGAGTAATTTCTGCATAGTGGCTTCTAGTCTACTATTGGCTAGGTATTGTTTTTCTAATGCTAAATTAAAAGGAATCGGTGTGTCCAATGATGCACAACGCATAATGGGTGCATCTAAGTATGCAAAACAATGTTCCGAAATCCAGGCACTTATTTCACCGCCAATGCCCCCGGTTAAATTATCTTCATGAAGTATACAAACCTTGCCTGTTGCTTTTACAACCTCACGAATCGCGTCATTATCCAAAGGTGCTAAACTGCGTAAATCTAAAATACTGATGGCCACTTCTGGATGATTTTGTTGGTATTGCTGCGCCCAAATAACACCCATTCCATAAGTGATGATACAAGCGTCCTCACCTTCATTGACCAGCTTTGCTTTACCCATTGGAATTTGATAATATTCATCTGGCACATCTGCGCTAATGCTGCGATACAATGCCTTGTGTTCAAAAAACAAAACTGGATTTGGATCTGCGATAGCTGCCATCAATAACCCTTTCGCATCCACAGGATTGGAAGGATACACCACTTTCAATCCTGGTACATGGGTAAACCAGGCTTCATTGGATTGCGAATGAAATGGCCCTGCGCCAACGCCCGCACCCGTTGGCATTCGAATAACCACATCTGCATTTTGTCCCCACCTGTAATTTATTTTAGCCAAATTATTTACGATTTGATTAAAGCCAACAGATACAAAATCAGCAAACTGCATTTCAACCACCGACTTTATTCCTTCTAAACTTAAACCAAGTGCAGCACCAACAATTGCACTTTCACATATGGGTGTATTACGAACGCGTTGTTTTCCAAACTGCGTAACAAAACCTTCGGTTACTTTAAAAGCCCCGCCATATTCTGCAATATCCTGGCCCATTAAAATTAATTCAGGATATAGAACCATCGCTTGTTTTAATGCTTCCGATATTGCTTCAATAAATCGCTTTGAATGTAGAATAGGGTTGTTTAATTTTTCATATGGCGTAATTGTGCTCCCTTCACTTGAAGCAAACACATCAGACAATTCCTGCGCAACAGAAAAATCAAAGGATGGTGGTTGCATTGCCTCGTTTAAAGAAGTATCAATATGATCTTTTATTTCATTGCGGATACTTGCCACCTGCATTTCAGTTAACACTTTTTCCTGTACTAAATATTGTTCATAATTTTTAATGGGATCCTTGCGAGACCATTGCTCCATTAAATTTTTCGGAACATACTTTACACCACTCGCTTCCTCATGGCCACGCATTCTAAAAGTGGTGCATTCAATTAAGTAAGGCCTTTGCGTATTAATACAATATTCCCTGGCACGCTGCATCGTATGATAAACTTCTAAAATATTATTTCCATCAATACGTATCCCTTCCATGCCATACCCTTTTGCACGATCTACTAGATACTCACAATGATATTGTTCATTCGTAGGCGTACTTAATCCATAACCATTGTTTTCAATTAGAAAAATTACAGGAAGCCCCCAAACAGCCGCTACATTTAATGCTTCGTGAAAATCACCTTCGCTCGTTCCTCCTTCACCCGTAAATGCAAGTGTCGCTTTTAATTGTCCTCTTTGTTGATAGGCCAACGCAACGCCATCTGCAATGGCTAATTGGGGACCCAAGTGCGAAATCATACCACATATATAATGTGCCTTATTGCCAAAATGAAAACTACGTTCCCTTGCCTTGGAATAGCCAGTGGGGTTTCCCTGCCATTGATTAAATAAATTTACTAATGGCATATTGCGCGAAGTAAATACCCCCAAGTTTCGATGTAAAGGCAGGATCCATTCATTTTTTTCCATGGCTAAGGTGGCACCTACTGAAATCGCTTCCTGACCAATGCCACTAAACCATTTGCCAATTTTTCCTTGCCTTAACAACACAAGCATTTTATCTTCTATCATTCTTGGCAAAAGCAAGGAGCGATAAAAATGAATCAGCTGGTCATTATCTAATTTTCCGCGCTTAAAATTCATGGAATACTGGGTTGTGATTCAAATTTACCATTTTTAATAACAGCTAAAAAATGAATTCACTGAATAAGTCAACGCATCTGTGATACTGCATTCCAATAAAGTAGGCAGCTATAAAACAAAACAGTCCCGAGTATTATGCCCGGGACTGAAATTATATAAAAGCAGGTTGCGATTAATCTCTCGAATTCAACTTGGTTAACAATCTCAAGATTTCAAGGTATAACCATACTAAAGTAACCAACAAGCCAAAGGCACTATACCATTCCATATACTTTGGGGCCCCCATTTCAGCTGCTTTTTCAATGGAATCAAAATCTAAAAGTAAGTTTAATGCAGCTATTCCCACTATAAACAAACTAATGCCAATGCTTAACGGAGAGCTATCAAACGCAAAGCCCATATCTACGCCAAACATGCCCAATATCCAAACGATTAAATAAAACAAACCGATACCTAAGGTCGCTGACATAATAATGGAACGCAAACGATTGGTCACACTAATCACTCTAAAATTATATAATAAAAACATTGCTAAAGCAACACCCAAGGTTAAGCCCACTGCATGTAACACAATATTTGGATATGACTTTTGAAACATAGCATTAAAAAATGCACTGATACCCCCAATAAACAAACCTTCTAAAATACCATAGGCAGGTGCAATATAACCAGCCCAAGTAGGTTTAAACATCATCACTATCGCTAAAACAAAACCGCCAATAGCACCCCCTATCATTAAAGTGGTCGCTGTTGACACATTGCCTTCCGCATAAACATTCCAAACATACATCGCCGAAGCCATCACCATCAATAATAAAAATCCAAATTTATTCATCGTGCCACGAATACTCATGACGCCAAATGCACTCGCATTTTCGTGCAAACTTTTATCAAAAATTTTTGCAGTAAGTGTTGGATTACTTGATTTAAACATTGCCATAATTAATTGATTTTATTAATGATTCAAAAATACACAATTGTTTTAATTAAATAGCTAAACCAATACGCTTAACTAAAGTTCCCTTTATCGGCAAATGGCCCATCAGCTAAAAAAGCAAAATGTGCTAATTCCCAAGTCGGAAGCCGCGTTATTCCCCCCTATTTCAGGGCGCATCCCCATTAATTTTACATCTAAAAAAGGCTAATATTTCCTAAAAAAGGGATGAAGTAATAAAAAACCAGGGCAAAGGGCATAAAGGGATGGGATTGAAGGCGAAAAGTAGCTCAGAAAAGAAGAATAAAATGTCAAAAAATAGCCATTTTAAGCCGACGATTTGTACCTTCGTGCTCAAATTTAAGATAATATGCAAAATGAAGTGATTTTACAGGATGTGGTAATAAAGTTTGCTGGTGATAGTGGTGACGGTATGCAATTAACAGGTCAGCAATTCACTAACAATACCGCACTATTAGGTATTGACTTAGCTACTTTCCCTGACTTCCCTGCAGAAATTAGAGCTCCATTAGGAACTGTTCCTGGGGTGAGTGGTTTTCAAATTCACTTTAGTTCGAATCGTGTTTATACACCTGGTGATGTTTGTGATGTTTTAGTTGCTATGAATGCAGCTGCATTAAAAGTAAATTTAAAGGGTTTAAAAAAAGGCGGAAAGATTATTGCGAACTTGGAAGGATTCGATACAAAAAATTTAAGATTAGCTGCATATACTGATGGCGTGAATCCTTTGGAAGATGGCAGTTTAGATGGTTATGAATTGGTGAAAGTAGATGTAACCAAATTAACACGTGAAGCTTTAAAAGAATATACTGAATTAGGAAATAAAGAAAGAGACCGTGCAAAGAATATGTTTGTATTAGGTTTAATTTATTGGATTTACAATAGAAACTTGGAAACAACTATTGAATTTTTAAAAGATAAGTTTGGTAAAAAACCAACCATTTTTAATAGCAACGTAGATGTATTAAAAGCGGGTTATTTTTATGGTGAAACTGCTGAATTATTTACCACAAGATATAAGGTTGAGAAATCTAAAATGGAGGCTGGTCACTACCGTAGTATTATGGGTAACCAAGCTTTATCAATGGGTTTAATAGCTGGTTCACAAAAAAGTGGTCTTCCATTATTTTTAGGATCCTACCCCATTACACCGGCTACTGATATTTTACATGAATTAAGTAAGTATAAAAATTTTGGTATTCGTACTTTCCAAGCGGAAGATGAAATTGCGGGTATATCTGCGGCCATTGGTGCTAGCTATGGTGGATCCATTGGTTTAACAACCACTTCAGGACCAGGTATGGCTTTGAAAACAGAAGCACTAGGATTAGCGATGATGTTGGAGATTCCTTTAGTTATTGTAAATATTCAAAGAGGTGGGCCTTCAACAGGTTTGCCAACCAAAACAGAACAAAGTGATTTGATGCAGGCTTATTATGGAAGAAACGGGGAAGCACCTATTCCTGTACTTGCAGCTTCAACGCCAAGTGATTGTTTTGAAATGGCATTTGAAGCTGTGCGTATTGCAATTGAGCACATGACACCAGTTATATTATTAAGTGATGGTTATATCGCCAATGGTGCTGAACCATGGAAATATCCTACTGCAAGTGAGCTACCTAAAATTGAAGTGCATTTTAAAACAAGTTTAGACGAAGGGGAAGAAAAATTCCTTCCCTATAAAAGAAATGAAAAATTAGCAAGACCATGGGCGATACCTGGTACACCAGGATTAGAACACCGTATTGGAGGTTTGGAAAAACAAGCGGAAACTGGTAATATAAGCTATGATTCAGATAACCATGAGTTCATGGTGAAGACGAGAGAAGCAAAAGTGGAAAAAATTGCTGATTACATTCCTTTACAAACCATTGATAGCGGAAAAGAGAAAGGAAAAGTATTGGTATTAGGCTGGGGATCCACTTATGGTACCATTAAAAGTTCGGTACAAGAATTACAAGATAAAGGGAGAGATGTTAGTCATGCACATTTAAAATATGTGCGCCCCTTCCCTAAAAACTTAGGCGATATTTTGAAAAATTTTGAAACCGTATTAATTCCTGAAATTAATAATGGCCAATTGATCAAAATTATTAGAGATAAATATTTTGTTGACGCAAAAGGATTTAATAGAATCATGGGTAGCCCAATTGCAAAACATGAATTAGTAGCTGAAATAGAAAAGTTATTCTAACAAAAGTTTATTAATATTTAAAAGGCTTCCTTTGATTATTCAGAGGAAGCCTTTTTGTTTTTAGTACCTTCTTTGCAAAATGTGAGAATGCCGCAAGATGCACACTTTGGACTTCTTGCCAAACAAGTGTACCTACCATGTAATATTAGCCAATGGTGTGCTGTATGTACTTGATGTGTTGGAATGTTTTTGATTAAGTCTTTTTCTACAGCCAACGGCGTCCTTGCCGTCATGGGCACCAAACCAATGCGCCTACTCACCCTATACACATGGGTATCCACTGCCATATTGGGCTGTTGATCAATAACACTCGTAATTACATTGGCCGTTTTACGTCCCACGCCAGGAAGGGTAATCAAGGCGTCAATGGTCATAGGCACTTCTCCATTGAAGTTTTTTAGCAACAATTGGCTCATCCCAATTAAATGCTTCGTTTTATTGTTTGGATAGGAAATACTTTTAACCAACGGAAATAAGTCATCAAATTGCGCAAGCGCCATGGTCTCAGGTGAAGGGAATTTTTTAAAAATCGATGGCGTTGTTTCATTAACGCGTTTATCCGTGCATTGCGCTGATAAAATAACTGCGACCAATAATTGAAATGAACTTTCGTAAGTTAATTCCGTTTCAGCAATCGGCATTTGTTGCTGAAAATAATTTAGCACATGTAAATACCTTTCCTTCTTTGTCATTTTTTTGCTTGCGCAGGCATTGTATCTTCAAACAAATAAACCTCTTCCCCCTCGCGTCTTAATAAATATCTTTCACGTGCATATTTTTCAACGGAGGCTGGATTGTTTTGTAAATTATTTAACTGCTTCTTTGTTTTTTCAATTTCGTCTTGGTAATATTTTTTCGCTGCTTCTACTTTTTTTAATTCCCCAGATCTTAGGCTTTGCTGAAAAAAATCTCTTTGATCAAAAAATAACATCCATACAAAAAATCCAACGGCCACGACAAAATATCGATTGGCAATAAAAGGGGTTATTTTTTTCAAAAATTGCATAAAAAAAGGTTGAAGTAAAATTAGTGTAGTTCTAATAATACGCCAACCTTTTATGACAAAGACTTTAAAATTAAAAGCCTTTTAACTATTTATTGCCAAACTTCACTTTCCCTTTAGGGTAAATAGCCGTTTCGCCTAATGCTTCTTCAATTCTGATTAACTGGTTGTATTTAGCCATACGATCGGTTCTTGAAGCCGACCCTGTCTTAATTTGACCACAATTTAAAGCCACTGCTAAATCAGCAATCGTAGTATCCTCCGTTTCCCCACTACGATGTGACATAATTGTGTTATAACCATTGTGTTGCGCCAAAGTAACCGCGTTGATGGTTTCAGTCAAAGTGCCTATTTGATTCACTTTCACCAATAAACCATTGCCAATTTTTTTATCAATACCCATTTGTAAACGATCCACATTGGTTACAAATAAATCATCTCCTACAAGCTGACACTTATCGCCAACAGCTTGTGTTAATGCTTTCCAACCATTCCAGTCGTCCTCAGCCATACCATCTTCAATTGAAATAATAGGATATTGTTTTACCCATTTTTCCCAATACTTCACCAATTGATCGCTACTCAATTCCTTTCCGGAACTTTTATGGAAAACATATTTTTTCTTTTTCGCATCCCACAATTCACTATTCGCAGCATCCATTGCAATGGCGATTTGAGATCCAGTTTTATATCCTGCTGCATGAATTGCTTCAAGTACTGTTTCAATTGCTTCTTCATTGCTTTGAATATTAGGTGCAAATCCTCCCTCATCGCCCACATTTGTGCTAAAACCTTTTTTCTTTAATACCGATTTTAAATGATGGAATATTTCAACTCCCCAACGCAAACCTTCACTAAAGTTAGGCGCACCAATAGGCATCACCATAAACTCTTGAAAATCGATTTTATTATCTGCATGTGCCCCTCCGTTAATAATGTTCATCATTGGGATGGGTAATGTTTTAGCATTAGTGCCACCAATGTATCTGTATAAAGGTAAATTCGCTTCCTCTGCAGCTGCTTTCGCAACCGCCATACTTACTGCTAAAATTGCATTTGCACCTAGTTTACCTTTGTTAGGTGTTCCGTCCAATTCAATCATAATTTGATCGATTGCTGCTTGTGCACTAACATCAAATCCTTCTACTGCTTTTGCAATATGATCATTGACATTTTTCACTGCTTTAATTACACCTTTGCCTACATACTTTTTTTTATCGTTATCTCTTAACTCTACTGCTTCATGGATACCTGTACTTGCGCCACTTGGCACAGCAGCGCGGCCCATCGCACCTTCGTCAGTTAATACGTCCACCTCAACGGTTGGATTACCACGACTGTCTAAAATTTGTCTTGCATGAACTTCAATAATGTAACTCATAAATATTGCATATTAATTTCTTAAAATAGGTATACCAATTGGAGACCGCAATTTACACCCTTTTTTTTAATGGGTAAGCATTTTGAAAATTTCTTCCAAACCTGCTTCGTGTTTTTGTGCTAAAGCGGCAATCGTATCATTTGCCACCAATTTCCCTTTATTCAATACTAACACTCGATCACATATTGCGGTGACTTCTTGTAATATATGGGTTGAAAATAGAATCATTGCGTTTGCACTTAAAGATTTTATAAGTGCTCTTATTTCCGTTAATTGATTGGGATCCAAACCTGCAGTAGGCTCATCCAATAGTAAGAGCATCGGAGAATGGATAATTGCAGCAGCCATTCCCACCCGCTGCTTATACCCTTTGGAAAGCTGATTAATTTTTTTGGCCTGCATCAAATTTAATCCTGTTTGTTCAATCACCTCCTTAATACGATTTGATGGATTTTTAATTTCATGCCCAGCCGCTATAAAACCTAAATATTCCTTCACATACATATCCTCATATAAAGCATTTGATTCAGGCAGGTAGCCAATCATTTTTTTATACTTAACTGCATCTTGTTCGCAACTAAGACCATTCAAAGTAATCGTACCATTATCTGCTTGTAAAAAACCGACAATCATTTTCATTGTAGTCGATTTCCCTGCACCATTGGGGCCTAAAAAACCAACCACTTCCCCCGTATTAATCGTAAAGGAAATATTATCGACTGCGATTGACGCACCAAAAGTTTTACTTATTTGACTTATCGTTAAAGACATGATCAAAAATAAGTAACAATCCTTAAATGAATGTGAAATAGTTATTCTATCTCAGTAGACGACTCAGGTAAATGCGCATATTCGTTTGTGCTTGCATATTTGCCGAAAATGAAAAAACCAATACAAATAGGTATAAATACAAGTAATATAATTACCCATTGTAAAGTAATATTCGCTTTATTAATAGCAGATGCTGCTGAAATTTTTTCCACTGCTTGGTACACTAAGAAACAAATTAATGCAGGTGCCAATAGCATCCACACATACCCTAATAACTTTTTAACTGAATTCATAATAATTATATTTTTAGTAATTGCCCTACTTATTTGACTAAGCTAGTCCATTACATTTTTATCAATTTTGTTACTTAAATAAATGACGCCAATAACTATACACACACTGGCAACCCCTATTGGATACCATAAGCCAGCCAAGGCATCTCCCATGGGCGATTCAGCTGATTTGGTAAACTCGACAATCAATGTTCCTAAAAAAGGCACCAAACCGCCAAATACCCCATTTCCTATATGATAAGGCAATGACATAGAAGTATACCTGATTTTTGTAGGGAACATCTCCACCAAGAAGGCTGCTATTGGACCATACACCATGGTGACATAAACAATTTGAATAAACACCAACCAAATTAAATTCCAATAAGTGCCTTCATCCATTGTTTTTTCAATGACCACATTTGGCTTCTCCGATTTTGAAACAACCAAACTTGGATTCAATGCATCTATTTTCAAGCCTGCATCATAAGCTGCAGTTAAATGTAAGGTGTCTGTTTTGGTATATCTAAAATTAGCACCATCCGTATATGCAGTATCAAAAACCTGTGTTACATATATTTTAGTATTATCCTTTACGTCAATCACTACCTTAGGTTCGCTTGCAGTTGTTTTTGATAAATCAATTTTTTCGATTCTATTTTTAGCACTCGTTAAACTTAAAAATTGTTTATAAATGGGTCGGTAAGTGAGTACTGCCGCCAACATACCAATGAGCATAATCCATTTTCTTCCCACTTTATCACTCAACCATCCAAACAAAACAAAGCAAGGGGTCGCCATTAATATGGCCCACAACATTAAATTTCGTGATTGTATAAATTCAACCTTACAAACTGTTTCAATAAAACTTTGTGCATAAAACTGTCCCGTATACCAAACGACGCCTTGTCCCATGACAGCGCCAAATAAAGCCAACAAAACCATTTTAAAATTTCCCTTATTACCAAAACTTTCCTTAAGTGGGTTAGCGGATATTTTTCCTTCGGTTTTTAATTTAGAAAACATCGGAGACTCGCTCATGCGCATTCTAATTAATATAGACACCCCCACCAACAATAAAGAAATCCAAAAAGGATATCTCCATCCACCCCATTCTGCACTAAATTTTTCAACCCCTTGACTTGATCTAATAAATATGATCACGCCTAATGCTAAAAACAAACCAAGCGTGGCAGTGGTCTGTATCCAACTGGTCCAAAAACCTCTTTGGCCTTTGGGCGCATGTTCAGCTACATAAGTAGCCGCTCCACCATATTCGCCACCTAACGCCAATCCTTGTAACAAACGTAGAATTAATACTAAAATAGGGGCAGCCCATCCAATAGTTGCATAACCTGGAACAAGTCCAATAGCAAATGTGGACCCACCCATAATCACTAATGTCAATAAAAAAGTGTGTTTTCGGCCAATCAAGTCGCCTAATCTTCCAAAAACCAATGCCCCAAAAGGTCGTACGATAAAACCTGCTGCAAATATGGCCAAAGTGCTTAATAGTGCTGCAGTGCCTGCATCTGCAGGAAAAAATTGTTTTGAAATGATGGTGGCCAACATTCCGAATATGTAAAAATCATACCATTCTATTAAAGTGCCTACCGAAGATGCGCCAATAACAAAAGCGATACTACTTTGCTTTTTTTCTTGAATCATAAATAATGTTGTTTTCAAGTGAATATTCAAGTTAATAATTTAAACTGAAAAATGTAAATTTGGGTATCATTATTTATTCAACGATTCGCTATGAGCTACCCTTACCAAATTAAAAATTTAGACGACTACCACGAAGCCTATAAAAAAAGTATTACCGAACCCGAAAAATTTTGGGGTGAAATTGCAGAACATTTTACCTGGCGAAAAAAATGGGATACCGTTTTAAATTGGAATTTTAAGGACCCAAAAATTGAATGGTTCAAAGGTGGAAAATTAAATATTACCGAAAATTGTATTGATAGGCATCTTGAAAAAAAGGGAGATACGCCTGCAATCATTTGGGAGCCTAATGATCCTTCAGAACACCATCGTATTATTACTTACAAACAACTTCATCTAAAAGTTTGTCAATTTGCACAAGTTCTTTATAATAATGGTGTAAAAAAAGGAGACCGTGTTTGTATTTATATGGGCATGATACCTGAACTAGCAATAGCAGTATTGGCTTGTGCACGAATTGGCGCAATACATAGTGTTATTTTTGGTGGATTCTCTGCACAAAGTATTGCAGACAGACTAGAAGACGCGCAAGCTGAATTTATTATTACCTGCGATGGCGCTTATCGAGGTGCAAAAGATATTCCACTAAAATCAGTTATTGATGACGCTTTGATTGGCAATAAAACAATAAAGCGTGTTATTGTATGCACACGTACCCGAACTGCAGTATCCATGTTAAAAGGTCGTGATATTTGGTGGGAGGATGAGATTAAAAAAGTTGAGTCACAAGGCATCACCAATGTGGCCGCTGCCGAAATGGATGCAGAAGATCCTTTGTTTATTTTATACACTTCTGGTTCCACAGGAAAACCAAAAGGCGTGGTGCACAGCGTTGCAGGATATATGGTATACACCAATTATACTTTTGTAAATGTTTTTCAATACCAACCCAATGATATCTTTTTTTGTACCGCAGATATTGGATGGATTACAGGACATAGCTATATTGTATATGCACCATTGAGTGCAGGAGGTACTTCCTTAATGTTTGAAGGCATCCCTACTTTTCCAGATGCTGGTAGGTTCTGGGACATCATTGATAAGTTCAAAGTAAATATTTTATATACCGCGCCCACGGCTATTCGTTCCTTAATGGGATTTGGATTAGGTCCTGTGCAAGGACATGATTTAAGTAGCTTGAAAGTGCTTGGCACCGTTGGCGAACCCATCAACGAGGAAGCATGGCATTGGTATGATGAACATATCGGAAAGAAAAAATGTCCCATTGTTGATACTTGGTGGCAAACAGAAACAGGCGGTATTATGATTTCCAATATGGCAGGCATTACCCCGGGAAAACCAGGCTGGGCAACCTATCCAATGCCAGGGGTAAAAACAATTTTAGTGGATGATAAAGGAGCGGAAGTTACTACGATGGAAGATGGATTGTACCGTGGTAATTTATGTATCACACAGCCATGGCCTGCTACTTTGAGAACCACTTATGGTGATCATGAAAGATGCAGAACGAATTATTTTGCTACTTATGAAAATTTATATTTCACCGGAGACGGCGCATTAAAAAACGAACAAGGTCAAATTAGAATCACAGGTCGCGTGGATGATGTACTCAATGTAAGTGGTCACAGAATTGGTACTGCCGAAGTGGAGAATGCAATTAATATGCACGCCGGTGTTGTTGAAAGCGCTGTTGTGGGTTACCCGCATGATATTAAAGGGCAGGGAATTTACGCTTACGTCATTTATACAGGATCACATGGACAAGACACCCATGGCACAGCCGATATAATTCGCAAGGATATTTTGCAAACGGTGACCAGGATTATTGGACCCATTGCAAAGCCAGATAAAATACAATTTGTTTCAGGATTGCCTAAAACACGTTCCGGAAAAATTATGCGTCGCATTCTTCGCAAAATTGCCGAAGGGGAATTGAAAAGTTTAGGAGACACTTCAACACTTTTAGATCCTGCAGTGGTGGATGAAATTGTAAAAGGGGTGCTATAATTCAATGCTTCACTTTTGTTTGATTGATCTATTTATTTAAAAACCAATTAGGGTTGGGATAAAAATTTTATCTCTTCTCAGCTCGCCATGACGCTAAAAAATAATAAAATCAAACTAAAACTTAGAACTCGCACTTCGTGCTCAAACAGCTAAGTTTTGCACGTTCGATTTTACAATTTTTATTAACGCTATGGCTCAATGTTCAGATCTAAAACATTTATTCCACCCAAATTTTGATGAGCAATATTCTACTCGCGAACATTTGTGAATAGCGTAAAGAAAACAACATTATACATCGTAAAAAATTGTGTGTTTGAGCGAAGCGAGTTCGCAATTTTTAGATGAATAATGTTGTTTTTAGCGTCATTCACAGCGGAGAGCGATAGGATGTTGCTCATCAAAATGGGTTGTATTAAAAAGCCACGAGAATTTCGTGGCTTTTTAAATATATCTACTAACAAAACTATTGCTCCATTAAGTTTTTTAGCTTTTTTGACAGGAAGAATAAGATGATGGAAGCAACGCCGGCCATACCAACAAAAAACATAAAAAATTCGTGCAGATTGGTGATTTGATAGCCAATAAAGGAAGTTATTTTTCCATTTTCAGGATACAATGCACTAAATACACCTGCTAATTTATTCGCGAAGGCATTCGCTGTAAACCATACTGCCATTAATAAAGAGCCAAACTTCAAGGGCGCTAATTTATTCACTAAGGACAAGCCAATGGGCGATAAACAAAGTTCCCCAAAAGTGTGTAGCATATACATACCTATTAACCATATCATACTTACTTTGATACCGGTACCCACGCCATTTACACCAGTGGCAATCCAAAAATAACCTAATGCCAATAACATTAAACCTGCTGCCATTTTATAAGGTGAAGCAGGTTCATACTTTCCTAGTTTCACCCATAACCAAGCAAACACAGGGGCAAAACTGACTACGAAAATAGAGTTCAATGATTGAAAGAAACTGGAAGGAACAGTAAAGAAACCTAAATCACGATTGGTTTGCTCTTCTGCAAAAAAAGTTAAACTAGCACCTGCTTGTTCAAATGCACTCCAAAAGAAAATAACAAAAAAGGAAACCACAAAAATGACCAACACTTTTTGTTTTTCGATACCACTTAAAGTTTTATCTGAAAAAACAATAAATGCAATTAAAGTAATACAGCCCAACAACAAGTAAAATAAATAACTCACTACTTTAACATCTATATATACAAGGGTAATAGTCACCAATGATAACAAAAATAAAAAAACCACCATCACTGGAATTTTTTGAAACCATTTTGGTGCATCAGCTGGCGCTTCGCCAAGCGCATTGCCCTCTGGATCTTTTAAATATTTTTTTTGAAATAATAATTGGGTAATAACACTAATTAACATGGCTACACCGCCTGCAAAAAACGCCCATTTAAAATCAGCCGGATTTCCAGTATCTCCAAAAAAACCACAAACAAATGGACCCAATGCGCCACCGGTATTAATCCCCATATAAAATATAGTATAAGCGGAATCTATTCTTTTATCTCCTTTCGGATACAATTGACCTACCAAACTTGAGATATTTGGTTTAAAAAAACCATTACCTGCAATCATACAACCCAAGCCTGAGTAAAACAAGATGGCTGATAAATCTGCATTTTGATAAAAAGTACCGCAACCAAAAAGTATAAATTCTCCAATAGCCATCACCAAGCCGCCTGCAATGATGGAACGGTTATTCCCCCAATATCTATCAGCGATATACCCCCCTAACAATGGCGTTAGATAAACCAAGCCCGTATAGCTACCATACACTTGGGAGGCAAATACTTTGTCAAAAAGCAATGCCTTGGTTAAAAACAAAACCAAAATAGCACGCATGCCATAGTAGTTAAATCGTTCCCACATTTCAGTAGCGAACAATACATACAAGCCTTTTGGATGTTTAAGCGAAGCTGTTGACATAAGCAGTTTTTTATTTAATTGCCTCAAATTAATAAAATACCTTCAATAAATTTTACTTTCGTGGTGCAATCAAACGAATTATGAATATATTATTAATAGGCGCAGGTGGAAGAGAGCATGCTTTGGCTTGGAAAATCGCAAATAGTCACCAATGTGACCAACTATTCATCGCCCCCGGAAACCCAGGTACTGCCTTATTTGGCACCAATTTGCCTATTAAAGTGGATGATTTTGATGCATTAAAAACAGCAGCACTCTCCAATAATATTGAAATGATTATCGTGGGTCCAGAAGACCCCTTGGTGAAAGGGATTTATGATTTTTTTGCAGATGATGCTGCCACCCAACATATTAATGTCATTGGGCCAAGTGCAAAAGCGGCTCAATTGGAAGGAAGCAAAGCTTTTAGTAAGCACTTCATGCAAAGGCACCAAATTCCTACAGCAGGTTATGCTGAATTCACAGTTGAAAACTACGAGCAAGGTAAGGAATACATTGCCAAGCATACTTTACCAATTGTGCTAAAAGCAGATGGATTGGCTGCTGGAAAGGGCGTCATTATTGCGTTTACACACAAAGAAGCCATGGATAGCTTTGAGGAAATGATCCTCAATAAACAATTTGGGGATGCCAGCTCAAAAGTAGTGATTGAAGAATTTTTAACTGGAATTGAAGTGAGTGTTTTTGCACTAACGGATGGGATAAATTACAAAATTATAGGGCATGCTAAAGACTACAAACGAATAGGTGAAGGGGATACAGGACTTAATACAGGCGGAATGGGTTGCGTAACCCCAGTCCCATTTATGGATGATACCTTCATGCAAAAAGTGGAGGATCGAATTGTAAAACCCACCATTCATGGAATTCATCAAGAAGGTATGACCTATAAGGGTTTCGTTTTCTTTGGTCTGATGAATCAAGGAGGTGAGCCCTATGTTATAGAATATAATTGCCGATTAGGGGACCCTGAAACGGAAGTAATTCTACCCCGATTACAAACCGATTTAGTGAGCTTATTAGCAGCTGCGGACAATGGTACTTTAGAAGATGTCAATATTGAATATCATAATGCGAGTTTTGCAACCGTTATGGCAGTAAGTGCGGGTTATCCTGGTGCTTACAAAAATAATTTTGTCATTACGGGTATTGAACAAGCAAAGGCGCTACCAGACATCAATGTATTTCAAGCTGGCACTAGCTTTCACGAAAATGCGGTAGTGACAAGTGGTGGTCGCGTTTTAACAGTTACTGCAAAAGGAATAAACTTACAAGACGCTGTTTTAAAAGCAAAAATTGGTTTGTCAAAGATTCATTTTGACGGCATGTATTTCAGGAAAGATATTGGGTATGAATTTCCATAAATTTTTACATGGAAATTCTTTTTTGATTCATTTGTAAAAAGCTTTGTATTTCGGTAATTTTAGTTGAATTTTGCTACATTCACATAGTATTATTCAAATAACGATTTACAATGGGCATATTTAACTTTTTTACTCAGGAAATAGCAATGGACTTAGGTACTGCTAACACCCTTATCATTCACAATGATGAAGTTGTCGTGAATGAACCATCAATTATTGCTTTGAACCGAAATAATATGAAGGAAGTTTTGGGCGTAGGTAAAAAAGCATTACTGATGCATGAAAAAACGCATGAAAGTATAAAAACAATTCGTCCATTAAAAGATGGCGTAATTGCCGACTTCAACGCTGCTGAATTAATGATTCGCGAGTTGATGAAAATGATTTATCCAAAGAAGCCTTTGTTTCCTCCAAGTTGGAGAATGGTTATTTGTATTCCATCTTCCATTACCGAGGTTGAAAAAAGAGCGGTGCGTGATAGTGCAGAACAAGCAGGTGCGAAGGAAGTTTATATGATTCACGAACCGATGGCTGCAGCTTTAGGAATTGGTATTGATGTGGAAGAACCTGTTGGAAATATGATTATTGATATTGGAGGTGGTACTACTGGGATTACAGTTATTGCATTAGCAGGAATAGTTTGTGATCAAAGTATTCGTATTGGAGGTGATGAATTTACTGCAGATATTATGGAAGCATTAAGAAGATACCATAGTTTATTAATTGGCGAGCGTACTGCAGAACAAATTAAAATTCATGTAGGTGCTGCATTAAAAGATTTAGATAATCCGCCAGATGATATGCCTGTAAATGGACGTGATTTAGTAACAGGTATTCCAAAGCAAATCATGGTAAGCTACCAAGAAGTTGCGGAAGCTTTAGATAAAAGTATTTTCAAAATAGAAGAAGCAATTTTGAAGGCATTGGAAACAACACCTCCTGAATTAGCTGCAGATATTTATCGTCGCGGTTTGTATTTAACTGGCGGTGGTGCATTATTACGTGGTTTGGATAAGCGTTTGAGTTCAAAAATTAAATTACCTGTACACATTGCAGAAGATCCACTTAAAAGTGTGGTGCGTGGAACAGGAATTGCATTGAAGAACTACCAACGATTCCCCTTCATCATGAGATAAAAGATTTATTTAATCAACTTTTATAAAGGCGATCACCATTGAAGAATATCATTGGGTTCATAAGACAAAACTTTACTTTCTTTATTTTTTTGATACTACAAATTGTGTCATTAGTGACCTTGTCGTCCTATAGCAAATCACACCAAACATTTTTTGGTGGCATGACCAATCAAGTGATTGGCGATATCAATACCAGATATAATAATTGGTCCTATTTTTTCAGCTTAAAAAAAACGAACGCATTATTGACTGCTGAAAATGTAGCGCTTCGTAATCAATTAGCGCAAAACTTTGTCCCATTAGATACAACAAAAAAATTGGGCACGTTGATATTACGCAAGGATAGTCTTGAAAAAACAAGAAAGTTTTATTACTACCCAGCAAAAGTGGTAGGCAATACATTTACACTACAAAAAAATTATATTACTATTGAACGTGGCGCATTGCAAGGTGTAAAAAAAGATATGGCTGCCATTAGCCCCGACGGAAGTATTGTGGGTATTGTGATTGAAGTGAATGATAATTACAGCAAGATTATGAGTTTGCTTCATCGCAACAGCAAGGTGAGTGCTATGTTAAAACGGGATAAGGTGGCAGGCACGGTTGAATGGGATGGAAGTAACCCTGATATTTTAATTTTAAAAAATATTTCAAAAAGTGCAGCGCCTAAAATAGGAGATTCTGTTTTAACCAGCCCCTATTCAGCAAGCTTCCCTGCACAATTAATGCTTGGAAGGGTTACAAAAGTGGTGGTTGATCCAGCAAGTAATTTTTTGACCCTTGAATTAAAATCTGCTACTAACTTTTACAATTTAGAATTTATATACCTGGTTGAAAATAAAAGGATGAATGAGCAATTAAATTTGGAAATAAATAAAATGCCCAATGAATAGTTTTGTAAAAAATAGTATTCGTTTTATATTATTGCTACTCATTCAAGTAGTTGTCCTAAAGGAAATACCCCCGATTCATCAATTCATCACACCCTACTTATATTTTTTATTTATTTTATGGTTACCCTTTGGCATAAGTAGGTTGTCCATTACCTTTTTAGGTTTTTTGATTGGATTTGTTTTGGATTTGTTTTCAAACACGCCAGGCTTACATGCTGCAGCTTGCGGGCTAATGGCCTATGTACGTCCAAGCATTCTGAATTTACTATTAGCACAAGAAGCCTCTGAGGAGGTTAATAAAGAACCGAGTATAGGTAAAATGGGATGGGGGCCGTATTTGTTTTATGTATTTGTATTAACTTTTATTCATCATTTTTATCTAGTACTGTTAGAATGGTTGCAATTTGGAAGCTTCGGATATTTTTTAGGCAAAGTAATAGCCACAAGCACCATGAGTGTTATTTTAATTTTTTTAGTTGAACTAATCATGAATCGCCGAAAGCTAAAAAGATAATACATGTCCGTATATAATCAAAACAGGGGTGGTATTATTCAAATTATTATTGGTATTATTTTTACAATTCTTATTGCGCAACTCATTAGTGTACAAATTTTTTCATCGAAATATAAATTAGCAGCAGACAATAACGCTATTTACAGAAGAATTATTTATCCAGATCGCGGTATCATTTACGATCGTCGAAAAAAAGCATTACTAGAAAATACGATTAGTTATGACTTAGCAGTCATCCCCAATGAAGCAAAGGGCGTAGACACCAATATGCTTTGCCAAATTTTAAATATTGACAAAGCAACCTATTCAAAAAGAATTATTGAAGCAATCATAAAAAATACAAGGGTAAAGGCAAGTACCTTTGAAGCTTTTTTATCTGCCGAAATCTATGCGCAATTAAATGAAAACTTATATCGCTTTCCAGGTTTTACTTTATCTGAACGTAGCATCCGATCCTACCCTTATAATACAGCAGCACATGTTTTAGGATATGTCGCCGAAGTAGATGTAAACTTTTTACAAAAACATGCTGCAGAAGGATATGAAATGGGTGATTATGCAGGCATGACTGGACTAGAGCGTTTTTATGAGCCTATTTTAATGGGACAAAGAGGTGTAACGCGATTTTTGCGAGACAATAAAGGAAAAATTCAAGGTGCTTATGAAAAAGGTATTTATGATACCCTAGCTATTGCAGGTAGAAATATTTTCACTAGTATGGATGTGGAAGTACAACAATTAGCTGAAAAATTATTACAACATAAAATTGGCAGCGCTGTTGCCATCAATCCAAAAACAGGTGGCATTATTGCCATGGCTTCAAGCCCTGGGTATAATCCAAATTTGTTAACAGGTAACCAACGTCGAAAAACAATTGGTCGATTATTACTAGATACTGCACGCCCCATATATAACCGTGCGATTAAAGGACAATATCCACCAGGCTCCACGTTTAAACCAATGGGTGCATTAATTGCATTAGACGAGGGTTTAATTACACCCGATTATGGATATAATTGCCGTGGATCTTATGGCGCCTGCGGCGATCCGCGTAAATGTGAACACCACAATCCTGGTCATGCAGCCAATTTACAACTAGCATTAGCGTACTCTTGTAATTCTTACTTTCTACAAGTATTTAGAATGGCCATTGATAACCCAAAATACCATAATGCAAAAAAAGGTTATTTAAAATGGAAAGATTATATGAATGCATTTGGCTTTGGAAAAAAGTTAGGTGTTGATTTGCCAAGTGAAAATAGAGCCAACATTCCTGATACTGCACAATACAATCGAGATTTTGGTGGTGCCAAATATTGGAACAGCTGTTATATGTTAACCTTGGGTATTGGACAAGATCGAATGACAGCAACCCCACTGCAATTAGCCAACGCAATGGCCTACCTTGCAAATTCAGGATTTTATTATACACCCCATTTTGTAGATAGTATCGAAAACGAAGATGAAGAAGATAAAGCGATGCTTGAAAAATATAGAACTAAAATTGAAGTAACTAAAATTGCAAAACAATATTTTGACGTTATTAAAGAAGGGATGCATGATGTAACAGTAATAGGTACTGCTGCATTTATCAAAGTACCTGGACATGATTTTTGCGCTAAAACTGGAACTGCCCAAAACCCACACGGAAAAAACCATTCCTTATTTGTATGTTTTGCCCCAAAAGAAAATCCGACCATTGCTGTAGCAGTAGTGGTGGAAAATGCGGGCTATGGTTCCACTTGGGCTGGCCCTATTGCGGGACTCATGATGGAAAAGTATTTAAATGATACTTTAACCACTGAAAGTAAATTAAAAGCAGAAAATTTATCTAATGTTGACTTAATGCCAGCTGCCATTAAAAGCTGGTATGTACGCAACAACAAAACAGAAATGCTTACCCCTATTGAATATAACAACGATGAACTAGCTGATGTATGGGATATGGAAATGTTATCTGAAATTGCCCCTGCAAAAGCAGTAATGGATACCCTGAAAAAAATAGACACCCTTCCCGCAGCCCCCCCATCCAAACCATTACCTACAAATAAGGTGAATAAGGAAACTGCAATAGACCCATTAGAAAAAAAGAAAAAAGCAACAGCGAAAAAAGATGGTAAACTATAACAATAATAATTTTTCTAAAGGAACCGACTTGGCGGTGATATTATTATATGTCATGATGGTGGCTATTGGAATTTTATGCATTTTCATGGTGGAGTATAACCCTAATCTAAATTGGAGCAACTCTTTTTTAACCGCAAAGACGAATTATAGCAAGCAAATTTATTTTGCAATATTTTGCGCTTTTATTGCCATTTTTATCTTGCTCATGGACAGTAAGGTATTTACAGCGTTATCAAATGTTTCCTATGTTTTAGGGATATTACTAATGCTTGCTACTTTTGTTTTAGGAAAAGATATCAATGGATCAAAAAGTTGGATACCCATCGCAGGCGGCTTTAATTTACAACCAGCTGAAGTATGCAAAATATTTACAGCATTAATATTAGCCAAGTTTATCTCAAAACCCGAAACAGACTTTTCTAAATTAAAATCGCACTTGATTGCAGGCGCCATGATTATACTACCTGCGATTTTATCTGTGATGCAACACGAGCTTGGCTTAGCATTGGTATATAGTGCTTTTATTTTTGCTATGTATCGTGAAGGACTCCCTCCAATCATATTAGTTGTTTTACTTTCTTTTGCCATATTAGTTATTGCTACCTTATTATTGGACCCCACCATTTTATCCATTATTATTTCCGTAATAGCCGGGGTAATTATTTTAAACCTAATAAAAAAATTCAAAAGAAATAAAAATTCAATTCTAGTTATTTTATCCATTTGGGTGATTTGTTTCGGCACCATTAAATATATCGTCCCTTATATTTTCAATAATGTATTAGAGTGTTATCAAAGCACGCGTATTTACAGCATGATGGGTAAGGAATATGATTGTGGGCAAAATGTAAAATCAACCAACAAAACCTCTATCAATAAAAAAGCAGCACGTAAACCTGATGATTATAATGTGAAGCAAAGTAAAATTGCCATTGGATCCGGTGGCTTTTGGGGAAGAGGGTTTTTGAAAGGAACACAAACTCGAGGAAAATATGTACCTGCACAACACACTGATTTTATATTTACTTCCTTAGGAGAAGCTTTTGGATTTGTAGGCACTTTTACATTTTTAGGCCTGTATTTATTTTTTCTGTTTCGGTTGATACGAATCGCAGAACGACAAAGAAGTACTTTTTCAAGAGTATACGCTTATAGTGTGGTCGGCATCTTCTTTTTCCATATTGCAGTTAACATAAGTATGTGCATTGGGCTATTTCCTGTAGTAGGTATTCCTTTGCCTTTAATAAGTTATGGAGGTTCGTCCTTGCTCACCTTTACTGTACTTGTTTTTATATTATTAAGATTAGACGCCGACAGGCAAATGGTACTGCGTTAATCCTTATTTTTATCCCATGCGTATTTTTCCTTTATCTGAGGGCAATTTTTCAATTGATAGTACAAAACTGTTTATCCCTTTTAATGGGGAGATACAAAACCGACCTTCAGGTAGTATATTAGTACAAGTACAACCATTTGTTGTCGTAACCGAAAAGGATATTATTTTATTGGATACAGGGCTTGGCTATTTCAACAGTCAAGGTATTCTTCAAATACATGCGAATTTAATGGCCATTGGCATTGACCCTTCAAGCGTGACCAAGGTTTTTCTGAGTCATTTACACAAGGATCATTCCGGCGGCATTAGTTACCTACACCCCCAACACCAGGAACGTTTTATTAGCTTCCCTTATGCCACCTATTATATACAAAAAAGTGAATATGATTTAGCCTTACAATCAAAAAGCGCTTCCTATATTGCCGATCAGATACAGATATTGGAAGCGTTTAGTAAGGTGCATTGGCTTACACAGGAAGAAGGGGTGATTGAAGATTTGATTCATTATAAAATTACCGGTGGACATTGTTTGTATCATCAAGTGTGTTGGATTAAAGAACAGGCAGAAATTATATTTTTTGGCGCAGACGTAGCACCCCAACTACAACAGATGAAATCGAGGTTTGTAGCCAAGTATGACTTAGATGGTAAATTAGCAATGGAGTGGCGACAACAGTGGTGGGAAAAGGGACAACCCGAAAATTGGACCTTTGCTTTTTATCATGATATCAAAGTTCCTACCTACAACGCATTGTAAATGCTTAAAACGAACATTCATTAGGAATCAATACAGATAAGGGTTTCAGGGAATCTAATTTAAATTGTGCTACCTTTATAGTACAATAACATGCCTACAAGCTCACATAATTACGCAATTCAATTACTATCTTTCCATTGCCATAAATGCAAACAAGCATAAGTTCTATAAGGTGACCAGGAAAGTGATTTTTTTAACATTTTTGTTCTCAAGTCTTTTTTTGTTTCAAACTTAATCTTATATAATTTAATCATTGCCTGCTGAATACCTAGGTCATCAACTGCAAAAACATCTTCCTGCCCTAAACTAAACATGAGTAACATTTCAACCGTCCACTTCCCTACGCCTTTTATTTGTGTCAGTAATTCAATCACCTGCTCCGGTGGCATGGTGTATAGCTGCTTATCAGTCACCTTGTTTTCAATAAAAAATACTGCTACATTTTGCACATAATTTACTTTTGAATTACTCAAGCCAATACCCCTCAACACCGTTGGATTGGTGGCTAAAACCTGCATACAAGTAGGTTCCTTGCCAGCATACAAATCCAAAAAACGTAAAAAAATAATCTTCGCTACTTTGGTACTTAACTGTTGGCTAATAATACTAGCGATTAATCGAATGGGTGTGTTTTTCCTTTTTTTTAAAATATGGGTATCTGCCGCCAAAAGCGTTGCTAATTTTATATCTTTTTTTAAATGCGCCTTGTATGTCATAACCACAAATTAGGGAGATTTATTTATTTATCTTAACTTTTCACTGAATTCAAAACACCTATATGAAAAAGTATATCATTTTAATGGGTATTTTATTGTCGCAAAATTTATTTGCCCAAAATACCACGCTAACAAAATCCGAAGCTACTATTGATGTTACAATCACCTATGAAAATGAGCAAGACAATATAAAAGCCATTCGAACAATCTTACATAATCAAACAGCTGCATGGAACAAGGGCGACCTTGTTACCTTTATGGCGGGTTATTGGAATAATGATAGCCTTGTATTTATTGGAAAGTCGGGGCCTACCTATGGTTATAAAAATACCTTAGCTAACTATAAAAAAAGTTATCCCGACACCAGCCATATGGGCAAATTAAATTTTGATATTGTAAGTATTAAACCGCTCAGTAAGAACCACTTTTTTGTCATTGGAAAATGGTTTCTAAAACGAACAGTTGGAGATGTAAATGGGATATATACTTTGGTATTTAAAAAAACCAAAACAGGTTGGAAAATTATTTCAGACCATAGTAGTTAATACCAATTAAACCATAGCACCCTCACTAATATTCATCAAATTTAACAGGGGTCTTCCATAGCCGATACAGGCCATACATGAAGGCAACAAAACTTCCAATAAGGTAAATATAAAACAAGACATTACTAATACGCCAATGATCTTGTATAAATGCATAGCCTAGCATAATACCCAAAGTGGTATTGGAAAACATCCATAACAAAGTGAACCCGATGCTATAGGTTATTCTATTTAAAAATGCAAGTACTTGTGGATCCATCTAATGTAATTTGAATGTGAAATGCAATAAAATAATATTCAAAATTATTAATCTAAACTTTGTTTATTCGCCGCGGCAGCTTTCAATATTCTGTCAAATTGTGCAGGGGTTAAATCATTATAAAAATAGTAAACAGGATCTACTTTAGCCCCTCTTTTAATGACTTCATAATGACAATGCGGACCCGTACTTTTTCCGGTGCTACCAATATAACCAATCACTTCACCTCTTTTCACTGTCTGTCCCACCTTGGCTTTTACGCGAACCATATGACCATATAAAGTTTGATAGCCATAGCCATGATTGATCACTACTTTGTTTCCATAACCATCACTATTAAATCCTGCAGCCTGCACTACGCCATCTGCCGTTGCATAGATGGGCGTTCCAGAGGGGGCCGTAAAATCAAGCCCTGCGTGTAAACGATAGTCCTTATATAAAGGATCAATTCTATAACCATAACCAGAAGCAATACGATTTAAATTTTTATTACTAACCGGCTGAATGGCAGGAATTGCCCTTAATAATTTTTCTTTATTTTTTACCATGGTGCCAACTTCCACAAAGGACTTATCCTGAAAGGCCGATCGCACACTTAAATTATTTAATTGCGCAATCATATTAGATAACAGCGCCGAGCTTGATAAATTTTGAATCATTCGTACCTCCTTCAACGCTTCCATGTCCTTTAAACGCGCACTATCAGGAATTGGACTCGACTCAAATATGGAACGGTATACCTCATTGTCCCTACTTTCTAATTCGGTCATTTGCAACTCCAATTGCCTAACCCTATCTTGGATAACACTATAACTTGCTCGGTAGCTTTCGTTTTGTTGGCGGAGTAATTTTTCCTTCGGAGAATCAATATATTGAAATAGTATAGCAACAATAACCACCCCTGTAACAATGGACGCAGCAATAAATCCGAAAAGTTGAAGCAGCCTTACTTTAAGGGGTACTTCCACTTTATCAAACCTAAGTGTGTGGGTATTAAAGTGGTATTTAATTTTCTTCATTTGAATTCACCGATTATTTGGCAAGTATGGCCATAAAAAAGCCCCAATTCCTTACCTTTGAGGTCATTAAAAAAAGCATTACAAATATAGCTTTTTAAGATGAACACTGCTTAAAATTCACCGACATGATGACCAGTTCAGAAATAAGACAACAGTTTTTAGATTTTTTTGCTTCTAAAGGCCACGCAATAGTGCCCTCCGCTCCTATTGTAGTCAAGAACGATCCTACTTTATTGTTTACCAATGCGGGGATGAATCAATTCAAAGATTATTTTTTAGGCAACCAAGTGCCAAGTCATACACGTATTGCAGACACGCAGAAATGTTTACGCGTAAGTGGTAAGCACAACGATTTAGAGGAAGTAGGTGTGGATACCTATCATCACACGATGTTTGAAATGTTGGGGAACTGGAGTTTTGGCGATTATTTTAAAGGCGAAGCAATTGAATGGAGTTGGGAATTATTAACCAAAGTATATGGCATTGACCCAGCTAAATTATATGTTAGTGTTTTTGAAGGGGATGCTTCCGAAAATTTGCCAGCCTCGAGAGAGGCTTTAATGCATTGGAAAAAATGGGTATCTGAGGACAAGATAATTTATGGCAATAAAAAAGATAATTTTTGGGAAATGGGTGACACTGGACCTTGTGGCCCATGCAGTGAAATACATGTAGACATGCGTTCTGATGAGGAGATTGCAAAAGTACCCGGCCGTGATTTAGTCAACATGGATCACCCACAGGTGATTGAAATTTGGAACAATGTATTCATACAGTACAATCGAAAAAAAGATGGCAGCCTGGAAGCGCTCCCAAATAAGCATGTGGATACAGGTATGGGATTTGAAAGATTAGTAAGGGTCATTCAAAATAAAAAAAGCAATTACGATTCTGATGTATTTACTGGAACGATTGATGCAGTAGCAAAAATCACCGGCAAACAATATGATTTTAGTGGGAGCAAACAAGCCATTGCATTTCGAGTTTTAGCTGACCACATTAGAGCCATTGCATTTACGATTGCCGACGGTCAATTGCCCGCAAATACTGGTGCAGGTTATGTAATCAGAAGAATTTTAAGAAGAGCAGTACGTTATTATTATTCCTACTTGGATTATAAGCAACCCTTATTACACCAACTGATGCCCTTATTGGCAAAACAATTTGAGCAAGTATTTCCTGAATTAACCGCACAATTAGATTTTGTAACTAAGGTAGTAAAAGAAGAAGAGGAAGGATTTTTAAGAACATTAGAAAAAGGATTAAAACGAATAGATGATATTGTAAAAACGCATTCAAAAGGAGCCACTATTGAAGGAAAATTAGTTTTTGAGTTGTTTGACACTTTTGGCTTCCCGGTAGATTTAACCAGGTTAATTGCAAGTGAAAATGATTTGCTGGTGGATGAAGCAGGTTTTGAAAAAGAAATGTTGCAACAAAAAAACAGAAGCCGTGCGGCTACCGCCATTGACACTGGCGATTGGATACAAGTAACGGAAGATGCCGAAACTAAGTTTGTTGGTTACACGCAGATGGAAACAAATAGTACCATTATTAAATACCGTCATGTAAAAGCAAAAGGGAAGGAAGCTTATCAATGGGTATTGAGCGAGACGCCTTTTTATGCAGAAAGCGGCGGACAAGTAGGTGATTGCGGTACATTAACCTTTGAAGATGGTACCACATTGCAGGTAACGGATACCAAAAAAGAAAATAATCTTTTTATTCATTTTACAGATACTATTCCAAATGTAATTGGAGAAAAAGTAAAAGCACAGGTGGCAATTACGCAACGAAAAAATACCACCCTTCACCACTCTGCTACCCATTTATTACATGCAGCCTTAAGAAATGTATTGGGAAAGCATGTTGCACAAAAAGGTAGTTTGGTGAATGCAGAACAATTACGTTTTGACTTTTCTCATTTTGCTAAAATGACCCCAGAAGAAATAAATGCAGTCACTGTTTTAGTCAATGAAAAAATAAAAGCAAATATTCCTGTGGTGATTAATGAGATGGATAAGGCGGATGCCATCCAATTAGGTGCCATGGCTTTATTTGGAGAAAAATACGGAGACAAAGTTCGTGTAGTTGTGATGGATCCCAACTATTCCATTGAGTTATGCGGTGGAACACATGTTGGTCACACAGGCGAGATTGGTCACTTTATTTTAAAGGCGGAAGCTTCTGTTGCAGCAGGTGTAAGAAGAATTGAAGGGGTGGTGGGCGAAGCTGCGGAACTATTTTTAACCGAAGTCAAAGAAAAATTACACAAACAAATTGTTCAATTAACTGAAGCATGTGATGGTATTGCTACAAAAATAAATTTCCAATTTAAAGCACCTGATTGGAATGAAAATACAAGCACAGATGTATTAAATGATACCATAGTTTCATTGCAAACGAGTCAAAAAGAATTATCCAAAAAATTGGAAAGTCAGGAAGCTTTATTAGTCAATGAATTGTTTGAAAAATATAGTACTGCATTTGTTGCAGTGAATGGTATACAATTTTTAGGAATACAACTACAATTGGGCAGTGCAGATCATTTGAAAAAATTAGCACAACAACTTGGTACATTACACGCTAATTCGGTAGTTGTATTGACCAGTAAAGTGGCCGATAAAGCAAATGTAGTTTTAGCAATTAGTGAATCCCTAGTCAACCAAAAAAACTGGCAGGCGCCTCAAATCATCAAGGAAAAAATTGCCCCATTAATTAAAGGTGGTGGCGGTGGTCAAAAAACCATTGCAAGCGCAGGCGGACAGGATAACACACAGCTCGATCAAGTCATTGCAGTAATAAAAGCCATGCTATAAATTAACTATCTATTTAATAATCAAAGCCTTATCAAAACCTGATAGGGCTTTATTTTTTTGGGGGGGGTGGGTGTTCAAATTTTCAAATTGACTAAAATTTAACATTTGCGAATTGTTTCGTAGTTAATTAAATTCCCTACATTTGCTTTAGAAATATATCTATACTTAAACATAAAAATATGATCAAGCAAGTAAGCAGTTTTTTAATGGTGTGTGTAATTGCACAAATAAGTTTTGCGCAAACTAGTACAAATGAAAACTTAAAATTAGATCTTAAAAAGCCAACCGTTGTTGTTGTAAAAGGTAATCCGAAGGATACTAGCATTGCGGTAAAAGGTGAAACGCCGTTATACATTGTGGATGGCAAAGAAATTAAAAACATCAATGAAATTTCCCCCAATGATATTGAAAAAATAGATGTTTTAAAAGGAGTATCTGCCACCAAACTATATGGTAAAAAAGGGGCAAAGGGCGTAGTAGTGATTACGACTAAAAAGAATGCTAAAGCAAGTAAGGATAATAAAGATCAAAAAGAAGTTACTGTAACTGTGCGGACGCAAGAAGGTAAAACATTGAAAAATAACAAAGAAGATAAAAAAGAAAACGATGCTGTTACTGAGGAGCGAGTAAATGTATTAATTGATGGCGATAAAATTATCATCAATGGTGAGGAAGTAGGCGAAAATGATCCTAGAATCAATGGGCAAGGCAAAAATGGCGTGATTTTAAAAAGAATGATGACACCTCGTGGAAATAGTAAAGAAAATAAAATAGTGGAGGGTAAGCCATTGGATTTGAATATAGATGATGTTTTATCTTTCGCAACACCTGCTCAAAGCAACGCAGCTTTTTTAGGTGTGATATCAGAAGAAAATGAATTAGGTGCTAAAATAAACGAAGTAAGCGAGGGAAGTCCAGCAGCAAAAGCAGGTCTTAAGAAGGATGATATTATTACTAATGTTAATGACGAAAAAATTACAGGACCAAAAGATTTGTATGATGCTATTGGCAGATACAAGCCATCAGATAAAGTACAAATTAGTATTTTAAAAAATGGTGCTAAAACAAAATTGACTGCCGAACTAGAAAAAAATAAAGCCCAATCATTTAGTTATAGTATGCCTAATCAAGGGATGACTATTGAACCTAACTGGGAGCCCAATACACCTAGAGGCAGGGGTAATAATGGAACGCAAAGATTTGGATTCGAACTACCTCAAATGCCAGAATTAAATAATTTATTTGGCAATATTGAAAAACCAAAATTAGGCATCAGTGTGGAAGATGTTGAAGAAAACGAAGGTGTGAAAATTTCATCCGTGAGTGAAAATTCACCAGCTGCAAAAGCCGGGCTAAAAGAAGATGATATTATCACAGAAGTGAATGATAAAAAAGTAAAAGATGTGGATGGTATTAAGCCTATTATTAAAGGGGCCACAGAAGGCACCGTATTCAAATTTAATATTACAAGAAATGGTAAAAAAACTGTGATTGAAGTGAAAATTCCAAAGAAGCTTAAAACAGCCGATTTATAAGGAAGCGCTAATAACCTTATTACCTTCGCCCCGTCTATTTCTGAAGATTCAGATTAAGACGGGGCGTTTTTTTAGGGTATTTAAACTAAAATTAAGCCCCAAATAATTGTACTTTTGCTACATGGGTATTGCGGAAAAATATGAAGCTGTTATCGGATTAGAGATTCATGCACAATTAGCAACACAAAGCAAGTTGTTTTGTGGAGATGCCGCTTCCTTTGGCGCCGAACCCAATACGCATATTAGCCCAATCACCATGGGCCATCCAGGAACCTTACCTAAAACAAATGTAAAAGCAGTTGAATACGCGATTAAACTAGGTATTGCTTGTGGTTCTCGTATTGAAAACAATAATTATTTTGCGCGCAAAAATTATTTTTATCCTGACTTACCCAAGGGCTATCAAATCACGCAACATACCACACCCATTTGTGTGGGAGGTGCCATTACGATTAAAGGAGAAGCGGGCGATAAAATAGTACAGCTAAATAGAATTCATTTGGAGGAAGATGCTGGCAAAAGTATTCATGATATTTCCGAACTAGACACTTACATTGATTTAAATAGAGCAGGCACACCACTAGTTGAAATTGTAACAGAACCTTGTATTCATTCTGCCCAAGATGCTTTTTTGTTTGTATCTGAAATGCGTCGCTTGGTAAGATGGATGGGTGTTTGTGATGGCAATATGGAAGAAGGTAGTTTAAGATGTGATGCAAATATTTCCATCAGGTTGAAAGGGGATACTAAATTGGGCACCAGGGTAGAAGTCAAAAATTTAAACTCAATACGAAATATAAAAAAAGCGATTGAGTTTGAAATTGATAGATTAATTCAAATTACAGAAGCAGGCGGTACTATATTACAACAAACAAGAAGCTTTGATGCAAATAATGATTCTACCTTTTCAATAAGGGACAAGGAAGACGCCAATGATTACAGGTATTTCCCCGACCCCGATTTAGCACCATTTCAATTGACACAACAATATATTAAGGACATTGAAGCTGCATTACCTGTGCTACCAGCCGTGTTAAAAAATACATGGAAAAGCAATTATGCCTTATCGGAATATGATGTGGAGCAATTATGTGAAAATAAAGAAGAAGCTGATTTTTATGCTGCATGGACAAAGCAAACCAGTCACTATAAATCAGCAGCGAACTGGATATTAGGACCTATCAGAGAATATTTAAATGAAAACAATACTAGCTACAATACACTCCTACCCTATATCCCCTATTTAGTGGAACTTTTAGATTTAGTGGCAAGTAACCAATTGAATTTTTCAGTGGCAAGTGGTAAGGTTTTTAAAGCAATAATGCAACAAATGCAGTCTCCAACGCAATATGCCAAAAGTAATAACTTATTACAATCTAATTCGAGCGATGAAATTGAAGTATGGGTAGACCAAGTATTATTAATGCATCCTGAAAAAATTATTGAATATAAAAAAGGTAAGAAGGGGCTCATTGGCCTATTTACTGGTGAAGTAAAAAAACTGAGTCAAGGAAAGGCAGATCCTAAAGTGACCATGCAGCTTCTAGAACAAAAATTGAAATAATAAAATCATTTATAAAAATAACGATATGCTTTCAAAATTAATTATCTCAGGGATACTCGGTTGTACAATTTTATTGGCAGGGTGTAAAACGAATGAAAGTGGTGGTAATTTTACCGTTTCTGGAAATATAAAAAATGCAGAAAATCAACAATTGCTTTTACAAGAAGTACCTTATGGTGGTAAAGCAATTATAACCTTAGATTCAATCACCATTGATAAGGAAGGAAATTATGAATTTCAATTTATTGCGAAACAAGAAGGTATTTATCGTTTGGCTACTGATAAGGAATTTGAAATCATTTTCATTAACGATGATGAAAATATTAAAATTAGTGCAGATGCATCTAATTATTCCACATTTAGCGTGAAGGGTTCTAATAGCACTTCAAGTTTGTTTGAATTTTTAAAACAATACAGACAGAAAGACTCATCCTTATTTGCAACGTTGTACAATTTAGATGCACTTCAAAAGCAAAATGGCAAAGACAGCACTATATTTTGGTTACAAAAACAAAAAGTAGAAAAAATAAAAAACTTAAATGATTTTGTTGAGACCAGTATCTCTAGTGCCACTAGTCCAGCATTCATTTACTATACTTTGGGGCTAGGCTTAAGATCGATGGAGTCCGCAAAAATATTGGCAAATGCATACGCTTCCTCGAGTTTCCAGTCACTGATAAAACTATCGTGGCAGGAAGCACACTTCAGATTGAGGCCAAGAAAGACTTGAGCCACATTTTGAGCAGCTTGTACTTCAGTACGTTGACTCGCATTTACGGTACCTCTCCAACGAATCCCTTCGATAAAGCCTTTCGACTTTTCATTAGGGCTCAAAATTTGTTTAACAAACTGATCGTAGGGTTTATTGTCGCGGATGGAAGTGTACAACCAGTCGGTAATATTGAAGCGGCCGTTGG
>Ga0209598_10000477_pt1 | contig 31870 bp, 27 predicted proteins | sample M_140807_EF_Meta_FD_187317 | JGI IMG/M metagenome (GOLD analysis project Ga0209598, IMG submission 187317) | Freshwater microbial communities from Lake Montjoie, Canada to study carbon cycling - M_140807_EF_MetaG (SPAdes) (version 2) | ecosystem: Environmental > Aquatic > Freshwater > Lake...
CACCATTGGCCGCCCGGGCGACGACCAGTGTGAGTCGGGGCTTCAGATTGCAACCTCAGCGCGGATGTGAGGGTGAGCCTGATAGCCCTCGAGCTCGAAATCTTCGATCTGATACTGCTCAATGGAATCAGGATGGTTCTTTAGGACCAGTCTTGGCAACGGGTATGGCTCGCGAGTGAGCTGTAACCGAGCCTGGTCCAGATGATTCAAATAAAGGTGCACATCACCGCCGGTCCAGACAAAATCACCCACCTCTAATCCGCACTGCTGAGCGAGGATGTGCTGCAGAAGTGCATAACTCGCGATGTTGAAGGGGACACCCAAAAAGACGTCGCACGAGCGCTGGTAAAGCTGCAGGTGAAGTCGGCCGTCGATCACTGCAGTCTGAAACAGGCAGTGACAGGGCGCGAGCTTCATCTGCGGTAACTCGCCAACGTTCCAGGCGCTCACAATCTGCCGGCGTGAGTTCGGGTCACGGCGGATAAGTTCGATCAGTTGCGCGATCTGATCGACGGTTTGCCCGTCCGCGCCTGACCATGCCCGCCATTGCTTACCGTAGATGGGCCCGAGTTCACCGTCTGCGTCGGCCCATTCATCCCAGATCGAGACGCCGTGGGCTTGCAGCGACCGGACATTCGTCTCACCGCGTAAAAACCACAGGAGCTCATGAAAAATGGAACGGGTGTGAAGCTTTTTGGTCGTCAGTAACGGGAACCCATCGGCGAGCCGAAATCGCATCTGGTGCCCGAAGACCGCGATGGTGCCCACGCCCGTTCGGTCGTCTCGCTGAACGCCTTCGTTGAGTACACGCTGGATCAGTTCAAGATACGGCTTCATTTCAGGGTCCGGTCAGCAGTGAGACGGCGTTGCGGGGTGGGGCTGCAATTTCGGTTCGTGCTCCGTTGCGCTCCAGAACGACCCGTTCGGCGTCAATCCCAACCAGTACCCAGCCCGATTCCACTTCGTCGCCCAATGCGATGCTTCGAAGCGGCTTGCCATCAACCGAGATCAGGGCAGACCCACGTTTGCCACTGACGAGTCCAACGACCTTGAAGTTCACGGTGGGCGCTTCAGCGGCTTTGGGTGGTTGCGCACCGAAGAGCGAGGCCGCCAGATTGGCGTTCAATGGCACGGCAACCGCTCCGCTCGCGATGGGGGCAATGGCTTGGGTCGGAGCCGCGAGGCGCGGTACCCACCATGCGAGGATGCCTGCCAACAGCGCAAGAAGCAGCAATGAAGCGAATCGGGGCAGCCAGAGGAGAGCCTTCAAAGACAGACGTCCTTCGTGGGGGTGGAAGCAGGGACTATGATACCGGGACCAGCACACCCAACGCCCGAGCACTCGATGACGCACCCTTCCTACGATTTGCCAATACTCCCCTTGGCGGGTCAGGCCGACAGGTCTGCTCGCAGCGGACTGTCTGCTCGATTGGTTCGTTCGCGGCGAGCGGCGGGGGGTTTTACCCTGATTGAGATCATGGTCGTGATTGTCATTCTTGGGGTGCTAGCGGCATTGGTGGTTCCGCGCGTTATGAGTCGTCCTGATGAGGCCCGAGCGGTCGCAGCCAAACAGGATGTCGCCTCGATCATGCAGGCCTTGAAGCTTTATCGACTGGACAACCAGCGTTATCCGAGCACCGAGCAGGGCTTGATGGCCTTGGTTCAGAAACCGACGGTGTCGCCCGTCCCGTCGAACTGGAAGTCATACCTGGAGCGTCTGCCGAATGACCCCTGGGGTAAACCGTATCAATTCCTGAATCCTGGCATACGGGGTGAGATTGACGTCTTCAGCTTCGGTGCCGATGGCCAAAGTGGCGGCGCCGGTGTGGATTCCGACGTGGGTTCGTGGGACCTCTGAGGCCTCAATCAACTGAAGTTTCGTTAAACGCTAACTCTTGTATCGAGTTGAGCCGGGCCCCGAATCGGCAACGGCGATCGGCGCGTGGGATGACGCTGATCGAAATGCTCGTCGTCGTGGTCATTATCGGGATTGTTCTAGCCTTCACGGCGATCTCAGGGGGGCCAGATACCCAACGCCAGTTGCGCCTTGATGCCGAGCGACTGGCTGCGGTACTCGAAATTGCTCATGAGCAGGCGCTCCTTGGCGGTGCCCCACTCCGGTTTGAAATTGATGCCCAGGGTTGGCGTTTTCTCATTCGCGATCAGCGCACTTGGCGTCCCCTGACGCGCGACCCCGAATTGCGCCCCAGACCCTGGAGCGTGCCAACCCAAGTCGATCTGAGTCGGACAGATGGGCAGTCGACGGTCGAGTTTGGACGCGATGCGATTGATTCGCCATTCACGATTGTTCTACGCCGCGAGCAGGCCAGAGTAAGCCTGCAGGCAAACGGCCTCGGCCTGTTTGGCGTGCAATGATCAAGCGGACGATGGCCCGACGGTCTGCAAGACGGTCTCTTGCGGGCTTCACCCTGATCGAGGTGTTGGTCGCGCTGACGATCGCCGCAGTGGCCTTGATTGCCGCGTTGCGTGCGACCGCCACGTTGACACAAGGTGCACAGGACATGCGACTACGGGCGTATGCGCTGTGGAGTGCGGAGAATCGATTGGCGACGATTCGTCTGAGTTCTGAGTGGCCCGAGGTTGGTCGGCGGCGTTTCGATTGCCCACAGGGCGGCGTCGCTCTGCGGTGCGAAGAGGAAGTATTCGCCACACCGAATCTCTTTTTTCGTCGGGTCGAGATATCCGTCCGCGCGGCGGATGCGCCGGTAGAGGCCGATGCGCCGCGTCTGGCTCGCCTGGTCGGATTCGCCACCAATGTGCCGGGCAGCTAGACATGGTTGCGCCCCGGCTCCCTCCGTTCACCAGTTGCCGCTCCCCCTCGCCCCCACGGTCGCGAGCGGGCTTTACCCTGCTTGAACTGCTGGTTGCGATTGCGCTCCTGGGCGTTCTGGCCGTGTTGTGCTGGCGAGGGCTCGAATCGGTTTTGTCTTCGCGCGATCGGCTGACCCGTGAGAGCGAGGGGTTACGCGCGCTGACGATCGCCTTTGCTCAGGTTGATGATGACTTGAGGCGCACTTGGGCGGTCCGCACGATTCCGGCGGTTGCCCGTGCCGTGCGCTTTCTGTCGGTCGATGATCGCCTGGTTCTCGAATTGGCCCGTTTGGGTGGTACCGCTTCTGATCCGACGCGAATCGATCGGGTGGTCTGGCGATTGCGCGCGAACAACCTGGAGCGTGGCGTGGCCGCTAACGTCGCCGACGGCTCCAACGCGGCAGGCGAACTCGTCTGGCAACCGGTTCTCGCCGGTGTTAGAGACCTGCAGTGGCGGGTCTGGCCAAGCGGTCAGGGCTGGCAGACCGGATTTGCGATAGCGGCCACGATGGCGAGTCAGGACGCAAGCCTGGCGGCTCCGCCGACAGAAGTCCCAAATGCTCCCGCCCCAGGGCGACCAGTCGAAGCGCCAATTCTCGGGGTCGAGTTGTCGATCGAGCGGGCAGATGGTTCCCGCTTTGTTCGCGTTTATTCGGTGCGCGACTGATGCTGCGGAGTGCACTTCGAGGACGTCAGCGCGGCGCGGCCATCGTAACAGCGCTTTTGATCGTTGCGTTGGCGACCACGATTGTCTCGGCGCTCTTTGCGCGCCAGAGCGCGACCGTTCGAACGATTGAAAACCGGCTTGCGATCACCCAGGCGCGTTGGATCGAGCGCGCGGCGATCGACTGGGCCCGGGTAATCTTGCGCCAGGATGCCCGATCGAGCAGTACGGATCATCTCGGCGAGCCTTGGGCGGTTCCGGTTGCCGATACGCGGGTTGATGCTTCTGTCGGGGCTGGGGGGGCATTGGACAGCGGGGCGACTCCGGCAACGCTCTCGGGGCAGATCCTTGATATGCAGGGACGGTTCAATTTGGCCAATGTCGTGCCGGGCGGCCGGGTTGATCCGGTTGAAGCCGCCGCGCTTGCCAATTTGCTGACTCTCGTGGGACAGCCCTCATCGTTAGCCGAACCGCTGATCGCGCGCCTATTGGCTGCGACCCCAGCCGTCAAAGAGACAGCCGGCGGGGAGGGTGGAACGGGGGCCGGGACTGGGGCCGGGACTGGGGCCGGGACTGGGGCTGGGACTGGGGTTGGCTCGGTCAACACATCGCGTCCAACCGCATTGCCGATTCGACGGGCTGCTGACCTGCTAACGATCCCCGGGTTCGACGCGGTCGCAGTGGCTGCCCTCGAACCACTGATTGTCATGTTGCCTCGAACCGCGCCACTCAATATCAATACTGCATCGGCCGAGGTGATTGCCGCTCGCACGAGTGGCATGGAACTGTCTCAGGCGCGAGCGTTTGTGGCCGCCCGGGAGCGCGTTCCCTTTCGGGATCTGACCGATGCGAACCAGGCCTACGAGCCGCAGGCGCAGATTTTCAAGGCCGAACGTTGGGGTGTCACATCGGCGTGGTTTCTCGTCCGGGGAGCGGTACGTTACGATCGGATCGAGTCACGCAGTGACACCCTCCTGGAACGCAAAGGTCGAGAACTCGTAGAACTGGTATGGCAGGACCGTTACTAGGATCCTTTTTTCAGCGGCAACGCGCCCCGATTGGGGTCATTGTCTGGTTGCCAGCCCGCGCCTCCGCGCCGGCCGCAGTGCCGGCGGACGGCCTGACGGATACGGCCGCCCTGACCGTTTGGCGCGACCCCGGTATTGGACCTGAACGATGCGTTCTGGGGGCTTTGAAGGGTGTCAAAGAGATCGCCGTTGTATTTGACCCTCGTGATGTCCTGCTGGTCACTGCCACGGTGCCACCCCTGACTGGGGCCCGTCTGGAACAGGCCCTGCCTAATCTGATTGAAGATGCGTTGCTTCAGGATCCTGCAGCCTGTCGTATCGCGTTGGGCCCGGACCTCGGAGAAGGTCGGCGGGTTTTGGGCGTTGTTGATCGAGAATGGTACGACCTCATCGTCGGGGGGTTTGCCCGCCAAGGGATCCGCGTCGTAGCGGCCTGGCCTGCGCCCCTCACGATTCCCTGGCGGGAGGGCACCTGGTCAATCGCTTGGGTTGGTTCCTCGCTGACGATTCGGCTCGGACCTGCCGATGGCTTCGGGGTCGAAGCGGAAACCTCCAATCTCGAATCGTCTGCGGCGGCGCTACTGGCGCTGGCTCAGACCACTATTCCATTCGAAGGAACGGTGAACCTTTACGCCGACGATGCCGAGGCCCTGAAAGCAGTCCAATCCGCCGTTCGCGCGGCTGGCCTGGTTGGCGTTACACACCCCATGCCGGTCCCGGTTCCCGCATCCATTGACCTTCAGCAGGCGGTGGCGGGGAGGTCGCGTCAAGGGCGTCCCGCGGTGAAGGTGTCCTGGCCCAGATGGCGCTGGCCGCTGGCACTGGGGGCCCTGTGTGCAATGACGGCGATCATTTGCCTCAATCTGCAATGGGGGCTGATGTCAAAAGAGTCCGCCGCCATCGAGGCCGCCATCGAACAGCGGGTGCGTACCGTATTGCCGGCACGGATACCGATCGTGGATGCGTCGTTACAGATGCAGCGTCGACTTGATGTGGCGCGAATTCGTGCGGGTGAGCCCGCCACCGATGATGCGACTGCGCTCTTGACCCGGCTGGCCGCTGCTCTCGGTCCAAGGGCCATGGACGCGTTGATTTCCGCTGACTACAGAGACGGTCGTTTACGAGTGCGATTTCAACCTGGCTGGGCCGACGCAGCGGCCGCGCGAGAATCGCTGCGAGAGGCGGCGGGTCGCGAACGCTTGCGTCTGCAATTCGAAGAACGTGACCCGGTCGCGATTGTGAGCTTGGGGTCATGAACGCGGATCAGAGCCAGATCGCCCGTTGGAAGTCTGAGGCCCGCGGACGCTGGGATGCGCTGGCCGCCCGTGAGCGCTGGTTGCTGGGAGTGGCTGCACTGGTGTTGGTCATGTTTGTGCTCGATCAATTCGCTGTTTCCCCGGCATTGCGCGGAATTGCGCGGCTCGACCGGGAGTTGCCGCAAAGACGTGCGCAGCTGGCACAGGTCGACTGGATGGCCGATCAGTTTGCCGGGCTCGCCAGCCGGGCAGGTACGCCATCGGCTCAAACGCTTGGTGCAGAGCTCGAACGGCTGTTGAAGGCAAACGCCCTGCCCGCCGAGTTGCTTCCGGGGGGTGATACGACCTCGCAGGAGCTTCGGGTTAATAGCGTGCAGGTGACTCGTCTACTGCAGTGGATTGCCGACACGCAGCGTGATCTTCGCGTCCGTGCGACCAGCCTCGAGATTGAGCGCACCAAGACTCCTGAAATGGTGTCGGCGCGAATCCGCTTTGAGCGGCCACCGGTGGAATCGCCTTGAGTCGGGTACCGAAAGTCGCGTTGACTCTGCTGCTTGCGGCAGGCGTTGCGATTGGGGTCTTGGCGATTGCCCCACCGACTTCCTTGCTCGATCTCTGGCTGACTTACGCCACGGGTGGGCGGGTCCGTTTGGCACAAACTGAGGGCACGCTGTGGCGAGGTGCAGCGCGGATTGTGCTTGTGGACCCCGCTCGAGCGTTGGATTCAACGCAGGCTTCCGATCCCTCACCGGCACCATTACAGGGCCTTGCATTACCGGGCGTCATGCGTTGGACCCTCTCCCCACGCCTGTTGATCGGATTGCTGGACGCCCGCGTGACGCTGGCCGAAGGGGGCGTCCCCGTACACGTAGTGGGGTCTGTTGCCACGGGGGTGCGAGTTGATGCAGGACGCTTTGAGTGGATCGGGTTGGCGCTATCCGGGTTGGGTTCACCCTGGAACACGGTTCGTCCTGTCGGATCTTTGCGCGTTCAATGGGAGCCAATGGTGATTGACTCGGCTGGAATCCGGGGCACACTAACGCTTGAGCTTGCAGACGTGACCTCCGCGATGAGTCCGGTGCGCCCGCTCGGGACCTGGCGACTGGCCGTTCGCGCGGCTGGTGAGAGCGCAGCCTTGCGCATGGAGACCCTAAGCGGGCCGGTCCATCTTGAAGGCGACGGCCAATGGAATGCGCGCGGCGGTCTCAGTTTGCGGCTGGCGGCTTGGCCGGATTCACCGATGCAGACGGCATTGACACCGTTGCTCAACTTGATCGGACCGCGTGAAGGTGGCCGAACTATTATTCGCTTGGGAGCCTGACTTGTTCATTGAAGATGCGCGCTGCATTCGTCGGCGCGGGCGCTGGCTTAAGTGGCCCACCGTGACAGCCTGCAGGATGAAGGAATCGCTTCCAAGGCTTGGTCTGCTTTGCCTCGTCATTTGCCTGCCACTGACGCCTGTTTCGACGGCAATGGCAAAAAAAGCGACGGTGGCATCGACCCCGACCTCGACTCCGACTCTGACCCCGGCCCCGGCCCCGACCCCGACCCCGTCCTCGTCGTCCAATGCGACCTCGGCGTCGCCCTCGGTCCCCTCCGTCGCTAATCCCAATGAGCCAGTGGCGCTCAACTTTAAAGACGCGGATCTCGATGCGGTGATTGGCGCCTTCGGACATCTCATCGGGCGCACCTTCGTGGTTGATCCCCGGGTTAAAGGCAAATTAACGCTGGAGACGCCCAAGCCGGTACCACGCGCGACGGCGCTGCAGATGTTGCAATCGTCTTTGCGCATGCAGGGGTTTGCGATCATCGAAGCGGGAGGACTGCTGCGTGTTGTGCCCGAGGCGGACGCCAAGGTGCAGGGCGGCAAGGTCGCGACGGCAGCTGGTGAAGTCTCCCGAGGTGCTAATTCGGGTGATCAGATCCTGACGCAGGTCTACCAATTGCGCAACGAGTCGGCGTCTAACCTGGTCGCTGTCTTGCGGCCCCTGATCGCGCCCAACAATACGATCACGGCGTATCCGAACAACAACTCTCTCGTGGTCACTGACTATGCAACCAATCTCCAGCGGATTGGTCGCCTGATCGAGGTCCTTGATAACCCAGCCGTCAATGATGTGGAGGTCCTGCCACTGCGTTATTCGATCGCGTCGGATGTGGCCGCGGTCCTCAGTCGCTTGTTGGATGATGCCGCTCGGGCCGGGCAAGGGGCGCAGGTTGACCCAGGCCAGAAGGTCCTGGTGCTCGCAGACTCGCGCAGCAACTCTCTGTTGTTGCGGGCAACGAGTTCGGCCAAGATCGCCTTGGCTCGGAGCCTCGTTGATCGACTCGACCAGCCGTCGGCTACACCGGGCAATTTGCATGTCGTTTATTTGCGTAATGCCGAGGCAAGTCGTCTGGCCCAGGTCCTGCGCGGGGTCCTTGGTGGCGCGCTGGGCTCGGGTGGCGGAACGATCGATCCAGGGTCAAGTGCCGGCTTCGGCTCGGCCCAGGGCGCTGCCGGACAGGGCGGATTTTCGGCAGGTCCCGGTGCTGCGGGCGGGTTTGGGCAAACAGGACAGACCGGCCAAACCGCAGGGCAGGGCGGGCAAGGGACCGCAATGGGCGGTGGGTTTGGCGCATCCAGCCCCGGTGGTGCCAATCCGTCGCAGTCGCAGCAAGCCTTTACGTCTGGCGGCGCGACAGTCGCTGCCGACACGGCCACCAATTCGCTGATCATCATTGCGGCTGAGCCGATCTACCGCAATTTACGCGGGGTGATTGACCGTCTGGACGCGAGGCGGGCTCAGGTCTATATCGAATCGCTGATTGTTGAAGTCACGGTCAGCAAGTCGGCCGAGTTCGGCGTGCAGTTCCAGTTCTTGCAATCACCCTCAGCGGGTGGAACGGGTGGAATCGGCGGCACGAATTTCACCGCAGCGGGGTCATCGACCAACATCATTGGGCTCGCGCAAAATATTGCCGGCGCAGCCCGAGGTTTGAACGTCGGTGTCATCCGCGATGTCAGCATCCCGGGGATCAGTAGTTCGTCGGTGGTCAACCTCGGCTTTTTGGCGCGTGCGCTCGAGGAGAGTGGTGCTGCGAATATCCTGGCGACGCCCAACCTTTTGACGCTGGATAACGAAGAGGCAAGGATTACGATCGGGCAGAACGTACCCTTCATCACAGGGCAGTTTCTCACTGCCAATACCGGGGCCAGCGTCAGCCCATTTCAGACGATTGAGCGTCGGGACGTCGGTACAACGCTTCGGGTTCGACCGCAGATCTCCGAGGGCGGGCTCGTCAAGATGCAGATTTTCCAGGAAGTTGCGAGCGTTGACACCTCGCAGAGTAATTCCGCCGGTCTCATCACAAACCGACGTGCGATTGAGTCGAATGTCATCGTCGATGATGGTCAGATGGTGGTGCTCGGTGGGCTGATCCAGGAGACGGTTGAGGGTTCGATCGAGAAAGTTCCCGGGCTAGGTGATCTGCCGGTCGTCGGGCAGTTGTTTCGGTTTGACAAGCGTTCGCGCAAGAAGACCAATTTGCTCGTGTTCTTGCGCCCGGTAGTGCTGCGTTCAGCGGAAGCCTCGTGGAATCTGACCGCCGATCGATATGACTTTGTGCGCCGACTGCAGGCTGATGTCGCTTTGCCACCGCACCAGGTGTTACCTAACTTCACTTCCACGCAGTTGCCGCCGATGACCCCGAGACCCGGGGCAGTTGGACCTCTACCTAACGGACCGGCTGAGGCGCCTGCGCCGGTAATTGCGCCTCTGCCCGGACTGGTACCCGGATTGGTACCCGGACTTATCCCCCGAAGCTCGGGCCTCGTGTTGCCGCCCGCTCCGACGGTTGCGCCAGCGCCCGCTTCTGCCCTCGTCCCCGACCCCGCCCCGGCGCCCCGTTGATTCGAGTCCCCTACGCATTCGCGCGAAGCCAGCGGGTCCTTGTGATGTCCGTTGAGGCGGGCCGTGCTGAAGTCTGGATTGATCCGGCAACCCGGCCAAGCGCTTTGGCTGAACTCGCGCGGATGGTGCCGCTGCGGCTCAACCCGGTTCGCAAGAGTGCCGCCGAATTTAATGCGGCGTTGGCGCAGAGCTACTCAGGTTCGGGCGGGACCGCTGCCGCAGTGGCCGAAGAGGTCGAAAGCGATCTCGATCTTTCGCGCCTGTTGCAGGACATCCCGGAAATCGAAGATCTGCTTGAGGCTGAAGATGACGCTCCGGTGATCCGAATGATCAATGCGCTGCTGACGCAGGCGGCGCGTGATGGCGCAAGTGACATCCATATCGAGCCGTTCGAATCGTTTTCATTGGTGCGGTTTCGCGTCGATGGCACGCTGCGCGATGTGGTTCGGCCCAAGCGCGCGCTGCATGCCGCGCTGGTCAGTCGGATCAAGATCATGGCCCAGCTCGATATTGCCGAAAAGCGCTTGCCGCAGGACGGTCGCATCACATTACGGGTGGGCGGACGTCCCATGGATGTCCGGGTCTCGACGCTCCCGACAGGTCATGGCGAGCGGGCGGTCTTGAGGCTTTTGGACAAGGAGGCTGGGCGGCTCGATTTGTCGCGCCTGGGGATGAGCGATATCACCCTGGGTTCATTCGACCGCCTTTCCCACCAACCCCACGGGATTGTATTGGTCACGGGCCCGACCGGTTCGGGCAAGACAACGACGCTCTACGCGGCCATGGGCCGGCTGGATGCAACGACGACCAATGTGATGACCGTGGAAGATCCGATCGAGTATGACCTCGAGGGGGTTGGTCAGACGCAGGTCAATCCACGGATTGAGATGACATTTGCCAAGGCGCTGCGATCGATTCTGCGCCAGGACCCCGATGTCATCATGATCGGTGAAATTCGCGACCTGGAGACCGCTCAGATTGCAGTGCAGGCCAGCCTGACCGGGCACCTCGTGCTGGCCACGCTCCACACCAACGATGCTGTCAGTGCGATCACCCGTCTCATCGATATGGGGGTTGAGCCCTTCCTGCTGTCATCGAGCCTACTGGGTGTCTGTGCTCAGCGCCTCGTGCGCAGGCTTTGTATGAATTGCCGTGAGTCTGATCCGTTGATCACAGGCAATTGGCGGGCTGTGGGGTGTCCCGCCTGCGCTCGTACCGGATTTCAGGGCCGAACCGGGATTTACGAACTGCTGATCGTTGACGACCTGATTCGAAGTCAGATTCACGAGCGGGCGGCCGAAGCGAAGATTCGCCAAGTCGCCTTGGCGGCGGGAATGCTGACGATGCGCGACGACGGGCAACGCTGGGTCAATCAGGGCATCACCTCGCTCGACGAAGTGATCCGTGTGACCCGCGATTAAGCCCCCAACCATCAAGCTGACAAATGGCAGCATTTCGCTTTGAGGCGGCCAGTGCGACGGGTCGGGTAGAGTCGGGCTTACTCGAAGCCGATAGTGCGCGAGCCGCTCGTTCGATCCTTCGCGAGCGCGGCTTGGCCCCTCTGGTAGTGGAGGCTGTCGCCGTAGCAGTGGATCACACCACGACCTCGCGCTGGGCAGGGCGCCTGAGTCAGGCCGATCTCGCGCTGGTCACGCGCCAGCTCGCCGGGCTACTCAGTGCCCGTCTGCCGCTCGAGCAGGCACTCAATGCGGTGATCGAGCAGGCTGAAAATCAACGGGTGCGCGATCGTTTTGCGGCCGTTCGAAGCGAGGTTGTGGCGGGTCACGGGATTGCGTCGGCGCTGGGACGTTTCCCAAGAGATTTTCCGGAGGTCTATCGGGCATTGGTCGCCGCGGGTGAACAATCGGGCGATCTCGCCGTGGTCATGACCCGTTTGGCGGATTGGGTCGAATCTCGCAGCGCGCTCGCGTCTAGAGTGACGATGGCCTTTCTCTATCCAGGCATCGTCACGGCGGTTGCGCTGTTGGTCATCGTGGGCTTGTTGACCTATGTGGTACCTCAGGTCGTCGGTGTCTTTGCGCAAACTCGTCAGAAATTGCCTCTGCTGACGGTCATGTTGATTGCCACCAGCGATTTCCTGCGCGCCTGGTGGTGGTTGCTAGCCGTCGCCCTGGGGGCCGCGGTGGTGGCGGGGCGCGCCATGCTGGCGCAACCGGCGGTGCGGATGATCTGGGATGCTCGACTACTCGAACTTCCCATTGTCGGGCGACTTGTCCGTGGCCTCGATACCGCTCGATTCGCCAGTACGATCGCGATCCTCGCAGCCGGGGGCGTTCCGCTCCTGCGGGCCCTTGAGGCCGGGGCGCAAACCCTGGGTAACCGCGCGCTCCGGGTCAATGTCGATGATGCGATCAGTCGTGTCCGCGAGGGGGCGACCCTATCGAGATCCCTGGCCGTTCAGGGCAGATTCCCGCCCATGTTGGTGCATCTGATCGCGAGCGGCGAAGCGACTGGCGAACTCCCTGCGATGCTTGAACGCGCGGCTGCGCTGCAGGCCCAGGAGGTCGAGCGTCGTACCATGACATTGACAGGACTGCTGGAGCCCTTGCTGATCCTCGCGATGGGCGGCATTGTGCTCGTTATCGTGTTGGCGGTTCTGATGCCAATCATTGAAATCAATCAATTGGTGCGTTGAGATGGCCTGGCTTGAAGTTGCGCTGCTTTTCTTCCTGATTTTTATCAATGGTCTGTTTGCGATGACGGAAATCGCACTGGTCACTGCGCGTCGGTCGAGGCTGCAGCGCCACGTGGATGAAGGCGATCGCTCGGCCGCAGCGGCCGTCCGTCTTGGTGAGGACCCAACCCGGTTTTTGTCGACAGTACAAATCGGTATTACATCGATCGGGATCCTGAACGGGATTGTCGGTGAAATGGTCCTGGCTCAGCCCCTCGCGCTCTGGCTTGAATCCCAATACGAATTTAAGGAGGGCACCGCAGGGCTGCTGGCCACCGGTCTGGTCGTCGTAGTCGTGACCTATGTGTCGATCGTTTTGGGGGAATTGGTTCCGAAGCGCCTTGGCCAGATTCATCCCGAGGCGATTGCCCGCGCGGTCGCGCGTCCCATGCTTTGGTTGGCTGCAGCCACCCGGCCCTTTGGACGGCTGCTGACTGGGTCCACGGAGCTGGTCCTCGGATTGTTCGGGGTGAACGCGCGCGGGATGCCCGCCGTGACGCAGGAGGAGATCGATGCGCTGCTCGCCGAGGGCTCTGAATCGGGTGCGATTGAGGCCCAGGAACATGCCATGGTGCGCAACGTGTTTCGTCTCGATGACCGTCAAATCGGGTCCTTGATGGTGCCGCGCGGCGACGTGGTTGTGCTCGATCGGTTGGTGCCGACCGAAGAAAATCTGCGGCGGCTTGAGGCATCGGAGCACTCCCGTTTTCCGGTCGTGCGTGGCGGGCTCCATGATGTGGTTGGCGTGGTTGCAGCGCGGGCGCTCTTGGGCGCAACGCTACGCGGCGAACCTCTGGATCTGGCGCGAGAAGGCCTCCTCCAACCGCCGGTCTTTGTGCCCGAAAGTCTTACCGGAATGGAATTGCTTGAGAACTTCCGTTCGTCTGGGGTTCAGCTTGCCTTCGTGATCGATGAGTACGGCGAGGTCCTCGGGATCGTGACCTTGCAGGACGTTATGGAAGCGATTACGGGCGAATTCAAGCCCCGTCACGCCGAAGACGCCTGGGCGGTACAGCGAACGGATGGGAGTTGGCTGCTCGATGGTCTGATTCCGGTTCCGGAACTGAAAGACCGGCTCGGACTCCGTTCGGTGCCCGAGGAGGATAAGGGTCGTTTCCATACCCTGTCCGGCATGATGATGCTGATGCTCGGACGCTTGCCCGGCGTCACGGATCGGGTGGTCTGGGAAGACTGGTCGTTCGAAATTGTCGATATGGATGCCAAGCGCATTGATAAAGTGCTGGCGGTATCGATCGGTAAACCGGAGGCGGTTGATGCGCTGGATGCTTCGGTCATGATGCCGCCAGTTGCCTGACGGATTTCCTGAGACCGTATCGGTCCGTTAAAGCGAAACGGCCCCCGCATAGCCCGTCAGTTCAAGATAACCCCGGCCGATTTCAGGGGCCTCGGGATGATCGCCCTCGACCAGGCGAACGGCGCCTTCCCAGTAATAGCCTCCCGTGCTCGCACGGGCATCGACTTCTTGATCGTCGAGCAGCGGGATCAAGCGAAGAATCCGTTCTGTTTTCGAAGTCTGATCGCGCAACCGTAGCCGTATCGATACCGGCCAGTCGGCTCCACTTCGGATTGATCGCCAGATACGCAGGGGTTCGAACAGAACGTCGGTTGCCGATTGGGTCGATCCCGGCTGCGATTTTTCTGGTCGTCCCTGCGGATCCCGCCATGCGACATGCCGCCATCGCGTGTTGCCCTGGGTATCGCGGATTCGAAACGCCGTGAGCGAACCGCCATCATGCAGATTGATTCCCACCCAGTCCCATCCGACAGCACCCGTTTCGAGAAGCGTGCTTGACCATTCATGATCAAGCCAGGCCCGACCGGTGACCGACTGAGCCTGCGACCGTACGCGTATCTCACCGCTGACCTGGAGTTGCGGGCGGCTGTAGTAAAAGCTCGCTTGCTCCGGGTTCGGCCCCTTCGCGGAAACGCCGTTATTGCCCTGAAGCAGAGGCTCCCCCGGCGCCTTGAACGCGAGCTCTAGTTCGAAGGTTTGGCTTCGGATTTGGGCCCGATAGTGGTCATCAGTGGTCCGGACCAGTTTCCAGGGACCGATCTGAACCTGAGTGTCGTGAACAGCAGCTTGCGCAAGTCCGAAACCACTCCGCGCGGCGCGTTGATCATGAAGCAGACGCCCTTCCTCGGGCAGTGCAAGGGCTGCATGCGCAAACAGGAGCTGGGTGGGTGCAAAGCGGCTGGGATTTGCCTCGGGGTGGCGGGTTCGGGCTCTGAAAAAAGTGATCTGTACCCCACATGGGGGTGCATCCCGGCGCTCGAGCCAACCGGTCAGGTACCACCACTCCGTTCTGAAACCGGGATGGGCACCATGGTCATCGGGGAACTGAAGGCGGCGCGGCCTCACCGCTTCAAATTCGCTCGCCTGATTCTCCATGTTGCCCCGAGCCAAGACCAAGGCAGGCGGGGTACCCCCGATCAGCGCTGCGGTCTGTAATGAACGCTCAAGAAACGAGCGCCGCAGGGCTTTGGCCCCCAGAGGAGTTGAGCTCACCAGTCCTCCCGCACGGCATTCGAAGGGGATTCGTCCAGTGCCTGTCTCGTGGCAAGCCTTGCAGCCAAGACTGCCGCACCAATCAACGTGAGTCCGGTGGCTAACAGGAGTCCCCAGGGGACGGACCAGTTCATGGTCCAGTGAAAGGACTGCGGATTGACCTGAAAAACCAGGATGGCGGCGATGGCAGCGCCCACGCAGCCGCCCCAGATGACGCCGAGGGTGGCGATCGTGAGCGCTTCGATCGTGATCTGCTGGCGCAATTGGCTACGGGTTGCACCCAAGTGCCTGAGAATGCCGAATTCGCGCCTGCGAGCCAGCGATTGGCCGCCAAATGCTGCGGCGACTCCAAGGATCCCAACGCCAATAGCGGCGGCTTCAAGCGCGTAGGTCACCGCAAAGCTGCGGTCGAAAACGGTCAGTGACAGGGTCCGAATTTGGGCGGAGCTGCGAAGATCAAAACGAGCGTCGGCAGGCAGGACTGATTGAATGTTGGCACTCACCGAGTCGGCGTTTACACCCGGCTCAAGCCAGATTGCGGCATCACTGACCGAATCATCGGCCGTCAGGCGTCGGTAGTCTTCGGCCCGTATGACGATCGATCCGTGTTGGCGAGAATAATCCCGCCAGATTCCGGCGATAAAGAAGGTGGATGCCCCGTCCAGCGGCAACACCATTTGCATGCCGGGGCGAAGGCCATCGCGGCGCGCCAGCGGCTCGGAAATCCAGATTGGAATCGATCCCGCGGGGTTCTTGATCGTAGGCCCTGTCATGGGCAGTCCAGATTCCGGGTGCTGGGGGTCAATCCGACGCGCGAGCAACGCAACCGCCGGGCGTTGCGGGTCGAGGATCAGTTCTCGGCTGCGCAAGAATTCAATCCGGGAGATGCCCTGGATTTTTTGTAACGTGGACTGCATCGTCGGTGAAAATGCCGCTGAACCGCCCGCACTCGGTGCCCGCAGGTACAAGTCGGCCGGAAGCACGACCTCCAGCCAGTCGATGACTGAATCGCGAAAGCTCTGAACCATGATCGCCATGGCACAACCCAGGGCAAAGCTTGCCACCACACCAGCGACAACGCCGGTCGACTGCGACGGCGCCTGAACAACGCGCGTGATGGCAAGCCAAAAGGGCGGGTGTCGCCACGAGATCGGTTCGCGTCGGGCGCTCGTCGACAACATCACGGGGACCAGCGTGATGCCCGCCAGAAGCCAACAGGCAATGGCGACGTAAGACGGAATGGGTAATTCCTCGATGGTCGGCGCTTGCAGCAACAGGGCGCCAGCGGTGAGTAGCCCTAAGGACCACCAGGTTAGTTGTCGAGTTTGGCCGCGAGGGATTGCTTCCCCGCCCGTGTCTCTCAAGCCATCGATTGGCGTCATACGACTCGTTGCTCGAGCTGGCGCCCAACTGGCAAACGCGCCGACCAGGGTGCCTGCGGCCACGAAGGCCAACAAGGTCAGGGGGTCCGCTCGCAGTCGGGCGGTTCCGGAAAAATAACCCCCACCCAGGTCGCCGCCAACGGTGAGCAGTAGCCCCTGCGCGGCCAGAACACCCAAGCCGATACCCAGCAAACTCCCCGTCAGCGCAACCGTAAGGCCCTGCAATGCGACCAGCGCAGTGACCCTGCTCGGTGGCATGCCCAGAACACCCAGCAGCGCCAGAACCGCGCGTTGGCGTCGGACCGCAAGCGTCAAAGCAGTCCAGACCAAGAACGCCCCTGTAAACAGCGCCACGAGGGCGAGCACGGCGAGGTTGACGCGATAGGCTCGCGACAAATTAGACATACGTTGCACCGAGGCATCTGGCTCCAGAAGCTCAAGTCCCTTGAAGCCGGCACGGGTTAAGCGATCGTGCAGTCGGCCAATGGCAATCGCTTTGGGCAGGGTGGGATCCAGACGAAGGTCGATTCGGCTCAGCCGTCCAAGTGCATTAAAGCGCCACTGCGCTGTCGCCAGATCCGTGAGCAGAATCCGGTCATCGAGATCGACGGATCCTGCGACCTCGAGCCTGACTTTGCTGAGGCCTACGATCAGTTCGATTGAATCTCCGTTGGCTGGCGAACCAAACTGCCTGCGGGATTGTTCGGACAGGAATACCTGATCGGCTGCAAACAGCGCAGACAAAGAACCACGATCTGTTTCGGCTGTCGCCGGGGTTGGGAGAAGGGCTGGCGTGACAGCAGCCGCCCGCAGCACGTCGACTCCGACGACGCGGTAGGCATCCTGACGAGAAGAACCGAGGCGCAGGTCGAGCACTGGGCTGGCTTGCGCCACTTCTGGCGCACTGGCGACGACTGGCCAGACGGATTCATCGAAGAGGCCTGCGGAACTGACCAGTTGCAACTGCGCATTGCCATTGACACGTGCAATTGCGTCGCGGAACTCGTCGAGAGCGGAGCCATTGACCAGATGAATTGCCAGAGCCATCGCGACACCGCTTGCGATCGCGATGATTGCGACGATCCAACGCCCGGGTTGCATTCGCCATGCGGCCAGGAGCCACCATCGCGCAATCACGCCGAAGTTGTTGATCATCGGCGAGTGGTTTGATCAACCAGTCGATCGGGCTCCAGCCGGAGTGTACGGTCGGCGCCTGCCGCCGCCTGGGTCGAATGAGTGACCATGAGAATCGATGACCCAACCGCGCGGGCTTCGGCACGCAACAAGGTCAGCGCACGTTCGGCCGAATGGGGATCCAGGTTGCCGGTGGGCTCGTCGGCCAGAATGATTTGCGGTCGATGAATGAGCGCCCGGGCGAGTGCAACGCGCTGTTGCTCGCCGCCCGAAAGCTCACCTGGAAGCGCTCGCAGCCGGTCGCCCAACCCAAGTCGGCTCAGAAGATCCTCAGCTGCAAGCTTTGCGGCCCGCTCATTGCCGCCACCAAGCAGGTGGGGCAGGGCAATGTTCTGTTGAACATCGAGATGTGGAATCAGGTGGAAGGCCTGGAAAACGAATCCGATCAGACGCCCCCGCAGGCGTGCGGCCGCATCGGTTTCCAGTTGATCGATCCGGATCATTCGATCGCCATCCCGGAGTTCGATCGACCCCGCGTCTGGGCGGTCGAGTCCAGCGATGAGATGCATCAGCGTGGATTTGCCGACGCCAGATTCCCCAACGATTGCGACGCACTCACCGCAGCTGACCTCGAGGTCGATCTCGCGAAGTACCCAGCGATCGTTTTGCCCTGCTCGCGCGCCACGGTGCAGTCGGCCGACGCCGCGAACGACCAGCGCAAAGTCGCCCCGTGGCGTCGCCGTCATCAGTCGATGATGTCCGCGCACGCATCCAGTGGGACGGCCACCGCCTTGCCAACCACAGGGACTGTCTTAACGACCGCAGCCGAAATCCGGCAAGGGGCTGCCAGAACACTGCAGCCGGAAAGGGTCATCAGCAGGATCGCCGATACCAGCAGCGGAATAGTGGGGCGGCGGGTGCGTTGCGGGGCGAGTGTGTCTTGCATCTTGGTCACTTTTAGGTCAATTCTGGCGGCAAGTTGGCGCCAATGGCGCTCCCCATCGAGGTGGAGAAACCGGCATCAACGTAGGTGATTTCGGCGGTGACTCCGCCCGCGAGATCAGACAGCAGGAAGGCGGCAACGTTGCCCACTTCTTCCGAGGTGACGTTGCGGCGTAACGGTGCATTTTTCGCAACCACATCCAAAATGCCGGAAAAGCCTTTGATTCCGCTGGCGGCAAGGGTGCGGATCGGGCCGGCCGAGATGCCATTGACGCGGATTCCCTGAGGTCCAACCGCTTCGGCCAGATACCTGACTGAGGCCTCGAGCGAGGCTTTCGCTAGCCCCATGGTGTTGTAGTTGGGGACCATTCGGACTGCCCCCAGATACGACAGCGTGAGCATGGCGCCGCGTCTGCCCTGCATCGCGGGAAGTGCACCTCGGGCCAACGCGACGAAGCTGTAAGCGGAAATGTCATGGGCGATCCGAAACGACTCGCGCGTGGCTCCTGCGAGGAATTCGCCGGCAATTGCTTCTCGAGGTGCAAATGCGATGGCGTGTACCAACCCATCAAATCCATCGGACCAATGCTTTGCCAGCGCCTCGTAGAGGTGGTCGATTTGAGCGTCTTCGGCGACATCGCAGGGCAGGGTGATCGCCGAACCAAAATCGGCGGCGAGCCCCGCGATTCGCTCCTGAAACCGTTCGCTCTGATAGGTGAATGCCAGTTCAGCCCCCTCGCGGTGGCAGGCTCTTGCAATTCCGTAGGCGATCGATCGGTTCGAAAGCATTCCTGTGATCAGGATGCGTTTGCCGGCAAGAAAACCCATGATGTCTCAGTTGAAGTAAGGAATGAGGTGATTAGCGCTGACGTGTGGGGCGGTCGCGTGGAGCAGGGGTGGATTTGCGGGCGCCCTTTTGTTCGGCCGCCTTAGTGGGGGCGGGCGCTTTGGAGGACTCTCGTTGGCCGGTGCGCCGCTGTTCCCGCGAATTCTCGGCCTTCGCTGGCCGGCCCTTTGCTGGGGGTGTTGGTGCTTGGACGGATCGCCCTTTGACGCTTGATTCTCGCTTGGGCTCCGGCGCGCGCTCCGATTTGGGCGGTGGAGCGGACTGGGGTCGGGTCTGGATCGACTGAGTTCGCGGCAGTTCTTGTCGGACCGGTGCTGCCGTGCTCGAAACCGCCGCCGTTCGAAGCGGGCCCATCGCTGGCGCAGCAACCGGGTTTGTCGGCGCTTTGGCGGATACCGAAGGCGCGATCGGGGCAGTCGGTGATGGTTTGGTGCTTGACTGCGTGACGGGCGGTGGCGGGTCGGGCTCCGCGAGGGCGACTTTGATCACCTGACGGTCGCCATTCTCGGTCGTCACCACCGTTTGCGATTGAGCGGGCCGAACGATGAGGCGCATCCCGCGTCGGGCAGTGTCGCGCAGTCCGTTCCAGGCCCGTAGCGCGGCGATGGTGATGCCGTATCGATTGGCGATCGATTGCATATTCTCTTGCCGACCCACCAAGTGGCGTTGGGCAGGCGTATCCACCAATTCGTAGACTCGAGGTGCGATGAACTGCTCAACCAGGGTCTCATCCTGGACTTCCTTCTGCGGCGCGAGGATTCGGGTTCCCGGAAGCAGGCGGGCTTGGGTATTCAGGCCGTTGGCGCGGCGTAATTCGCCACCACTCAGACCCGATCGATGTGCAACCGCATCGATGGTTTCACCCGGGCGAATCGTCAGGGGTTGCCAAGAGGCCAGCGGTTTGCGCGCACTCGCGTGCTGGTCCATCGCCTCCAAAAAGCGCTGAACCCGCTCCGTGGGCAAGATGATGACGTTGTTGCGACTCGCCGTAATCACTGGGCGATTGTGGGCAGGATTGAGCGCAAGAAACTCTTCGACCGTCATGCCGGCGAAACGGGCCGCGAGGCTCAGATCAATCGGTCGAAGCTTTTCGAGGGTTGCAAAATAGGGCTCGTTCGGGATGCCGGGCAGCTCAAATCCGGTGGCTTGGGCACGCGCCACGATATTGCGCAATGCCATCAGTTTGGGAACGTAGTGCCGAGTTTCGTTGGGCATGTCGAGTGACAGGTAATCCGTCGGACGCCCACGCGTCGCATTCTTGCGCATGGCTCGCTGGACTGCCCCTTCGCCCCAGTTATAAGAGGCTAGAGCCAGAAACCAGTCATTGCCCTGCATTTCGTAGATTCGGGTGAGATAACCCAGAGCGGCATTGGTGGACTGCAAAACGTCTCGACGCTGGTCGACCCACCAGTTCTGGGAGAGGTCGTAATTCCTTCCTGTCGATGGGATGAACTGCCAAAGCCCGGCCGCTTTGGCCGATGACAGTGCGACCGGATTCATCGCGCTTTCTACAAACGGTAGCAGCGCAAGTTCGCTGGGTAACCCACGCCGTTCGATCTCTTCAACAATAAAAAACAAGTAGCGTCCGCCGCGCTCAAACATGCGCTTGAGGCCGTCCGGGCGAGACAGGTATAAGCGCTCATAGTTGGCCACCAGCGGGCTGTTGAGGTCTGGGAGCCTGTATCCCGCACGAATCCGATCCCATAGGTCCCGATACGGCGCTGGTGTTGTCGGTGTTGCGGAGGCCGTTGCTGTCGATGGGGCTGGCTGGGTTATGGTCTTCGGATCAAGAAAATTCTCAGCGTCGCGGGCAACGGCTTCTTTCCCTCCTGGTTCGGCAGTGCCGGGTTCGGACGATCGCTCTACGCCCGGCGTGACAATCTGGGGGGGGGGTGTCTCGGTTAGTTGGTCGGCAGTCCCTTGCGCGTTAGCGAGTTGCGCAAACACGAAGAGGATCCAGATCCAGCGCCGCATTAGCGTTGTGACAGGATGGCGGCGACGAAGTAGCTCAGTCGGCTCACGGGCGTGCTCTGGGTCAAAAACTGTCTCATCAAGCGTATCCTGCAGGCTGCGGTGACCGGATGCTAACGCGATGTCGGAACAACAAGTGAACGTAGAGCCGGTTCAAGACAAGCTGAGCGCTTGGACGGAGTGGTTGGGGTCCCCGCCGGGGCGCTACGTGTTGCAATGGCAGCAGGCACAGTATGACCGAACAGTCTGTGACTTTTTCGGATTTCACGCTGTTCAGATTGGCTTAGCCCCTTTGCCGGCCTTGCGCGAGAGCCGGATGCCACTTCGGGTTTTTTGTGCTCCGTCCCCAGAGTCGGCGGTCATGAACCCGATGCAGTCGTACTGCGAAGGTGCCGTCCGGATCGAGCGCCCCGAAGAATTGCCCTTTGAAACGGGCTCGCTGGATCTGGTGGTTCTGCCTCATTTGCTCGAATTCGCAGAGGATCCTCACCAGATCCTGAGAGAGGTTGACCGGGTCTTGCGAGCCGAAGGTCGGCTCGTGATCTCGGGTTTTAATCCTGTCAGTCTTTGGGGAATGCGCCAAGGTCTCGCCCGCGGGGTCTTACCGGACTACGTGCCGCGGCCATGCCGGATGCTGAGCGTTCCTCGCCTGCGCGATTGGTTCAAGTTGTTGTCATTTGAACTCGACCGCGGTCGGTTTGGCTGCTATGCGCCCCCATGTCGCTCTGATCAGTGGCTGGCGAGAACTGCATTCCTCGAAAAAGCGGGTGACCGATGGTGGCCGATCTGTGGTGCTGTCTACTTTTTGGCCGCGGTAAAACGCGTCAAGGGCATGCGGATGATCGGACCCGCCTGGAAGCGCACTAGCAAGGCGACGGTCGGACGCGCCGTGGTCGTCCCGCCAACAAGCCGGGACATGGGGGAGCCTTAGCGGTCAGTGCTTTAGGATCACGCCTCTCGAGCGATGCTCTTTTTTAGACGCCTGACGCCGTCAAGCAGTAAGGCGGGCGGGCGGGCAAAACACCAGCGCAGCCAGCCCTCTCCTTCAGGGCCAAAGGCAGACCCAGGGGCGAGCCCAAGTCCAACAGTCTGGACCAGGGCCTGAGCCAAGGCCACGCTGTCGTGCGTGCCCTCCAACTTGAAGAATGCGTACATCGCACCATCCGGAATCCCGGCGGTGATGCCGGGGATCGCTTGCAATGCGGTCAAAAGCGTTTCGCGACCCGCAATCAACCGTTGCCTGAAGGCCGCCAGGTCGGGCTCACCGGTCTCGATGGCGACGACCCCTGCTTTCTGGATGAAGGTTGGTGCGCAGGAGGTATTAAATTCGATGAGCTTTCCGAGGTCGCCGATGAGTTCTAACGGCGTTACAAGCCAACCAAGGCGCCACCCGGTCATCTGCCAGGTCTTTGAAAACGTGTTTGCCACGATCAGGGCGTCGTCAGGGTGCGCAATGTCCAGCATGGACGGCGCACTGGTCGAATCGGTCGGTTGGAAAACGAGCCGTTCGTAGGCTTCGTCGGACAAAATCCAGATTCTGTGGTGACGGCAATGAGCCAGAAGCCTTGCTTGATCCTCGGCGCTCATGACCCATCCCGTGGGGTTGTTGGGCGAATTGATCAGTACCGCCCGAGTGCCGGGCGTAAGGCGCGCCAGCAAAGCGTCCAGATCGAGATGCCAGCGTTGACTTTGCGGGTTCAGCGAGAGGGCCACCCGATCAACAACCGCACCCAGAATCACCGGAATTTCGACCAGATTTGGCCAAAGTGGCACGACCGCTACCACCCGATCGCCCGGCGACAGGATCGCCTGGCACGCCAGCATCAGTCCGTTGACGCCTGAGTTGGTAATCGCAATACGAGCGACATCGACCGGACGGTGCAACCGGCTGAGGTAGCCCGCAAGCGATTCTCGTAATGCCGGCAAACCTAATGTCGGACCATAAAAGGTGTCGCCCGCATCGAGGGATTGTTTGGCCGCTTCCCGGATGGCCAAGGGCGTGACCCCATCCGGCTCGCCAAACCAGAACGGAAGTACATCTTCCCGCCCCATGGCCGCATTGGCGACCTGGCGAATCCGGCTTTCGCTCAGAGCCCGCACTTCAGGCCGGGCCGTGGCTACAGGAAATTGGGACAATTCGAGCTGCATTAATTCGCTGTTTTGATCCAAGATTCACTATGCTATCGGGTTAATTCAGGTTGTCTTTTGGTGAGTTTGTGAAAAGTCAAAAAGTTTCTGTCCTGATCATTTCTTTGGTTGGAATGATCTTGATTGGCGGGCTCGCCTGGAAAGAGTCAAAGACCGGGGAGGTGAGTGCTGCACTGAGTGCCGTATTTGGCGCCGTGACGGGAGCGCAAGCACCCGCCAAGCCCGGTGGCGCAGGTGGCCCGGGAGCAGGTGGACCCGGAGCAGGTGGACCGGCGGCGGGTAGCGGCGGTGGCCCCGGTGGGGCGGGCGGTGGCGGAGGCGGTGGCGGAGGCGGTGGCCCTGGCGGAGGCGGTGGCGGTCCGAAGGGTCCGGTTGGTGTGGAAGTCGTTTCGGCGAAGTCCGGAAAGGTCCAGGACCTCGTGGCCGCTGTGGGCACTCTTCGAGCCAATCAATCGGTCGTCATCCGGCCCGAGATCGCCGGTCGGATAGCCAAGCTCAGCTTTAGCGATGGTGAACGGATCCCTGCTGGACGGGTTCTCGTTCAACTCGATACGTCCGTCCCCGCAGCTGAATTGGAACAAGTGCGGGCCGAGCGCGCGCTGGCAGTCGCCAAATACGAGCGGGCTGTCGAATTGGCCCAGAAAAATTTCGTTTCGGCACAGGCACGCGATGAGGCCGGCGCCAATTTGCAGGTGGTTGATGCGCGCTTGTCTTTGGCGCGCGCCCGACTTGAGAAGAGCAGCATCCTCGCGCCGTTTGGGGGCATTGTTGGCCTGCGCAACGTGGCTTTGGGGGACTTTGTTAAAGACGGGGCCGAGTTGGTGACGCTCGAGGATACGAGTTCGATGAAAGTCGACCTAAGGTTGCCAGAACGGGTAATTGGCCGACTGCGTCGTGGACAAGTGCTTGAGGTTTCAGTCGAGGCGCTTCCAGGACGCACCTTCAAGGCATCGATTGATGCTTTGGACGCAACGGTTGATGCGAATGGACGGTCGATTTTGGTCCGTGGCCGCATTCCGAATACCGACGAGATTCTGCGCACAGGTATGTTTGCCAGAGCACAGGTGGTACTGAGTGAGCGCAACGATGCGGTGCTCGTGCCGGAAGAGTCCATCGTCCCGCAGGGCCCCGACCTTTTTGTCTGGCGGGTTTTAGAAGGTAAGGCGTCGAAGATCAAAGTCCGAGCCGGCGTTCGACGCGACTCCCAGGTTGAGATTTTGGAAGGGCTGGCAAGCGGCGAAAGCATCGTGATCGCTGGCCAACTTAAACTGAACCGCGACGGACAGGAAATTCGGATCATCGATCCATCGAAGCGCCCCGGTGGGGGTGCAGGCGGCCCCGGTGGGGGTGCAGGCGGTCCTGGCGGTCCGAGTTCAGGCGGTCCGGGTCTAGGCGGTGCGGTCCCGGTGGGGGCACCAGCGCCCACTCCAGCGCCCGCTCCAGCGCCTAAATAATAAGGGGGCCCCCAATGGTGATCTCAGAGCTTTGTATCCGCCGCCCCGTTTTTGCGACGGTACTCTCGCTATTGATTATTCTGGTTGGAATCGTCGCGTACGACCGGCTTCCGGTGCGGGAGTATCCGCGAATCGACGAACCCGTCGTGACGGTCGAGACCAAGTACCCGGGGGCGTCAAGCGAGATTATCGAGAGTCAGGTTACAAAACCCCTAGAGGATTCCATTGCAGGGATCGAGGGCGTTGACGTTTTGACTTCGATCTCGCGCCCCGAGCAAAGCCAGATCACGGTGCGTTTCCGGATTGAGCGTGATCCAGATTCGGCCTCGGCGGATGTGCGTGACCGGGTTGCTCGGGTGCGAGCCAAGTTACCCACCACGATCGATGAACCGGTCATCGCCAAGGTCGAGGCTGACGCGAACCCGATCATTTGGCTCGCATTCAGTTCAGTGTCGATGTCGGCTCTGGACGTTACGGATATTGCCAATCGGGTGGTGAAACCGCGTCTGCAGACCTTGCCGGGTGCAGCCGACGTTCGGGTATTTGGCGAGCGTAAGTACTCGATGCGAATCTGGTTGGACCGCGATCGGCTGGCCTCCTACCGACTCACTCCGGTCGATGTCGAAGACGCGCTGCGCCGTGGGAACGTTGAGATCCCCTCGGGACGCATCGAGAGCAGTAATCGGGAGTTTTCGGTCGTCTCCCAGTCCGATCTGATGCGGGTCAACGAATTTGAAGACATCGCGATTCGCAATACCGCCGGCTATACGGTTCGCATCAAGGATGTTGCAAGAGTTGAAGTGGCGCCCGCCAGTGAGCGTACGATCGTTCGTTTTAATGGTAAGAACGCGGTCTCGCTGGGCGTGATCAAGCAGGCCACCGCGAACCCGCTGACGCTCGCCAAGGCGGTGCGTGAGGTCTTGCCCAAGCTGAAAGCGGAATTGCCGGCCGGTGTCTCGGTCGATATCGCCAATGACACGACCGTGTTCATTGAACGGTCAATCGAATCAGTGTGGCGCACGATTGGCGAATCGATCGTACTGGTCGCTCTGCTGATCCTCTTTTTCTTGCGTTCGGTCCGCGCCAGCATCATCCCGCTGGTGACGATTCCGGTGTGCCTGATCGGTAGTTGCGCCATCATGCTGGTGGCGGGTTTCTCGATCAACACCCTCACATTGCTCGCGTTGGTCATGGCGATCGGCCTGGTCGTCGACGACGCGATTGTGGTGCTGGAGAATATCTATCGCCACATCGAGGCGGGCATGGCGCCAATGGATGCCGCCTTCCGCGGCGCCCGGGAGGTGGGTTTTGCGGTGGTTGCGATGACGCTCACGCTCGCCGCGGTTTATGCGCCGGTGGCGTTTACCACGGGCCGCACGGGCCGACTCTTTGTGGAATTCGCGCTGACCCTGGCCGGGGCTGTTCTGGTGTCTGGTTTTGTGGCGCTGACGCTGTCGCCCATGATGTGTTCGATCTTGCTCAAGCACTCCAAGCCCACCGCGAGCTGGAATCCATCGACCTGGATTGAGCGCGGACTGATCGGTTTGGAGAGCGGCTACAGCAAGGCAGTGGGTGGGGCGATCCGAGTCCGCTGGCTGATTGTTCTGCTTGCCCTGGCCGTCGCGGGCACGAGCATCTGGCTTTTGCGAACCACGAAGCGCGAGCTCTCCCCGATCGAGGATCGCGGGACGGTACTCAGCATTTTTAATGGTCCCGATGGCGCCTCGATCGACTACACCGCGCGCTACGCCGAGCGAATCGAGGGCATTGCCAAGGGAATTCCGGAAGTCGACCGGCGCTTTGTCGTCACCGGAAACCCAACCGTCACCCAGGGTATTGCGTTCATGCGCCTCAAAGACTGGAATGACCGTCAGCGCAGCGTTCAGGAAATTGCCAAGGAGATCCAGCCAAAGTTGCTGGGTATTCCGGGGGTCAACGCGTTCGCGGTGCTACCGCCTTCGCTCGGGCAGTCGCCGCGTGAGCGTCCGATCAATGTGGTCGTGATGGCCAACGATGAATACTCAAAAATGGCCCCGGTGATCCAAAAGATGTTGGCCGAGATGCAGCGCTGGCAAGGCATGCAGGGCGTTGACAGCGACCTGCGTCTGAATAAGCCCGAGCTCAAAATTCGCCTCGATCGGGATCGCGTTGCCGATGCGGGGGTTCAGGTCGAGCAAATCGGACGTCTGCTTGAAACAGCGCTGGGCGGGCGTCAGGTGACCCGCTATAAGCGTTTTGGCGATCAGTACGATGTCATTGTTCAGCTCGAACCCCGCGCCCGAAACGAACCTGCCGATATCTCCGACCTTTATGTGCGGGGGCGCAACGAAGCCATGGTGCCACTGACCTCCTTGATCAAGGTCGAGGAAACGGTCAGTCCCCGCGAGCTCAATCACTTTGGGCAACGCCGTGCGGTGACCTTTACCGCCAATCTGGCTCCGGGTACTTCACTGGGCGAGGCCGTTGAATTCATTGAAGCCGTTGCGGGCCGAACCCTTCCGGCAGGCTATGTCCTGGACTTCAATGGGCAGACCCGCGAGTTCAAATCGACCTCGAATACGCTGGCCGTGACCTTCGTTCTTGCGCTTGCGTTTATCTATCTGGTGTTGGCAGCGCAGTTCGAGAGTTTCATCGATCCCTTGGTGATTCTGTTTACCGTGCCGTTGTCGATGACCGGCGCTTTGGCCGCCTTGCAATGGAGCGGAGGTACCCTCAATGTATACAGTCAGATCGGGCTGATTACGCTGATTGGTCTCATTACAAAACACGGAATCCTGATTGTCGAATTTGCCAATCAGTTGCGGGAACAGGGTCATACAGCCCGCGCTGCTGTCATTGAAGCCGCGCGTCTGCGCCTACGACCAATCTTGATGACGACTGGAGCGATGGTCCTGGGTGCATTACCGCTGGCGTTGGCGACGGGTGCCGGGGCCGAGAGCCGCCAGCAGATCGGTTGGGTCATTGTGGGCGGCATGTCATTGGGGACCTTGCTGACGCTTTTCGTGGTCCCGGTCGTCTATCTGCTATTTGCCCGACAAGGTCGGGAGGTCACTCACGCGCCAGTTCCGGAACCAGCGGCCGCGGTTTGATCCGATGAACGCGCCCGAACGGATTGTTTTTCTCGATACCGAGACTACTGGCCTGCGGGTTGAAGATGGCCATCGTATTATCGAAATCGGGTGTATCGAGCTGATCGGACGGCGCCTGTCAGGCCGCGATCTTCATCTGTACTTCAATCCCGAACGCGAAGTGGATGAGGGCGCAGCCGCGGTCCACGGGATGCGCCTTTCGGACCTGCTCGACAAACCACGGTTTGCCCAGCAGGCTGAGCAGATTCTCGCGTTTCTGGAGGGGGCGCGGGTGGTGATTCATAACGCCGCTTTCGATGAAGGATTTCTGAATGCCGAGTTTGCGGCCTGCCAGCGCCCCAAACTTCGAACCTGTGTGGCGGAAGTCGTCGATTCGCTGACCCTGGCCCGCCAACTGCACCCGGGTAAGCGCAATTCGCTCGATGCGCTCTGCGAGCGTTACGAAGTCTCCAACAAACATCGGGTCCATCACGGCGCGAAACTCGATGCGCAACTCCTGGCCGAGGTCTGGCTCGCCATGACCCGTGGTCAGGAGAGCCTCGAAATGGGGCTTGATGGCGGATTGAGTGTCGCGATTGCGCAGGGCGGTGTTTGGCCTCCCGCGGGGTTGGTGATTCTTCCGGCGAGCACGGATGAGCTAGCGGCGCATGCAACCATGCTCGATGGTCTTGATCGCGAGGCGGGTGGCGTCAGTCAATGGCGCTTACTCTAGAATAGAACGTTTGCAGCGCGTCGACCCCATGAAAGAACACCGTCACGGCCGATCCCAGCGGGATCGCAAGACCCAACTCTCACCCGACGCCGAACGCCTGGTGACCGCTTCCCTGGGGCTGGCTAGTTCAGGGAGCCGTGTTGAAGATCGCTTCTGGGAAACCCACCTGGGCGCGCGGATCGAGAAGTTGCTCGACTCAGGGCATGCACAGGCGGTACTCGACGCGCTTGAGCGTCTCGAGAAGACCGACGGCGATGCCTATGGTTCGCTGGTTGAAGCGACCGAAGCAGCCGCGGAACAGGCCTTGATCGAGCACGATGGCCAACGCTACGAGGCCCTCTTGATCACCGCGCCATTGATCGCATGGACCCGATTCAGGATTCCGTCGGGTGCCCTGGGTGCTGATCCTGTTTCGGTGTTGTCGGCCCACTGGCAAGCCCATGTGCTGGCGCGCGAGACCCGTTTCCGGCTGGTGCCCTGGCTGTACAGTCTTGATCAGTTGCCTCGAGACTTCGCCGAGATTCGGCGCATGACCCGCAAGCTCGGTCAATCGGTTTTGAGCGGCCAGACGCCGCGCCTTGATCTGAAAGATTTACCTGAAACGGCCGAAATGCTGGCCGATACCCGGTATCTGCTGGCGGTGGTAGTCGTTCCTGCAGGGGCGCCCATGTTTCGCTGGCAAGAGCTGAATGAACCTCAAACCAGTCGGGCGCACTGTCTGGAAGCCTGGGAATTGCAGGGTCGCCCCAATCTGGAATCTGCCCTGGCTGGCTGCGGTTTTGAGTTGCTGTTGCCCGATGCGTATCACGTCAATTTGCGTGAGAGTGATCGTCGGATTCGGCCCTATGGGATCCGGGCCGGCGTGCATTTCCTGACGCATGCGCTCGTCCTGGAACCGGACGGATTGTCGGCGGCGGTGGCGGCATTCGGGGATGGGGATATCGAGGAATACCGTATCGGTATCAGCGTCAAAGGGCGCGATGAAGTGATTCAGGGCATCATCTGGCCCCTGTTGGGTTCTGAAAGCGAGGACGACGAACCCTCACCGCTCGACGTGATTCGCTCAACCTTTCTAGAGGCTGGTGTGACGGACGTTCAAGTCTGGAACGAAACGGTTCGTCCGGACTTCTGTGAGGATTGCGGTGCTCCGCTATTTCCGAACGGTAAGGGCGAAATTGTTCACCCTGAAGAGCCCGAATTGCCTGGTAATGGCAACCCGAGCGGTGACCACTTTCACTGACTACTCAGTTTTGTTGGATTAGGACCGCGACGACGGCAACGGCATCGCGGCGGGACCTGCAGCGCCGGGGCCTGACGCAGCGGGTTTGCCTCCAGCAGGGGCTTTTTTTGCGAACGGATCGTTATTGGCCCAAGGGTCAACCGGCGGTGCGGCTTCGGGTGTGGCAGCGCCGGTTGCTCCAGGGGTGCCCGGAGCGCTTGCGCCATTTGCCGAAGCGCCTGCTGTTGCCTGCGCGGGGACTGGACCGGCGGCCGCCCCTGCTGCATTCGTGCCGCCTGCTTCGGCTCCCGCCGCTGCTGCTGCATCAGCGCCACTCGCTTCGGCTCCCGCCGTCTCCGCCTCAGCAGCCTCCTTGGCAGCAGCCTCTGCCGCTTCAAGATGGGCTGCATCCGCTTTTTCACGGTTGGTGAGATAACGGGCCATATCAAGGTCAGGTACCTTGATCGCGCAGAGTTCCTTAAACATCTCGGAATGCACCGAGAAGAGACCTTCGCCCGCTGGCGCTGCACGTTTGCCAATGATGGCAATCGCGAGCTTGAACAGACTGATCATGTGCGGCTGGAATCGGTCGCCGGTTCGGCCCTGCCGCCAGGCGCGATGAACCATGCAATTGGTAATGACTTCCGGGGCAATGGGTACTTCGAGGTAAACCAGCTTGATTCGCTCTTCGACTGCAGCCTTCATCGCTCTGGTCGTGTGCAGGCCAAAGTCCATGTCGCCAAAATCGAAAACGTAGCCGGTTACGGATTGGGCCACGTCAGCGGGCTCCGGTACCTTGGCTTTCTCGGCGGCGTGTTTGACCGCCGCTTCAAACGCGACGCGGGTCTCGTAGACCTTTTCGTCCAGCAGTTTGAGAGGATCGACGGCATGATCATCGGTGTGTATCACCCCGGTAATCCACTTCCCCAATAAGCTCACTCTTCGCCCCCTTTCAAGCTCATCTGGTGTCCACTCGTGCTTCGAACGTATCCTCGCATAGCTTGGCTCGAAAAAATCAGATCGGAGATTAAAAATCGAGATTAACCGTCTCAGCTTCGGAGAATTAACCGTCGTCCGCCGTCAAACTGGCTCAGCCAGTAATGGCCGCGCAGTTCTTCTATTCTGACCACGCCACGAGCACTGGGCGCATGGACAAAGCGTCGCGGGCCGATACATAAACCCACGTGTGAAGCCTGGCTGCCCGCGGTGGAAAAAAAAAGGAGATCAGCGGGTAACAGGGAATCCCGATCGATTTCCTGACCGACCCGAAACTGCTCACGCGCCGATCCCGGTAGACGCCATTGCAGCGATTCCGCAAAGACATAGCGAACTAGCCCGCTGCAATCAAACCCACTCTCGGCTCGAGATCCACCCCAACGGTAAGGCGAACCAACCAACAAGAGCGCCTGCGCGACCAGTTCCCGAGCCGCACCGTCGGGTGTCAACGTGGGTGGCAGGACACCGAAGTGCCCGCCGCCCAAACCCGATGGCGCTGGTCTTAAGCCCCCGGGTACCGGAGAGGGTGAGGGGGTCGAGGCGCATCCTGCGACTAGGCTGGCCAGTCCGATCGAGGCCAGTGCCCCAAGACCGGCAACCCCCTGGCCTGTGAACGACCGCCTCGAACCGTCAACCGGCGGCAGAGAAGGACTCGGAGCCAGCCGCAGCATCACTTCAGGAGAACATCTCCACCGCACCGTCAAGGCCCATCAGGCCAAGCTCGACTTTCAGGCTGGGGTGACGCTTGTTCACCTCCTTGCCGAAGGCCAGCAGGGCTTCGCGATGGGTTTGGGTTTCAATCGTCCGGTTCGCAACTTTTTCTGCCCCGTACGCAATCTTGGCGGCACCGCAATCCCGATGGTTCATCGCGATCACCTTGGGAATGCGATGCAGTTCGATCGATGCGGCCAGATTTTGCCAATACGTTTCGTGCCAGTCTTTAAATGCGGGGGCAACTGCGCCGATCGAAGCACCGGCAAAGTTGAATTGACTGTACTTCCCGACCAGCCCGCGACCTTTCATGTATTCGAAGGTCGGTTGTGGAAAACGCGGATCGATACAAGCCAGCAACATGGCATCG
>Ga0209598_10000479_pt1 | contig 31830 bp, 45 predicted proteins | sample M_140807_EF_Meta_FD_187317 | JGI IMG/M metagenome (GOLD analysis project Ga0209598, IMG submission 187317) | Freshwater microbial communities from Lake Montjoie, Canada to study carbon cycling - M_140807_EF_MetaG (SPAdes) (version 2) | ecosystem: Environmental > Aquatic > Freshwater > Lake...
GCTCGACGGCCGCGCCAAATTGAAGATCCCGCCGCTGACCCAGAACGGCCGCAAGTTCCGCATCCCCGGCAAAGGCATGCCGCAGCGTAACGGTGCCCGCGGGGATTTCTACGCGGTCATCGGTGTGGAACTACCGACGAGCCTCAGTGATTCCCAGCGCGCTGCTTGGGAGGCGGTGGCCAAGGTCGCCGGTCAGTGACTGTTGACACCGCAGTCGACTCGCAGCAATGATCCGCCGCGTGCCATCACTCCGCGGTAAATTCGTTTCCATCCTCGGCTTGGGGTGCATGGCGGTCGCAATGTTCTTCCTCGCAGGAGGCCATTGGGGGGCCATGCAGACCGTGGCGTGGGCGGGGATGCTGTGGAATTACACACAGACGGAAGGCTCGCTGCTTTCCGGAGTGAAGAAGACCTTCGACGGAGAGCATCCGTGCACGATGTGCCAATCGATCAAGGTCGCCAAAGAAAAGCAGCGCTCCGTTCCACCGACCGTTGTTGCCCTGAAAAAAATCGAATCTTTGCCCGCGCCGATGTGTGCAGCTTTGCCGTTCCGTGATTGCCGGAAATTTGTTTTTCCCGCTGCGGCAACATTGAGGATTGTGGCGCGCGCTGACGCGCCTCCTGTTCCGGTCCCCATCGCGGACCTCGCTTAAGTTCCGCGACGCGGAGTGTTTCCGCGTTGTTTTTTCCAACGGCCATCCGGCCGTTTTGTGCCACTTCACCCGCACCGTGCGTGCGCCCTGCGTGGCACGAAAGAACCAACCAATTCACAAAAACAAAAAATGAAATTTTCCGAATATCTTATCCTTGCTCTTGCTGCGGCATGTGCCGCGCCTTCGGGCCTGCAGGCTCATATCAGTTACTCAGGACGCAACTTCGGCACGGATCCCGTTTCGATGACGATCAACAACCAAGCAGCGAGCAGCGCCTTCGGTTGGGCCGGTGCCACCGATGCCGATTGGGGCGACAGCCACCGAGGACGTTTCTTCCGCTTTACCCTGACCACACAGGCTTGGGTCATGATCAGCGTGGCGCGCGGGGGATCCGCGACGCAAACCGGAGCGGCGGACACATTCATGCCTGCGCTTTCCTTGTTTGCGGGCTTGGCGCAGGGATCGCCCGAGGCGCTGGCGCACGATTCTTCAACGCTCTCGGTTGCCTCGCGCCCGGGTGGTGCCGAGGGTTCGTTCCGCTCGCTCACTGATTGGTCGATCGGCAACGATCCGACCTACAACACAGCGGGCGACCCGGCCAGCGGCGTGCTTTATGCCGCCCGTCTGGCCAATTTCACCTACATCGGGCATCTGGCCGATGGCACCAGCGCCAACTTCGGCAGTGAGTCTGGCATCAACGGCGACGGAGTCGCCGACGGAAGTGTCACCGCGACATTCAATGACCTCGCGGCCGGCGATTATTCGATCTTCATCGGCGGGGCGAACTATGGCGCGCAACTCACCGAAGCTGGCCCAACTTATCCGACCTACGCCTTCACCGCGACGGTGCAGACCGTGCCGGAACCGTCCACTTGGGCGCTGGTAGCCTTCGGTATCTTGGCTGGTGCGTGTGTTTTGGGAAGGAGGTTGCGCCGATGAGCAACACCACGAATCGTGCTTTCACGCTCATCGAGTTGCTTGTCGTCATTGCCATGATCGCCGTGCTCGCCACGCTCGGTTATGCGGCGGCTGACAACATGATCGGCAAGGGCCACGCCACAAAGTGCCTTTCGAACATGCGTCAGATCGGTGCGGCCATGCAGATGTTCGTCGGTGATAACGACGGACGTTTGCCCGGCACTTCGCACAGTGTCTCGTGGACCAATTCCCTAGGTGCGTATCTCGGCACGAAATTCATCGGGAAATGTCCGGCCGTTCTGGAGCACCGCGCGCGTGTTACCTACGGATGGAACGACAGTCTCGCCGATAGCCGGGGCAATGGCATCAAGACGGCCGTTTGCCGAACCCCGAGGCTGACCATTGCCTCCGCCGAGTTGGCCACCAACCAGTCGAGCGAACATTTCCATCTCGCCGGCGGCCGCGGCGGTGCCGCGCGGGTGACGCCGAACCAGTTTAAAGCCGCGGCGAATGTCGAAGTGCACAACGGCAGCGCGAACTATCTCTTCGTCGATGGCCATGCGGAAAGTCTCTCGTGGACCGAAATCCAGCGCCGTCTGACCCAACCATCCACCACATTTCTCGTCCCATGAAAAATTCCATCCTTCTTCTCTTCCTCTCCGTCTGCGCGTTGTCGGCCCATGACCACATCGAGGTGGGTTCCGATCCGGGCAATCCGGCGCAGCTCGCCGTCGAAGGACCGGCTTACCAACTGGCGGTTTATGTCCCGCGCGGGGAACCTTTCAGCGGCTACATGCCGCAGTTCCCCGGCGGATGGCATGCGGTGGAGCTGACCTTCACCACGGAATGCAATGTCCTCGACTCCGCGGCAGGCGCCGATCCGCGCATCGAGATTGTTTCCGTCACCGGTCCGGCCGATGGAATATTTTCTTTTTGGGAAACCGGTGCCACGCAGCCGACATGGTCGCGCTCGACCGGTTGGACTTCGGGGCAAGGTGATCTCGCTTCTTTCGTGGTTGCGCTCGGCGGCGATGACCACATCCACGGCCGCTGCTTCACCATGGACAAACCGGGCATCTACACGGTGACCTTCCGCGCGGTTGATACCAAGGGTGCTTTCGCCCCGAGCCGGAGCAAAACGATTACTTTTGCCGCCCAACAACCGCCGCAACTTTCCATCGAAACCTCCGGCGGTGACGCCCTCCTTTCCTTCACCAGTCGAAGCAATCTCGTCTACGATTTGCAGATCTGCACCGATCTGGCCTCCGGCGTCTGGTCGAATGTCGTGCCGCATACTGGTGTCGATGGCGACGGCGGAACGAAACAAATGCCAGATTCACTGGCCGGGCGCCCGCGGGGTTTCTACCGGCTGGTGGAATACTACTGATCGCTCCGGAGTCGCCGCCGCGCGCTTGCGCATGCGGGGCGATCGCGTCACCCTCTTTTCCCATGCCGGAAACCATGGAAATCGCCGCGCTGCGCTCGGCCGGTCAGGACTCGTGGCTCCACGCCGCCGTGCCTGTGGTCGTTGATGCCGTCATCGAGAAATCCTCCACCAGCGGCAAACCTTATCTCGAGGTCCAACTCTGCGACGCGCGAGACCGTTTCGCCCTGCGTGTCTGGTCGGACAACGGGCAATACGACACGGCGCGTTCGCTTGCCGCAGGTTCGTGCCTGCGGCTCGAAGGCGAGTTTCATGTCCATCCGCAATTCGGTCTTGAGGCGCGCAAATGGAGTTTCCGCGCGCTCGAGGGGAAAGAAAAAGAGGAGTTTCTCGCCGGACCTCCCGACCTGCGCGCGCGTCAGGAGGCGGATTACGCATTCCTCGCGGAGACGATCGACAAAATCAAAGATCCGCGCCTGCGCGAACTCGGCCTTTCCTTCCTCGAAAAATTCGGCCCGCGTTTCCGACGCACTGCTGCCGCGCGATTTTTCCACCATGCGCGCCGCGGTGGACTCGTCGAGCACACGGCGCAGATGATGCGCTATGCCGACGCGGTTTGCGCCGCCAACGCTGCGTTGCACCGCGACCTGCTCGTCGCGGGCGTCCTTTTCCACGACTCCGGAAAACTCTGGGAAAATTGCGTGGAGGAGGGGGGCTTTGCCATGCCCTTCGACGAGCGGGGCGAATTGCTCGGCCACATCAACATCGGCATCGAGCTGGTCAACACGCTGTGGAAAGGGCTCCCTCTCGATGACTGGAAAAATCTCCAACCGGACAACGAGGACGTGAGGCTCCATCTGCTCCATCTCATCGCCGCGCATCACGGCGAACTTGAGTTCGGCTCGCCCGTGCAGCCCAAGACACCCGAGGCCATCGCCTTGCATTACATCGACAATCTTGATGCCAAGCTCGAGATGCTGGCCCGCGGCTACGCGAGTTCGGCCACCGTGGCCGAACGGATCTACGACAAGGTGCGCCCGCTCAATATCCGCCCCGTCGCCCCACTCTCCGCCGGCGCATGACGCGCCTGATCTGCCGCGCGGCGCTCGCCCTCGCCGCATTGACGACGGCTTCCCTCGCGCAGGAGCCCGCGGAAACTCCCGAAGCGCGCCTCGAACCCCAACTCGCCCGGGTCGCCGCTCCGGCCGAAGCAAAGTCGCTCGTCGCTTACGCGTTGCTGCCGGCGTCTGTGGAGGCCGGCGTCATTCGCGAAGCCATGGTGGGACGCATGGTCGATGCTGTGGTCATGAAGGTGGCGGGGAAGACGGACATCGCCTCCGCCTGGCGCGTCTTCATCGATCCCAAGGACCGTGTCGGCATCAAGGTCTCCACGGCGGGAGCGCCCGTCAGCTCGACCCATGCCGCGGTGATCTCCGCGGTGGCCGCGGGTCTCGTCGCGTCCGGCGTCGAGGCGAAAAAAATCGTCATTTGGGACCGCCTCGGCCGCGACATGGAACGTGCCGGTTACGGTGCGCTCGCCGGCAAATACCGTGTCACATCCACGGAAGCGGCGGGATACGACAAGGACGCGAAGATCACCGCCTCGCTGATGGGAAAGCTGATCGCCGGCGACCTCATGTTCGGCGGGAAGGAAGGCGACCAGACGAGCAGCACGAGCCACCTTTCGTCCGTTCTCTCCGGCGTCGACAAAGTCGTGCACGTCCCCGCCCTTGCCGACAGCATCTACTCCGGTGTGCAGGGCGCTTTTTCGGGCCTGGTGCTGGACAACCTCGACAACTGGCGACGCTTGGCGCGCGAGCCGCATTTTGGCGATCCTTATCTGCCCGAGCTTTATTCCGATCCGCGTCTTGGGGGCAAAGTGGTTTTGACCATCCTCGATGCGTTGCGTCCGCAATACGCGGGGGGACCTTTTCCCGGTGCGGAGTTCTCGGTCAACTACGGCGCGATCTTTGCTTCGCGCGATCCCGTGGCGCTCGACGCCACGGGCATGCGGTTGCTCGACGATTTCCGCAAAGACGCAAAACTCGACATGCTCTCGAAGAAAACAAAGTGGCTCGAGTCGGCGGAAATCCTCGGCTTGGGCAAAGCAGCCGACGAGGCAATCGGGTTGGATCGCACCGGGTTGGAGGGAGAAGTGCGCCTGCAGAAATCCCCATGAACGAGGCGGTCATTCTCGAGCGCACCTCGCGCTCCTTTTATCTCACCCTGCGTCTGCTCCCTCGCGCGGTGCGCGCGGATGCGTCCCTCGGATACCTTCTCGCGCGGGCCACGGATACGATCGCCGACACTTCTGCTCTTCCCGCGCCGGAACGCGCGGTGCTGCTGCGCTCGGCCGCCTCGTCGCTCGGCCGCGGGGTGATCGAAGGTTACGCGCCGGCCGAATGGTCCGCCGCGCAGCACGATGCGGCGGAGCGCGAACTGCTCGCGGCCTTGCCCTCGCTCTGGAAGCGCTTCGCTGCACGACCGCCCGCCGCACGCGACCGGCTGGCGCGCGTTCTTTCGCATATCCTCGACGGGCAAATCTTCGACCTCGAACGATTCGGTCCGGGTTCCGGACCGCTCTCCGAGGCCGAGCTTGGGCGTTACACCTTCCTCGTCGCCGGCAGTGTCGGGGAATTCTGGACCGAGCTGTGCTCTGCCGAGTTGCGCAGATTTTCCTCCGCGCCCGCGGAGGAAATGCGCGCACGGGCCGGGCGCTACGGACAGGCTCTGCAGTTGGTGAACATCCTGCGGGACCGCCGCATGGATGCCGCTCTCGGCCGCGTTTATGTGCGCGAGGAGGATGTCGCAGCGCGACTCGCGCAGGCGCGCGAATGGCTGGCCGAGTCGGTTCCTTACTGCGCTTCGTTGCGATCGGGGCGCCTGCGCTATGCCACGCTGCTCCCCGCGTTGCTCGGATGGCGCACGCTTGCTTCGGTCGCCTCGCTCGACCCCGCGGTGATCACGCCGGTCAAAGTCCCGCGTTCCGAAGTGAGGCGCTGGATGCGCCGCGCCTTGCCGGTCTGGTGGTCCTCTTCCGCGGTCCGCGATGTGGCCGCGGCGGCGGCCTGATCACGCAACGATGACAATCACCGCGGCGAGGATGAGGATGCTTCCCGCCAGCCTCACGAGAAGCGTGCGTTTGTCGCGCGTTCCTTCGGCCACGCCGAGGTGCTTGGCCACCGCCGCGACGAGCAGCACGCTCCACAATCCGCGCGAACCGTATACGACGTTGACCCGGGCGGCATCGCCGTAAATACCGATGGCGGAGGTCAGTGTTGCGGCCTGCAGCGCAAGCAGGGTGATACCCGCCACACCCCAGCGCCACGCCCCCCGCCGCGTTCTGGCCGCTTCGCCCCGAGGCAGTCGCGGCATGAGTGTCGGGACGGAAACGAGCACAACGACGCCGAACATCACAGGCATGAAAAGGGTGAACCCGGCGCGCGGCGCGGCCACCTGCAACAAGATGTCGGCCGCGGCGAACGATGAAGCGGCAAGCAAAGACCAAGCGAGCGTGGGCAGCGGTCGCGCGGCATGACGCCCTCGCGGCCCGCTATTGAGAAGTAACATGCCGGCCATGGTCAGCCCGACGGCCAACCAAAGGTCCGGGTCCGGATGCGAACCGGGCAAACAAAGGCTGAGGAGGGCAACGAAAACCACCTTCGAAGCCAGCGCCGGCGTGGCGATGGAAACATCCCCGCCCGCCAAGGCGCGGAAGGTGGCGATTTGTCCGCCGAAAAAAAGTGCACCCGCCCCGACCGCCCAAATCAGATGCTCCGGCGCCCACGTTTCGCGCGCGAACAACAGCATGGGCAGAAAGACCAGTCCCATGGCCACATTGCTGAAAAACGTTACGGCCCAGCTATTTGCCCCGCGCGACATGGCCAGCTTGATGAACAACGTGGCCACGGAATAGACCACCGCGCTGACCAGCGGCAACAAAAGGGGCAGGTGTAGTCTCAAGAGTGCCATCAGAGTAGTTCGCCCGCTCTTCGAGGGCCAGTCCGGTTCGATGGTCACGGAAATGTTGCGGAATTGTCACGGGCCCTCCCGCCTCGGGGCTTTCCCAACGCCCGCAGGGAGGTCAACATGCCCCGACCTATGCGCATCATCACTTTCCTCGTCGCCGCCGCGCTCACCGCGGGGGGTTCCGCCCGAGCCCAGCAACTCTCCGGCGCCGGCGCGACCTTCCCTGCGCCGCTCTACCAGCGCTGGAGCGTGGAATACAACAAGCAGGTCCCTTCCATCAAAGTGAACTATCAGTCGGTCGGCAGCGGCGCCGGGGTGAAAAATTTCCTCCAGGGCGTGGTCGACTTCGGCGCGAGCGACGCGGCCATGACCGATGCCGAAATCGCCAAGGCCCCGCGCGGCGCGGTCTTGATCCCCGCCACCGCGGGCAGTGTCGTCCTAGCCTACAATCTTCCCGACATCAAAAATCTGCGTCTTTCCCGCGCGGCTCTCGTCGGCATTTTCCTCGGAAAGATCACCAAGTGGAACGACCCGGCCCTCGTCGCCTGCAACCCCGGCACGCCGCTCCCGCCCACGCCGATCAATGTGGCCTTCCGCTCCGACGGTAGCGGCACCACCTTCGTCTTCACGCAGCACCTCGCCGCGATCAGCCCCGAGTTCGACGAGCAAGTCGGCGCCGACAAATCGGTCGTCTTCCCCGTCGGCATCGGCGGCAAAGGCAACGAGGGCGTCACCGCGCTGGTCAAGCAGGCCCCGGGAACGATCGGATATGTCGAGTTCGGCTATGCCGAGCAGAACGGATTGTCCTGCGCTGCGGTCGAAAACAAATCCGGTCAATTCGTCGCGCCCACTCCCGAGAGCGGTGCGGCCGCGCTCGCTTCGGTCGAGTTGCCCGAGAACCTCCGCGCGTGGCCAGTCGATCCCGCTGCGCCCGAGGCTTATCCGATCACCACGTTCACCTGGCTTTTGCTCTGCAAAAAATACGACGACGCGGCGAAACTCAAAGCGCTCAAGGATTTTGTCACCTACGGCCTGACCGAGGGGCAATCCTTCGCCACCCAACTCGGATACATCCCCTTGCCTGAATCCGTGGTGGCCAAGGCCAATGCCGCCCTCGGCAAGGTGGAATAAAAAAACTCCGCTACCCCATGGCCGCGCCCGCCGCTGCAACGAAAGAACCGGTCGTCTCGCCCGTGCGCAGCGGCCCGGACTATTTCCTCGGCCTGACCGTTGCGGCATGCATCGCCACGATTTTCGTCCTCGGTTGGATTTTCTGGGAAATTTTCCAGGAGGCGTTTCCTGCGCTGAAAGAACTAGGCGCCGGATTCCTCACCGGGGCCAACTGGCAACCGAACCGCGACCGCTACGGTGTGCTCCCTTTCCTTGTCGGCACCGTGGCTACCTCGCTCATCGCGCTGCTCATCGCGTTGCCGCCGGGTTTGGCCATCGCCATTTTCCTCAGCGAGGATTTTCTCCCGCTCCCCGCGCGCCAGCTCGTCCGCTTCGTCGTCGAACTGCTCGCCGCCATCCCCAGCGTGGTCTACGGCTTGTGGGGCATCTTCGTCGTCATTCCGCTCATCCAGCAACTCGGCGCCTGGTGCGCGGAACGCTTCCCCGATGTTCCTCCGCTCGCCGGGCCGGCCTACGGCAACTCGCTTCTCACCGCCAGCGTGGTTCTCGCCCTCATGATCTTGCCGACCATTACGGCCATCTCCCGCAGTTCGCTCGTCGCCGTGCCGCGCACCCTGCGCGAGGGTTCCTACGCGCTCGGGGCCACGCGCTGGGAGGCCATCTTCGGGGTCATCCTCCCGACCGCTGCGCCCGGCATCGTCGCCGCGACCATTCTCGCCCTCGGCCGCGCCATGGGCGAGACGATGGCCGTGGCCATGCTCATCGGCAACAGCCCGCGCCTCTCTTGGTCGATCTTTGCACCGTCCGGCACGCTGGCCAGCCTGCTGGCCAACCAGTTCGGCGAGGCCGAGGGAATGCAGGTCAGCGCGCTGATGTATGCCGCTCTCGTCCTCGTCGCGCTCACCCTCGCAGTCAACTTCGCCGGCGAAGCCGTCCTGCGCTACACCGAGAAAAAAACCGCAGGAATCCGCTGACCATGGACAACCCCATTTCCCACGCCGGCGATTTCTTCGGGGACAATTCTCCCGAGTCGACCAAGATTCTCGGCCGCTCCCTTCTCGATCGCGCGCTCACCGCGCTCTGCATCGCGCTGTCCTTTCTCGCCCTCGTTCCGCTCGGCTCCATCCTCTATCTCGTGGTGAAGAACGGATGGCCCCTGCTCGATTGGTCGGTCTTCACGCAGTTGCCGCCCGCCGCGGGCATGACTGGCGGGGGCTTCGGCAACGCCGTGGTCGGCACGCTGGCCATGGTGGGACTCGCCCTGGCCATCTCCGCGCCGCCCGCCGTGCTCGCCGCGGTTTATATTTGCGAATACCACCCGAAGAGCCGCCTTTCCGATGCCGTGCGCTTCACCGCCAAACTGCTCACCGGTGTCCCTTCGATCATCTGCGGCGTCTTTGCCTTCGCCGCCGTCGTCCTGGCCACCGGAAAATTTTCCGCCCTCGCCGGCGCTGTCGCTCTTGCCGTGCTCATGCTGCCGACCATTCTTCTCACCTCAGAACAGGCCCTGCTCGGCGTGCAAAAGGCTTACCGCGAGGCCTCCTACGGACTCGGTGCCACGCGCTTCCAGACCATCTTCCGCGTGGTCCTGCCCGACGCCATGCCGGCTATCATGACCGGTATCATGCTCGCCGTGGCCCGTGCGGCCGGCGAGACCGCTCCTCTTGTTTTCACCGCCCTCTTCAGCCAGTTCTGGATGGGCTCCTTCATGGAACCGACCGCTTCTCTCTCCGTGCTCATTTACAATTTTTCCACCATGCCTTTCGAGCATCAGGTGAAAATGGCTTGGACGGCGTCGCTCGTGCTGGTTCTCCTAGTAACCGCGACGAATGTGACCGCCCAGCTGGTCTTCAGCAAACGACACGTATGATCGCGACCATTCCCATGACGGACAAAGCACAGACCGCACCCGCGTCCGCCGAGATGGACGAGGTGTTCGAGCCCCAGCTGCCGGGCCGCCCCGATATCATCACGGTGCGCGATTTCAATTTCTTCTACAGCAAAAAGCAGGCGCTCAACGGCATCACCCTCGACATCCCCGAGCGGCAGGTCACCGCGTTCATCGGTCCATCCGGCTGCGGCAAGACGACCCTGCTGCGTAATTTCAACCGCATGAATGAGCTGATCGACGGAGTCAGCCACACCGGCGACATCAAACTCGCCGGCCGCAGCATCTGGGATCCTTCGGTCGAGGTCATCGCCCTCCGCCGCCTCGTCGGCATGGTCTTCCAGAAATCGAATCCCTTTGCCAAATCGATCTACGAAAACGTGGTTTACAGCCTGCGCATCGCCGGCGTGCGCCAGCGCGCCGAGCTCGACGAGACGGTCGAGCGCAGCCTGCGCGGCGCGGCGCTGTGGGACGAAGTGAAAGACCGCCTGCACGAAAGTGCGCTCGGGCTTTCCGGCGGACAAATGCAACGCCTCTGCATCGCCCGCGCCATCGCCAACCGTCCGAAGGTCCTGCTCATGGACGAGCCCTGCTCGGCCCTCGATCCCATCGCCACCATGCGCATCGAGGAACTGATCAACGAGCTGAAGAAAGATTTCACCATCGTTATCGTCACGCACAACATGCAGCAGGCCACGCGCTGCTCCGACTTCTGCGGGTTTTTCTATCTCGGTAACCTCGTGGAGTTCGACCGCACCCAGAAAATCTTCACCAGCCCGCGCGAAAAACGCACCGAAGACTACGTCACCGGCCGCTTCGGTTGATCGGCGCAAGGTGGATCGGCGCGATACCCCGTCCCAAAGATCGCGATAAGGACATGGCGATCCCCCGGTTGCCGGAGTCTCGCCTTGGCCGGTCTCAGCTCGCCGCGCTGGTCTGCGTCAGCAGTTCCCCCTGCACCGGTTCCGCGTGGCGGCGCCACATGGTGATGCAGCCCGCGCCATCCTCGACCAACGCGGTGCAGTTCTCCACCCAGTCGCCGCAATTGTAGTAGGCGGTCTTTCCGATCGTCCGGATGGACGGCGTGTGGATGTGGCCGCAGAGCACGGCGCTGGCCCCGTGGTTCTCGGCATAGCGCCCGATCGATTCCTCGAAGTTACCGATGGAATTGACCGCACTTTTCACGCGCGATTTCACGTAGGCGCTGAGTGACCACGGTGGAAGCCCGAGCCGGTGCCGCGCCCAATGCACCGGGCGGTTGACATGGAGGAGCAGCTGGTAGCCGATGTCGCCGACATGCGCGAGCCAGCCCATGTTCTGCACCACGGTGTCTAGTTCGTGCCCGTGCATGACGAGGATGCGGCGGCCGTCCACCGTGACATGCACGCTCTGCGGAACGATTTCCACATGGCCGAATTCGCCGGGGAATTCGGCCACGAATTCGTCGTGGTTGCCCGGGATGTAAACGAGCCGCGTGCCTTTGCGCGCTTTGCGCAGCAACTTCTGGATCACGTCGCTGTGAGCCTGCGGCCAATAGCGCCGGCGCCGCAGCGACCAGATGTCGATGAGATCGCCGACCAAATACAGGGTTTCGAATTCGTGGTCGCGCAGGAATTCCAGCAAGGCCTCCGCCTGACTTCCCGGTGTGCCGAGGTGAACGTCCGAAATCCATCCCGTGCGATGCATCAACATGCCAGCTCTTGGCATGGATCGCCCCGCCGGTGAAGCGCGGACATTGTGACGATTTCGCCATAATCGTCCGCCTCGCGTGACATTATTTTAACAATGCGGGCCTTGCTCGCGCCGTCCCCGCAATCTGCAATGCCGTCATGAAGCGCGCGATGTTGTGGCTCGGTCGTCTCCTCGGGATCCGAACGGAAGCGAGCCCTTCGCCGCCGGTAAAAAATGCCCGCAAGATAAAGCGCAAATTGCGCGTGCCCATCATGTACGCACCGTGAGACAGCGGTTCGGCTGCAAGGCGACGAGAAAAGCGGGGCGCGCTCCCTGCCGCGGGTTTTTCCTATGACATCTTTCGCCGCCGGACAGGCTGCCGCCTCGTTCCGCGCGCGCCGCCGACCCGGGCGAGGCCTGACGATGCCGCGCGGTGTCACAGGATTGTCACACCGCTCCGGTGGCGTCCCCGCGCCGTGCGTGGTATAGATTGGTCAGGACGGCGCGATTCGGTCGTCCGCTTGATCTTCCCCCGCCATGCTCGAGCACTACCTCGATGAAATCGGACGCGAGCCGCTCCTCACTGCGGAGGAGGAGGCGACGCTCGCTCGGCGCATACAGTGCGGCGACGGCAAGGCGCGCGACCGCATGATCCGCGCGAATCTGCGTCTCGTCGTGAAGATCGCGGCGGATTTTTCCGACCGCGGCGTTCCGTTGGGCGACCTTGTCTCCGAGGGCAACGTGGGGCTGATCAAGGCGGTCGATCGGTTCCGTCCTGACGGCGGCGCGAAGTTCAGCACCTACGCCTCGTGGTGGATCCGCGAGGCGGTGCATCGCTGCATTTGCGTGCAATCCCGTGTCGTGCGTTTGCCCATGCAGGTGGTTGCGAAGATCGGCAAAATGCGCCGCGCTTCGGCGGTGCTTTCCATCGACCTCGGGCGCGAGCCCGAGCTTGCCGAACTGGCGGAGGAACTCGGATTGCCGGTTGAATCGGTATCGCGCTGGGAATCCGCCGCACGCACCAACCTGTCGCTCGACGAACCGCACGGCGAGGAGGGCCTGTCCTTGTCGGCTACCCTGCGCGACGATGGTGCGCCCGCCGCCGACGAAGCGGTCCACGGCGCCGAGGCCGTCGCCCAGACGTCCGCGCTTCTCGGCTCGCTTCCCGCGCGCGAACGCCGCGTGATCGAACGACGCTTCGGGTTGGACGGCGTCCGTTGCTGCACTTTGGAAGAAATCGGCGCCGATCTTGGCTGCACCCGCGAGCGCGTGCGCCAGATCCAGGACCAGGCCCTGCGCAAAATGCGCCGCGAATGGCAGCGACGCGAAGCGTTCGCCAGCCTCGACCGCCCCGCGGCGTGAAGCAGGCTGGCGGAGAGCGTCAGCGCGCCTGCAGAGGAAGTTTGATCACGGACATTCCGACGGCTTTGGCCAGTTGTTGCTGCCGCAGGTCGCCGGTGAGGATTTGGTCCGCGCCGCACTGCTCGGCGGCCGCAATGTGCAGGATGTCGAGCGTCCGGCAAAGCAGGCTCGGCGTGTGTTTGCGCGCCAATTCATCGGCGCGCAGCCAGAGCCGGTCCCAGTCGGTCTCCTCGCGAACGAAATAGCCCGCCGACAAATCCTCGTCGAAGTTGGCCAGCGTTTCCCTCGCGGCCTGCGGGGTGATGGTGCCGCGTCCGCCGGCAGCCAGCACGGCGTTGCGCAGTTCGGTCGCCTGCAACTGATTCAAAGGCAACGCGCCGGCCTTGGCCGCGCGCTTCTGCACGAAGTCGCTGCCCCTCTCGACGATGTAAAGTTTCACCAGTGCGCCGGTCTCGAGGTAGATCTTGGCCATGCTGGCGTGGTCAGCCGCGCCCCTCTTGGGGGGTCTCGCTCACGGTGGTGGTTGCGCGATTCACTGCGCCAGCCTGACGGGCCCGTCCGATCCAATCGCGGGCCCCGGCGGCGCGCGCTTTGGCTGCGGGAACCAAGCGCGCCACCAAACGTCCGCGTTTCCTCCAATCGAGGGTGTGGCCGGCGTCCAAAAGTTCACTGATGCGGGCCGCATGGTGGGCCAAGTCGCGCGTGGTAATGGTCGGCATGTTTAACATTGTAGTGAAACAATGGCGCGCTGCAAGCCGGGGTGGTTGCCCGGCCAGTTGATCGATTCCCCCTACCTACAGGGTCGGCTGGAACGAACATGATGCGATTCGGCCTGTCCCATGATTGGTGTGATTTTGTCGCGCAAGCGATTGATTGGTTGTTCCCAGAAGTGGGCTTCTGAAAAAAATTTAGAAAATCTCTTGCCGCCGCGATTCGTTCCGATAGTGTCTGTCGTCCCGCACACTGTCGGGGGTTCGCGAAGAAACCACGTTCGCGTGGTTTTTTTGTCGCCTGAAAAGGCGCGCAACTTTTTCCAAGCACATGCCGACCATCAATCAACTTGTCCGCAAAGGACGCAGCAAAGTGACTTTGAAGTCAAAGTCGCCGGCGCTCGTCAATTGTCCGCAACGCCGCGGCGTCTGCGTGCAGGTCATGACCCGCACGCCGAAAAAACCTAACTCCGCGTTGCGCAAGGTGGCCAAGGTCCGCCTGACCAACGGCCAGGAAGTCATCGCCTACATCCCGGGCGAGGGACACAACCTGCAGGAGCACTCGATCGTGCTGGTACGCGGCGGCCGTGTGAAGGATTTGCCCGGCGTGCGCTACCACATTGTGCGCGGTTCCCTCGACACGCTCGGGGTGGACGGGCGTCGTCGCAGTCGCTCGAAATACGGCGCGAAGCGTCCGAAGGCCGGCGCCGAAGCAACCGCCAAGAAGAAGTAAACCTGATCTTTTCCAACCATGGCACGCAGACGCAGAGCAACGAAACGCACGACCCTCGGTGACAGCCGCTACGGCAGCACAATGGTCACGCGACTGATCAACACCGTGATGCGCGCGGGCAAAAAGTCCATCGCCGAAGGCATCGTCTACACCGCGATCGAGAAGTCGCGCGAGGGCAGCGAGTCGGTCGATCCGCTTGACGTGCTGACCAAGGCGCTGGACAACGTGCGCCCGCGTCTCGAAGTCAAATCCCGCCGTGTCGGCGGTGCCACCTACCAGGTGCCGATGGAAGTCCCGGCCGAGCGCCAATACGCGCTGGCCATGCGCTGGCTCGTCACCTTTGCCGCCAAGCGCAAAGCCGTTCCCATGAAGGAAGCGCTGGCCATTGAACTCAAAGACGCCGCCGCCGGCCAAGGCAACGCCATCAAGAAGCGCGACGAAATGCACAAGATGGCCCAGGCCAACCGCGCCTTCGCCCACTTCCGCTGGTAGACCACCGCAACCCGCTCTTTCTCATGTCCGCCACTGCCACAGCATCCGCCGCCGCCGCGAACCCGAATTCGCCCGACCGCGCGTTCCCTCTCGAGCGCACGCGCAACATTGGCATCTGCGCGCACATCGACGCGGGCAAGACCACGCTGACCGAGCGCATTCTTTTTTATACCGGCATGATCCACAAGATCGGCGAGGTGCACGAGGGCACCACGGTGACCGACTGGATGGAACAGGAGCGTGAGCGCGGCATCACCATCACCTCCGCGGCGACCACCTGCTCTTGGTTGCAGAAGCCGGAGAAAGACGTTTTCAAGTTGTTCGACGGCCTCAACATGCGCGTCAACATCATCGACACCCCGGGCCACGTCGACTTCACTGCCGAGGTGGAGCGCTCGCTCCGCGTGCTCGACGGCGCGATCGCTGTGTTCTGCGGCGTGGCTGGCGTGCAACCGCAGTCCGAAACCGTCTGGCGCCAAGCCACCAAATACAACGTCCCTCGGATCGCCTTCGTCAACAAAATGGACCGCACCGGGGCGGACTTCAACGCGGCCGTCGAGAGCATGCGCGTCAAACTCGGCGCCAACGTCTGGCCGATTCTCATCCCGCTCGGCAAGGAGGATTACCTTCGCGGCCAGATCGACGTGGTCAACCAGAAGGCCGTCCTTTATTTGGACAACGACGTGATGGGTTCGACCTACGAGGTCACGGACATTCCGGACGACCACAAGGAAATGGCCGAGAAAGCCTACGATGATCTCGTCACGCAGATGACCGACCTCGACGAGGAAATTGGCATGATGTTCCTCGAGGAAAAGCCGATCACCAAACAGGATCTCAAAGCCGCCATTCGCCGCCAGACCATCGCGAACAAATTCGTTCCCGTCGCCGGCGGTTCCGCTTTCAAAAACAAGGGCGTGCAATACCTCGTCGATTCCGTGGTTGATTATCTGCCCGGACCGCTCGATATCCCGCCGGCCAAGGGCCAAGACCCCGACGATGCCACGCCGATCGATGCGATGGCCAACGACAACGGCAATTTCGCCTCGCTCGCTTTCAAGCTCTGGAGCGATCCGTTCGTCGGAAAACTCGTCTTCTTCCGCGTTTACTCCGGCAAACTTTCCAAGGGCGACAACGTTTACAACCCGCGCACCCGCAAGCGCGAGCGCATCAGCCGCCTCATCCAGATCCAGGCCGACAAGCGCGAGGACATCGACACGTGTTATTCGGGCGACATCGCGGCGATCGTCGGCATCAAGAACATCACCACGGGCGACACGCTCTGCGACGAGGACCATCCGATCCTTCTCGAACCGCCATCCTTCCCCGAGCCGGTCATTTCGATGGCCATCGAACCGAAGACCAAGGTCGACCAGGAAAAGATGGGCATCGCACTCCAGCGCCTCGCCGAGGAAGACCCGACCTTCCGCGTCTTCACCCACGAGGAAACCGGCCAGACGATCATCGCGGGCATGGGCGAGCTTCACCTCGAAATCATCCGCGATCGCATGATGCGCGAATTCAAGGTCGAGGCGAATGCCGGCAAACCGCAGATCGCCTACAAGGAAACCATCCTTTCCCCGGCTGACGGCGAAGGAAAACTCATCAAGCAGTCGGGCGGACGCGGTCAATACGGCCACGTCATCGTCAAGGTCGCGCCGAACGAACGCGGCAAAGGTCTCACCGTCGAGAACAAGATCGTCGGCGGCACCATTCCGAAAGAATACATCCCGGCCTGCATCAAGGGCATCGAGGAAGGCGTGCTCAACGGCATCGTCGGCGGCTATCCGGTGATCGACATCCATGTCGACATTGTCGACGGCTCGTTCCACGACGTGGACTCCAACGAAATGGCGTTCAAGCTCGCTGCGATTTTTTCGCTCAAGGACGCGATGAAAAAGGCCAAGCCCATTCTTCTCGAGCCCATCATGAAGGTGGAGAACATCACGCCGGACGAATTCCAAGGCGACATCATGGGCGACCTCAACCGCCGCCGTGCCAAGATCCAGGGCATCGAGACCAAGGGCAATCTCAGCACGGTCAGTGCCGATGTGCCGCTCGCCGAGATGTTCGGTTACGCCACGGCTATTCGCTCCCTTTCCAAAGGCCGCTCCTCCTACTCGATGGAGCCGTCCCACTTCGAACAAGTTCCGGCGCAGGTCCTTGCCGCCGTCATCGACAGCCAAAAGAAATAACGACCATGGCCGCCTCGCGCATACGCATCCGTCTCAAAGCATTCGATCACATGCTGCTCGACCGCTCCGTCCTCGAAATCGTCGAGACAGCCAAGCGCAGCGGTTCCGCCGTAGCCGGTCCCGTGCCGCTCCCCACCAAGATCGAGCGCTGGACCGTCAACCGCTCGCCGCACGTGGACAAAAAGTCCATGGACCAGTTTGAGCGCCGCACCCACAAGCGTCTCCTCGACATCATCGACCCCACCGCCAAGACGGTGGATGAACTCCGCCGCCTCAACCTTCCGGCCGGCGTCGACATCAACATCCAGATCTAGTTGCCACCATGAGCCTCGGATTACTCGGTAAAAAACTCGGCATGACCCGCGTCTATGACGACAAGGGCGTGTCCACTCCGGTCACGGTCATTTCCACCGCGGGCAACAAAGTCCTGCAGGTGAAGTCAGCCGACACCGACGGCTATGTCGCGGTGCAGGTCGGGTTCGACGACCAGAAGCCTTCGCGTGTTTCCAAAGCGCAGATCGGACACTTCGCCAAAGCCTCGGCGACCCCGAAGCGTTTCATCCGCGAATTCCGCAATGGCGCGGCCGAAGCGGGCGCCGACGTTCCTCTCACCACCTTCGAAGTCGGCCAGTTCGTCGACGTCATCGGCCAGTCCAAGGGCAAAGGCTTCCAAGGCGCGATGAAGAAGCACAACTACCAGGGCCAGCCTGCCAGTCACGGTTCCATGATGCACCGCCGCACCGGCGCCATCGGCAACCGCTCCACGCCCGGTCGCGTGTGGAAGAACATGGGCATGCCCGGTCACATGGGTGACGAGCGCGTCACCGTGCAGAATTTGCAAGTCGTCCAAGTCCGCGAGGAAGACGGCGTCATCCTCGTCAGCGGCGCGGTCCCGGGCGCCAAGGGCACCTACGTGGTCGTGCGCCCCTCGAAAAAGAAATCCACCGCCAAGAAGAAGTAAACCATGAGCGCCAAAGTTCTCACCGCCGCCGAGGCCAAGAAGGCCAACATCGCCATCATCGAAAATGGCAAGGGCACGCAAGCCGTCCACGATGTGGTCACCGCGCTGCGCGCCAACCGCCGCACCGGTTCGGCCTGCACCAAGACGAAAGCGGACGTCAATCTTTCCGGGGCCAAGCCCTGGCGTCAAAAAGGCACGGGCCGCGCCCGCGCCGGTTACAAATCCTCGCCCATCTGGCGCGGCGGCGGCGTGGTCTTCGGACCCAAGCCCCGCGACTACTCGAAGAAAACACCGAAGTCGGTGCGCAAACTCGCCCTGCGCAAAGCGCTCAGCGCGCGCATCCTTGCCGGCGATGTCCTCGTCGTCGAAGCCCCGGCCATCCCGGACGGCAAGACGGCGAAATTCCTCTCCTACGTGAAAAGCAACGCCAAGGACGCGCGCAATGTGCTCCTCGTCTCGCCCGCCTTCGAGGAAACCACCTTCCGAGCCGCGCGCAACATCGGCAATGTCCTTCTTGTCAGCGCGTCGGACGTCAATCCCGAGCATCTGCTCCGTTATGACAAAATCCTCATGACCGGCGACGCCCTGGCCAAACTTTCCGAAAGGACGGCAGCATGAAAGAACCCTTCGACATCATCCGCACCATCCGCCTGACCGAAAAGGCAACCGTCCTCACGGAGAAGGGGAACAAATACGTTTTCGAGGTCAATCCCGCGGCGAACAAGCTGGAGATCAAGCAGGCCGTCGAAAGCCTCTTCCAGAAGAAGGTCGCTTCGGTCAACACGGCCAACTACGCCGGCAAGAAAAAGCGCGAACGCCGCGCGGATTTCGGACGCCGTCCGCATTGGAAGAAAGCCATCGTCACCCTCAAGGAAGGCGAAAAACTCGACCTCGTCTAACCGCACCACACGCCATGGCACTCAAAACTTTCCGTCCGCTCACGCCGTCCGCGCGCTTCAAGGCTCTCCCGTCTTTCGACGAGATCACCAAGAAGAAGCCGGAGAAGAGCCTCGTCACCACGCGCAAGCGCAGTGGCGGCCGCAACAACCAGGGCCGCCTGACCTGCCGCCACATCGGCGGCGGACACAAGCGCAAGCTCCGCCTCATCGATTTCAAACGCCGCAAACACGGCGTGATCGCCGACGTTGTCGCGATCGAATACGACCCGAACCGCACCGCGCGCATCGCGTTGTTGCAATACCCCGACGGCGAGAAGGCCTACATCCTCGCGCCCGACGGCTTGAAGGTCGGCATGAAGGTTTCGTCCGGCCCCGCGGCCGCGCCCGAAGTCGGCAACTCGCTGCCCCTCGAGCGCATCCCGCCCGGTTCGGCCATCCATAATATCGAGCTCATGCCCGGACGTGGCGGCCAAGTCGCGCGCAGCGCCGGCCAGCAGGCCGTGCTCAACAACTTCGAAGCCGGCTACGCGCTGGTCAAAATGCCCTCCGGCGAAATCCGCAAGATCGTCGGCGCCTGTTACGCGACCATGGGCCAAGTCGGCAATTCCGAGCACATGAACGTCTCGAGCGGCAAAGCCGGACGTTCCCGTTGGCTCGGCGTCCGCCCGACCGTGCGCGGCATGGTCATGAACCCGATCGACCACCCGATGGGTGGCGGCAACGGCAAATCCAAAGGCGGCGGCGGACGCCAGCACCCGGTCAGCCCGTGGGGACAGCTGAGCAAAGGATTCAAAACCCGCAAGAAACACAAACCTTCGGACCGATTCATCGTCGAGCGCCGCAAGAGCAAGAAGAAGAACTAATCCATGGCCAGATCGCTCAAAAAGGGTCCGTTCGTCGAGGCCCACCTGCTCGAAAAAATCGACCGCATCAACGAAGGCGGCACGAAGAAACCGATCAAAACATGGTCGCGCCGTTCGATGATCACCCCGGATTTCGTCGGGCACACCTTCCTCGTGCACAACGGGAAAATTTTCAATTCAGTTTTCGTCACTGAGAACATGGTCGGGCACAAGCTCGGCGAATTCTCGCCCACGCGTATCTTCAAGAAACACGGATCGCATACGGCGAAAGTGACGAAATAAACGTGGCTTCGAGCGGCAGGTTTGTCCTGGCCGGGTGTCTGATGATCACCCTGGTTGGGAACGCCTCCGCGCAAAGTCAGGGTTCTTTGACAACACGGGATTCCGGAGGGGCCGCCCAGATGGCGCGCCTCAACGAACAGCTTTTGCTCGCGCGAGAGGCCATACGCAGCCTCACCGAGAGTCTGGCGCTGGCCAACGGCGAGGCGGAAATTTTCAAACGCCAAGCCGAGGACCTGCAGACCAAATTCGACGCGCTCGCGCCCGGTTCGGGCGACGGGGGGGAAATCGAGGAACGCCTGCTTTCCACCGTCAACGAACTCACGCGGCAGCAGAACGAAAACAGCGTGCTGCTCGAGCGTCTGCTCGCCCTCACCGAGGGGGTGCAGGCCTTCATGAAAGGCACGCAGGGCGCCGACCCCGAACTTCGGGCGGCGCTGGAAAAAGAACTCCGCTTGGCCGACAGCATGCTGACGGCCGGCTCGGGAGAAAACCAACCGCCCGCGGGCGGACCCACGCTCACCGACGCTTCGGTCGTGGAGGTCAAACCCGAGTTCGCCCTTGTTGTGGCCAATATCGGCCGCAACACCGGGGTGAAAGTCGGGATGCCTTTTCAGGTGTGGCGTGACAATCGTCGCATCGGCGATGTTCGTGTCATCGACGTGCGCGATCGCATCAGCGGGGCCGTCATCCAGAATCTCGTGTCCGAAGAGGACTCAATCAAAACAGGCGACCGCCTCCGGGTGGACGCCCGCCGCTAGAAACAACTTTCAAAAAATTTTAACAATATGGAAACCAAGTCGATTTATCGATTCGCCCGCATCTCGCCGTTCAAGGCGCGCGAGGTGACGCGCGAGATCCAGGGACTGCCCGTCAAGCAGGCCCTCGATCTGCTTGCCTACACGCCCAAGAAGGCCGCCGGCCTCGTGGCCAAGACGCTGAAGAGCGCCGTGGCCAATGCCGAAAACAACCACCAGGCGCGCGTCGAGGCGCTGGTTGTCCGCGAAGCCGTGGTCGGCGAGGGGCCGACCTTCCAGCGTTTCATCCCGAAAGCCCGCGGCAGCGCCGGCCCGATCCGCAAGCGCACCAGCCATATCCGCATCATTCTGACCGACGAGATCCAGATCGAAACCCGCGAGACCCGCAAGGCCGCGATGAAAAAAACCGCTTCCAAGAAACCCGCCGCGAAAAAGACAGCCGCGGTTAAGAAGAAAGAGACCAAACCGGCCGCCGAAGCAACCGCGCCGACCGAGACCGCCGCGCCCGCCGCGGAGGAAACCAAATAACATCATGGGACAAAAAGTTCACCCGATCGGCTTCCGCCTCCCCATCTCCCGCGACTGGGGATCGAAGTGGTATGCCCCGCGCCGCGAGTTCGCCGACCACCTGCACGCCGACCTCAAAATCCGCGAATACCTCAAAGGCAAACTCCGTCAGGCCGCCGTATCGAAGATCGTCATCGAGCGTGCTTGGAACAGCGTGCGCGTCACCATTTTCACCGCGCGCCCCGGCCTCGTCATCGGCCGCAAAGGCTCGGAAATCGAGAACATGACCAGGGAAGTCTCCGCCATCAGCGGCGATAAGCAGGTCAAGATCGACATCCAAGAGATCCGCTCGCCCGAAACCGACGCGCAGCTCGTCGCCGAGAGCATCGCGGGTCAGCTCGAGCGCCGCATTGGTTTCCGCCGGGCCATGAAGAAAGCCGTGCTGATCGCCATGGAGCAGGGTGCGCTCGGGATCAAAGTCCGTTGTGCCGGCCGCCTCGGCGGATCGGAAATCGCCCGCACCGAACAGTATCGCGAGGGCAAAGTGCCGCTCCACACCATGCGCGCGCCGATCGATTACGGCTTCGCCGAAGCCAACACCACGGCCGGCAAGATCGGGATCAAATGCTGGATTTGCAAAGGCGAGGAAGCCGCTCCGAAAGTATCGGTGCGCGAAGACAAACCCGCCGCCGAAGTTGTGCCGTCGCCCGCCGTGGTCGCCACAGCAGTCGCCGAATAATTTAACGAGGAGAACCTGCCATGCCCTTGATGCCCAAACGTGTGAAGTTCCGGAAATCCCAGCGGGGAAGCCGCAAGGGAACCGCTTCGCGCAACACCAACATCGACTTCGGCGAGTTTGGTCTTCAGACCCTCGACCGTGCTTGGATCACCAACGTGCAGATCGAGGCGGCCCGCGTGGCCCTCACGCGCAACATGAAGCGCAAAGGCAAACTGTGGATCCGCATTTTCCCGGACAAATCCGTCACCGCCCGCCCGCCCGAGACCCGAATGGGCAAAGGCAAAGGCGCGCCGGAATACTGGGTCGCCGTGGTGCGCCCGGGGAACATCCTTTTCGAACTCGACGGTGTGCCCGAGAGCGTGGCCCGCGAGTCCCTGCGCCTCGCCGCCAACAAGCTGCCGATCCGCACCAAATTCATCACCCGCCACCACGCCTCCTGACGCCATGAAGACCAAGGAAATCGCCGAACTCAGCGTGGACGAACTCCGCGGACGCAAGCGCGAGCTGCGCCATGAGATTTTCAACCTCCGCCTGCAACAGCAGAGCGGCCAATTGGAGAAACCGTCCCTCATCCGCACCCTGCGCCGCGAGGCCGCGCGCGTGGAGACCTTTCTCTCGCAGAAAATCAAAGCAGCAGCCAAATCATGAGCGACACCGCCACCACAACCGCCCCCGCCGCTTCGCGCGGGATCCGCAAAACCCTCGTGGGCGAGGTCGTCTCGGACAAGATGGACAAAACCGTCGTTGTCCGCACGGTCAACCGCGTCCCGCACCCGCGCTTCGGCAAGATCGTCAAGCAGACCGCGAAATTCCACGCCCACGACGAGAAGAACGAGGCCAAAACCGGCGACAAGGTCCGTATCACGGAAACCCGCCCGCTGAGCAAAACCAAGCGCTGGCGCCTCGTCGAAGTCCTCAAACACTAAACACGCCATGATCCAGCTCCGCTCCCGTCTCGACGTCGCCGACAACACCGGCGCCCGCATGGCCACCATGATCGGTGTCATCGGCAAAAAATCCGCCTTCGCCCGCGTCGGCGATGTCATCACGGCCAACGTGAAAGAAGCCTCCGCCGGCGGCACGGTGAAGAAGGGCGAAGTCGTTCGCGCTGTCATTGTCCGCACCCGCCAACCGCTCAAGCGGCCCGACGGTTCCGCGCTGCGCTTCGACACCAACGCGATCGTCATCATCGACAAGGATCTCAACCCGCGCGGCACCCGTATCTTCGGCCCCGTGGCGCGCGAACTGCGCGAAAAGAATTTCATGAAGATCGTTTCTCTCGCCCCGGAGGTCCTATGAGCCGCGCGAAAACCCACGTCAACAAGAACGACATCGTTCGCGTCGTCACCGGCAACCATCGCGGTGCCGAGGGCAAGGTTCTGCAAGTCATCCGCGGCAAGAACCAGGTCCTCATCGAGGGCGTGCGCATGATCAAAAAGCATACCCGCAAATCGCAGGAGCACCCGAACGGCGCCATCGTGCAGAAGGAGGGTCCGGTCCACATTTCCAACGTCAAGCGGGTCGAAGCCGCCAAGAAGGAGGACGCCAAGCCGAAAACCAAGGCCAAGGCGAAGTAACCAATGGAAGTCGAACTTTACAAAGAATACACCGGCAAGGTGGTGCCCGCGCTCAAAACCAAGCACGGCTATACCAATCCGCACCAAGTTCCGCGCGTGCAGAAGGTCGTGATCAACACGTCCATCGGTTCCTCGCAGGACACCAAGGAAGCTCTGGAGATCGCGGTCAACGAACTCAAGACCATCACCGGCCAGACACCCGTGCGCACCAAGTCGAAGAAGAGCATTTCGAACTTCAAGCTGCGCAAGGACCAACCGATCGGCGCGAAGGTCACGCTGCGCGGGCGCAACATGTATGAATTCCTCGAGCGCCTGATCAAAACCGCGCTGCCCAAGATCCGCGACTTTCGCGGTATTTCGCCCAAGGCCTTCGACGGCAATGGCAACTACACCCTGGGCGTGCCCGACCAGAGCATCTTCCCCGAGATCGAACTCGACAAAATCAAGCGCAACATCGGCTTCGATGTGACCATCGTCACCACGGCCCACACCGACGCGGAGGCCAAGTCGCTTCTCGGCGAGCTCGGCATGCCGTTCACCGATCGCGCCAAACCCGCCGCCAAAGCATCCTGATGACCTCCAACGATCCCATCGCCGACCTTCTCACCCGCCTGCGCAACGCGACCCGCGCCCGCAAAGCCGAGTTGCTCGTGCCCTACTCGCGCGTCAAAGCCGACATCACCGCCATCCTCAAAAAGGAAGGTTACATCACCGATTTTGAGGTAAAGTCCGAAGGCAAACCGCAGCTGCGCATCGTCAACAAATTCGCCGACAAGACGCCGGCTATCACCGGACTCAAGCGTGTGAGCCGTCCCGGCCTGCGCCGCTACGTCGGGGCCGAGGACATCCCGCGCGTGCTCGGCGGTATGGGTATTTCCATCATTTCCACGCCGCGCGGCGTGTTGAGCGGACGCGAAGCGCGCCGCCAGAAAGTCGGCGGCGAGCTGCTCGCCTACGTTTGGTAAGGAGGAACGCACCATGTCACGCATCGGCAACAAACCCGTCACGCTTCCCGCCAAGGTGAAGGTAAATCTCAGCCCCGACCGCTCCGTGCAGGTCGAGGGACCCAAAGGCAAACTTTCCTGGCGTCTGCCCGAGGGCATTGAAGGCAAGGTCGAGGGCGAAACGCTCAAACTCGAACGCAAGTCGGAGGGCCGCCAAGTCCGTGCCCTGCATGGTCTGGCCCGCGCCTTGCTCAACAACATGGTCACCGGCGTCAACACCGGCTTCACCCGCAACCTGGAAATCCAGGGCGTCGGATTCAAAGCCGCCGTGCAGGGAGAGAAACTCAATCTTTCGCTCGGTTTCTCGCACCCCGTCGTCTTCGATATCCCGAAGGACATCAAGATCACGGTCAACGAAAACACCAAGCTCGTCATCGAGGGAATCGACCGCCAGTTGGTCGGTCAGGTCGCGGCCAATATCCGCGCTTACTACCCGCCCGAGCCCTACAAAGGCAAAGGCGTGCGTTACGCCGACGAGCAAGTCCGCCGCAAAGAAGGCAAAACCGTCCAGTAAACGCCATGACACGTCACGACAGCATCAAAATCCGTCACAAGCGCATCCGGAAAAAAGTCGCTGGAACGTCCGAGCGTCCGCGCCTCGCCGTCAATTTCTCCGGCCGCCATATCCGCGCCCAGGTCATCGACGACACGAAAGGCGTGACCCTCGCCGCGGCCAGCACGCAGGAGAAAGCGGCCAAGCCCGGCGCCAACGTGGCCAACGCGCAGAGCGTGGGCAAACTCGTGGCCGATCGCGCCAAGAAACTATCCGTCACCAAGGTCGTCTTCGATCGCGGTGGCTTCCAATACCAGGGCAAAGTCAAAGCCCTGGCCGACGCTGCGCGTGAAGCGGGCCTCGAATTCTAAGAAAGAACACCATGCCTCCTAACGCACGCAATACCGGACGCCGCGACAACCGCGGACCCAGGGAACCGAAAGAACCGTCCGACACGGTCGAGAAAGTTGTCTTCATCAACCGCTGCGCCAAAGTCGTGAAGGGCGGACGCCGCTTCAGCTTCAGCGCGCTTATTGTCACCGGCGACCATAAGGGCCGCGTCGGTTGCGGTTTCGGCAAAGCCAAGGAGGTCAGCGAGGCCATCCGCAAAGCCTCCGATTCCGCTCGCAAAGCCATGAAAAATTTCTCGCTCGCGCAGAACACCATCCCGCACGAGGTGACCGGCGAATTCGGCGGCGGTCGCGTCCTGCTTCGCCCGGCCTCGCCGGGAACCGGCATCATCGCCGGCGGTGGTGTGCGTGCCGTCTGCGAAGCGGTCGGTATCCGTGATGTGCTGGCCAAATCGCTCGGATCGAATAACCATGCCAACGTGGTCAAAGCGACCCTCGAGGCTCTCTCCAAACTCCGCCCGCGCGAAGAAATCTTCCGTGTGCGCGGCATCAAAATGAAGACAACCAAAGCGGTGGCGGCAACTGAAGTCGCCCCCGCCTGACCACCATGCGACTGCATAATCTTTCACCCCGTCCCGGCTCGAAAAAACGCCGCAAACGCCTCGGCTCCGGCGAAAGTTCCGGCACCGGCAAAACCAGCGGCAAGGGCCACAAAGGACAGAAAGCCCGCTCCGGCGGCAGTATCCGCCTCGGTTTCGAGGGCGGACAGATGCCGCTTATCCGCCGTTTGCCCAAGCGCGGATTCAACAACGCGGCCTTCAAGTTGCGCATCGCGGTGGTCAATCTCGACGATCTCAACGATTTCGCCGACGGCGCGACGGTCGACGAGGCCGCCCTGCGCAAGGAGGGTCTGGTCCGCGGCACGATCGACGGCGTGAAAGTCCTCGCCCGCGGCGAGATCACCAAAAAGCTCGTGATCAGCGGCGCCAAGGTCAGCGAAGCAGCCAAGCGCAAGATCGAGGCTGCCGGCGGCAAGATTTCCTGAGCGGATGATCGCGTTGGACAAGGCGGGACGACCGGCAAGAGCTACGAATTGACAGTTGCACTGCCATGATCTCCGCATTCACCAACATTTTCAAAATCCCGGAACTGCGGCAGCGCGTTCTCTTCACGCTGGCGATGATCGTCATCGTCCGCGCCGGTTCGGTCATTTCCACGCCCGGCGTGAATGTCGAAGTTCTGCGCCAATGGTTTATCAATGTGGCCGACGCACAGGCCAGCGGGGGCGTGGCAGCGCTATTCAATCTGTTCAGCGGCGGCGCTCTCGGCCATGCGGCCATCTTCGCCCTCGGCATCATGCCCTACATCAGCGCGTCCATCATGCTGCAGCTCATGACCGCGGTGATTCCGCAACTCGGTCGTCTCTCGCGCGAGGACGGCGGACGTCAGAAAATTTCGCAATACACGCGTTACCTCACCATCGTTCTCTGCGTTTTCCAGGGCTACCTGCTCGCGCTTTCCTTCGAGAGCCCCGAGTCGAACCCCTTCCTGCCGGGTATCATGGACACGATCAACCGCATCGGTGTGCCGCTGGTTTCCGACCCCGGGCTCGCCTTCCGGTTGCTCACCGTGATCACGCTCACCGCGGGGACGATGTTCCTCGTGTGGCTGGGTGACCAGATCACCGAGCGGGGCATCGGCAACGGAATTTCCGTCATCATCACCATAGGCATCCTCGCGCAATTGCCCGCCGGCTTGATCCAGGCGTGGCGCACCTTTGTGCCGACCGGAGGTGAGGCCGCGGCGGTCAGCCCAGTTGTTCTCGTTCTCCTTATTGCTTTCCTCATCATCGTCATCGCCGCGGTCATCGCCGTGACGCAGGCCACGCGCCGTATCAGCGTGCAATACGCCAAGCGCGTCGTGGGCCGCAAAGTCTACGGGGGACAGACCCAATACATGCCGCTCAAGGTCAACTACGCGGGTGTCATGCCGATCATCTTCGCGCAGGCCATTCTTCTCTTCCCGTCGACCATCCTGAGCATGGCCTTCCCCTCGCAGCGCTGGGCCAGCGAGTTGTCCTCCATGCTGGCCACCGGTTGGCCGCACTACGTGCTCTTCGGAGGCATGATCTTTTTCTTCAGTTATTTCTGGGTCGCCACGCAGTTCCAGCCCGCGCAAATCGCCGACGATCTCAAGAAATACGGCGGTTTCATCCCCGGTGTACGCCCGGGGAAACCCACGGCAGACTTCCTTGATTACACCATGACGCGCCTCACTTTCGCCGGCGCGATCTTCCTCACCGTCATCGCGGTTCTGCCGCAGTTGCTCGCTAAAAGTATGAACGTGCCCTACATGACGGCGCAGTTCTTCGGCGGCACGGGTCTGCTCATCATCGTCGGCGTTACTCTCGATACCATGCGCCAGGTGGAAACTTATCTGTTGCAGCGCCACTACGACGGTTTTCTTCGCCGCGGCAAAATCCGCGGCCGCTTCGAGCGCACCGCCGGTGGCGCCGGCCGCCTTGTCTCCTCCACCGCCCTTGTTTGGCTCTGGGTCGCGCTCGGGGTTCTTGTCATCGCCGGCACGGCTGCTTATCTCGCCAGCGGCAAATAGTCCGCTCCTCCGTCGCGTGCTCCGCAGCATTCCTTTCCTGTCGTCGATGATCCCGATCAAGAACGAGCGCGAGAGCGACGCGATGAGGATAGCCTGCCGCGCGGCCGCCGAGGTTCTCGATCGTCTGGAAAATCTCGTCACGCCGGGCATGACCACCCGCGACATCGATGAGGCCTGCGCGCAATTCATCGACGAGGCCGGCGCGAAGAGCGCGTTTCTCGGCTACCGCAAATTTCCGGGACAACTCTGCATCTCGGTCAACGAGGAAGTCGTGCACGGCATCGGGGGCGACCGCCGCCTCGCTTACGGCGACATCGTCAAACTCGACGTCGGCGTGAACAAAAACGGCTGGATCGGCGACAATGCCACGACGCTATGCGTCGGCGTTGTCCCGCCGAAAGTCGATCGCCTCGTCGAGGACACCGCGCGCATTCTGCGCGATGTCATTCCCCATGTGACCCAAGGCCGCCGGGTGGGGGACATCTCTTCTTTTATCGAACAGGCCGCACTGGCCCGGGGATACTCCGTGGTCCGTGAATTTGTCGGACACGGGGTGGGGCGTAAATTGCACGAAGATCCGCAAATACCGAATTTCGGCAAGGCCGGACGCGGCCCCAAACTGAAGGCGGGCATGACGTTGGCCATCGAGCCGATGATCAATCTGGGGGCCAGCGCCGTCCGGGTTTTGGACGACAAATGGACGGTGGTCACGGCGGACGGCCTACCCTCCGCGCATTTTGAACACACTGTGCTGGTTACAAAAGATGAACCAGAAGTTTTGACATGGCGAAAAAAGACGCTATTGAAGTAGAAGGCAAGGTTGTCGAGTTGCTGCCGAATACGATGTTCCGCGTGGATTTGCCTAACGGACACCGCATTCTCGCGCATATCTCGGGCAAGATGCGCCTGCACTTCATTCGCATTTTGCCTGGTGACAAAGTCATGCTTGAGTTGTCTCCGTACGACTTGAGTAAAGGACGCATCACCTTCCGAAAAAAATAAAAGAACCAAACCATGAAAGTCAGAGCTTCAGTCAAACGCCTTTGCGAAAGCTGCCGGGTAATCCGGCGGAACAACGTCGTGCGCGTTGTTTGCAAAAATCCCCGCCACAAACAAAGACAAGGATAACACGCTTATGCCACGCCTCCTCGGGGTTGAAATCCCGCCCAACAAACGTATCGAAGCCTCCCTGCCGTATATCTACGGCATCGGACCGACCGTCGCCAAACGCGTCCTGGCCGAAGCTTCCATCGACCCTAACACCCGCGCCAAGGACCTCTCGCCCGAGCAGATCTCGCAGATCGTCCACATCATCGGCAACAACGGGATCCTCATCGAGGGCGACCTGCGCCGCGAATTGCAGGGCAACCTCAAGCGCCTCCAGGCCATCAACTGTTACCGCGGCATCCGCCACCGCCGCGGCCTCCCGGTGCGCGGACAGCGCACCTCGACCAACGCCCGCACCCGCAAGGGTCCGCGCAAGACCGTCGGTGTGCAGAAAAACCCCGACGCCAAAGCAGGCAAAACATAATCCCTACGACGTATGAGCGACGAAAAGAACGAAACCATGGGCGAATCTCAGGATGCACGCCGCAAGGATGAAACCGCGGAACACCATCCCGCCGCCGAGGCCAAGGCCGAAGTGAAAGCGGAGGCCGCCGCGGAAAGCGCCGCGGAAGGCGCGACCGCCGAAGCCAAGCCCGCCGCCGAGAAAAAAGCGGCCAAGCCCAAAGCAGCCAAAGGCAAAACGGCCAAGAAGAAGGAAGGCGAGGCCAAAGCAGCCGAAGCCGCCGCTCCCGCCTCCGCCGACGACATCCTCTCGCTTGATGCACCTATCGCCCCGGCCAAAGTGATCAAGGCCAAGGGCAGCAAGAACATCACGCAGGGCATCGCCCACGTGCTTGCCACCTTCAATAACACCATCGTCAGCATCACCGACCCGCGCGGTGCCGTCCTCGGCGCCTCCAGCGCCGGCAAAGTCGGCTTCAAGGGTTCGCGCAAAAGCACGGCTTACGCCGCGCAGCTCGTGGCGCAGGATGCCGCCCGCCAAGCCATGGGTCACGGGCTCAAGGAAGTCGAAGTCCGGGTCAAAGGCCCCGGTGCCGGACGCGAATCCGCCATCCGTGCCCTCCAGGCCATCGGTCTCGAAATCACTGTCATAAAAGACGTCACCCCCGTCCCTCACAACGGCTGCCGTCCACCCAAAGCCCGCCGCGTGTAATCGCGCTCCACCGAACACTGAAAACTGTAAACTGAATACTCTCCCATGGCACGTTACACCGGACCCAAAACCAAACTGAGCCGCCGCTTCGGTATCTTCCTCGTCGGCTCGCCCAAGCATTTCGAGCGCCGCAGCTATCCGCCCGGCATGCACGGACAAAAAGGCATGCGCCGCAAGACCTCGGAATACGGCCTCGCCCTCCTCGAGAAGCAAAAGCTCAAAGCGCAATACGGCGTGCTCGAGCGCCAGTTCCGCCGCTACTTCGAGACCGCGCTCTCCCGCCGCGGCATCACCGGTGAAACCTTGCTCCAACTCCTCGAGACCCGCTTGGACAACATCATCTACCGCCTCGGCTTCGCCCGCACCCGCACTGCCGCGCGCCAGATGGTCGCGCACGGACACGTCAAAGTGAACGGCCGCAAGAACGACATCGCCTCGGCCAACATGAAGCCCGGAGACGTCGTCTCGATCAAAGATTCGCCCAAACCCCGCGCCCTGGCCGCGCGCCAGATGGAAGCCACGCAGATCCGCACCGTGCCCGATTGGCTCGTGGTGGACCGCGACAACTTCTCCGGCACGGTCAGCCGCATCCCCACCCGCGAAGAGATCGCCCCGGTCGTCAACGAGCAACTCGTCGTCGAACTCTACTCGCGCTAAGCAGGAAAACACTTTCCTCCTCGCAAACGCCGTCCCGTCCGCGGGACGGCGTTTTTCTTTGTAGTGTCGCTCCTTGCCACACACGGGGCGTAGGCCTACAACCGACTCGACATGAAAAAGTTCCTACCCTCCGTGCTTGTTCTTGTTTCCTCGCTCTTTCTCATAGCTCCGGTCCCGGCCGAAAACTCGGCGGCCATAGTGGCAGATACCATTTTCCACGGCGGCACCATCGTCACGGTGAACGAGAAGCAACCCGAGGTCTCCGCGCTCGCTGTGAAGGACGGCAAGATCATCGCGGTCGGCGAGGAGAAAGAGATCCTCGTCGCGCATCAAGGGGAGGGAACCAAGATGGTGGATCTGCAGGGGCGCACGCTCATGCCGGGGTTTGTCGAGCCGCACGTGCACATCTCGCTCACCTCGATGGTGGAGGGTGTCTCGCTCGACCTTTCGAATTTTACGCTGCCCTACGATACGATCGACAGCCTCCTCGACAAGCTGCGCGCGCAAAAAGAGAAATTGCCGGAAGGTGCGTGGATCATCGCGTTCGGCGTGGACCCGTCGCGCACCACGCCGCTGATGGCCGAGTTGAATGCCGACCTGCTCGACAAGGTTTCCACGACCAATCCGATCTTCGTGGTCAATCAATCCGGCCACATTGCGTATGTGAACCACAAGGCTTTCGAGGAAGCTGGAATCACCGACGACACGCCGGATCCGGGCAATGGCGGGGTTTATGTCCGCGACGCTAACGGCAAACTCACCGGCGTTCTCCATGAGCCGCCCGCTTATTCCGCCTTCGCCCG
>Ga0209598_10000481_pt1 | contig 31772 bp, 34 predicted proteins | sample M_140807_EF_Meta_FD_187317 | JGI IMG/M metagenome (GOLD analysis project Ga0209598, IMG submission 187317) | Freshwater microbial communities from Lake Montjoie, Canada to study carbon cycling - M_140807_EF_MetaG (SPAdes) (version 2) | ecosystem: Environmental > Aquatic > Freshwater > Lake...
TGATAGATTTGACTTAAAAAATGCACATTGAATCTTAAGAAATCAATTAATTCACATGCAGCATCAATTTCGGCTTGATAGGCATTTTTACTTTGTCCTAACATCGTTGATGCATTCATCTCGAACCTATATTTTGTAGCCAACAATTCTGCCGCTTTTAAAAAGATATGTGCTCTAGATTCCCAGGTCATACTTGACCAATTTTCACGTACTTTCAAAGCAGATTCAATGGCTTTTTCTACATGCACTTTAGTTCCAATATGAAATTGTCCAAGTACATGCTTGGTTTCATGTGGTGGATGAATCGACATTGTTTTACCTGTTCTCACTGCTTTTCCATTGATATACATAGGTATGTCCAATGTTTTTTTCTTCAGAGAAGCCAATGCTGCTTTTAATGCTTTTCTTTCTGGAGAACCTGGTGCATAATTTAAAACAGGCTCGTTGACTGGTAAGGGATAATTAAAATAACCTAGTTGCATAGTGTAATGATTAGATTACAAAAATAAGCATTAAATTAACATGCGTTAGGAACTTATCTGTTTTGATTTTGACTTTAACGTATTTTTGTTCCTAAATCATCTTTTATGCAATTTGTCTTAGTTGACCTGCCTGATCGGGTTCATTTTTACCCATTCAGCTTAACTAGAAGTTTGACTGAAATCAGGGTGGGCATCTATACCATAAAAGAGCGTTGGGATGCCTTATTATCTGCCGAAACGCAAGTGTTTACAAGTCCCTATTTACAAGCTTTATATGAAGCACCTTTTTTAGACAATGCAGATGCCGTTTTATATATTAATGCCACTTGCATACCTAATGAAGCAATTAAAAAGGCACTCCTGAATTTAAAAGAAGGAGAAAGCTTAATAGATGAAGATGGTAAATGGATTGCTTCCAATACAAAAGAAAGGGCGATTGGTCATATCTTATTAGGAGACCCCAATTCAAAGAAGACCCTGCCTGCCAGTTTCATTAAAAACGCGATGCATTTATTGCAATTAAATGCATCCATGATTCAATCCGATTTTAATCAAGTAAAAGGGCTACATACTTCAATTAGTGCAGATGATTCCAATCGTTTAATATGTCCTGAAAATATTTTTATTGAACCAGGAGCGGATTTATCAGGTGTGAGTTTAAATGCAATGGAAGGCCCAATTTATATTGGTAAAAACGCATTGTTAATGGAAGGTGCAGCCATCAGAGGTCCCTTTGTATTGGGAGAAAAATCGGTGGTTAAAATGAATGCAAGTATTTATGGAGCAACTTCTGTTGGGCCGCATTGTACTATTGGAGGAGAAGTCAAAAATAGTATCCTCATGGGCTATTCCAATAAGGCACATGAAGGCTATCTTGGAGATAGTATCATTGGACAATGGTGTAATGTTGGCGCAGGTACCAGTAATAGTAATGTAAAAAATACAGCAGGCCCAATTCAGATTTGGAATCAACATCTAAAATCATGGGATACGATAGGAAATAAAATGGGCATGTTGGTGGGAGATTATGCCAGATTTGCAATTCAATCGAGTATCAACACTGGTTCTTATATTGGGGTATCGTCCAATATTTACGGAAATGGTCTGCTTCCAAAAATGATCCCAAATTTTAGTTGGGGCGTTATAAAAGGATATGTTTTGGAGAAAGCAATCGAAGACATCCAAAACTGGAAAAAAATGAAAGGATTTCAAATCACTGCTGCCGAAAAGGAGGTCTTATCGGCCTTGTTTCATATGGAATAGCGCCTATTTTTTATTACCTTTGTGCCTTCAAAATGATATTTATGAGAAAACAAATAGCTGCAGCAAATTGGAAGATGAATTTAAGCCATCAAGAAGCTGACAGCTTATTAGATCAATTATTAGCAACTGAACATCATTTATCCACTAACCAAGCAGTCATTTTTGCTGTACCAGCTATTTATATTCCTCTAGCAGTTCAGAAATTAAAAGGCAAAGCAAATATTTTTGTAGCAGCTCAAAATTGTCATCAAAAAGCAAATGGTGCTTACACAGGTGAAATTGCTGCTTCCATGTATGCTTCTGTTGGTGTACATCATATCATTCTTGGACATTCCGAAAGACGTGAATTTTTTGCTGAATCAGATAGTTTATTAGCAGAGAAAACAGAAGCCGTATTAGCCATTGGAAGCACACCTATATTTTGTTGTGGAGAACCATTAGACATAAGAGAAGCTGGCACACAGAATAGTTTTGTGGAAGCTCAATTAAAAAATGCCTTATTTCAATTATCAGCCGAACAAATTATAAAAGTGGTGATTGCTTATGAACCAATTTGGGCTATCGGAACTGGCAAAACTGCAACAAGTGAGCAGGCACAAGAAATTCATGCCTACATCAGGTCTGTATTTGCTGCAAAGTATGGTCAAAACATTGCGGATCAGATTTCAATATTATATGGAGGTAGTGTAAAAGCTGCTAATGCAAAAGAAATTTTTTCACAACCAGATGTGGATGGTGGATTGGTTGGTGGTGCTTCATTAATTGCAACTGAATTTGCAGCCATCATCAACGCACTTAAATAGATAAAAAAAGAACACTCATTATTACATGAAGCACATAAGAAATTTTTGTATCATCGCCCATATTGATCACGGTAAAAGTACCTTGGCAGATCGTTTATTAGAACATACTAAGACGATTACAGAACGTGAGATGATGAATCAGGTCTTAGATGATATGGATTTAGAGCGAGAGAAAGGTATTACCATCAAGAGCCACGCAATACAGATCAATTATATACACAAAGGAGAGACTTATACTCTAAATTTAATTGATACACCAGGTCACGTTGACTTTAGCTATGAAGTAAGTCGTGCATTGGCTGCTTGTGAAGGTGCATTGTTATTAGTAGACGCCTCTCAAGGAATACAAGCACAAACCATAAGTAATTTGTATCTAGCATTAGACAATAATTTAGAAATCATCCCGGTGATCAATAAAATCGACATGGATGGTGCTAAGATCCCAGAAGTGACAGATCAAATCATTGATTTGATTGGATGTAAACAAGAAGATATCTTATTAGCAAGTGGCCGTTCAGGTATCGGTATCGAAGAAATTTTACAAGCCATTGTGGAAAGAATTCCTGCACCAAAAGGAGATACAGAAGCCCCATTACAAGCATTGATCTTTGATAGTGTATTCAATAATTTTAGAGGGATCATTGTCTACTATAGAATAATGAATGGGGTCTTAAAAAAGAACGATAAAATTAAATTTGTCGCTTCTGGTAGAGAATATATTGCGGATGAAGTGGGGGTTTTAAAATTAGCCATGACACCAAAGGCCGAAGTAAGAGCAGGTGACGTGGGTTATATTATTACTGGTATTAAAGTGGCCAAGGAAGTTAAAGTGGGGGATACGATTACATTAGCCAATAACCCTGGCCCAATGATTCATGGTTTTGAGGAAGTAAAACCAATGGTATTCTCTGGTATTTATCCAGTGAACACAGATGAATTTGAGGAGTTAAGAGAATGCATGGATAAATTACAATTGAATGATGCCTCATTAACTTTTGAATTAGAAACTTCACAGGCATTAGGTTTCGGATTCCGTTGCGGATTCCTAGGACTATTGCATATGGAAATTGTACAAGAGCGTTTAGAGCGTGAATTCAATCAAACTGTAATCACAACTGTTCCTAACGTAAGTTTCATAGCATACACTACAAGAGACGAAAAAATTATCGTTAATAATCCAACCGAAATGCCAGATCCAGTAAAGATCAAGCGTATTGAAGAACCATTTATCAGAGCACAAATTATTACTACCCCAGACTATATTGGCAATATCATCACTTTATGTTTAGGCAAAAGAGGGATGTTGATTAATCAAAGTTATTTAACTCCAACAAGGGTAGAATTGATTTTTGAAATGCCATTGACAGAGATTGTATTTGATTTCTATGACAAATTAAAGAGTCAAACAAGAGGTTATGCTTCTTTTGATTATACGCAGATTGGATTTAGAGATGCAGATATCGTGAAGATGGATATCTTATTGAATAATGAAAAAGTCGATGCCTTGAGTGCTTTAATTCACCGAGGAAAATCTGCTGAATTTGGTCGTAAGCTTTGTGAGAAATTAAAAGAGTTATTGACCAAGCAACAATTCCAAATTGCGATACAAGCTGCTATTGGAGCCAAAGTAGTTGCAAGAGAAAATATCTCTGCCATGCGTAAGGATGTGACTGCTAAATGTTATGGTGGAGATATCAGCCGTAAACGTAAGTTATTAGAGAAGCAAAAAGAAGGTAAAAAGAGAATGCGTCAAATAGGTAATGTAGAAATTCCACAAGAAGCTTTCTTAGCTGTTCTGAAACTTGATTAAACTTTATAATGCTTGAGCAAACTGCAATAGATGATCAAAACGGTCATCTATTTTAGTATCTGGGAAAGGGGCTTCGGGATTTGTGGTTGCTAAGTATACAGTATGCATTCCTGCATTACGTCCGAATTCCATATCTGACATTCTATTGCCTACCATAATAGACTTTGTAAAATCAATTGAAGGAATTTTTTCCTTGGCTTGATAAGCCATACCAGGTTGAGGTTTCCTATTGTATGATCCATTATCTAAATCCGAACAATAGAATATTGCATCTATTCTGCCACCCAATTCAATAATTTGATTGGTCATATTTTCATGTATCAATGCTAAGTCCGCATCGGTCATCCATCCTTTGCCAATCCCTTTTTGATTGGTTACAATAATTATTCTAGAAAATTTTTGAGCGAGTAGGGGTAGTGCCGCTAAACTTTCTGTATAAAATTTGAATTCAGACCAATTACGAATATAGTCCTCTTTTTTTTCGTGATTGATGACACCATCACGGTCTAAAAATAATGTCCAATCTTCTGTGATATGTAAATTACCTAGCATTTATTTGCCGAATATATTTTCTTCAACTAATTCGCATATGATATGTCCCACTAAAATATGCGACTCCTGTATTCTTGGGGTTATTGTAGAAGGGATATTGATTATAAAGTCGCTTAATGATTTCATTTTTCCGCCTGCTGCACCAGTGAATCCAACGGTAACAACGCCAATTGTTTTTGCCATTTCAAATGCTTTGACAATATTCCCTGAATTGCCAGAAGTACTAATGCCCACCAAGACATCTCCAGGTTTAGCTAGTCCTTCTAATAGTCTTGCATAAATTACATCAAAACTGTAGTCATTCGCAACAGCAGTGAGGTAAGAACTATTACAGTGTAAAGCATCAGAAGGTAAAGCTTTTCTGTCTTTATAAAAACGACCAGAAAACTCTGCGGCTAAATGTTGTGCATCTGCTGCACTTCCTCCATTACCTGCAAAGTACACTGCGTTTCCGTTCTTAAATGCATTTGTAATTGCATCTACCACTTTTTCTATCTCTGTCACCAATGGTTGGTCATTTAATAAAGCTTGCTTTACTTCGATAGAACCTTCTATAATCTTCTTTATTTGTTGTAATGACATTGGGAATTAAATTTAATTGATCAAGTAGGATGAATTGGTTTAAATAACTTCTAGAAATTATAATTGTTGGTACAAAGTTAAAAAAGATTGTCGCATTTGTTCCCAACTATATTTTTTCTTTTCGGTGATTAAATGGGGCATAAAGTGTGTTGTGCCTCTTTCATATAATTGAAGAATACCTTCTGCGATGGCTGTTGGATTTGGCTCAACGACTAATCCAACTTTATCATGAGGCACGGTATCCGCCAAACCACCCACATTGGTCACTAGCATTGGTTTTAAAAAGTGATAGGCCATTGGAGTAACGCCGCTTTGTGTCGCATTCCGATAAGGCTGAATGATAAAATCTGCTGCTGATACATATAGTTTCACATCTCTTTCACCTATATATTCATTGTACACGGAGATTATATCAGACAAACCGAGTTTATTAATTTGTTCTAAATATGGAGTAGGGGATTCATAAAATTCACCTGCAATCACTAACTTTATTCCGGCAGCTTTAATTGTAGGATCTGCCATGGCTTCAATCAATAAATCTAAACCTTTATAGGCCCTCACAAAACCAAAAAATAAAATGACTTTATCAGTCTCTTGTAAATGCAATAATTTTCTTGCTTCCGATGTAGGCATGGCTTCTCCAAAATGATCATAAATTGGATGTGGTGCAATGCAAGATGGTTTATTGGTAAATAATTTTACATCCTCTTGTACTTTTTTGCTCATGGTTAAAAAACCATCTACAGCACCCACAAAATACTTTGTTAAGAATGCATCCCCAATTCTTTTTTCATGTGGAATCATATTGTCCACAATAGCAATGACTTTAGTATGTTTATTCCATTTTACAATTCGTAAAATAGTTCCTAATGAAGGTGCTAAAAAAGGAATCCAATATCGTACGATAATTAAATCTGGACGTTCATTTTTGATTTTTAAACCAACTTTAATCCAATTGAAAGGATTGATAGAATTCATTGCTACTTCAATAGAAAGCCCTTTAGGAGCTGGATCTGTAGAATACTGTGTAGTTCCTGGGAATAAGAAATCTGGATATTGTAAGGAAAAAGTATACAACTTGGTTTTGATGGAAGCATGCATGAAACTTTGAGCTAGTTTTTCATCAAAAGCAGCAAGGTTGCCTCTTAATGGCCATGCTGGCCCCATAATGATCAATTGATCTACCATCCTTGTGTCTCCTCAATTAAATACGTATTTCTGTCTACTGCACTTCGATTCACTAATTCTGCAATAAAACCTGCTAAAAATAATTGCGTACCAATGATCATAGAAGTCAGTGCAATAAAAAAAGCTGGCTTATTGGTGATACTTGTAAAAGGGTCAATGAACTTTCCAATAATGATATATAAAACAGATATAAATCCTACAAAAAAGAAGAGTGATCCAAGTAAGCCAAAAAATTGCATTGGTTTTTTACCAAATTTGGATAAAAACTGGATGGTCAATAAATCTAAAAATCCATTAACAAATCTTTCCCATCCGAATTTAGTATGTCCATATTTTCTTGCCTGATGTTGTACTACTTTTTCACCAATCCTTTTAAATCCAGCCCATTTAGCAAGGATAGGAATGTAACGGTGCATCTCTCCAAAAACTTCGATGCTCTTTACCACTTTTAATTGATAGGCTTTAATCCCACAATTAAAATCATGCAAATGAATACCTGAGCTTTTACTTGCTACTGCATTGTATAATTTAGAAGGAATATTCTTTGTGAATGTATTATCAAAACGTTTTTTCTTCCATCCACTCACTAAATGATAGCCTTGATCCATGATCATGGTATAGAATTCAGGAATTTCATCGGGACTGTCCTGTAAATCTGCATCCATCGTCATGACCATATCACCTTGTGCAGCTTTAAAGCCCTCATTCAAAGCAGCAGATTTTCCATAATTACGTTGAAACTTGATGCCCTTTAATTGAGGATATTCATTGTGTAAAATAGAAATTACCTCCCAGCTTCCGTCATCACTTCCGTCGTCAATCATGATGACCTCATATGTATATGCATTGGTTTCCATGACACGATGAATCCATTCCATTAATTCTGGCAAAGATTCAGCTTCATTGAATAAAGGGATAACGACTGAGATCTGCATAGTATAATTATTGATCGATAGCTTGCGTATCTTGAGTTGTTGCTTGAATGTCACTAAATGGATCTACTGGTTTTTTCTTTGCAACAGCAGCTCCAATTAATGAACCAATGGCGCCTAAAAATCCAGTACCAAATATAGCACCAGCAATCGCAAATGGAAGGAATAGTTTCTTAGTCATCGTCATTGCTTGATCTATCATCTCGTCCGTCATCTTTGGATTCTTTAACATCTCTGTTCTAGAAAGTTCAATGATTTTATCAACCATATCTGGGAATAAAACATACAATGCTAAAACTGTATAAAAAACTGTAATCACTATAGTCACTGCAGTTGTTTTAAAACCGTGTGCAAAAATGTTACCAAAACTGACGTTGTTGTCATTTTGATTCGCAAACAAAATATTACCATAAATGATACCACCAATTAGTATAGCATAACTTAACCAGCTTAACCATTGTGTCGTATATAAATTAAATACATAAACTATAATGCTAAATAAAATAGAGATTCCACCTAAAATGGCTCCTTTTACAATATGAGAAGTGATTTGTTTTTCCATGTGATTATTTGTTATTTAATATTAATAATTTGATTAAAGATTTTATTTAAGCGGTTTTATTTATTTAAATGCAATTGTCCTTTTACGTAAGTTCCAACTACATTGCCTTTTAATGTTTTATCCCAGAAAGGATTGTTTGCAGATTTACTTTTTGATGTTGCTTTTAAAGGCGTATTGGCAGTTTCACGATTGAATAAGGTAAGATCAATCTTTTGACCTTCTTGAATTACAGTTTTACCTAAATTAAAAATCTGTCTTGTATGATTGGATAACAAATTAGCAATCGCATCGTCTTTTAGTTTTGGGAATAAATGATTGATGGTTGAAAAAATTGTTTCAATACAAGCGATACCTGCATGTGCATATTCAAATTCAATTGTTTTTCCATCCCAATCCTGCGGTTGATGGTGTGCACTAATGCAATCCACCACACCTCTTTGCACTGCATCTTGTAAAGCTAGTTGGTCTGCTTTTGTTCTTAAAGGTGGATACACTTTTAATAAGGTATCATAGGTCGTAAGATCTGTTTCGTTAAAATACAAATGGTAGGGAGTGACACTGCATGTTAGTAAGAGTCCTGCATTTTTACCTGCTTCAATTAAAGCGATTCCTTTTGCAGTACTAACCCCTGTGATATGTAATTTTGAATTGGTATATTTTAATAACTCAATGTCTCTTGAAATCATCAACTCTTCGGCAATCGCCGGAATACCTGGAAGTCCAATTTGAGTAGACGTAATGCCTTCATTCATTAAGCCAATGCTACCCATGCTTTTGTCAATTGGCATTTGAATGACTACGCCATCAAATGTTTTGACATATTGAAGTGCTTTTAAGAAAAGTAAACTAGATTGAACAGGATAAAGACCATCACTCAAAGCAACTGCTCCAGCTTGTTGCATATCGATCATCTCTGCTAAATCTTTTCCTTCAATTTTCTTGGACAATGCCCCAATGGGTAAAATTTGAATTGGTAAATGTTGTTGCTGTTGAACAATATAATTCACCTGTGTTTTATTATCAATCACAGGCTGCGTATTAGGAACTACAAATACAGTGGTAAATCCACCAGCTTGCGCGGCTGCGGCACCTGTCGTTAAGGTCTCTTTATGTTCATAGCCTGGATCACAAAAATTGGTGAATGGATCTACCCATCCAACGCTTACAATTGTGCCAGGGATATCCACAATTTGATCTGCTTTTCCGTCGTAATGATCTTGAATTGAAACTAATACTGCGTCTTGAAGAAGGATATCTTTTACTTGGCCGTTAAATGGCGAATGCTGGTCAGCAATTTTGACTTGCCTGAGAAGAATTGTCATCGAGTCAATGAATTTGATGCAATATACTTTGTTTTTACTAATTGAGGGGATATTTAGGCCTCAATTAGCATGATTTTAGGTGAATTCCTTTATCAGATTGGATCGTATTGGATAGATACGAGTCCATCTAATGTATGGGTTTATTGAGTTAACTTCGCCCCCATGACTTTTGACCAATTAAATATCAATTCTCCCTTAGCGAGGGCACTAGAAGATTTAGGATATACCCATCCCACCACCATTCAACACCGAGTTTTTCCTGTTGTGATGTCCGGAAGGGATGTTTGTGGTATAGCTCAAACCGGAACGGGTAAAACTTTTGCCTATTTGTTACCCTGTCTTAGACAATGGAAATTCGACAAAAATAAAGATCCACAAATTTTAATCATTGTGCCTACAAGAGAATTGGTGGTGCAGGTGGTGGAGGCGGTTAAGAAATTAACACCTTATATGAGTGTGATTACAGTGGGTGTATTTGGGGGAGTGAATATCAACACACAGCAAATTGAAGTAGAAAAAGGGGTAGATGTGTTAGTGGCGACACCAGGAAGATTATTTGATTTAATCATGAATGGGGCAATTAAAACAAAATACATCAAGAAGGTGGTGATAGATGAAATGGATGAAATGTTAAATCTAGGTTTTAGAAAACAGATTACCAATATTTTAGAACTTGTCCCTGCTAAAAGACAAAATTTATTATTTTCTGCGACCATTACAGAGGATGTAGAAAAATTAATGAATGATTATTTTAATGAACCAGTTAGGGTAGAAGCGGCACCAACAGGAACACCGCTCGAGAATATTATTCAAATAGGATACGACTTACCTAATTTTAATACTAAAGTCAATTTATTAGAACAGCTTTTAAGCGAAGACGAAAGCATGACCAAGGTCTTGATTTTTGCAGCAACAAAAAGTTTAGCCGACCAATTGTACGATCAATTGATCGAAAAATTTCCAGATATCGTTGGTGTGATTCACTCTAATAAAGAACAAAATTATCGTTTCAATACAGTCAATCAATTTAAAGCAGGAGTCTTCAAATATATTATAGCAACGGATGTAATGGCACGTGGTATTGACGTAGCGGAGGTGACACATGTCATTAATTTTGATACCCCTGATGTGCCAGAAAATTATATCCACCGTATTGGGCGAACTGGACGTGCAGATAAAAAAGGTATCGCCATCACTTTTATCACAAAAAATGAAGCCAAGCAAAAACTAGCGATAGAGACTTTGATGAAGCAACCAATACCAATGGATGCGTTACCAGCAGATCTTGAAATATCGACTGTGTTGACTGAGGATGAAATTCCAAAAGTGAGGATGAAAATCATTCAAATTAAGTTACCTAAAAAAGAAGATGTTGGCCCAGCTTTTCATGAAAAGTCTGAGAAGAATAAAAAAGTGAATGTGCGTAAGAATTACAAAGAGACCATGCAAAAAAAGTATGGTAAACCAAAGACAAGGGGCGCCAAGAAGTAATTCCTTATATTTTAAATCGAAAAAAAATCGAGGCCACCGTTTATGGGTGGCCTCGAAAAAATCATTAGACGAAAATAAAAAGGCCCTTAAATTTTCTTAAGGGCCTTTTTATTAAAAACGCTCTAATCCAGCAAAGAAGAAATTGCCTTCAATTGCTGCATTCTCATCACTGTCACTTCCGTGCACTGCATTCTCACCAATAGAAGCGGCAAACTTTTTACGGATAGTCCCTTCTTCTGCTTGAGCAGGGTTAGTTGCACCAATTAGGGTTCTGAAATCTGCTACCGCATTGTCTTTTTCTAAGATTGCAGCTACAATCGGGCCACTACTCATAAAATCAACTAATTCTTGGTAAAAAGGTCTTTCCTTGTGGACTTCATAAAATGTTCCAGCTTGTGCAGGTGATAAATGGATCCACTTCATGGCTTTAACAGAAAATCCTGCTTTAATGATTTGATCTAATATCGCACCAGTATACCCTTTAGAAGTCGCATCTGGTTTAATCATTGTAAATGTTTTGTTGTTCATATCTATTTTTTATATTGTTTCTAATTGTGGGCGCAAAATTACTGAAAAACATCCGATTTATGTTAAATTTGTGGACTTATGCAATCAATTGAACAATTCTATCCTTTTTTACAACAACCATTTAAAGCCGTTATCACTGCACATCAGAAACCTGATGGCGATGCAATGGGCTCTAGCTTAGCTTTATACCACTTTTTAATCCAATTGGGACACGATGTAACAGTCGTTTCACCTACCAATTGGGCACCCTTTTTAGATTGGATGCCTGGGACGGACAAAGTAGTTGATTATGAGAGCAATAGACCTAAAGCAACTGAATTGGTTCAAGCTGCAGACTATATATTTTGTTTAGATTTCAACATACTTCATCGAACCAAAAACATGGAATCGGTGATCAGAGATGCAAAAGCTATTAAAATATTAGTTGATCATCACCAACAACCTGATATACAAAGTTTTGGGTACGGCATTAGTGATGTGAAAATGAGTTCAACCTGTGAAATGATCTATGATATCATTGTACAATCGGGCCATAGTAATTTGATCAATTTAGATATCGCAACAGCTTTATATACAGGTTTAATGACAGATACGGGCTCATTTAGATTCCCATCAACCACTGCATCTGTGCATAAAATTGTGGCCCATTTGAAAGAAGTAGGGCTACAACATTCAAAAATTCACGAAAATATCTATGACCAGTCCACAGAGGGTCGTTTAAAGTTCATGGGCAATGCGTTTTTAAATAGAATGCATGTGTTCCCTGAATTTAAAACCGCTGTGATGGCCATCCCTAAAACGGATATCTACAAATTTGAATTAAAGACAGGTGATACGGAAGGTCTCGTAAACTATCTTTTATCCATTCACGGTATCAAATTTGCCGCTATTGTAATTGATAGGGAAGAGGAAAGAAAATGGAGTTTTAGGAGCAAAGGTAACTTTGATGTTAATATATTTGCAAGAACACATTTTGAGGGTGGAGGCCATGCAAATGCTGCAGGCGGAAGTTCAAAAAAATCTGTTGACGAAACTTTCCAAGATTTTAAAAACATATTAGAAACATATAAATCTCAATTAACACAATTAAACTAAAATGATCAAATCAACATTAAAATTAGTAGCTGCAATTGTATTGTTTGCAAGTTGTAACAGTTACGAAAAAGCACCTTCAGGCATGATGTATAAAATTGCACATGGTGAAGGCAATCAAAAGAAATTAGAGCAAGGACAATTTGTTAAAATGAACATTGAATACAAATTAAAAAGTAAGGACACCACTTTAAGTTCAACTTTTGGTTTAATCCCAGTTTATTTTCCTGTAGATACAGCAAGTTTAGGTAAATACACATTTACTGAAATCTTGATGAAATGTAAGAAAGGCGATAAAATCGAATTCTCTTTAAGTATTGATACACTTGCTAAAATGGGTGTTTTACAATTAAACGAAATCTTCAAAACAAAAGATATTGTGTTAGGTAAAGCTGAAATCATAGATGTATTTACGGATGTTGCAAAAGTTGATGCAGATTACAAAAAAGAAACAGAATCAGAAAAGAAAAGAGAAATTGAAGCAATTAAAGCTCATTTAGCAAAAAATAAAATCACTGCAGTAGAATCACCAGAAGGGGTGTTTGTAGTTTTGAAAGAAGCTGGAGATGCTGCTAATAAAATTGACACAACTAAGATTGCAAGCGTTTATTACAAAGGCTATACCATTGCTGGTGAAACCTTTGATACCAATATCAAACCAAACGATTCTACATCAAAACCATTTGATGTTAAAATTGGAACTGGTGGTGTGATTCCTGGTTGGGAAATTGGATTAAAGTATTTTGGTAAAGGGGGAAAGGGTACCATCTTTATTCCAGCGATGTTGGCTTATGGCCCTCAAGCAAATGGAGCAATCAAGCCTTATTCTAATTTAGTATTCGATCTTGAAATTCAAGACGTAACAAAAAAATAAGCTGAATCGATTCAATATAAAAAAAGGCCAAATTTTATTTGGCCTTTTTTTATGCATACATTTTTGCTATAAGTAGAATTGCTTCCTTGGCTTCTTTCACATCATGCACCCTTAAGATATTGGCACCAGCTTGTAATCCAATTGTATTCAGTACCGTTGTGCCATTTAATGCGGCATCTGCATCTACTCCTAATGTTTTATAAATACTAGATTTTCTGGATACCCCTAAAAGGATGGGTAAGCCCAAAGATGTTAATTGCGTAAGTGATTTAACTAGCTCAAAATTTTCTTCTATGGTTTTACTAAAACCAAATCCTGGATCAATGATCCATTCTGTTAATCCAATATCAGCAAATTGCCTTTTTTTAAGCAAGAAATAATCCAACAAGGTGTCCATGATATTGTTTCTAACTTCAACCTCATGCATTGAACCTGGGCATCCTGTCTGATGCATTCCAATATATCCAACCTGATTGGCAACCACCGTTGAAATCATATTAGAATCAAAATTGCCACAACTTATATCATTGACTATTACAGCACCAGCATCTATTGCAGCTTTGGCTACACCAGCGTGATAAGTATCAATGGAGATGGGAATATGAGGTAGTATTGCATGTATCGCTTCAATCATTGGAACTACACGTTCAATTTCAATTGCTTCTGTAATAAGATCTGCTCCAGGTCTTGTACTTTGTCCTCCAATATCAATGATACTGGCACCAAAATTGACTATCTCAATGGCTTTCTGAACCCCTAAGTCAACTGCATCCATTCTGCTCCCCTTAAAAAAAGAATCTGGTGTCGCATTCAAAATACCCATTACGATTGGGGTCGTTAAGTCAAGCACCGTATCCTTTAAATGGATTTTAAACATAGTTTTAATTTAAGGGCCTTATTGATTATCTTGCAACTGTTCAAAGATATTAACTAACCGTGTAATTTGTTGTTATTTCATGAGTCAAACTTCTGCACAATATGATCAAGCAATCGCTTCTTGTAGCGATATTTTTATTAAGAAGACCAAAGATTATGGTACTGCATGGCGTGTGTTAAGAATCATTTCGGTGGTAGACCAGATTTTTATAAAAGCTTTAAGAATTAGAACCATACAAGATAAAGGTGTCCAAAAAGTAGACGACGGCATACAAGATGAATTTAAGGGCATTATCAATTACGCGGTAATTGGATTGATACAACTAAAATTAAATGACCCTAAGGTAGAAGACATGCCAGTTGATCAAGTACAAAGCTTATATCAACAAAATGTAGATTTCGCAAAATCTACCATGATGGACAAAAACCATGATTATGGAGAAGCATGGCGTGATATGAGTCAAGAAAGTTATGCAGATTTAATCTTGGTAAAACTATTGCGTATTCGACAAATTCTAACCAATGATGGTAAGACTTTGATTAGCGAAGGCATTGATGCCAATTTTGTAGACATCTTAAACTACGCCACTTTTGCGTTAATACAAATTTCTGAAGGAAAACATTAAATCTATGCAAGCATTTTTGAAAATTCTAAGATGGTCTGTGGGACTATTATTTATTTTCTCTGGATTGATCAAGGCCAATGATCCATTGGGATTGAGTTATAAAATGCAAGAATTTTTTGAAGTTTGGGGGATTGCTTTTTTAGATGATTACAGTCTTGTTTTTGCCTTGTGCATGAATACCCTTGAGATTGTTGCAGGTATCGCGCTTTTAATTAAATTTCCTTACAAACAAACTTTATGGTTGTTATTAGGATTAATTGTATTCTTTACATTCCTTACTGGTTATGCTTTGTTTTCAGGAAAAATTAAAACATGTGGTTGTTTTGGTGATTGTATACCGCTGACTCCAAAAGTTTCATTTATTAAAGATTTGATATTGATGTTTGCCATCATCATCCTACTCATTAATCATAAAAAAGTAAAGAGCAATTTGCATAAAGCATTGGGCATATTTTTATTAATACTATCAACAGGAGCAGTTGGGTATGGACAATACTATGTATTACAACATCTACCATTTGTTGACTGCTTACCTTATAAAAGAGGAAACGACATTCAAGAACAAATGAAAGTTCCAGAAGGTGCAGTTCCAGATAGTGTATCCATTCAAATGTCTTTTTTAAAAAATGGCAAAACCGTTCAATTTGATATCAATCAATTTCCAACAGATTTTGATAGTACTTATGTGTACCAAGACCGTAAGGAAGTATTGATTCAAAAAGGCAATGGCCTAATGGCTAAAATTGTTGATTTTAGTTTGCTCACTTTGAACAATGTAGATACGACAGAAGCGTTATTCGACACCAACAATCCTTATGTACTTATTTTTGCTGGCAATATAGATGCATCTATTCCTTGGCAAACACTTATTTCATCGATCCAAGAAAAAAACCAACAGGTCTATTTAATCACTTCAGATAAAGCGAATGCGCTACAACTTAACCTCAATATTCCCATCTTAATAGGGGATATGACCATGATCAAGACGGCCGCCAGGGTTTGGCCAACTGTGATGATCATGAATGGATCTAGGATCATGGAGAAGCAAAGTTATATTGACTTCCTAAAAAAATAGGTGATCAGTGTTAATGATTTAAATCGTAACTTAGGAAAACAAGTCTACTTAAATCCTGTTTTATGTCAAAAATCAATGCAATCTTAGAAAAAAAAGGGCCACATTTTAATATTGTTGCTCCGACTACGCCTGTTTTGGATGCATTAACGATTATGCAATCCGAAAATTTAAGTTATGTGGTGGTCATGGAGGACAATCAATTTCTTGGTATCATGTCGGAAAGAGACTATTCCCATAAAATAAAACTACAAGGAAGACATTCAGATTCAACCACTGTGAAAGAAATCATGACAAAAGATTTACCTGTCATTGGATTACAAGAAGAATTAGAACGTTGTATGATTTTAATGAATGTGTATAAAACAAGGTATTTACCTGTTTTTGATAAAATTGAATTTAAAGGCGTCATTACCATGAATGACTTAATGCGGGATGTTTTGGAAAAGAAAAAGTAGTAATGATTTATTATTTAATGACCACATCGGTAATAACTTTTTCGCCCATTTTTTCATTGACCCTTTCAATGATTTGAACTTTTTGAAAACCTAATTCATTTTTAAGTGGGCCCACATTGGTATGAATAAATAATTTTTGATCAAAAATATAAATCTTATCAGTGTACTTGGCAACGGTAACCCCCATAATTTCTTCCCAAACAGCTTCAATCTGAACCGCTCTAATACCATTTTTTAATTTGGTATTCTCTTGCACCATTTGTTTTAATGCATCTCCAATTTTGAATGTTGCCATTTTGCTAAATTACTATTTTATAATTCAATCAGTTGGAATTTTTCTATGTATCTACCCAAAAGATCTGCTACACGTGCCTTATGTGTATCCGTTATAAACACAGGGCCATCCGTAGATGTAGCAACCCAACTTAATAAATGGGCCATTCTTTGTTCATCTAATTTCTCAAAAATATCATCCATTAATAAAATAGGAGAGAAGCCTTTTGCCTTTTTTAATAATTCCCATTCAGCCAATCGAATGGCAAATAATAAACTTTTTCTTTGTCCCTGAGATGCTTCTTGTTTGAAAGATTGTTCTTGTATTGTAATGATTAAATCATCTTTATGAATGCCTACTGTTGTTCTTTGCATTACTTTATCCTTTGGTAAAGCTTGATGCAATAAATCCTTAAATTGATTATTTTGAAGACTGGATTGATATTGAATTTGAATCGCATCCGCATTGCCTGCAATAGATAAATAAAGTCGATGCACAATGGGCAGCCATTCATTTAGCAGTTTTGTTCTTAGTTCAAAAATAGGTATTCCATATTCCACTAACTGTTGATCCAATGTGTCCAATAAAGTTTCATCTATAGTGTCTTGTTCTGCAGACCATTTTAATAGGCTATTTCTTTGCTGAAGTACTTTATTGTATTGTATTAATAAACGTAAATAATTGGCATCAATTTGTGACAACAAACTATCCATCAACTTTCTTCTTTCTTCACTTGTGCCTGTAATAATTTGTACATCATCTGGCGCAATCATCACGGTTGGTATTTTCCCAATATGTTGTGACAACTTTGAATATAGCGCTTCATCAAAATAAAATTCTTTCTTGCCTGTTTCTCTTAAAATACAAGTGACTTGAGCACTATTTCCAGTGAAATCAAATTGACCATCAACCCGCATCCCTTGATAAGCATGATGTACATTTTGCGCATCGGGTCGGTTAAAGTAACTTTTTGTGAAAGAGAGGTAATAGATTGCGTCTAAAATATTGGTTTTTCCTGTGCCGTTTGCACCTACAATACCAACAATTCTAGTATCAAATTCAAACTGCTTTTGAACATAATTTCTAAATTGAGTAAGTGTGAGTGTTTTTAAGGACAGCATAGCTGCAATTTACATCCAAAAAAGCTGTATTTTTAGTCAAATTTTAAGGAATGATCCTAATCAGTGAGCAACAACTTCCAAGCATTATCAAAAGGCTGTCTCATCAAATTTTGGAGACCCATCCAGGCTTAGATAATACTGTAATTATTGGCCTTCAACCGAGAGGTGTTTTTTTAAGTGATCGTATTGTAGCTGCTTTGCACCTAGAACTTCCTCCAGATAAGGTAGTTTATGGTAAATTAGACATCACTTTTTATAGGGATGATATTAGAAGGGAATTGCATGTAGCTACCCAGACGGATCTACCGTTTAGTATTGAAGGCAAAACCGTGATTTTGATAGACGATGTCCTATTCACAGGGCGCACCATTCGGGCTGCTTTAGATGCCTTAATGTCGTTTGGACGCCCTTCGAAGGTAAAATTATGTGTCTTAGTGGACCGTAAACCTAGTAGAGAATTGCCTATCCAACCTGACTTTTCAGGTAAGGAAATGGATACTTTGACCCCTTTTAAGGTAAAAGTAAGATGGAAAGAAAATGACGGAGTGGACGATGTAATCTTGTTAGATCAATAAAATATATTAATTTTGTTTTTTAATGGCACTATCTACCAAACATCTTCTTGGTATCAAGGACCTCCAAACGGAGGATATTCAACTTATTTTATCTACAGCAACGCAATTTAAAGAAGTCCTTCAGAGACCAGTTAAAAAAGTTCCGACGCTCAGAGACGTCACAATTGTCAATCTTTTTTACGAAAATTCTACCCGAACAAGAATCTCATTTGAATTAGCAGAAAAACGCTTGTCTGCAGACGTAGTGAATTTCACTGTTTCCAATTCTTCTGCAGCGAAAGGAGAAACTTTGTTGGATACAGTGAATAATATCCTGAGCATGAAAGTGGACATGGTCGTCATGCGACATAGTGCTTCTGGGGCCCCACATTATTTGTCAAAACATATTGATGCCCCAATTATCAATGCAGGAGATGGTATCAATGAACATCCAACACAGGCTTTATTAGATGCCTTTTCGATGCAAGAGCAATTGGGTAAGATTGATGGTTTAAAAGTGGCCATCATTGGAGATATCATGCATAGCAGGGTTGCTTTAAGTAATATTTATCTTCTAAAGAAAATGGGCGCAGAAGTAATGGTTTCTGGACCACCTACTTTAATTCCAACCTACTTACAAGAAGCAATGGATATTCAAGTGGAGTATAACATTGATAAAGCACTTGCTTGGTGCGATGTGGCGAATGTCCTAAGAATTCAATTAGAACGCCAAAATCAACCTCTATTCTCTTCTCTAAGAGAATATAACTTAGCCTATGGCATAACCAAATCTAGACTCCAAAAATTAACTAAAGAAATTGTCATCATGCATCCAGGCCCAATTAACAGAGGGGTAGAAATGGATAGCGATGTGGCAGATGGTCAACAATCTATTATCTTAGATCAGGTAGAAAATGGCGTAGCTGTGAGAATGGCTTGTTTATACCTATTAACAGGACGAACCAACCCTTAAATGATGCAGATGCAAAGAATTTGTTTATTCCCTGGTACTTTTGATCCAGTTACACTTGGTCATATTGATATTATCAATCGATCACTTCCTTTGTTCGACAAAGTAATAGTCGGGATAGGTATCAATGCTGCTAAAGATCCAATGTTTAGTGCAGATCAAAGAAAACAATGGTTTGAAGAAATTTATAAAGATGAACCCAAAGTAGAAGCAGTGACCTATGATGGTCTAACCATTAAGTATTGTCAATCTATTGGTGCCCGATTTATTTTAAGAGGGATTCGATACGTAAGTGATTTTGAATATGAAAAAACCATTGCGGATGCCAATAGAACGATGGATCGTCATATTGAAACAATCTTCTTAACTGGCGAACCAAAATATACCTCAGTTGCATCTACCATTGTAAGAGATATCATTAGAAATGGGGGTGACGCTTCACCATTCTTACCCGAAGTGGTGATTAATGCATTGAAATAAGAAAAGCTTCCATTACTTCCTTTATGCTATCATAAGTTTTTGCTAAATAGGGGCCAATGTCCTCTTTTTTCACCCAAGCAATCGCTTCGATGTCTTCTTCTGTTTGTGGAATTCCATCTTGTAATCTGTCTGTTGACATTTTGTACCAATAAGTCGTTTTCTCCACTTCGGTATTCAAATACTTGTCATGGTAGCGGTGTGTGGTTGTTAAAATTAATTCGCCCAAAACAAGATTGCTTATTCCAGTTTCTTCCATGACTTCTCTTAAAGCACAAAATTCTATTGTTTCATTGGGATCGAGTTTCCCTTTTGGCAGATCCCAAATGCCTCTTCTAAAGATCCACAATATCTCCTTATTTGGATTGACTACAATGCCTCCAGCTGCAATAATTGGTGTCATCATAAAATGTGTATAGTATTTAGTAACTCTTGCAAAAATATCGCCTTTTTGACGGTAAATTCGTGCCAAATCTAGGATATGACAAACGAAAAAGCTGTCGCAGAAAAATTATTACAAGTTAGTGCTATAAAGTTAAACCCAAATGACCCATTTACTTGGGCAAGTGGATGGAAAAGTCCAATTTATTGTGATAATCGTAAAGTGCTCTCTTTCCCTTATGTCCGAGACTTTATAAAAAGCGAAATGTGCAATGTCATTTTCGAAAAATTTGAAGTAGCCGATATGTTAGCTGGAGTAGCAACTGCAGGCATTCCATGGGGTGCCATGGCAGCTGACCAATTAAAATTACCTTATATCTATGTGCGTCCAAAACCAAAAGAACATGGGTTAGGTAATCAAATAGAAGGCGCTTATGCAAACACCAATAAAATTTTAGTCATAGAAGATTTAATTTCTACAGGGAAAAGTAGTTTACAAGTTGTCGATGTTTTAAGAAATGCTGGATTAGATGTAGTGGGTATGGTGTCCATTTTCAATTATGGTTTTCAGATTGCAGAAGATGCATTCAAAGCAGCTGCTGTGCCCTATGTTTCATTAACAAATTATACGAGTCTAATTGAATTAGCAGTGGAGAAAGGATTGGTGGATGCCAATACACAAACTACGTTAATGGAATGGAGAGATAGTCCTTCCACCTGGAAACAATAAAATAAAAAGATTTTATTTCATTCCTGACAATGCCGCTCCAAGATTTAATTTTTGTGTTGTTTCGTAGGCGATAGGAACTGTCTTAGTGAATAGCCCTTTACTTAAAGTGGCTTTACCTGTAATATTTAATTTAACTGGCTTATTTAACAAGAGTTCCATACTATTTTTTACCAAGTCTGACATTTGAAATTCAAGTTGTGCAGGAAGTAAAAAGTCTTTATTTGGAGGTATGGTAAAGTTCGTATCTAATTTCAATTGTGTAAACTTTCCATTGTTCAACAAAACTTTACAATCGATTTGTTTTAATACCAAAGAAAAAGCATTTGGATTGTAGTATTTTATATTCGCTCTAATTATATTTTTACCCATGGTTAATTTCTCCAACTGAATATCTTGTAGCCCTTTAAATTCAAAAGATTGAGGTTCAGAACAAGCTGTCATTAATAGTATAACAAATAAAAGCCCATAATTAAATTGCTTCATGGATAAATTTTATTAAAATTACAAAACAAAATGCATTCATGGTTTATACAGATCTACATTATTTTGGTTGTTTATCCTATTACCATGTATTCGCAGCACATGAGCAGATTGTATTTGACAGCAGGACTGCTTTTAGTAAAATGAGTTTCAAAAACAGGATGGTCATTGCAACTGCACAAGGCCCTTTGCATTTAACCATCCCAATTGTTGGTGGAAGGGATCAGAAAACCCCAATGAATGCAATTCAAATAGCATATGACAGCCCTTGGAGGACACAACACTTTAAGGCGATATCTATCAATTATAAACGAGCACCTTATTTCGAATATTATGTAGATAGTTTAGCACAATTGTATTCAATAGAGCATCTATACCTCAATGATTTTTTATTAGCAACACAAAATTGGACCAAGGCGCATTTAAAAGCAAAATGGTTGATTGAAATAGCAAATGAGCAGACATCAATCCAACAAACATTAAAATGGTTGGACCCAATGAAGCCTAATAATTTTGAGACTTCAGACAACAAATTCCAGTATCAACAAGTATTTGATAACAACACTGGATTTATACCAAATACTTGTATTTTAGATGCACTATTTGCAATAGGAGGGAAGCAAGTGCTTTCTATGATCGCTTAATTTTAAATAATTATAATTGTTAAAATCATTTTTATAATTCATAAAAAAATCCCCCCAAATAGTTGGAGGGATTGATACAATAAGATTGAACTGGTGTTAAACTTTTATAAAAACTGCGAACTACTTCTTTTTCAAGAAAGCAGCATATTTTTCATTTTGTGCATCTGTTAATGCTGTTCCATTCACTGAAATTTTACCATTCTTCACTTCAATTTTTACATTATCAGTGGGTGCTAAACCATCTTCTTGTAAAGCTTGAATCAAAGTTTTTGTATCAGCAGAAATTGTGACTGTTGTAGCAGCATCACTCACATTTGCAGAAGAATCAGTATTGATTACTGAAATTTCCATTGTTTGAGATTTCACCTCCATCGCTTTAGTTGGATGCAATTGCGCTAAACTTGGCGCAATCACCAATGAAACAATTGACATCAACTTGATTAAGATATTCATTGAAGGACCAGATGTATCTTTAAAAGGATCACCCACTGTGTCTCCAGTTACAGAAGCCTTATGTGGTTCAGATTTTTTATAGAACATCTCGCCATTAATTTCAACACCTTTTTCAAAAGATTTTTTTGCGTTATCCCAAGCACCACCTGCATTGTTTTGGAATATACCCATTAACACACCACTCACAGTTGCACCAGCTAAGAAACCACCTAAGGCTTCAGGACCCATTGTGAAACCAATTAAGATAGGAGAGATAATGGTGATAGCACCTGGTAACATCATCTTCTTCAAAGATGCTTCAGTAGAGATAGCCACACATTTTTCATATTCAGGCTTTCCTGTACCTTCCATAATTCCTGGAATCGTACGGAACTGACGACGCACTTCTTCAACCATGGCCATTGCAGCTTCTCCTACAGCACGAATTGCTAAAGAAGAGAAGATGAATGGGATCATACCACCCACAAATAAAGCAGCTAATACATCCGCCTTATAGATATCAATATGTTGATTGTCTGGCATCGCCACACCTACGAAGGCAGCAAACAATGCCAATGAAGTTAATGCAGCAGAAGCAATTGCAAAACCTTTACCGCTAGCAGCAGTGGTGTTTCCAACTGCATCTAAAATATCTGTTTTCTCACGCACTTCAGCTGGCAATTCACTCATCTCAGCAATACCTCCTGCATTATCTGCGATAGGACCAAATGCATCAATCGCTAATTGCATAGCTGTTGTTGCCATCATACCTGCAGCAGCAATGGCTACTCCATATAAACCTGCGCAATAAGAAGCACCAAAAATACCAGCAGCTAAAACAATTATAGGCATGAAAGTAGATTCCATTCCAATCGCTAAACCACCAATAATATTGGTTGCATGTCCTGTGCTTGATTGTTTGATAATGCTTAATACTGGACGCTTACCCATTGCTGTATAATATTCAGTAATGATACTCATTAAAGTTCCTACAATTAAACCAACCGCAATAGCACCTATTACACCATTTCTTGTAAACTCAATACCTCTAAGTGCCATGTTTTCAGGAAGGATATAGCCCACTAAAAAATAACAAGCAATTGCTGTTAAAATCATAGAACCATAGTTACCCATGTTCAATGCTTTTTGAACAGTAGCAGTATTTAAACCTGCAGTCTCACTAATTCTTACAAAGAAAGTTCCGATAATGGATAATAATATACCTACACCTGCAATCATCATAGGTAATAAAATAGGAGATAGACCATCAAAGGCATCTACTAATTTACCACCACCAACTGCAGTTACTTCTTGTCCTAATACCATCGTGGCTAAAACAGTAGCAACATAAGAACCGAATAAATCGGCACCCATACCAGCCACATCACCCACATTGTCTCCTACGTTATCTGCAATTGTTGCAGGGTTACGAGGATCATCTTCAGGAATACCTGCTTCTACTTTACCTACTAAGTCAGCGCCTACATCGGCAGCCTTTGTATAAATACCACCGCCAACACGTGCAAACAATGCAATCGATTCAGCACCTAAAGAAAATCCAGTTAATACTTCAATTGTTCTTAACATTTCTGAAGGGTCACCATTTACAAAGAACATTTGTTTAAGCACTAAGAACAAACCACCTAATCCTAATACTGCTAATCCAGATACGCCTAAGCCCATCACAGATCCGCCAGTAAAAGATACTTTTAATGCTTGCGCTAAACTTGTTTTAGCTGCTTGTGCAGTTCTTACATTTGCTTTGGTAGCTACTTTCATTCCAATATAACCAGCAGTGGCGCTAAATACAGCACCAATTATAAATGAGATAGCAATACTCCAGTGACTTTCTGCATTTTTAGTAGCCATAAATCCTAATAATAAGGAAACTATCACCACAAAATAGCCAAGGATTTTCCACTCCGCTTTTAAGAAAGCCATTGCACCTTCAGCAATATAAGTGCTAATTTCTTTCATACGGTCATTACCTGCGTCTTGTTTAGATACCCAATTGAATTTCAATAGTGTATACAATAATCCTACAACACCCATTGCCGGAACGGCATAAAATAGAAGATCTTTCATAGCAATACTTATTCTTTTGTTTTCTGTTTAGATTCTTTTAAGGTCTGCAAAAATAGGGGGTAAAAGTCAAAAATGGGCAAAAAAGGGCAACTTTACTCCACCAATGAGGTGGTATCCTCTTTTCCAGTAAATACAGCAGCAATCTCCTTGCCTTTATAGATGGCACGGTTGTATTTATTACCTAAAATGATAATTGTTGCTGTTTGACCCAATAATCGAGTGAAAACGGTATTATTTCCATGCCACCATCCATTGTGGTAAATTAGCTTTTCTTCATTTGGCTTAGCCAATACACGCCATCCTAAGCCATAATTATGCCAATACTTATTGGTTGGACTTTTGGGTTCGTAAGCCATCTCTAAAGTGCTTGGCTCTAAAAAACGCCCTTCTGTCAATGCTTTATCCCATAGATAGAGGTCTCTTACGGTACTATAGACATTCTTATCCCCATAAATCATGTCGTATTTTTCCAATTGATAAGGTACCATTTGTGCATTGTAGGAGGGCAAGTATTTGTCCATATTTTGCTGACTCATCACAAAACTATGCTCCATTTTCAATGGCTTAAAGATAGTTTCCTGCATATAAGTAGGAAAGTCTTGACCAGTGATCTTCTCTATGATCAAGGCCAATAAGACATAATTGGTATTGCAGTACTTAAAAACACGGTCAGGATTGGCAGCAATAGCAGGTTTTTTTTGAATCATAAAATCCAATACATCTTTGTTGGTATATAGTCCCGGTCTAAAAGGCTTTTCATTTTTTAACAATACCAATTTCTTTGCCCATCGGCCTCTCTTGGTTTTGTATCTAACCGATTTATATTGTTTAGACTCCATGAAATAGGTATAATCAGGTAAGCCACTTCGATGGGATAATAACATTTCAATGTTGACATCCTTATAAGGGAATCCCGGCAAATATAGGTCTACAGAAGCTTTCAAGTCTAATTGATCCTTTTCCCATAATCGAAGGGCAGCCATACCAGTAAAAGTTTTAGAAACAGAAGCTAAATGAATAGGGGTTGATGCAACTAAGGAATCTTTAGTTTTATAATTGGCAAAACCTTTGTAATCTTCAAATATAATTTCACCATTTTTAGCGACTAAAATTTGACCACTAAAATTTTTATTCCCTAAAATGGATTGGTACTTTAATTTAATTGCTTCGGCATATTGTTCCTTTTCTCCAGTAGATATTTTATTGTAGCTGAAAGGATTGGCAGTTGCTAAAAAATTTGGACCCTGACTAGATCCACAGGAAGCAGTCAGTAATAAAATTTGTAACATTAAAAAGCATCGAACGATCATCTGTTAGTTTTTTTAGGATATATCCTTATAACGTAAATTAGATATAAAATATTGTGATTGAAGTCAAAACGCAGATTTTAAATTAACTTTACAATATGAGCAAAATTGACCTAACCAGTTATCCAAAAGATAGAATTAAAGTACTGTTTTTAGAAAACATAAGTGACAAAGCGGTACAATACTTCAAACAACAAGGATATGCGGATGTGAAGAAAATAGCTGGGGCTTTAAGCGAGGAAGAATTGATTAGAGTGATCAAAGACGTTCATATTTTGGGTATTCGTTCAAAAACATTTATTTCTAAGAAAGTATTGGATAGTGCAAAAAAATTGCAAGCGATTGGATGCTTTTGTATTGGAATCAACCAAGTGGATTTAAAAGCATGCAAACAAAAAGGAATCGCAGTTTACAATGCACCTTATAGCAATACAAGAAGTGTCGCTGAATTAGTCATTGGGGCTTCCATTTTATTGATTAGAAAAATTTTAGATAAAAACAAATCAGCACACAATGGCATTTGGAATAAAGAGGCTAAAGGAAGTTTTGAATTAAGGGGCAAAACAATGGGTATCATTGGTTATGGTAATATCGGTACACAATTAAGTGTGATGGCAGAAGCAATGGGGATGCGTGTGCAATTTTACGATATTGAAACAAAGTTGCCATTAGGTAATGCGCAGGCAAGAAAATCGATTAAAGAAATTGTGAGTAGTTCAGATATTATTTCATTGCATGTGCCAGAAACCAACCAAACAAAAAATTTAATTAACAAGGCATTGCTTAAACAATTTAAGTCAGGTTCTATTTTAGTTAATTATGCAAGGGGAGAAGTGGTGGATCTAGAAGCTTTAGCAGAGGCCATTAAAGACAAACATATTGCTGGTGCAGCAATTGATGTATTCCCTGTTGAACCAGAAAAAAATGGAGATGTATTTACGACGCCTTTACAAGGTTTATCCAATGTCTTATTGACCCCACATATTGGCGGCTCAACAGAAGAAGCACAAGAGAATATTGGAGAAGATGTAAGCATTAAATTATACCAATACCTAGAACGAGGCGTATCTAATGGTTCTCATACCATACCGTCATTAAGTTTGCCACCAGTAGATGGTGCACATCGCATTTTGCATATTCACAAAAATGTACCAGGAGTTTTAGGGGCTATCAATACATTGTTGTCTAAAAACAAAATCAATATTGTTGGTCAATACTTAAAAACAAATGATGAAATTGGCTACGTGGTACTAGATGTGGATAGTAAATTATCCAAACAAGCCATTACTTTATTGAAGGAAGTTAAAGAAACTATCAGGGTTAGAATGCTGTATTAATAGCAGCAAGCATTGCTTTAATTTCTTCTACATCTACATCAAAATACTGCATGTTTTCTTGCATGTTGGGTTGATTGAATGCCATTTTAGAGGCCCTCGCTTTTCTTGCAGAACTATGCATTTCCTTAGCACCTGTTTGTGTAACAATGTTTGCAATATTATCTGCTCGGACACCACTTCCAGGTAAAATAATGATTCTATCTTTTGCTTTTTCAACCAATTGTTGAATCATTGGAATGGCATTACTTACATTCGGCACTTGACCACTTGTTAAAATTCTTTTGCATCCCATATCAATCAATTGTTCCAATGCTAAAAATGGGTCTTGACAACGATCAAAAGCCCTATGAAAACTAATTTCCATATTACCTGCAGCTTGAATCAATGCACTTGTTCTTTTGGTATCAATGTTTCCGTCTGCATTCAATAGTCCAATGACTGCTCCTTTAAAACCCAATTGCTGACAAGCCATCAAATCATTTTGCATCACCTGAAATTCTCTATCGGTATATAAAAAATCACCGCCTCTTGGACGTATAATTGGGAAGACTGGCTGTTTGGTTAACTGAGACAATAACAATAAACTTCCATAAGAAGGCGTGGTTCCTCCTTCCATTGGATTCTCACAAAATTCAATTCTGTCCGCACCTGCATTTAAAGCATTCAAAGCTGCTTCTATACTAAATGCTGCTATTTCAAGTAACCGTTTTGACATCTCTATTTTAATTTTACGAATTAAATTAAATATCCTGCATCATTCAAAATATTACCTTCCTTATTGTAAACAGAAAAATTAAATCCTTTTTGCAAAGCATAAGCACCTACGATGCCTTTATTATTAATAGCAACAAAACAAACTTGAATGTCTTTTGCTTTTTCTTTTTTGATTCGATTTACTTTTTCAACAACTAGCTTACAAGCTTCTTCTGGACTTTTACCCTGACGCATCCATTCCACCACAGCACTAGCACCAGCAACCCTTATGACATCTTCCCCCTGACCAGTTGCCACCACTGCACCCACTTCATTGTCTACATATAAACCTGCACCAATGATAGGGGAGTCCCCAACTCGACCACGCATTTTAAATCCAGCACCACTAGTAGTACAACTACCACTTAAATTGCCAAATTGATCCAATGCAATCATGCCAATGGTGTCATGGTTCCACCCGCCATCTGTTAATTTGTTTGGCGCATTGAATGCAGGGTCATTATAGGTCACCGATTGATTTTTCTCTACATTAATAATGGGTTGATAATTGGATTTTTTCAACCACTCTTTATAATTTTTATTGGCTTGTTCGGATAAGTCACCCGATTCTAATTTAAATCCATTGGCTAATGCAAATGACTGCGCACCAGCACCCACCAAAAATACATGAGGTGATTTTTCCATGACTTTTCTTGCCACTGAAATAGGATGTTTGATGCGTTCTAAAAATGCAACTGAACCACAATTAAATTGATGATCCATAATAGAAGCATCTAAAGTAACAAAACCATCTCTATCTGGATTGGCATCTAAACCAACACAACAATTGATTTCATTTTCAGTCACCATCACACCTTGTTCTACTGCATCCAATGCATGACCTCCATTTTTTAACACTTCCCAAGCTGCTACATTGGCTCTGATACCAGCATCCCAAGTAGATGCAACAATGGGTTGAATTAAATTAGATGGATTCCTTGATTGGATGAAATTTGGTATCGAAAAACTGGTGATACCTAATCCACTTAAATTGATAAATTTTCTTCTGTCCATGGTAATGATGCTATTAATATTCAATTCTTAAAGATAGTCAGTAAGCCGTTAATTTTGTACATTTATCAAGATTATGATGCAATCAATATTTGACCAGTATGGATGGGGAAATGCGACAGCTATCCCTTTAACGCAAGGGTTAATCAACCAAACTTTTGAGGTGGATTCAGTGCAAGGTGATTTTATTCTACAAAATATCAATACCCTAATTTTCAAAGACCCTTATGCGATTGATCATAATATCCGATCCATTGGTCAGTATTACAATAGCAATCAACCTAATCAATTATGTACGTTTTTAGTGCCAACTTTAAAAGGGGAGACCTTGATTGAATTAGAGGGGAAACACTATCGTGCTTTTAAAAAAATAAACGGCATTGCCTTAGATGTATTAACAAATGCGTCTCAAGCAAAAGCAGCAGCCAATCAATTTGGACAATTCACAGCAAGTTTAATTGAATTTCCAATCGCACAGTTAAAAGTGACCATCCCACAATTTCATGACCTTGTTTTAAGATACCATCAGTTTGAACAAGCTTTGATACATGGAGATGCCAATAGGATTGGTCAGGCAAAAGAGGCCATCTTGTTTTTGCAATCGCATCAAGATTATGTAAAACAATGGCAGTATTTTACTGGACATCAAGATGCGCATTTAAGAGTCACACACCATGATACAAAAATTAGTAATGTCTTATTTAAGGACGATGCAGCTATTTGTGTCATTGATTTAGATACCACTATGCCTGGTTATTTTATTAGTGATATTGGTGACATGTGCAGAACCTACCTCTGTCCGGTCAACGAAGCATGTCAGGATTTAAACCTAATAAAAGTGCTACCGGAAAGATGGACTGCTATACAAGAAGGCTATTTAGAAGCGATGGGGGAGTTCTTGACAAATTTTGAGAAAGACCATTTTGCATTTTCAGGACAAAGTATCATTTATATGCAAGCGCTAAGATTCTTGACCGACTTTTTACAATTAGACCAATATTACCGTGTTGAAAGACCGGGTCAAAATTTAGACCGTACCAATAATCAGATCCAACTATTGAAAGCATTCAATCAAATACTTTAATATTGGTCATCCATTGCAAAATCTGGCTTTCTATTTTTCCATTTACCTCGGGTGAAATCTGGTATTTCTTGCACTTGACCATTTTCTGCAATTGATTTCTCAGACAAAGGCGTAATCGCATACCATGTTGCTAAATCGTATACATCCATTGGGAATGGAACGGCTCTTTTAATACACTCTAAAAAGGCATTGATCACAAAAAAGTCCATTCCACCATGACCAGCTCCGGTTGCATCCGCCTCAAAGCGCTTCCATAATGGATGGTCGTGTTGCTTTAAATAGGCTTCTGGGTTTTCCCATTGGTGTGCTTTTGGTGAAATGCCTTCTATATAGATATGCCCAGCATTAAATTGACCAGAAGAAAAATCCTGCCAAAGACCTTGTGTACCTTGAACCCTAAAGCCAAGATTATAAGGACGGGGTGAATTGGTGTCATGTGTTAATAAAATCGTCTCTCCATTATATGTCTGGATACTCGTTGTTACAATATCTCCCAATTTAAAAATTAACTTCGCATTAGAGTGATTTTCACCACCTTGTGGATGGTTAACTATATATTTATGTAAACCTCTTGCCTTAGTAGCAACAGAAGATAGTCTTGTTAGTTGATTACCTCTATTGATATCAGTCATCATAGCCACGGGCCCAAGTCCATGAGTAGGATACAATTCGCCATTCCTATATAAGGAGTGGTTTGTTCTCCATTTTGCTTCACTATAACCTTTATCCCCAAATTCAACCCCTGAATTATAAGCTGTAACTCCATTATTGAACTTAACGCCCCTTAAATCGTGCTCGTAACCTCCTTGTAAGTGTAATAATTCCCCAAATAGGCCTTTTCTAACCATGTTATAGACTGCCAATACATCCCGACGATAACATACATTCTCTAAACACATCACCGGTATATTGTACTTTTCACTTGCATTCACCACATCCCAACATTCCTTTATATTGATAGCACCACAGACTTCAACACCTGGAATAATGCCATTTTTAATTGCTTCTACCGCCTGAGGGATATGCCATTCCCAAGGCGTAGCAATGATTACCGCATCAATATCCGTTCTTTTAAGTAGGTTTTTATAGTCCTCCTTGCCATTTTTATATTCAACGGCAGCTGTTTTCCCAGCCTTTTTGAGGATGTTTTGGGCGTTCGCTAACATCCTTTCATCCGGATCTGCAAATGCAATAAGCACCACATCTGGGCGCTGAACCAATAATTCAATATGATTTTGACCTCTAAATCCAGTACCAATCACACCAATTTTTATAATATCTTTTTTTGCACTGGATTGTGCTTTTATAAACTGAGGACTTAAACTTAAAGCAATAGATGCTAAACCAGCGTCTTGTACAAATTTTCTTCTTGAAGGATGTAATGCCATAATAGATGATTATCCTACAAAATACAACCTATTTTGTATTGAACAAAGCGTATATGGATAGATTTAAACATATAATTATTGCTTATAATTAACATTATGTTAAATAGTATATTGAAGATAATACCCTGTTTGTATGATTTAGTATTCATCGTACCAAAATCATATTTGATATCATTCCTTCTAGATTATGCGATAAGCATAAAAAAGCCCTCCCGTTTGGGAAGGCTTTTA
>Ga0209598_10000483_pt1 | contig 31735 bp, 28 predicted proteins | sample M_140807_EF_Meta_FD_187317 | JGI IMG/M metagenome (GOLD analysis project Ga0209598, IMG submission 187317) | Freshwater microbial communities from Lake Montjoie, Canada to study carbon cycling - M_140807_EF_MetaG (SPAdes) (version 2) | ecosystem: Environmental > Aquatic > Freshwater > Lake...
GATTTCTGAGTTTTTTTCGTTTGATACCCTTCCTTTGTTTGGTATTTTCACCTACAAGCATTTGGCTTTAATTCCTTTTACATTAGGTATACTTTTATTGGCTTTTTATTATGTGGTTTGGAAGCCCAAGCACAAAGATGAATTAGAAACAATGTAACAAGACATTTGTCGTGGCTTTAGTTTGACTTATATTTGCGTACAATTTTAAAATTACCTTTCAATTTATATTATATGTTCAGAACGCAAACCTGTGGAGAATTAAATATTAAAGACGTAAACAAAAATATTTCTTTGGCCGGATGGGTACAAACCATTCGCAAATTTGGCAGCATTACTTTTGTGGATTTAAGAGATAGATATGGAATAACACAGTTGTTGTTTTCTGAATCTTTAAATGAAAAATTGGAAGCCAACCCTTTGGGAAGAGAATTTGTACTTCAAGTTTCTGGCGTAGTAAATGAGAGAAGCAGCAAGAATCCCAATATGCCTACTGGCGAAATTGAAATTTTGGTTTCAGATTTTACTATTTTAAACAAATCGGTAACGCCTCCTTTTACCATTCAAGATGATACTGATGGGGGAGATGAACTGCGCATGAAATATCGCTTCTTGGATTTGAGAAGACAAGCGGTTAAAAAGAATTTGGAGCTGAGATATGCTGTAGGAAGAAGCACCAGAAATTATTTACATGAGCAACAATTCATGGATATTGAAACACCTTTTTTAATAAAATCAACACCAGAAGGAGCGCGTGATTTTGTGGTGCCAAGCAGAATGAATGCTGGACAATTTTACGCACTTCCTCAATCGCCACAAACATTCAAGCAATTGTTGATGGTGAGTGGATACGATCGTTACTATCAAATTGTAAAATGTTTTAGAGATGAAGATTTACGTGCCGATCGTCAGCCAGAATTTACACAGATAGATTGCGAGATGTCTTTTGTAGAACAAGAAGACATTTTAAACATGTTTGAAAATTTAATCAAAAGAATTTTTAAAGATGTAAAAAACATTGACTACACTGATGCAGTAGAAAGAATGACTTGGGAAGAAGCGATGTGGAATTTTGGAAATGATAAGCCAGATATTCGTTTCGATATGAAATTGTGTAACCTTAAATTTCCATCACATACATTCCCAACAAAAACAGATATTTCAACCTTAATTAGTGGCGTTGATTTTAAAGTTTTTGATGAATCAGAAACCGTTATCGCATTGGCTGCTCCAGGTTGTAGTGAATTTACACGTAAGCAAACCGATGAACTAACGGAGTGGGTTAAACGTCCTCAGATTGGTATGAAAGGTTTGGTGTACATCAAATGCAATCTTGATGGAACATTTAAAAGCAGCGTAGATAAATTTTATTCGGAAGAAAAATTAAAAGCCATTGCTGAAGCTACAAAAGCTCAGGTGGGAGATATGATTTTTGTAGTTGCAGGTGCTGAAGAAAGAACCCGTAAAGCGGCCAGTGAATTGCGTTTGCATTTGGCACAACAATTGGGAAAGCGTAACCCAGAAGTATTTAAATTATTGTGGGTACTTGATTTCCCTTTATTTGAATATGCGGAAGATGACAATCGTTGGGTAGCTCGTCATCATCCGTTTACATCGCCAAAGCCTTCTGATATCGAAACCATGATTAACAACAATCCGGTTATCGATAATCCATCAGCATATCTAAAACATCCGTATGCCAATATCAAAGCCAATGCGTATGATATGGTATTAAACGGAAATGAAATAGGTGGTGGTAGTATTCGTATTTTCCAAAAAGAACTACAACAAAAAATGTTTGCCGCGTTAGGTATGGATGAACATGAGCAACAACATAAATTTGGTTTTTTATTAGGCGCATTTGAATATGGTGCTCCGCCTCATGGTGGTATTGCATTTGGTTTCGATAGACTTTGCTCTATTTTAGGAGGCAGTGAAAGCATTAGAGACTTTATTGCGTTTCCAAAAAATAATAGTGGCAGAGATGTAATGATAGATGCGCCTTCAACGATTGATGATAAACAATTTGATGAGCTTCAAATTAAGCTTGATTTAAAAGATTAATTAAAAATCATGCAACTTCCTCCTTTAGCTGAAAGACTTCGTCCACAAAATTTAGATGAATTGGTTGGGCAAGAACACCTTACGGGAAAAGGAAGTATTTTAAGGACAGCGATTGAGCAAGGGAAAATACCTTCGATTATTTTGTGGGGTCCGCCAGGCGTGGGGAAAACAACCATCGCCGGAATAATTGCCAATACATTACAACAGCCATTTTTCACGTTAAGTGCCATATCGGCTGGGGTTAAAGACATTCGAGAAATTATAGATATTGCAAAAACAAAGGACGGAGCTATTTTATTTATTGATGAAATTCATCGATTCAATAAAGGACAGCAAGATGCTTTGTTGGGTGCTGTTGAAAAAGGCATCATCACCTTAATTGGTGCAACCACCGAAAATCCTTCATTCGAAGTGAATAGTGCGTTATTGAGTAGAAGTCAGGTATATGTGTTGAAAGCCTTGTCTGAAAAGGATTTGAATACATTGTTGAACATTGCTTTAGAAAAAGACGAAACACTTGCCTCAAAAAAAATAATTTTAAAAGAAACGGAATCATTGATTCGTTTATCTGGTGGAGATGCAAGAAAACTATTAAACTTATTTGAATTGGTTTGTGATCAAGTGGGTTTGAATGGTGTAATTACGGATGATCTGGTGATGCAAATTGCGCAACAAAAAATTGCGTTGTACGATAAAAAAGGGGAACAACATTACGATATCATTTCGGCATTTATAAAAAGTATGCGCGGCAGCGATCCAAATGCAGCCGTGTATTGGCTTGCGCGGATGATTGAGGGTGGGGAAGATGTAAAATTTATAGCCAGAAGAATGATGATATTTGCCAGTGAAGACATTGGAAATGCTAATCCAAATGCATTACTTCTTGCCAATACAACCTTTCAATCCGTGAATGTTATTGGTTACCCCGAAAGTAGAATTATTCTCTCTCAATGCGCAGTATATTTGGCTACATCTGTAAAAAGCAATGCTTCGTATTTAGCGATAGACGAGGCTTTAGCAATGGTTAAGAAAACGGGAGATTTACCGGTGCCCCTTCACCTTAGAAATGCACCAACAAAAATGATGAAGCAAATGGATTATGGCAAGGATTATCAATATGCACATCAATTTGAAAACAATTTTGTACTTCAAGAATTTTTGCCAGAAGCCATTTCTGGAACACGTTTTTATTCGCCACAGAAAAATGCCAGAGAAGAAGAAATTCGCCAATTTTTAAAATCAAGATGGAAAGAAATTTATGGCTATTAATTAAAAAATATGCATACTCTATACTGGACATACAAACATTTTAATTCATTAACTACACAAGAATTATATACCATTCTTTCGCTTAGAAGTGAGGTATTTGTGGTAGAACAAAATTGCGTGTATTTAGATACCGACAATAAAGATCTAGATGCTTGGCATTTATGTGGATGGCAAGATGATGTGTTGGTTGCTTATGTGCGCATACTAGCGCCAGGTGTTTCTTATGAAGAAGCCAGTATCGGTAGGGTACTTACCAATCCGACATTTCGTAAAAATGGATATGGTGTTGAATTGATGAAAGTAGCTATTGATAAGACTTTACAACAGTTTGAAGTAGAACAAATAAAAATTGGCGCACAACTTTATTTGCTTAATTTTTATAGTAGCTTGGGTTTTACACAAACGAGCGAAGTCTATATGGAAGATGGGATTCCACACATTGAAATGCTGTATAAAAAAGTAACAGCTGTATAAAAAAGATTACATCAATTCCGCTTTTACATATTTTGCAGTAATGCTTTCTTTTACAGAAACCATTTTTTCGGGTGTGCCTTCATACAAAACTTTTCCGCCACCATTGCCACCTTCAGGTCCAATGTCGATAATATGATCGGCTACTTTTATCATATCCAAATTATGTTCAATCACCAAAACGGTATTGCCTCTATCTACTAATTTTTGTAGAACATCAATTAACAATCCAATATCTTGAAAATGAAGCCCAGTGCTGGGCTCATCTAAAATGTAAAACGTTTTTCCAGTATCTCTTTTGCCCAATTCGGTGGCGAGTTTCACCCTTTGTGCTTCACCACCGCTCAAGGTAACTGCACTTTGCCCGAGTGTGATATAGCCCAGTCCTACATCTTGTAACACTTTTACTTTTCGATAGATATAAGGAACAGCCGAGAAAAATTCTACCGCTTCTTCAACTGTCATGTTCAAAACATCACTAATTGACTTCCCTTTGTAACGAATTTCAAGTGTTTCGCGATTGTATCTTTTACCATTACACTTTTCACAATGCACCATTACATCTGGTAAGAAATTCATTTCTATTACACGCATGCCACCACCTTCGCAGGTTTCGCATCTGCCACTTTTTACATTAAAAGAAAAACGACCTGCTTGATATCCCCTGATTTTCGCTTCGGGTACAGATGCAAATAGCGTTCTGATGTCTGTAAAAAATCCACAGTAAGTTGCAGGATTGCTTCTTGGTGTTCTGCCAATTGGACTCTGATCTATTTCTATTACTTTGTCAATATGCTCTAATCCCTTTACAGACTTGTATTTCAGCGGTGCTGTTTTAGATTTATAGCAATATTGATTTAAAATGGGGTAAAGTGTTTCGTTGATTAATGTTGATTTTCCACTGCCACTAACGCCTGTAACAAAAATTAATTTACCTAATGGAAATGACACCGAAATGTTTTTCAAGTTGTTGCCACAAGCGCCATTAACTACAACTGTATTTCCATTTCCTTTTCTTCTTTCAACTGGAACTGCAATTTTTTTTGTTCCATTTAAATACTGCGCTGTATCGGAATTGCTGTTTATCACATCTTGAGGCGTTCCTTGTGCTACAATTCTACCCCCATGAATACCTGCTTTGGGTCCAATATCAACTAAATAATCAGCAGCAAGCATAATGTCTTTATCGTGTTCTACAACAAGTACCGAATTTCCGATATCTCTCAAATTACACAATGCATTTATCAGTCGTTGATTATCTCTTTGGTGTAATCCAATACTGGGCTCATCTAAAACGTAAGTGATGCCTTGTAATTGAGAACCAATTTGAGTGGCCAATCGAATACGCTGATATTCGCCACCACTTAAACTTTTTGATGGCCGGCTTAATGATAGATACGTTAAACCCACATTTAGTAAAAACTGCAATCGCTCTCTAATTTCTTTAAGCACATCTTTTGCAATTTCATTTTGTTTTTTGGACAATCTTTTTTCGATATCAGCAAACCATTCACTTAAAATATCCAAATCCATTTCGCTCAGTTCTGCAATATTTTTATTGTCAACTTTAAACCATAAACTTTCTTTCTTAAGTCTTGTGCCCTCGCAGGTTTCACAAGCTTTTAAAATCATAAATTTTTCCGCCCAATCCCTAACTGCTTCTGAAGTATTGGCAGATGAAAACCATCGCTTAATCATATTAATCGCGCCTTCATATTCATCTGTATAATAGCTTGACGTTTTTTCGCTGAAATTAGCTGCATCATTTAAATCCAATTCATCCTGAACGTCTTCCATTCCATATAAAAGTAAATTCAATGCTTTTTCTGGTAAGGTTTGAATGGGCTTATCTAAACTGAATTTATACTTTTTAGCCAATTGTTGCACTTGTTTAAAAGATGTCACATCTCTTGCTTCGCCTATTGGAACAATTCCGCCTTCGTTTACTGTTTTTGTATCATCTGGAATAATGGATTCCATATTGATTTGATACACATTTCCCAATCCTTTACAAACAGGGCAAGCGCCATAAGGCGAGTTGAAAGAAAATGCATTGGGCGAAGGTTCTTCATAAGATACACCTGTATCTAAACACATCAATTGCTTGCTGTATTGCGTAACCGTATTTTGGTCGTTAACCAATAAAAACAAAAGGTCTTTACCCAGTTGAAGTGTTTTTTGCACACTCTGACTCAGCCTAAGTTTCATATCATCAGAAACTTGTAATCTATCTACCACCACTTCAATGTCGTGAATTTTATATCTATCCACCTGCATTTTGGGTGTTAAGTCCATCACTTCACCATCTACTCTAACTTTTAAAAAACCTTTTTTACGGATGTCTTCAAATAGTTCGCGGTAATGTCCTTTCCTGCCTCTCACTAACGGAGCGAGTAGGCTGATTTTTTTATTATTGAATTTTTCAAAAATCGATTGCACAATTTCCTCTTCACTAAATTTAACCATTTTTTTGCCTGTATTAAAACTAAACGCATCGCTGGCTCTAGCAAAAAGCAATCTTAAGAAATCATATATCTCTGTAATGGTTCCTACACTACTTCGTGGGTTTTTATTCGTTGTTTTTTGTTCGATAGAAATTACGGGAGAAAGTCCGGTTATTTTATCCACATCTGGCCTTTCCATATCACCAACAAACTGACGCGCATAAGCAGAAAAACTTTCCATGTAACGACGCTGTCCCTCGTTATAAATCGTATCAAATGCTAGAGAAGATTTCCCACTGCCGCTGACGCCTGTAAACACTACGAGCTTGTTCTTAGGCAAGCTTATGTCGATGTTTTTTAAATTATGTTCACGTGCACCAATCACTTCGATAAAAGAATCAGATGTATGTTGAACAGTTGGGATAGATTTCTTAGCTGCCATAATTAAATTAATCTGTCAAAGTTACGGGTATTATAATTTGAAAAAATCCAAAGAAATAATTCTATTGATAATTAATTAACCAGGAAAAAATGAATTAGTTAGATAAAATTATGTGGGTTTGGAATTCTCAAAAGTATTAATATGCTATTGTTTTGGTATCGGGACATTATACACTATAATTCAGAGCTTATAAGTAAACTAAATAATCAATTAAGTCCAATCTTAACAATTACAATTATTATATTTGCGCCATCAAAAATTCATTTATGAAGGGTCTATTTATTTCTATTTTATTGTGCTTTCAAGTTTTCGTAATGAATGCACAAGAAATTGACAACTGTGCTCAAAAATGCAACCGTATAATAACCAACTTTTCTACAAGTAGGGTAAGTTATTATCAAGAAACATCAATGAGTAAATATGATGTAAAATATTTGAAATTAGATATTGCTGCTCAACCAGGGAGTAGGGCTATTTCTGGTAATGCGCTTACCGTTGCTCAAATCGTTTCTCCACTTGATACTTTTATCACTGAATTGCGTGCTAATATGATTGTAGATTCAATTAAAATAAATGACTTTATCACTGGTTTCTATCAATCATCAGATCATATATTTATTCCTTTGAGTACTACTCAAACAGTTGGTTCTTTAATTTCGGTGTTGATTTTTTACCGTGGTACATCAAATAATTTAGGTGTTTATGCTGGCACAAGCAATGGGTTAACATATGTGGCTACTTTGTCTGAAAGTTATCAAGCCAGGGAATGGTTTCCATGTAAGCAAATTTTATCAGACAAGATCGATTCAACTGAAATTTGGGTGACCACAAGCAATGTAAATAAAGTGGGTTCAAATGGGTTATTACAAGGTGTTGATGTGTTGCCTTTAAGTAAAGTTCGTTATCGTTGGAAAACCAATTATCCAATGAATTATTACTTACCAAGTATTGCAGTTGGAAATTATCAAGAGTACTTAAATTATGCTAAGCCTGCGGCAATGGCTCCAGATTCTATTTTAGTTCAGCACTATATTTTAAATACACCCACATATTTAACTTCAGTAAAAACAAATCTCGATAAAACGCCAAGGTTCGTTGAAAAGATGAGTGAACTTTTTGGGTTGTATCCATTTAAAAATGAAAAATATGGCCATGCAATGGCAAACATTGGAGGCGGAATGGAACATCAAACCATGTCTACAATGGCAAGTTTCGGAACTGCTTTAATTGCGCATGAATTGGGGCATCAATGGTGGGGCGATCATGTAACCTGTGCAAGCTGGAACGATATTTGGTTGAATGAAGGTTTTGCCACATATTCTGAACAATTGATGATGGAGAAATTACCGTCTTTGTTTACTACATCAGCAACTACAAATATGCTGAATTTGCACAACAGTGTTATGTCTGCAACTAGCGGTAGTGTATACTTGCCTGATGCGTCATTGTTTGATGAAAACAGAATATTTAGCACAAGATTAAGTTATAATAAAGGTGCAACTACCGTACATAATTTAAGATTTGAGATGCAAAGTGACACCTTGTTTTTCAACACGTTGAAAAATTTTCAACAACAGTACCAAAACAATGTGGCAACAACAAACGATTTTAAAACGATAGCTGAAAATACAAGTGGCAAAAATTTGACCAATTTTTTTAATCAATGGATTTATGGGGAAGGATATCCAACATACAACATCACTTATTACAGGCCGAATAACGATTCGATGTTAATTTTGGTAAATGAAACTGTGAGTGCGCCTTCGATAACGCCATTTTTTAAAGGGTTATTACAACTTAAAATCACTTCTTTGCAAGGAGATACAACAATTTTGGTAAATGTAACTGGTAATAATCAAGTGTTTAAAATTGGGTATAATAAAACGCCATCAGGAATAGTTATTGATCCAAACAATTGGATTGTAAATAAAACGGGCACTGTAACGAGCGGAGTGGTGTTGCCAGTAAGGTTAATATCTTTTACAGGAACTGCAACTGCAGACTGCATGATGAATTTAAATTGGAAAACAGCGGATGAATTTAATGTAGTTAAATATGAAATTGAAGTAAGCAGCAATGGAATGGACTTTATAAAAATAGGAGAACAAATCGCATTAAGAAATACAACAAATGATTATCAATTTTCAACACAAGATAATATACGTGCATATAGTTATTTTAGATTGAAAATTGTTGAATCCGATGGTAGATTTAGTTATACCACAACAGTAAATTTGGAAACAAAATGCCCGTTTGAATTTGGCGTTGAATATAGCCCGGTTCCATTTCAAAACAATTTGAATATTCGTGTACAATTGGGCATATCAAATGAAATAATGTTCGTGTTAACGAATAGCGTTGGACAAATCATCAAAAAAGAAAAACGTTCATTAGCAAGAGGAATTAACAACATCAATTGGTCAAATATGAATCAATTGGCTGCTGGTACGTACATCATTTCTGTAACTGACCAATTTGGAAATAAGTCAGTAAAAAAATTGGTCAAAAATTAATTAGCTTTAAAAAGAATTTATAATTAAAAACGAGGATTAATGCAAATTGAAATTTTAAAATCGAAGGTTCATCGTGCTGTAATTACGGAAGCAAATTTAAATTATGTAGGTAGTTTAACATTGGATGAAGATTTAATGGATGCTGCCAATATGATTGAGCACGAAAAGATACATGTTGTAAATGTAAATAATGGCGAAAGAATAGAAACCTATTTAATAAAAGGGCCTCGTGGAAGTGGCGTGGTTTGTTTAAATGGCGCAGCAGCAAGACGTGGAGAGCCTGGGGATGTGATTATTGTTATATCTTATGCGATTATGGATTTCGAAAAAGCGAAAATGCATAAACCAACCGTTGTTTTTCCAAAAGAAGGGAACAAGCTATAAAGCGTTTGTAGAATAAAATAATTTTAAAAAAATAAAACCAATCAAATGAACAAATTCATCGCGGTAGCTTTTTTTATGATTTTTTCTGTTTCAGTGATAGCGCAGAAATCAACATTATATAAACCTGAGGCAAATGCGAAAATGGATATTGAAAATGCATTGAAAAAAGCAAAGGCAGAACATAAATTTGTATTGCTTCAAGCTGGCGGAAATTGGTGTCCTTGGTGTATTGAATTTCATAGATTTTGCTCTTCAGATAAACAAATTGATTCAATCATAAACGCAAATTTTGTATGGTACCACTTGAATTATAGCAAGGAAAATAAAAATGAAGATTTGTTCAAGAAATACGATTATCCACAAAGATTCGGCTTCCCAGTTTTTATCATCTTAAATGAAAAAGGAGAGCGCATTCACACACAGAGTTCAGAATACTTAGAAGATGGTAAAAAAAGTTACGACAAGAAAAAAGTGATTTCTTTTTTAGAAAATTGGTCGCCCGCTGCATTAGATCCAACAAAATATTAATTGATTTTTATTCCGGTAAATTTTCCAGTAATTCAACCTCATACAAGCCGTGAAATAAATAATATTTTTTAGTGTCTATTTCTAAGCATTTATACCGGCTTCTTACTTTAGATTCTTTGATAAACTTTCGGTTTCCTTTAATTACAAAATTAGCGCCAATGGGCAATTGTTCTACTAAGAAATGATTTTCTTTTTTAGCATCATAATTGCGTAATACACGAAGAAGTTGTTCATCACCGCAACTGCTTGCTGCAGGATTTTTCAATGTTTTATTTAATGCAGATTCTATGTCGGCAGGAAAGATTTTCTTTTTTAAAAACACAGATAAGATTTCCGAAAAAAAAGATTTCCATTCTATGCCATGAGGAGATACCCTATTGCCATATTTTTCGAAAGTGTATAAATGTGCTAGTTCGTGCAATAGGGTTATCAGAAAACTAAACTTATTTAAATTTCCATTAACACTGATGCGGTGCGCTTTATCTTTGAATGCATGTCGGTAGTCGCCTAAAATAGATTGACGATGACGTGTGATGGTTAAATGCACTTTATAGCGATGTAATTCTTCTAACACTTCATCGCAACAATTGTCGGGTAAATAAGCGGCTAATGCGTGAATGGGCACTTGCTTTTTAGACATTCCTATTTTCTATTAAGTTTCATTAAGGTAGTTACTTCGGCCGTTAAGTAAAATAAATAAAAACACAATCCCAAAAACATACTGCCTTTATCAAATTTGTAATTGTTGTAAATAACGTAAATAAAAACAGCTAGTAAAGAGGCAAACATTTTAATTAAAATTCCACCCATTACGCTTCTAATAAAAACATTGGGGTTTTTATTTTTCATGGGTTTAATTTGTAAAGCCAATGTGATTAAACTTAATAAAAGGAAAAATATATTGGCTGCCCAAAGTAACGAATTGTCAAAATGAAAACGACTTAAGGCAGGCGTTTGAAAGAGAAAAATAATCGACCCCAAAATAAAAAAAATAAAAAATAATAAGTAAGATTTTTTTATAAAATTGAACATGATGTTACTTTTTTTTGCTGGTATCAATTACAATTTTTATGATGGTAGCAGAAATTAAAATTAATGGAAAAACCCAAGTAGCAACAGGTGTTTCGAGCTTCAAATATTTATCTAATTGAATGCCACCGAATATACAAATTAGCAAACCTCCTATCATTTGAGATGAAAGGCTCAAATATTTAAACCCATTGTTTTTATTATTCATCAATTTCGGTTGATGCAGGTAAAGATAATACTACATCTTTTTCACCCATAATGCATTTTCCATTAAACGTAACCGTACTTTCCATTTGAAGTTTTCCTACATGAATATTGCCATTGATTATTGAGTTACCAATCAAATTCAATTGTCCTGTCATTTTAATGTCGCCATTTATGGTTCCTAAAATGTCGGCCTGACTTCCATTAAGATTGCCTTCAATTATTCCTTGTTGGCCAATGATAATTTTGGCTTTACAATTTATATTTCCAATCAACTTGCCATCGATTCGTATATCTCCTACGCTATCCATATCTCCTTTGATAATGGAGTCGGAACTTATAATACTAATTGATTGTAGTTCTTGACTTGATTCTGATTTAGACTTTTGTTGAAACATAAGTAAAAAATTTATAGATAATAAAAAAAAAGATGAAAAATATTAATCATCAATATTCTCCAATTTTGGCATTTTTAAGTTGTTGGTGTCTGTAATTACAATTTTACCCTTTAGCACTTTCTCAATGTTTTTATAATAGAAATCCTGTTGGGTTAAAGCTTTTTCCATTGAATCTGTCCTTGCTTTCAACATGCGAAATTCTTTTACTTGCTTTACATTTCCATATCCAACCCCGGGTAAATAATATTTTAATGGCGTAAAAATAATTAAAGAAGCAGTTAAAGCCACCAATAAAACAAAAAGGGTACTCATAGAAATATACACACTCAATCTCGTAAGTTTGAATTTGATGACTTCTTCATAAGTGTCTTCATTCATTAACACCAATCTGTAATTGTTCTTCAACCGTTTTAGTCTGTTTGTAATGTCTGACTGATCCATATCTTTAATTTATAAACTAAATTGTAATCCCAATTAGTGTGTAAACATACAATTTCTAAGATAAAGTTATTTTACTCTGAATAAAAAATCTGAATAAATTGCTTTGAAAATGAAATTTCTTAATTCTTAATCTATTTATTTTATTTAAATCAGGTTAAATTCAATTTGTATTTTTCCGTTAAACTTTTGATTTCAATCGCCTTTTTTTATTGCTGTAAGGTAAAAATTGCCGATATTTAACCGCATTTAATATTTTCAAATTCATGAATGGGAAGACGTACCATTATTTATCGATAATATGTTTGTTTGTGTTGATTTCATTTTCAGGAATTGCACAGCCAACGTGGACATTTGAACCTTTTGGAAAAGAAAAAAAACCAAAAGAATACGAGGAGAAAAAATTAGGATCAGAAAAAACAGCAGATAAAAAATTCACCAAACTTCGCCGTTTTATTCAGAACAATGTAACGCACTACAATTATTATTTCAACGCAAACAATAAGATTAATAAAGTATTAGAATTGGCAAAAACTGCCCAAAAAGATGATTATGCGAAGTTGCTTAGTTTTTATCCATACAGTTTAGATAACACATCAGAACAAGCGACAGAATTGGATTCTGTAATATATAAATCAACTGCAGGAATTTTATTACATGACTTAAGAACGGATTGGGTAGACAATATGTATTTTTTAATTGGGAAAGCGTATTATTTCAGAAAAATATTTGATACCGCTGCACTTACGTTTCAATTTATAAATTACAATCTTTTCCCAAGAGCTAAAAATGAAGATGACAGTCGGATTATAGGGGCAAATAGTTCAGCATCATTAACTAAGCTTTCAATTGCTGATAAAGAGAAACGAAATATTTTCAAGCGTATATTCTCAAAACCCCCAAGTAGAAATGAAGCGTTGATTTGGTTGGCTAGAAATTACATAGATGCCGATCAGTTTGGAGAATCGGCGGGGTTGATAAATATACTGCAAGAAGACCCGAATTTGCCAATTAGGTTGAAAGACGATTTAGACCAAGTAAACGCATATTGGTATTTTAAGCAAGAAAATTATGATAGTGCTGCGTTATTTCTTGAAAAAGCGCTAAAGAGTGCAGATAATAAAGCAGATTTAGCAAGATGGCAGTATTTATTGGGCCAGCTCTATGAAATGACTGGAAAGTATGATAAGGCAAACGAATATTTTAGTGTAGCAGGAAAGCGTACTGTAGAACCTTTAATGGATATTTTCGCACATTTGAATAATGCAAAAATGCTCAGAGATTCGGGTAATGGAAAAGCTTTGGATGAAAGTATCGCTCAGCTTTTGAAAATGGTAAAGCGTGACAAATATGAGGCGTACCGAGATATTATTTTTCACAGTGCCGGTATATTAAGCATGAAAAAGCCAGATACTACGGCAGCTATTGATTTCTATGAAAAAAGTTTAAAAGTAAATGAATCAAATGCAGCCTATAAAAATAAAGTTCACTTAGCATTAGGCAGAATTGCTTACGCACAAAAACAATATAAATCAGCCGCTAATCATTATGATAGCTTAGACATTACTGAGCCATCTTTAAAGCTTGATTCGGTAGAAGTTGCGGAAAGAAAAGAAAGTTTGCGTAAAGCGGCAAACCAACTCGATATCATTTTATTAGAAGATAGTTTGCAAATGGTAGCTTTGTTGCCTGTAGCAGAAAGAGATGCTTTGCTGAAAAAACTTGTAAAAAAATCGCGTAAAGAAGCCGGGTTAAAAGAAGTAAATGTTATTGATGATGGTAATAAATTAAGTAGTTTTTCTGAGGATAAAAATGCATCATCGGATTTATTTAAAACGACCACAAAAGGCGAATGGTATTTTTACAATGCATCAGCAAAATCTAAAGGGTATTCAGCGTTTAAAGCAAAATGGGGAGATAGAGAAAATTTAGATAATTGGAGACGAAAATCTGCTTCAGAGGCAGTCTTAGTAAATGCAGTAGATCCTTTAGCTCCTGAAGATAGCAGCACCACACAAACGGGTAAAAATTCGGATGTTTCTTTTGAATCATTGTTGCTTAGTTTACCTTTGACACCAGAAAAATTAGATAGCAGTAACGAAAAAATCGCAACTGCTTTATTAACACTTGCTGAGATATTTCAAAATGATTTGCTGGATTATGAAGAAGCCATTTACACCTATGATATTTATTTACAAAGATTTCCAACAAGGTTGAAAGAGGGTGAGGTGTATTTGGGATTATATTATTGTTATACAAAAATTCAAGATCTAGAAAAAGCAAATTACTATAAAAGTTTACTAGATTCTTCTTTTAATGAATCTGTTTCTGCAAAAAAAATAAATGACCCTATATCATTACAGCCTGAGAAAAACAATCCAGCAGTATCAAAAAAATACCAAGATATTTATAGTCTGTTTTTTCAAGAAAAATACGACATCGCTTTTGAATTGAAAAAGATTGCAGATAGTATTTATGGAAAGCAATATTGGACACCACAGTTATTGTTTATTGAGTCGATGTACTATGTAAAATGTGGATATGATAGCGAAGCGGTAAATAATTTAAATACCTTAATTGCCTTGTATCCAGAATCGCCATTAGCAGAGAAGGCAAATTCTTTGATAGATGTTCTAACGCGGAGAAAAGAAATCGAATCGTATTTAAATAAATTGGAAATAACAAGGGTGGAGGAAGATGATAAAATTTTGATTCCAACTGACCAAAAGGTAGAACGTAAAACTGTTGATTCGGTTAAAAAAACAGAGCCGAAAATTACTGGTTTAAAATCAATGGTGAAGATGAAAGACTCTTCCATACAAATGTTGCCAGGAACTTTTGAGGGTGTTTACAAATGGCAGCCTGATAAATCACATTTTGTAGTTATGATTTTAAAAGAAGTAGACCCGGTATATGTAAATGAAACCAAAGTAGCTTTTCAACGATTTAATACATCCAATAATTTCAGCACAAAGAATATTGTAAAAGATGTGTTGGATTCAAAAAATAATTTACTGGTTTTTTCGACATTTGAAAATGCCGAAGATGCCACAAACTATTTGGATAAAATAAAAAAGGCAGCTCCAACACAAATTTCTTGGTTGGCGGCTTCGAAGTATATGTTTATATTAATTAATGAAGACAATTTTAATAAATTGAAATCGAATAAAGATTTAGAAACGTACAAGAAATTATTGAATAACCAATATCCCGGTAAATTTTAAAAAATAAAGCAAATTCCAATTTTGAATATTAGTGTATGAAAAAATCAGTTTTAATATTGTGGCGCATATTTTTTGGCGGATTTCTTCTGTTGATTTTGATTTTTGTTGCTGCAAACTTTGGCTTATTTGGCAAGATGCCCTCTATTCAACAGCTTGAAAATCCTGAAGCAGATGTAGCCAGCGAAATCATAAGTGCAGATGGATTTCTGATGGGTAAATATTATGCAGAAAATAGGAGTGAAGTAAAATACAGTGAAATTTCTCAAAACGTCGTAAATGCGTTGATTGCAACCGAAGATGAACGTTTTTACGATCACTCAGGAATTGATGCTAAAGCTTTAGCGCGTGCAATCATTTCATTGGGAAGTCAGGGCGGTGGAAGTACGCTTACACAGCAATTGGCAAAGATGATGTTAGGCCAAGGGAAAGGAAATCATTTTGTAAGGGGGATGCAAAAAATTAAAGAATGGATTGTTGCCGTAAAATTGGAAAGAAATTTCACAAAAGAGGAAATCATTACTTTGTATTTAAATCATGCTCCGTGGGGCAATGTTTATGGAATTAGAAATGCATCTAAAACGTATTTTCAAAAAGAGCCTAAAGATTTAAAAATTGAAGAAGCTGCAGTTTTGATTGGTATGTTGAAGGGATTTATTTACGAGCCAATCAGGCATGCAAAATTATCACTCGAAAGAAGAAATATCGTAATCGATCAGATGGCATTAGCGCATAACCCTTATATAACACAATCTCAAGCTGATGCATTAAAAAGAAAGCCATTAATAACCAATTATAAAAAAATTGATGAAAATATTGGAATAGCGCCTTATTATCGTTCTGTTTTGGTAAACGTTTTGAAAGATTGGTGTAAAAACAATAAGAATCCAAAAACGGATGAGCCATATAATTTATACCGAGATGGGTTGAAAATTTATACAACTATAGATTCAAGAATGCAGAAGTATGCGGAGAAAGCAGTAGATGAACACATGCCCGTTTTACAACAAAAATTAAATGCGTATTTTAAATATAGAGGTGATAAATTGTGGGAAGGTCATGATAATGTTATTGTTGCTGCTATGAAATTTACAGAACGATGGAAAAATATGGAAGAAGAAGGTATTGATAGTAGTGAAATCAGAAAGTCATTTTTAGTACCTGTAAAAATGAAAATATTTTCGTGGTGGGGAAATAAAAATCATGAGATTGATACGGTGATGACACCATTTGATTCAATAAAATATCACAAACAATTATTACAAACTTCATTTGCCGCAATGGACCCAAGAACTGGAGAAATAAAAGCATGGGTTGGAGGGATTGATTACAAATGGTTTAAGTATGATCACGTTTCAGCAAGTCGTCAAGTTGGCTCAACATTTAAACCGTTGTTGTACACACTTGGTGTTACAGATGCAGGATATACACCGCAAACATATATACCTGGTGGTCCTTTAACACTTAGCGGAAAAACAATCAGTACCGGTGGGGGTACAATGGCATATTGTTTGGCAAAGTCATTAAATGGTGCTGCTTGGCATTTGATGGGAACAATAGGTGTAAAAAGAACAATTGAGTTTGCAAAACAATGTGGCATCACCGCCAAATTGCCAAATTATCCATCAATTGCACTCGGTGCTGCAGAAATTCCAATGTTACAAATGTTGCAAGCGTATACTATGTTTCCTAATAAAGGATATAATACACCACCTGTTTATTTAACTCGTATTGAAGATAAAGATGGTAATTTAATAAAAGAGTTTCCAATTTCACAAAGTAAAGAACTCATCAGTGAAGCAGATGCTTATTCGATGGTAAAAATGATGCAAGGCGTTGTTGAATTTGGTACAGCTAGAAGAATTCAAAGTTATAATTTGCCTGTAAAATCAGCTGGTAAAACGGGAACTACAAACGGAAATACAGATGGCTGGTTTATGGGTTACACACCCGAATTACTTGCAGGAACCTGGGTAGGTTGCGAAGATCCATTTATTCCTATTTACTCTAATAATAGTGGTGGTGCTGAAATGGCGGCACCCAAATGGGGGATTTTTATGCGCAGTGTATACGCAGATAAAAAATTGAATTATGGAAAAATTACAGAATTTGAACAGCCATTGGAATTGAAAAATGATCCAATTTATGCTGAAGCCAATTTTGCAAATATTGCTACTACAGGAGATAGTTTGAATCAAGAATCCGGAAATGAAAATAGCGATGACTTCTTTATAAATGAACAAACCGATGAGTTTGTTGATGACAAGCAAATTCCTAAAACACCAACCGATTCTAATAAATCAAAATCAAAACAAAAACCACCAACAAAAACACAATCAGACTACTAATTAATTTTAAGTCCTAAGATTTTTAAAGAGTATTGGTTGTTATCCATGATGGCAATTTCTTTCAAATTACCCCATGTTTCAAAACCTAATGATTCACACATTTTAATGCTGTTTATATTATGTTCAAAAACGAATCCAAGCAATGTATGTATATCAAGTTCCGGCGCTTTTGAAATAGCATATTCTAACATTTTCTTCCCAAATCCCTTTTTTCTATAATGCTCATGTATGTATATGCTGATTTCTGAAGTTCCACTATATGCAGGTCGACCATAGAAATCTTTAAAACTAATCCATGCAATAATTTCGTTGTTTTCATCCTCAACCATCCATATCGGTCTTTTACTGTGATGTTGATGAAACCAATTTGTTTTATCTGCAACAGAAACAGGCTCCGTGTCGGCGGTAACCATTCTACTAGCAACCGTAGAGTTGTAAATAGCTACTATTATTGGAAGGTCCTCAATTGTTGCGTTTCTGAATTGCATGAAATAATGTTTAAGTCAAAAGTCAAAATTAAAAGTTTAAAAAAATTGAACCGTTATTTTTAAAAGGAATTTGTATAGAGGTTCCTTAAAAAAATACTTTTGCCAAACAATTTTGTCTTTATCAAAGTTTTAGATAAAATCTGTTTTTTATAAAAAAGGGTTGACGCACAAAACGTCAACCCTGAAATATATTTTAATTGAACTAATTAAGCTACCGCTTGATTAACCAAACTTGCTGCTTCGCTCAACAATATGGCACTTTGTACTTTTAAACCACTTTCGTCAATTAATTTCTTAGCAACATCTGCATTCGTTCCTTGTAATCTAACGATAATTGGAATTTCGATATTGCCAATACTTTGGTAAGCATCGATTACCCCTTGCGCCACACGGTCACAACGTACAATACCACCAAATATATTAATCAGAATTGCTTTTACTTTCGGATCTTTCATGATGATACGGAAACCAGCTTCCACTGTTTGCGCATTTGCGGTACCGCCTACATCCAAGAAATTTGCAGGCTCACCACCACTTAATTTAATCATATCCATTGTTGCCATCGCTAAACCTGCACCATTTACCATACAACCCACATTGCCATCTAATTTTACGAAATTCAAATTGAATTTTCCTGCTTCTACTTCTGTAGGATCTTCTTCAGATAAATCCCTCAAAGCAGCAACATCCTGATGACGCATCAACGCATTATCGTCTATATTCATTTTGCAATCAACTGCAATGATTTTTTCATCACTTGTTTTAAACAAAGGATTAATTTCAAGCATACCACAATCCAATTCTAGGTATGCATTATATAAATTGGTAACAAACTTCACGCAGTTTTTAAACGCCTCTCCACTTAATCCTAAGTTGAAAGCGATTTTTCTTGCTTGAAAACCTTGAAGTCTTCCACCCGGATGAATATATTCTTTGAAGATTTTTTCTGGGGTATCATGCGCAACATCTTCAATATTCATTCCACCTTCTGTGCTATACATAACCACATTCATGCAACTGCTTCTGTCCATTAAAATAGATAAATAAAACTCTTTTACAGGGTTTGGTCCATCATAATAAACATCTTGAGCAACCAATACTTTATTTACCAATTTCCCTTCAGGACCTGTTTGAATGGTTACTAGAGTACCACCTAAGATATTGCCTGAAATAGCAACTACATCTTCCAAACTTTTTCCAACTGCCACACCACGTTGATCTTTTCCTATTATACTTCCCTTTCCTCTACCACCAGCATGAATTTGTGCTTTTATTACAGCAAACTTGCTTCCAAATTGAGCATGAATTTGACGGTAAGCATCTTCAGCTTCGTTGGTTGAGCTACATGCTATTCCTTCTTGTACTGGGACGTTAAATTTTTTCAGTAATTCTTTTGCTTGGTATTCGTGTAAATTCATTTCTTATTTTTTTGCGAAGATAAGAAAAACTTTAATCGATAAACGGAGATGAATAGAATATTAAAATTTTCTATTTTGAATGTACATTTGATTAAATTACGCACTATTAAAAAATAGTTCAATTTAAATTATGCGCATTTTTTTGATTGGGTTTATGGGTACTGGTAAATCCCATTGGGGTAAAATTTGGGCGAGTCAGCATAATTTAAAATTTATTGATCTTGATCTTGAAATTGAAAGAAAAAACGGGTTGAGTGTGGATGAAATTTTTGAAAAAAAAGGGGAAGATTTTTTTAGAATTACAGAAGCCGAAACACTAATGGATATGGAGCGAAATGACAATTGTATTATTGCTTGCGGTGGCGGAACCCCTTGTTTTAAAAATAATATGGATTGGATGAACAATAACGGGTTAACCATTTTATTAAATTCTACCCCATCCAAAATCTTGGAAAATATTATTAATGATAATAAAGCACGCCCTCTTTTGAAAAAAACAAACAAAGGAGAGTTGCTTTTTTTTATTGAAATGAAACTAAAAGAAAGAATTGATTTTTATAACAAGGCAAATGTTCAACTTCAGGCATTTGAATTGAATTCCAATTCAATAGATGCGATTCTCAAAACAAATCAACCAATTTAGTAATGAATTCCTTTTTTTTAAAAATTTCAATAATCGTTTCTGCACTTAGTGTTGCATTGGGCGCATTTGCAGCACATGCACTAAAAAATATTATACCAGCAGCTTCATTAATTACTTTTGAAACAGGAGTACGGTATCAATTTTATCATGCATTTGCCATGTTGATTGCGTCTACCGTACTGTATAAAAATTGCCAACAACGTTTTGTGGTAATTGCATGCAGATTCTTTTCTTTTGGATTTATTTTTTTCTGCGGGTCTTTATATTTATTAGCAATACTTGGTTCCGAATTCCGTTTTCTTGGCGCAATTACACCCATTGGCGGCACATGCTTTATATTAGGATGGATTTTGCTTTTTGTTTCCATTTATCCCAAAAATTATAATCAGAAAAATTAAGTTTCACTATTTTTTTCATTCAGGTATTTAATACCTTTGTTTACCATGGCTAAAAAAGAAAAAAACATCACAAATACTAAAGACACTGATCTTAAGCAAGAGAAATTACAACGTGTATCGTTCAAGCAATTCATTAAAGACGAAAGAACACATAAAATAACAGGCAGTATATTTGTATTGATGTCTTTGCTTCTTTTTGTGTCTTTCACATCTTATTTATCTACTTGGGATGAAGATCAGGATAAATTAATTTCAGAAGGAAGTAAATTGTTTTGGGGAACAGATACAGAAGTTGCCAACTTAATGGGCACTTTTGGTGCTTTTATCGCTCATCTATTTATGTACAAAGGTTTTGGAGTAGCATCCTATTTATTTTGTGGTTTCTTTTTTGTTATTGGTATTAATTTATTATTCAGCAAGTCTGTTTTTTCAATCATTAGAAATATACGTTACTTAATTATCGGGCTTCCTTTATTTAGCATTACAGCTTCTGCTTTATTTGCTGAAAATCCTTTTCCATGGGGTGGTGCAGTTGGCGATTTAAGTAAACTTTGGTTGTTTAAAGTCATCGGTTCTTTTGGCACTTTTGCATTGATTTTTATAGCTTTTTGGGCGTACATCATTTGGCGTTTTAATCCATCTTTCAATAAATTAATACAGGGAAGAAAAAATAAGGCTGAAGAGGTGGATATGCTGCCTATAATAGAAACACCTGAACCTGTTAATCCTAAAAAAGAAAAAAAAGATGATGCAAAATTGTTTATTGAATCTGGCCCTGATGAAAAAGATCCAAATTTAGATTTTGTTGAAAAAGAAGAAGCCGAACCCATAGCAGAAGATTTGGGAAATGATGATATTATTCAAGAACTGCCAAATAATACACAGGGTTTAGAGCTTGAAATTAAAAAAGTAGAACCAGAAATTAAAGAAGAGGAAGTTTCAGAAAAAAAAGTTTCCGTTACGCCCTATGATCCCATTCTTGATTTGCGTGATTATAAATTCCCTACTTTGGATTTACTAGAAAATCATGGCAGTGAAAAAATCATTCAGGATCCACAAGAGTTGGAAAAAAATAAAAATCAAATCATCAATACGCTGAAGAATTACGACATCAGCATTCAAAAAATCTCCGCTACCGTAGGGCCAACTGTAACCTTGTACGAAATTATTCCTGCTGCTGGGGTGCGCATTTCAAGAATCAAAAACCTAGAAGATGACATCGCGCTAAGTTTGGCTGCACTTGGTATTCGTATTATTGCACCTATTCCTGGAAAAGGAACAATTGGTATCGAAGTGCCGAATGCGAAAAAGACAATCGTGAGCATGAAAACATTGTTGTCAGCCGATAAATTCACAAAAAATAATTACGCGCTTCCAATTGCCATCGGTAAAAAAATTGACAACGATAATTTTATTGTAGACTTAGCCAGCATGCCACATTTGTTGATGGCAGGTGCCACTGGTCAGGGTAAATCTGTAGGGTTAAATGCGATATTGGTTTCTTTACTCTATAGCAAACATCCATCACAATTGAAGTTTGTTTTGGTGGATCCTAAAAAGGTGGAGTTGAGTATTTACAAAACAATTGAACGTCATTTCTTAGCAAAACTACCTGGTGAAGAAGATGCCATCATTACCGACACAAAAAAAGTGGTACATACTTTAAATGCGTTGTGTATTGAAATGGACAATCGTTATGATTTATTGAAAGAAGCGGGTTGCAGAAACATCAGAGAATACAACGAAAAATTTGCTGAAAGAAAATTAAATCCAGAAAAAGGGCATCAGTTTTTACCATTCATTGTATTGGTGGTGGATGAGTTTGCCGATCTAATCATGACCGCCGGAAAAGAAGTAGAAATGCCTATAGCTCGTTTGGCACAGTTGGCTCGTGCGGTAGGAATTCACTTAATCATTGCTACACAAAGACCTTCAGTAAATATCATAACGGGTACCATTAAAGCCAATTTCCCTGCGCGTATAGCCTTTAAGGTGAGTAGCAAAATTGATAGCCGTACCATTTTGGATGCTGGTGGCGCTGAGCAATTGATTGGTAAAGGAGATATGCTTATCAACTACAATGGCGAAATTGTTCGTTTACAATGTGCTTTTGTAGATACACCAGAAGTAGACAAAATTGTTGATTTCATTGGCGACCAAAGAGGTTATCCTCAAGCGTTTATGTTGCCAGAATATATTGATGAAAAAGATGCGGATGGAAAAGATTTTGATGTAAATGATAAAGATGCCTTATTTGAAGATGCAGCAAGATTGATCGTAAGTAGCCAAAGTGGAAGTACCTCATTATTACAAAGAAGAATGAAACTTGGATATAACCGAGCAGGCAGATTAATGGATCAGCTAGAAGCCGCCGGAATTGTAGGCGCAAGCCAAGGCAGTAAAGTAAGGGATGTGTTGGTTAAAACGGAAGCGGATTTGCAGGAGATGTTGAATAGGTTGTTGTAAAACGAGGTTTATGAGGTTTATGAGGTTTGAGATGTTTATGAGGTTTGTGAGGTTCAATGAGTTCAATGAGTTCAATGAGTTCAAAAAGTTGATGCAAATTTCGCAAACCAAACGCCAAACGCTAAACCACAAACCCCAAACACCAAACACCAAACACCAAACCCCAAACGTTTAAATTAAATGTCAAAATACCTCATAATCGGATTAGGAAATATTGGTGATGAATATGCCAACACGCGCCACAACATTGGATTTGATGTGGTGTATGCCTTTGCGTCTAAGCATGGAGGTAGTTTTCGGTCGGATAGATTGGCTTTTGTTGCGGAAGTAAAAATAAAAGGCAAAACATTCGTTTGTGTTTGTCCTACTACATATATGAATTTAAGTGGAAGGGCTTTTAAATATTGGCAAGAAAAAGAAAAAGTTCCGACTGAAAATACACTCACTATTGTTGACGATTTAGCACTTCCCATTGATAAAATCAGAATCAGAAAATCGGGTACACATGCCGGCCATAATGGGTTGAGGGATATTCAAAATATTTTGGGCTCCGACGAATACCCTAAACTACGATTTGGTATTGGAAATGTATTTCCAAAAGGAATGCAGGTTGATTTTGTATTGGGAAAATGGAAGAACGATGAATTGCCATTAATTAAGTATAAAATTGAGAAATCTGTAGAATTGATAGAAAGCTTTGCCTTTGTTGGCATAGACAAAACAATGACCATTTGCAATAGCACTTCATATGAGTAAAATAAAAATTAATTTCTTATTGGAAATTTAAACTCCTTTTTACTATTTTCGTTACCTGAATAATCTATAACCCCATTCAAAAACAATAATGAAGATAATTTGCATTGGCAGAAACTATGTTGAGCACGCAAAGGAATTAGGCAACGATATTCCTGATGAGCCCGTTATTTTCATGAAGCCCAAAAGCGCTATCATACAGCCACATACACCTTTCTATTATCCAGAATTTACAAACGAACTTCATTACGAATGCGAACTTGTATTGCGCATCAGTAAAAATGGTAAATATATTCAGGAACGACATGCTTCTAATTACTATAATGGCATCACTGTAGGTATAGATTTTACAGCTCGAGACATCCAAAATGAATTGAAGAAAAAAGGACTTCCTTGGGAGAAAGCTAAAGCATTTGATAATTCAGCGGCAATTGGTAAGTTCATAGACATCAAACCCGATTTCAATAAGAAAAATATCAATTTCTCTTTTTTGAAAAATGGAGAAAAAGTACAAGAAGGTAATTCTGGCAATATGATATTTAGCATAGATAAACTCATTGCTAATATCTCGATGTATTTTTCTTTAAATATTGGAGATTATATTTTTACCGGAACACCATCAGGAGTAGGCGAATGTGTTGTGGGCGACGAACTTGAAGCGTTTTTAGAAAATGAGAGCTTACTAAAATTGGAAGTAAAATAGTTTTTATAATTCTCCTAATCAATCATTGTAAAATTCCATCAAAGAACCAAAATAGCTTTGTGTCCATCCTGTAGAGATTGAATCAAAATCTTCATCAGGAATGTTGGTATGACGAAGTTCTACCGAAGTTTTGCTTTTATCAGGGTGTAAAATTATGGTTACAATAGATGGTGTTTCTTGTTCGCCAAAATACCACTCCTGAACTATCTTTTTACCATATTCGAATGATATGTTTTTTCCGCAAATACTATCTTCCCAAAGTGAAAACTCTGTATCAGCAATAGGTTCCATTATTGCTGGCGAACCTGTCCACAATTGAATAGTAGCAGCATTGGTTAATGCATGGTATAATATTTCCGGCTCTGTATTGATGATGTAGTACTTTTTAAAATCTTTCATTTTTTTTAATTGGTGAAAATTAACAGTTTTTAGAAAACTTAAATTGTAAATTTGAACACAAATTAATACTAATCAACTAAACGCGCGAACAATGGTATCAAATTCTATAAAACAATGTCAAATTGCTTTTTTTGTTTTGTTTATTTTTTGCTCCAACATTTCATTTGGTCAATATAAATCCTTTAAATTAAATGCAGATGGAGACACCATAAACGCCATAAATAGTGCCGGACAGAAACTTGGAAAATGGGTGATTGAAGTTGGTCCATTGCGAGGAGAAGAAGGTTATGTAGAAGAAGGGTTGTATAAAAAAGGGGAGAAGCATGGGTTTTGGAGAAAGTATTCTACTATTGGTGATTTGTTGGCTGTTGAACATTTTATTTTAGGGGGTAAAGATGGATTACAACAATATTACAATTACTTAGGTGCTATAGAAAGAGAGGAGAGCTGGCGCGGGTATAATCCTGATGCACCTTATGATACAGTAGCTATTTATGGAACAGGTAGCAATGAAATTATAGATTACAAATTGGTAAAAGCAGCTCCATATAGTGTAAAAGAAGGAGAATGGCGTTATTATGACCCAGGAACAGGAAGGATTATAAGAACTGAACAATGGCGTAATAACAATTTAGTGAATCCAGATAATGCAAAGACCAACCAAAAACAAGCAAACGAAAAACCTAAAAAATTAGATAAGCCAATAGAAATGATTGAATGGGAAAAGAAAAATAAAGGAAAAAAAATAGTTGATGGCAGAACGGGGCTTTAAGTAAAAAGTAAAAAGTAAAAAGTAAAAAGTGTTTATCCGCCATTTTTTATAATAAATAAGGGTCGCTCAATTTCATATTCATTTTTTCTACTTTCCATTTTTAAATTTTGAATTAAACATTAATAAATGAAAGTATTACTTTATTTAGCCATCGCCATTCTATTTACCGCTTGTAATCAGAGCCATAAAAACGATAGCGATAAAAAATATAATCCACCTCCACCTCCCCCAAAAAAGAAATTAGTTGTTATTGCGATTCAGCCTTTTGTTGATATTCCAAAGGAAAATGTTGATTATGTAGCTCGATATTTAAAAAAAATGTACGCAAACGTTATAATAAACAAACCTATCGAATTTCCAAAAAACTCGCTTAATCAGGCTAAAACAAGACATAGAGCCGATTCGCTTATTCGGTTTTTGAGTGCACAAACAAAACCAGGATATTTAACAGTTGGACTTACAAAAGGAGACATTAGCACAACAAAAAACAGTCCAGATTGGGGTATAATGGGTTTAGGTTTGCGTCCCGGAAATTCATGCATTGCTTCATCATATAGATTGCATGGGAAAAACAAAATGGAGAAACTTTTCAAAGTAGCCATTCATGAGTTAGGCCATACACAAGGTTTGAAACATTGTTCAGTTAACGATTGTTTAATGCACGATGCCGAAGGTAAAGATCGTCTAGATGAAGAAAAGGAATTTTGCAAAAATTGTAAAGCGGTATTAATTAAAGCCGGATGGGCGTTTAATTAAAATTGTATTTTTTTTATAGCCCACCAATTAAATGGTTAAAGAGTCAAGATTTGCGAAAAAACATTTTGTTCTGTCAAAAAACATTCTTGCTTATAAAAAATAACCCACGGATTTTTTCCATGGGTTTATAATATTAGAAGAGAGCTTTTATTTAAAATTAATTTTTTATCTCTTTTTGCATTGGATTTTTACCGCCAACCGCTCCTCTTGGTGTTACTTTTCTTGATTTAAACAATTCAAATGTAGATGGTGTGGTTGTTAGTGGCCAACTGTTGTTCTTTTCATCAATATCTGCCGTTTCTCTGTATGGGTCTAATTTTATAGATACCACTTCTTTTTCTTTTAAATAAGTCTTTACCACCTTTTGCTCATTTTTTCTCCAAACGTTTACGCCAACCCTATCTACTTCTTTGCTGCCATCTTTAAATGTCCATTCAATAATGATGGGCATTACCAAACCACCTTTGTTGCTCATCGACAATTCATATAATCGAACTTCACCAGCAATTTTTGTTTTTTCATCAGCAGTTAATGCTTCTTTATTACTTGATTGAGCAGGTATAACGAATGCATTGGTGTCAATATTCGCCAAGCCTCTGTCGTACCTCCAATAAAAATCCCTCAAGGATGTATCGGCATCTGTTGCAAATACGATACTTTTATCCGCTCTATTTCTAATTTTTGAAATGTCGTCATAGTTATTTTGAATGGGTTTCTGTACCGGCTGAAGCTTATTTTTTTCTTCTGTTTCTTTTACTTCTGTTGGTGCTGTATTTAAAACCGACCATTTTACGCTATCCAATGAAATGTCTACAGGGTCTGTATTGTAAAACCAACCTCTCCAAAACCAATCTAAATCTTCTCCACTGGCGTCTTCCATTGTTCTAAAGAAATCAGCTGGCGTTGGATGTTTGAACGCCCATCTGTTACAATATTTCTTAAATGCAAAATCAAAATTCTTTCTACCCATAATGGTCTCTCTCAAAATATTTAATCCTGTAGCGGGTTTTGAATAAGCATTGGGTCCAAACATAATGATGTTTTCACTGTTTGTCATGATGGGTTCCAATTGATCTTTTGGCAACTTCATGTAATCCACGATTTTATATGCAGGTCCTCTTCCAACTGGAAATTTATTGTCCCATAATTCCTCGGTAAGATATTCCACAAAAGTATTTAAACCTTCATCCATCCACGACCACTGTCTTTCATCGCTATTGATAATCATTGGAAAGAAATTATGACCTACTTCATGAATAACCACGCCAAGCATACCATTTTTAGTGCCTTCGCTGTATGTGCCATCTTTTTCGCAACGGCCATAATTAAAACAAATCATCGGGTATTCCATACCGTTAGCCGCTTCTATACTTTGGGCAACAGGGTATGGATAAGGAATGGTAAATTTTGAGTAGGTTTTTATGGTATGTGCAATAACTTTAGAACTAAATTTACGATAAAGTGGATAAGCTTCTTTTCCATATGCGCTCATGCACATTATTTTTTTGCCTTCAACCTTTGCTGGAACGGCATCCCACACAAATTTTCGACTACTTCCCCAGGCGAAATCTCTAACGCTATCCGCGTAAAAAATCCATGTTTTCTTTTCAGTGCTTTTTTGTTTTTCTCTTGCTGTTGCTTCATCAAGTGTAACTATTTCTGTAACGTCGTTTGCATTTTGCGCAGTCTGCCATCTTTTAAATTGTGCAGCAGAAAGCACTTGCTGATAATTTTGACCAACGCCTGTAGCCATAACCACATGATCAGCTGGAACGGTCATTTTAACTTTGTAATTGCCAAATATCAAAGCAAATTCGCCTGTTCCTACAAACTGATGATTTTGCCATCCTTGGTTATCGCTATACACGCACAATCTTGGAAACCATTGTGTAATGGTAAAAATATCGTTGCCATCTTCTGGGAAATTTTCGTAACCACCACGTCCGCCATATTTCATACGGTCTGCAATAAAATAATTCCAATCAATTTTAAAACTAAATTTTTGCCCCGATTTTAAAGGTGTTGGTAAATCAATACGCATCATCGTTTTATTGATGGTATAGTTTAATGTAACTCCAGCTGCCGTTGTAACCTTTGTAATGTTAACGCCAAATGGCTTGTCTTTCTTGCCTTGCATATTCATGATGTCACCTTCATTGATTTGCCTAGGCATACCATTGCTATTTTGGTAATCAGCATTGTTATTGGTGCTTTGCTGATTTTCATCCAATTGAAGCCATAAATAATCCAATGACTCTGGTGCGTTGTTGAAAAAGGTAAGCGTTTCTTTTCCAAATAATCTTCTATTGGTTTCGTCTAATTCGCAGTCAATATTATAATCGCAACGTTGCTGCCAATATTTAGCACCAGGAGCACCACTTGCTGTTCTGTATTCATTTGGCGTGGGTAAAATAGTCCCCAATTGTTCAAAACGGTTTCCATGATTGCTGCCCGGATTGTTTCGAATGTCTTGAGCTTGAGTGGATACAATTAGAAATTGCAATAGCAAAAAAGCTATGATTTTATTATGCATAATTGATGTTTATTTTGAGTTGTAAATGTATGATTTTTAAAATGGAAATCTTATAATGCACCAATAAATTCCAGCACCTAATGCAATGGTATTTAAGATTCGAATCCACCATTTTTGTGGTAGCCCAATTATCTCAATAAATAATTTTGCCATTAAAAGCATAAGCAGTACAATTAAAATTTGACCCACCTCCAATCCTATGTTAAAACTTAAAAGCGGTATTGCTATTTGTTGGGATTCAGCTAAAATAAAACGTATCGTATTGGCAAATCCAAGCCCATGAAGCAATCCAAACAATAATGCAAATACATATTTAAATCGAAATGGAGCTTTTGGATGTAAACTTTTTACAAATTGAATTTCGGCTGCAAAAATGATGCTGATTGGGATTAGAAATTCTACTAGATCACTGTTTATTTTTACCAAATTTAAAACACTCAAACTCAAAGAAATGGCATGTCCTATAGTAAAAGCGGTTATCAATAATAAAACCTGCTTTATGTCTTTTAAAAGATAGATGGAAGTCAATGCCATGATGAAAAACAAATGGTCAAAAGCATCAACACTTATGATATGATGCCAGCCCAGTTTAAAGTAAAAAACAAAATCTTCCATTAATGATGTATTTCTTAAAAGTAAAAACCTAGTTTTGATTACAAGCTAACGGAAATATGTTAAATTAAAAAGGATGTTCAAAAATAAAAGAAGTATCGTTATTCGCCTGTTGATGATTTGTATGACATTTGTTTTTACAGGTGCTACAATGCATCCCATTTATGTAAGCGTTACCGAAATTCAACACAATGCAAAAGATAAAACGCTTGAAATAAGTTGTAAGATTTTCACTAGCGATTTCGAAGCCATTTTAAAAACTAAAACAAAATCTAAAGTCAATCTTTTACAACCAACAGATAAAACTTTAATGGAATCCTTGGTCAACCAATACATCCAGCAACACCTTAAAATTAAAGTAGATGGTAATTTGAAACCAATGGAATTTTTAGGCTATGAACAAAATGAAGATGCCATACAGAGTTTTTTTGAAATTAAAGATGTGGCAACTTTAAAGAAAATAGATGTTCAGGATGACATTTTATACGAATACAAATCTGAGCAAATCAGCATTATTCATGTAGTAGTTAATGGGAATAGAAAAAGTACGAAGTTGGTGAATCCGGACAATTCGGTTAGTTTGAATTATTAAGTCATCCAAGTAAAAAGTAAAAATTTAAAATTAAAAATTGTTGGTATGTTTTTTAACTTTTGACTTTTTAATTTTGACTTTCCTTATTCCTCCTCCATTTCATCTTTTAATTCTTCCGAAATCTTTACTAGAATTTTATCTATGCGCTGACCATCCATGTCGATGATTTCGAAATGAAAATCTTTCCAACTGAAGCTTTCACCGGTTTTAGGGATATGTTCTAATTCGTGGAGTACAAAACCGGCTAAGGTGTCAAACTCATGTTCGCCTTCGTTCATCCATTCGGCGCGTTCGAAATAACTCAAGAAATCATAAAATTGGATCAATGCATCTACTAAAAAAGTGCCATCCTCTCGCTTTGTAATTTCGTATTCTTCTTGACCAACCTGTGGTACATCGCCCACAATGGCTTCTACAATGTCATTTAGTGTAATCATCCCTTCAAGTGTGCCGTATTCACTAACGATAAAGCATGCATGAATTCTTGACGTTTTTATTTTTTCCAGTAATTGATATGCTTTGTTGTTTTCAGGTACAAATAAAGTTGGTTTTATGAGTTGCTCAAGTTTGGTTTCTGGCGCAGCTTTAAGCAAATCTTTAACGTACACAATTCCTTTTATTTCATCCACTACACCATCACAAACGGGGTAAGTGCTGTACACAATTTCGGGCAGTTTATTTTTTACGTCTGCAACAGTATCATTTATATCGAGCCAAACGATTTCGGTGCGATGCGTCATCAAAGAAGTGATGTTTCTATCGCCCAAATGAAAAACCCTTTCAATAATTTCTTTTTCATCTTCTTCAATAGAGCCATGTTCACTGCCCTCTGTAATCATCATTTTAATTTCTTCTTCTGTTACGGCATTATCTGAAGGTTTTTTTATGCCAAATATTTTGAAAATCAAGTTGGTAAAGTTAGATAACAACCACACAAATGGGTACACCACTTTAGAGATGATATTCATTGGTCCTGCAGCGATACGTGCAATTTTTTCGGCTTGCATTAAACCTAGTTTTTTGGGTATGAGTTCACCAAAAATGATGGTTAAAAATGTTACAAGTACTACTACAATTGTTGTGGAAAGAGAATCGGCATAAGGTTTTAAAACAGGGATATTTTCTAAAAAAGGCTTTAAATCTTCTCCAAATTTTTCACCAGAGTAAACCCCCGTTAAAATGGCAATTCCCGTCATCCCAATTTGTGCAGTACTTAAAAAACGCTCAGGATGGTCGATCAGCATTAAAGCTGCTTTTGCTTTTAGATCGCCTTTGTTGGCCAAACTTTCCATTCTTGATTTGCGGGCGCTGATTAATGCAATTTCACCCAAAACGAATAACCCATTGAGAAAAATAAGTAAGAGTAATATAAAAATTTCCATATTGAAACAATAAATTGATTGGCAAAAGCCAAAATATCCTTACAAATATAAGGGTTGAGCTACATGTTCG
>Ga0209598_10000484_pt1 | contig 31725 bp, 24 predicted proteins | sample M_140807_EF_Meta_FD_187317 | JGI IMG/M metagenome (GOLD analysis project Ga0209598, IMG submission 187317) | Freshwater microbial communities from Lake Montjoie, Canada to study carbon cycling - M_140807_EF_MetaG (SPAdes) (version 2) | ecosystem: Environmental > Aquatic > Freshwater > Lake...
GTGGATAAATTTAGCAATAATTTTTGATTATTAAACAAAAAAGCAAAAAAAATTGACCCGCCCCTGACGAGGTCCGAGGGTATCCTTAGGTCAAACCAAGCAGGCAAGGCAGGGTATAACCGGGCAAGGGGCCTGCCTTGGGGCCCGCCAAGCCCTTCCAGTCCCTGGCAAAACCCTGCCAAAGGATGTTTCCGCCCCCGGCACCCCCTTCGGGACCCAAATCCACCAGGTAATCAGCGGCTCGGAGCAGGTCCACCTGGTGCTCAATCACCAAAACGGTGTGGCCTTTGTCCACCAGGGCCTGCAAAAGCTCGACCAGAACCCGAATATCCTCCATATGAAGGCCGGTGGTGGGTTCATCCAGGATGTAAAGAGTCTGTCCCCCTTCCCGTCGGCCCAATTCTGCGGCCAATTTGAGGCGCTGCGCCTCGCCTCCGGACAAAGTTGTTGCCGGCTGACCCAGCTGGAGGTAGCCCAATCCCACCTTCTCGAGGGTAGCCAGGCGCTTTCGGAGGTGGGGCAGGCCGTCAAAAAACGGAACCGCCTCGTGAATCGACATCGAGAGGACTTCGTGAATATTGCGGCCCTTGTAGCGGACCTCGAGGGTATCCCGCTGGTAACGCTTGCCCCCGCAGTTCTCGCAAGGCAATTCGACATCGGGCAAAAAATTCATCTCCAGAACCCGTACCCCTGCTCCACCGCAGGCCTCGCAACGCCCCCCTGATACATTAAAAGAAAAGCGACCCGGGGTGTAGCCTCGGATTTTGGATAATGGCATTTCTGCAAAAAGCTGCCGAATGTCAGTAAACAGGCCCGTATAGGTTGCAGGATTGGAGCGAGGGGTCCGGCCAATCGGGGATTGATCAATCTCAATGACTTTGTCCAGATGCTCCCAACCTTCCAAACTTTTGAATGGCAAATGAAAGCGACGGGTACCGGTAATTTGATTGGTGAGAGCCGGGACGAGGGTTTCGTTAATCAACGAAGATTTACCGGAACCGGAAACCCCCGAGATACCGATTAAGCAACCGAGGGGCACCCGAAGGTCCACTCTGCGCAGGTTATGACCTGCTGCTCCTGTCAAAGTTAGAAGATGCCCGTTTCCGGGGCGGTCCTTGGAGGCCCCTACCTGACGGACCCCGGATAAATAATCCGCCGTGAGGCCGCCACTGCGACTCAAAGCTTCCGGTGGTCCCTCCGATACCAATCGACCCCCCTCGCTGCCGGCCCCCGGTCCCAAATCGACCACCCAGTCCGCAGCGCGAATCATCTCTTCGTCGTGTTCCACCACCAAAACAGTATTCCCCAAGTCCCGAAGATTCCGCAAGGCCCCTATCAAACGCCGGTTATCGCGGGGGTGCAATCCGATACTGGGTTCGTCCAAAATGTACAAAACACCGCTAAGCCCGGAGCCCAACTGACTGGCCAGCCGAATCCGCTGGGACTCCCCACCGGACAAAGTAGCCGTGCTTCGGTGCAAATGCAGATAACCGAGGCCCACATCCAACAAAAACTGCAGACGAATTCGCAATTCTTTGAGAATTTCATCGGCTACCCTGGCTTTGTTTCCTTTGAACGACCCCTCCAATCCCCCCAGCCACTCCTGCAAGGTCTGTAGTTCCATACAGCAGAGATCAGCAATGCTCTTGCCCTCGATCCAAAAATGCAAAGCCTCTTTCTTGAGGCGTCCTCCACCGCATTCGGTGCAGGGCTTTTGACGGACGAATCGCTGCACCCATTCCTGCATGGCCGCCGTCCCCCATTCATCCTGCCTGGTAATCAACGCCATTAACCCATCAAAGGAGTGGTATTCCATCCCTCGATCCTTGCCCATATCCACCGCCACGGGTTCTTTTTGGCCATACAAAAGCAAGTGCTTTTGGTCCGAAGTCAACTGCGAAACCCGTGTTTGGAGACCAAACTTGTTTTTCTTGCCCAATGCCAGGATAACCCGAAAAATCCAATTGTCTTTGTATTCCCCCAACGGAGCCAAGCCCCCGTTGCTCAAGGTGAGCTCCTCGTCCCCAAAAACCAATTCAGGGTCCGCCTCCATTTTGGAACCCAAACCCTGGCATCGAGGGCAGGCCCCGTAGGGTAGGTTAAACGAAAAGGTGTTGGGTTGGGGCTCGTCGTAGGCCAGACCGTTCTCCGGGTCGGTCAATAATTTACTGAAATACCGCCAGTACCAAGAATCGGAACCATCCTTGGATGGTGTACCGCATAACAAAACCCCCTTGCCCAATCGTGTAGCCAATTCCACGCTGGTTTTGAGCCGATGAGCGGAGTCCTTTCCGGGGACCAGCACATCAACCACCAATTCAATATCGTGGACTTTGTAACGATCCACCTGCATGCGGGGACGTAGGTCGGTCACCTCGCCGTCAATGCGCACTTTGGTAAAACCTTGCTTGCGCCATTGTTCAAAAAGTTCGCGGTAGTGTCCTTTGCGGCTGCGGATCAGCGGAGCCAATAACATCAAATCAAGGTCCTTGTAATCTTGGACCAGACTATCCATGATTTGAGCCTGACTGAATTGTTGCATAGGCTTACCAGAAACCCAAGAATGAGCTTGCCCAATGCGGGCAAAGAGCAGCCTCAAAAAATCATAAATCTCCGTGGTGGTTCCCACCGTAGATCGGGGATTGCGGGAGGTTGTTTTTTGCTCAATCGCAATGACGGGGCTCAAGCCATCGATCCGATCCACCGCCGGCCTTTCCAGCTTGCCCATGAACTGACGGGCATAGGCCGAAAAAGACTCCAAATACCGTCGCTGCCCCTCGGCGTACAAAGTCGCAAAAGCCAAGGAGGATTTTCCACTCCCGCTGGGCCCCGTAACAACCACCAAAGATTCCCGGGGAAGGGTTAGGTCCAGGTCCCGGAGATTGTGCTCGCGGGCACCCTCGATGCGAAGAACTTCTTTCATGGCAGCCCCAAACCCCATTCGGCCACCGGAACCAGAGACCAGCGCGATGCCTTGTCCGAAAATGATTGGGTAGGCTTGCGCAGCGTATAGGTGTTACGGTCCGGATTTCGCAAAGAGGTCTTGCGTATCCAAGGGTTAAAAATTTTGAGCTCGCGGTAACTCATTCCGTGTTCCCTGGCATAGTTAGCCCAATTCGTCACCGGCTCGTTCAGCGTCCACTGCTCTGTTTCGAAGGGCAAATAAACCTGCGATGCAGTCAAATGAAAACCGTAACGCTCGGGGTGTTCCATGATGGTTTTGATAGCGAGAATCCGGGGAAGGTAGCGGGATGTTTCGTTGTTAAGATGAAGTTCCGGGTAGCGATCCTTGCCTTGGTAGTCGGCCTGCTGTCTCAAACCTGCCGTACCCATGTTGTAGGAGGCAGCAACCATAGACCAATTTCCAAATTGATCGTGCGCTCTGCGCAGGTACCTGCACGCCGCCTGCGTTGAAAGCCAGGGGTCGTAGCGTTGATCGACTTCTTCGTTGACCTGCAGTCCGTGTTGCCGAGCCGTGCCTGCCAAAAACTGCCAATAGCCGACCGCATCAGCCGACGAAATAGCATTGGCCAACCCGCTCTCGGCCACCGCCAAGTATTTGAAATCTTCGGGAATTCCGTTTTGTTTTAACACATTTTCGATCATGGGAAACCAGCGAGCTGCGCGCTTGATGTACAGCAGCATGGTCGCCTGTCCATAGGCATTTTGAAGTAATTCCCTTTCGACCCGTTCGCGAAATTCAAAATCCCACAAAGGAACTTTTTCGCCTGCAAAATGCATGCCCTCTGGAACAGGCACGGAATAGACCCGGTAATTGGACCAAAATTTCTGGCGATAGGCTTTTTCTTCTTCTGTCTTGTAGGCGCTGTTAAGAAACCAACCCGCCGACAAGGGCACAAAGATGCCTACCAACCAAGCGATTGTTTTGGAGCGCTTTGCCCAACCACCATGTCCCCAGGATATCATAAATTTCGTTCAGGTCTTCCCCAAAATTACGCCACAAACGAGCGGCGTTTGTAAATCGGAAAAGCCGAACAGGGTTCACCGTAAAAGAGACTCTGAACCACCCCCATCAAGCGTTGGGTCAAGGCCAGGTATAGGGCCGGTGTCCATTCCGCCCTGGAACAAGCCTTGATCATCAAACGAGCATCGCGGTACAGTTCCGTATCCAATTGCTGAATACGCGCCAAAGCCAATTGACACTGCACCTGACCCGGGGTTCCATATTCGATGCCAGCGGGACGAGTCGAATAATCTCCCCCTTGAAGGTGGACTGCCAAAATCATCACGGCCCAAGGCGGCCAAACCGCTTCTGATGAACAATACAAGGCCACCCAACGTCCTGCGAAAGGGGTGGGGTCCATGGCCTGAACGCGGGCCCGGAAATCTTTTTCACGGAGGACGCCCCATTCGTCCATATAATGCGCCAGATCAAGGGGTTGAATCCGGGAATCTGGCACAAGAAAGTCGCTGGGATCCAAGACCTGAATCCCGCTTTCTTGAATTTTGTTACGAATTGGCAACGAATCCTCGCTCATGCCTGCTATCGAAGCCGTATCGAGCGGCTGCGATTCCAAAATTAATAAAAGAGATGGCGATCGTCCTTGATGGTGGCCAATTCACGCTTGGCACCAAAAGGCTCGTTACCAGCCCGTCCACGGAATTGGCCTTCGAGCGATGCTTTGGCCGAACGCAAGTCGTAGTCTTTGGGAAGACTGCTCAGGCTGTCCACGACGAAAACATAGACACCGCGCTCCCCGGCCACTGGCTTCCCGATTCGGCCTTTGGGCGTTGAAAACAAAGCCCCGGATAGTTTGGGCTCCTGGCCCACCCCGTTGATGAAGGAGCCGAGGAAAGAAGCTCCCATCAAAGGCTGAACCATCACACCTACATTGGCGGCAGCGGCTTCTAGATTGGGGTTTTGGCCCAAAGTCTTGGTCCATTTGCTGGCCAGCATTTCTCCTTTTTTCTCTTTGCGAATACGATATTCAAGATCCGTCTTGACCTCCTCGAGAGGCTTGGTCCCTTTCTCCATGGCTTTGGTCAAAACGGCAACCACAAAACGGTCCTCCGTTTCGAAGAGGGGGCTCAATTCGCCAATAGCTGCTTTGTAAGCCCATCGAACGATATCCCGAGCGTTGTTGATGCCAGGAATGACGCGGTCACCCACTCGAATATTCTCAGCCGTCTTCTTGGGAAGACCCTTGGTGTCCACTGCTTTTTGAAAATCTTCGGAATTTTTGAGACCGGAGGCAAAGGCCGTGGCTTCTGCAAAACGGGCCCGGAAGGTCTCGGTTGATGGGGCAATCCTAGCCGCCACCGGAGCCAACTTGACCACTGGCTTCTGGCCCTTTTGATCGTTGATTTGAATCAGGTGGTATCCAAAATCAGAGCGAACCACCACAAGCTCCCCGCTGCGACCCCCAAAACAGGCATCGTTGAAGGGCTTCACCATCATGCCTTCTGCAAAATAGCCCAAATCTCCTCCCTTGACGGCTGAACCGGGATCGGCGGAAAAAGTGGTTGCAAGAGCTCCAAAATCCGAACCGCTCCGAACTGCCTGCATCAGGCTATCCGCCTGCGCCTTGACCGTTGAATCGGGACGGTTCTCCACTTTGAGGAGGATATGACGGGCCTTTACAGAGTCTGGACGGCTGGTTTTTTGGGATAGTTTGGTCAAAACAAAGGCCCCATTCTCGACATAAAGATCGGTCACCGTACCGACGGGAGAACCGGCCAAGGCCACCAAGGCGGGCTGAGTCAGGGTCGAAACCGGCGTAAATCGATCATCGTAAGGCAAATCCGAGCGCAAGGCCGCAAAAGCGCTGTCATCAGTGCTGGCAACAAGGGCATCCCGCAAATCCATGAGGGTTTGACGAGCCTTGGCAGAGTCCTCACTAGAGGCGGTTACTTCAAAGCTTACATAATCCAGGGCCCTTATATCGTCCTTGAGCTTAAAAGATGCCTTGAATTTTTCGTACGCTTTTTGGTAGTCCTCATCGCTCAGTCGGATGGTTGAATCAACGATGGTGCTGTAATCTAGAAGCGCGTAACGACCGGTGGCGGCAATATTGGTGCCCTTGACGAACTCGTCTGCAAAAAAGTCCGGGATGTACATGCCTTTGGCAACCAGATTGGCGTATTTGCGGGTTGCACGGTCCTTGAGTAAATAATCCTCAAAGGCCGTCCACTTCTTCTGCATGTCTGCAGGCTGTTTGCTAAGATTTTTGAGAAAATCAATAACACGGGTCCGGTCAAATTGCCCGGTTTGGGGGTCGGTAAAGGCTTTTTGGATTTCGGGATGGAGGTTTTTGCCCTGAACCATATCGTAAAGCTCCTCTTCGCCGACTTCCAGGCCCAAGTCCTTGTAGGTTTCACCCATAATTCGCTCCCTAAGCAGTTCATTCCAAACCTGGTCGCGAAGCGAAGCCATCGTGGCCTCGTCAACCTGGGCCGTGTTGGTATTGGCTTTGTAGTTCTCAACGGTCTCCTGCAATTTGGCGTCAAAGAGATTCAAACTGATTTTGTCGCCCTCAATTTCGCCTACATCCGTTGGGTTTCGTTGCGAAAAAAGCCCGTTTCCGGTGAATACATCCATAGCCAAGAAGGAAACCAAGGCAAGACCAATGATAGCGACCAGAAGACCCGCTTTGCTGCGTATAGTGGTAATAACCGACATCTTACAAAATTAAAAGGGATGCAAAAATAAGCCTTTGGGCCTATTCTTCAGCATCCTTTCCGAGCCTGCGTAGGCTAACCAGATCGATTCGGGTTGTGCTCACCGCTTCGACCCGGACTTCGAGGCCTTCTTCGACCCAGGTACTTCCGGCTTCGGGGAGGTCCCCACGGCTTTCCATCACCCAACCCCCAAGCGTCTCGTAGGGGCCCACGGGGATACCCAGGCCATAATGCTCGTTGATATAATCCACCTCCAAGCGACCCGAAAAAAGGAATTTTCCGGCTTCCAGCTCTTTCTCAACCCTTTCGGGCTCGTCGTGCTCGTCTTGAATTTCACCAAAAATTTCTTCGAGCAAATCCTCCACGGTGACCATGCCCGCCGTCCCGCCTAGTTCATCCACCACCAGCGCCATCGAACGCCGCCCGGCGGTCAATTGTTTGAGGAGTCGGGAAGCCGACATGGATTCCGGAACAATAGCCAAAGGCAATTGCAAATCCTGCAAACGGAATGGCAACGATGGGTCCAGGGCCAAGACCGAGTGAAAGTGAACATAACCGACCACATGATCCATATCGCCGCGGAAAAGAAGGAGCTTGGACAAGCCGCTTTCATTGAAGGCTTTGAGGACTTGATCACGATTGCTGCCCACCTCCAAGCCCACCAATTCCGTCCGGGGGACCATGCAGGCTCTTATTTTTATATCACTGAAATAGAGCGCTTTGTGAAAGTATCCCAGATCCACCTCCTGCTCGGTCGCCTCGTCTTGGGAATGGACTTGTTCGTTGAGCCAATGGCTAAGCTCGGCTTTATCAAAAACCTTGGCGGGACCCGCTTCGCCTTCGCTGCTAACCTGGCGAACCAACCAGCGACTGGCCCGGCTTACCACATAAACAAAAGGATATAACAAATAATAAACCGCCTGCATGGGCCTTGCAAAAGCCATAAACAAGGCGTCCGCATTGGCCCGAAAAACGGTTTTGGGAAAATACTCTCCCAACAACAAAACAACCACCGAACTCAACAGAGTCTGCAGCCCCAGCATGGCCAAGTCCAGACCCGCAAGAGCCGGGAACCAAGACAGGAGGATGGGGTCAATCAGAGGCGTCAAAAACATCCCGTACACCACCAGGGCCAGGTTGTTTCCAATCAAGATGGTCCCCAAAAATTCATCCGAATTCCGAACGAAACGACCCAGAATCAAGGCCGAGGGGACCGCTTGCTTCTGGCGCAATTCCAAGCGAAACCGGTTGGCGTTCAGGAACGCTGATTCCATGCCCGAAAAAAAAGCCGAGGCCATCAAGGCCAGTAAAACACCAATCACCGCACGAATTTAAGACCTGTCCCCCCAGCGAACGCTTCCTTTGAGCTTGAGAATGCGATATTGGCTCAAATCTCGGTTGGCTTCCAACCCCTCTCCCATCAACAGTTCCCGAGGCGTCCGAATGCGGACCGGACCCGTGGTATAAACCCTACCGGTCGCTTCCTCCATAAATAAACGTTCCGTAAACAAGGTATCACCGGCGGTATTGTTGGCCACAACCCTTCCCCTCGCCTCCAAAATACCTTTTTTGGAATCCCTGCTGCCCCCTTCGGCGGTCAACCGACTGAGAATGCGCGTACCCGCTGCGTCGTAAAAAGCAACCTTTAATCCATCGTACAAATCCAGCCTATCCTGATTTCGGTGCCAAGCCGCCCTACCAGCCACGGCATGGGCCTTGACTTTGCCTTGGCTATAAAACCACCAATCCACCCCCTCCATTCGATCCACCCCGACCTCCAACGGATGTCGAAACCGTTCGGCCTTCTCCCGATCCGGAGTGCATCCCCCGACCAACACAAGGCCTAGGCCAAAAAAACGAAACCAAACCCGCATCCAGTCCCCATTCCGCGCCCATCCACTCCACGGAGGGGTCCAAGACTCCATCAATCCGAGGTACGGACCGAGGTGCTTTCCTGAATCCAACAACCGACGCGGTAGGCATCGCCTCCTTTGTAGGGAGGGTTGTTAAAAAAGAGGGTTTCCTTTTTGGGGAAATAACCGCTGTATTTGTCCACCAACTGATCGCACTCTGTTTGCAGGGCCGGATTGGTACGAGCCGCCTGCTTGAATTTGTCAACCGCGGCCCAATAAACAGCCTGGGCCGAGATGCCACCGCCCCCACAGACATTGTAACTGGCGGCGTACAGGTTCCCAATGAACAGAAACGGCTTGCCCCAATTGGGGCGAAGGGCATTGGCTTGGAGGGCCAATTCCCTGGCTTTGTCGTATTGCTTGTCCTCGCTAAACAAAGCCGCATAATCCAAGGTATACTGCGCTTTGACGGAATCATCCGAGACCAATTTGAGGGCTTCTTGGTAGTAGGTATCGGCCTCCTTGGTTCGGTTGCTCTTGTGGAAACGACGAGCCAATTCGATGCCGAGGGCCGGCTGGGGATCGTCGGAAAACTTGCTGATGGCAACCTTCTCGTAAAATTCGGAATCCTTGCAGTTCTTAATCCTTAATTGGTTGTAGATAAGGTCTCTAAGTGCCTTTTCGGTATTGCCTGCCAGAAATTTGGCTTCAAAATTCTTGAGGATTTGATCGCAATTCTCAATCACCGAAATAGATAAGTCGGCATCCAAGGCTGCTTTGTTTTCGGTGTAACGAAGGCGCTTGGTAGAATCCAAAGCTGGATTGGCGAGGTTGGCGTCGGCAATGCCCGTCAACTGATTGTACAAATCAAAGATTTGGTCTTGGTTCAAGGCCCCGCCCTTGAAGTCCTTGATGGCTACTTTGAAGTAATATCCCAGAACAAAAGGCTCGGTAGCCTGACCGCCGACCTGTACCGCCACTTCAAAGGCCTCACGGATGCGTTGATTCTGGCCGGGGATGAAATCCAGCATGTCAACCGCCTTGCGACCCAAGGCATTGGAAGCGCTCTTGGGGAAGAACTTGGCCCTTGCGTCGTAAATCAACAACAAGGTATCCAAAAGGGGCGTGCGTAGTGTGGAGTCTTTTTGGGCCTTCAAACGGTCCTTGAACATAGCAATCCCGTCAATATGCGTCTGCTCGCGCGAGCACGGTGCCTGCTCAAAAACATAGCGCCATGGCTCCAAAGCAGCCGCAAAATTCTTTTGTTTGAAAAATTCCCGGTAGAGCGAGATGTTTTGGATGGTCTGAACGCTGTCCACCCCCCATTTTTTGGAACAATCGACCTGAGCGCTCACGATCTCCGTGGAAAACAGGCCTAGGCCAGCAACGAAAAGGAAGAGACTGGTAAAGATTTGCTTGAAAGGTGTTTTCATTTTGGGCGGGAAAAGCTGTTTAGGGTATAAGTTCTAATGTTATAAAACGCAGAAATGGCAATATAAGTTTCAAAATGGCCCGAAGGCAATTCCGTATTTTTTCGAGGCGAAATTAATCGTAGACCCTCCGGATAAACCAACGATCGTTGAGATTTAAGGAAAGGTTGAAGCGCACAAAATCTTCACGCAACAAACCCTGACGGAGGGTGCCCCAACGACCCGCCTCCAATCCAAAATTCAAAACGCTCACCGATCTTCTCAAGGGGATCCCCAAACCAAGGTGGATTCCTGCCTCGGGAATGGATTGATTCCGAAGGCGAAGTCCCCCGGGGCTGTATCTTAATCCTGCTCGGTAGATCACGGACCGACCCGATGAGCCGCCCCCTGGCTTCACCAGCCTGTACCCACCCCAACGCAATGTCCATTGATTCTGCATTGAATCCGAACGACCCATCGCCCTCCATTGGCTAAGGGGCTCATAATTCAATTCCAAGCCGGTTCCAGCCTTGCCTTCCTTTTCGAGCCAATAGCCCAAGCTGGCTTTGAGGGGCATGGACAGGTCGCCCTTGGATTCGGGCAGGCTGTAAACCGTATCGCGGACCCTGGGGGTGCCGGCAATAAGCGTATAACGCTCAGCCAGAATAGTTTGACGCATGGCAGCATCAAAGGGCAGGCGCAGAGCAAGGCCCCAAGTCCCTCGCCAAGCGGTGGTGGGCTTGCCGGGTTGAAACTGAAAACCGATCTGATGGTAAAGGTCCAAGACGGACCATTGATCCTGAACACGGACATTAAAGGCCTGAATGGAATCGGGAAAAACCCGACGAAATTCACGAATACTCTTTCCAAAGAGGGCATTGGCGGTGTAACCCACCCTCCAATGTGAATTTATTTGCCAACCCCAGGCCCAGGCCAGACGGTTGAACCCCCCCCGACCTGTATAGAATTCGTCCACCTGGTAAGGGACCTGTCCACCTCCCGGATCGACCAACCCACGACCCGATACATCGTAATTGGTGAGTGCAAAGGGCGTAAACGAAAGGGAGGTACCCAAGGATTTTCCGACCGGCACCGCCAATGCCAAGTGACTGAGGTTGATATTGGATTTGGTCAGCGCCTGATCGTTGGTGCGCAGAAAGGAAAAGCGGGCCTGTGTTCCTATTTCCATGCGGGTCAATGCTCCTTGACCCAAAGACGCTGGGTTCTCGGTGTTAATCCACAAAGGATGGGTCACAGCCGCCTGCATTCCACCCAGGCCTCCAAAGGCGGAACCAACCAGGGGCTGAAATTCTCCCATTCCAAAACGAGCATAGGGAGAGCCGTAGTTAGCAATTTGGGCTCGGACCCCCAGGCAACCCCACAACACAAAGAAGGTCACCAAGTACGAAGGGGCCCAAGGGCGTTTAGGATTGTGGTTTTGCATGGAATAGCAAGGTAAAAAGACCGTGCAGGGCCAGGTTTGGCTCGGCAAAGATGGGGCCATCGGCCCGGATTTGGGCCAAAACCTCCGGCTTGGCATCTCCACCGCAGACCAGGACCCCTGCCCCAGGCTGGACCTGGTTCCATCGCCGTGTATGGTCCTGAATTTCAGCGATCCACCCCCCCTGCGCCCCGGCATGAATCGCCTCCAGGGTGCTCTTGCCCGGGTAGGGGGTCGGGGTATAGGATGGTTCAAGATCGGGCAATGCGGCGGTTTCACGATGCAAAGCCCGGTAACGCATGCGCAGTCCCGGTGATATCAATCCACCCAAATGCGTGGCAGGACCCCCGGTTTGCGAAGGCAGGAGCCAATCCACGGTCAGGCAGGTCCCCAGTCCCAGAACCATCCAGGCCTGGTCGGGGTGCAGGGCCAGCGCACCTGCCATCTGTATTTTGCGGTCCAAACCCAAAGTCTCGGGGGTCCGGTACTGGGTTTCAAAGGGCCAAAAAGAGGACCCATCCGGCCAAAAAGGGGGGGGCAAACCCGCCGATAGCCAAACTTCTTCCCAATAATTCCTGGCTAGAGAAACCGATGCCACCGCCGTTAAGGTGGGTCGGCCCAGAAGCAAAGCCTCCCGCAATGTTTCATGAACCCGGTTGAGAGGGGTGCGCAGGACCTTCAGAAGCCCCCCTCCTTCATCCCATATACCCCATTTAATCAAGGTGTTACCAGCATCAATGGTCCAAATCATACGGGGATATTCTCTTCGCTAGCCGATTCTTGGCTGTAAAGTAAACGATATTCGGGGTGACGCAGAATCAAGGATTGATCCCGCTTGGGGTTCCAAACCAAAAGTCCCCCATCGGAAACCAATCCCTGAATTTCAAAGAAGCAACGGCCCTCCGGGCCATCAAAGGCACAGAATTGGCCCAACCCCCACAAGCGCTCCTTGCATTTTTGCAACCAATCGTCCTGGGGGAGCCCCTCCAATCCAGGAACCAACGCCCAAGACCAAGCCTTTAGGATGAGTTTGAGCAGGTCGGCGGCAACAGGGGCCGCAGGAGGGGCGCCATTCGATTGCTTGGCCCCCGATTCCTGTTCCAAAAGGAGAGAAGTGGCCCAAGGAAGCTCCTTTCCGAAGGTTTGTTGCAATAAGTTGAGGCCAAAGCCCACCAAGGCCTCCTGGAGACGGGGTCCTTGAACCTGGCTTTCGATGAGCAAACCACCCAATTTGCATCCCTGGGCATTGACCCAATCGTTGGGCCATTTGAGCAGAACCTGAACACCGGGGCGATAGGCCTCCACAGCCTGCGCAACGGCCAAAGCCAAGCGATACCCCCATTCAGGGGCTTTATCCAAGGACAAAGCAGGCCGGAAGTGCACCGAAGCCAAAAGTCCCTGTCCCGAATCACAAGTCCACGTTTGTCCCATGCGGCCCCGGCCTTTGATCTGATGCAGAGCCCAAACCACCGTGGCGGGGTTTTCTAGGCCGATTCCCCGCCTGTGCAGGAGTTCTCGTAGCGTATCTTGGGTGCTGTCCACCACCTCGTAAGCAAACACTTCAAAGGGGTGGTCCTTATTAGGTCCTACTGGACTCGGTAAATCGTTCATTGCCTAACTACTTTTGCAAAAATATTCTTTTCACCCCCCCGTTTCTTTATGACTACACCCGATCCCTCGTCGGACCATCCCCTTGTCCATGCTGTGGTTGAGGGCCTCGAAGACAAAAAAGGACAAAAAATCTGCATCATGGACCTTCGTCATCTGCGCGATCGCATGGCCGATTACTTTGTCATTGCCCAAGCCGAATCAGGCACCCAGCTACGAGCAATGGCTGAATCGGTGCAGGAAACCGTCAAAGCCCGTACCGGCCTAAGGGTCTGGGGCAGCGAAGGCCAGAACCACGGAAGGTGGATTCTCTTGGATTACGCCGATGTGGTGGTCCATCTTTTCTTACCCGAAATCCGGGAATTTTACAACCTCGAAAAACTCTGGAACGACGCAAGGATGACCTATCCACAGTCCCTTCCGGCCGATTCCAATCCTCAGTAACATGGCCAAGACCCGCAAACCCAAAATCAGCCCAAACGGACCCAATCCCGGGCCCAATGCCCCCAAAAAATCTTTCAACCTTTATTGGTTGTACATTGTTATTGCTCTGGTTTTACTTGGCTTGCAGTTCTTGAACCCAGGAACGGCATCCAAAACCATTTCCTGGAAAGAATTTACGGCTTTGGCCTCCAAAGGCGAAGTCGAAAAACTCGTAGGCTACAAACAAGACGACCTCTATGTTATGGAGGTTCACCTTACGGAGAAAGCCATGGAATCAGAGAAGTACAGGGAATTTCGTAACAAAAGTTTTGGCGCTCCCCGCAACAATCCCTATTACTTCACTGAAAGCTCACCCGAAAGTTTGGAAAACAGACTCAATGACTGGGCCATCAAAGACAAAAAGGACGTGATTGCTGTCCAATGGGAGTCTAGGCATTCGTGGTTTAGCGACGCCTTGGGTTTCTTGTTACCAACACTTCTTTTGGTTGGCCTATGGTTTCTGTTGTTCCGGCGTGTGACATCGGGCGGTGGACCCGGCGGTCAGATTTTTAACATTGGCAAATCCAAAGCGACCCTTTTCGACAAGAACACCAAGGTTAACATTACTTTTAACGATGTCGCTGGCCTTGAAGAGGCCAAGGTGGAAGTGATGGAAGTGGTTGATTTTCTCAAAAACCCCAAAAAGTACACCGCATTGGGCGGAAAAATCCCCAAAGGAGTCTTGTTGGTGGGACCTCCGGGTACAGGCAAAACCTTGTTGGCCAAGGCGGTAGCCGGCGAAGCCCAGGTTCCTTTCTTCACCCTAAGCGGATCGGATTTTGTCGAAATGTTTGTCGGCGTCGGCGCCAGTCGGGTCCGGGATTTGTTCAAACAAGCCCGCGAAAAAGCCCCTTGTATCATTTTCATTGATGAAATTGATGCGGTTGGGCGATCCAGGGGCAAGAACCAAATCATGGGAGGGAATGACGAACGCGAAAGCACTTTGAATCAACTCCTGGTTGAAATGGATGGCTTCTCGACGGACCTCGGCATCATCATGATGGCCGCGACCAACCGACCGGATGTATTGGACCCCGCCCTTCTAAGGCCGGGACGCTTTGACCGTCAAATCAGCATTGATCGACCGGACCTTATCGGCAGAGAACAAATCTTCAAAGTCCACCTCAAAGCCCTCAAACTGGCCGCCGAAGTGGATGCCCACAAACTGGCCGAACAGACCCCTGGATTTGCGGGAGCCGAAATCGCCAATGTGTGCAATGAAGCCGCCTTGATTGCAGCGCGTACCGACAAGAAGGAGGTCGAAATGATTGACTTCAATGCGGCCATCGATCGGGTGATAGGTGGCTTGGAAAAGAAAAACAAAATCATCTCCCCCGAAGAGAAGAAAATCGTGGCCTACCACGAGGCAGGCCATGCCGTTGTGGGATGGTTCCTGGACAGCACCGATCCATTGGTCAAGGTGAGCATCGTCCCCCGAGGCGTAGCCGCTTTGGGTTATGCCCAATACCTGCCCAAAGAGCAATACCTCTACACCACCGAACAGCTTTTGGATACCATGTGTATGACCCTGGGTGGTCGAGCGGCCGAAGAAGTGGTCTTTGGGCGAATTAGCACCGGCGCCCAGAACGACCTGGAGCGCATCACCCGTGTTGCCTACGGCATGGTCACCCTGTACGGAATGAGCAAAGCCGTTGGGCCGATTAGCTTCAACGATACCCAAGGCGAATACCAGTTCCGCAAGCCCTATTCAGAGGAAACAGCGTTGCTGATTGACCAAGAAGTCCGGGCCATTATCGACAAAGCCTATCAGCAAACCCTGGCCTTGGTCAAATCCAAACGAGCTATTCTCGAAGCCATCGCCCAAGAATTGCTCGCCAAGGAGGTTATTTTCCAGGTGGACCTGGAGCGCCTGGCAGGACCTCGGCCCTTTGAACATGCATCGTTGATCGTTCCGGAACAAACAGACGAACCAAGCACCAGCGCAGCGCCTGATGCCGAAACGCCTGCCGAAGCGTCAAGTCCTTCCACTCCCAACGAACAACCCTAAAGCGGAATGGCGCTCTCATCGCGCGAGACCGTTATCCAGCGCCTGCGCAAAGCCCTGATTCACCCTTCCGACCCGCCCCTGCGGGTTCGACCGGAACAGGCGGCCGAAGGTCCTTTTGAACCCCTAGAGGAAGACTTGGCTCTGGCCTTTGCCAAGCGATTGTTGCAACTCAAAGGCCAATTTGTCTACGCCGAGACCCAAGCAGAATTGGCGACCTACTTGACCAAGGCCCTCGAAGGGGTTGATAATCGCCATCTCTTTTGTTTGGAACCCGAGATTCAGGATTTGTTAAGAAAATCGGGGCTTCCCTATCGAGTTGACACCGAACGAATGGAAGAAGCGGGGGTGGGTGTAACCGGCTGTGAGGCCTTGATTGCATGGAGCGGATCGGTCATGGTAAGTTCGGCCCAAGCCTACGGGCGTACTCTCACGGTGTACCCACCCATTCATTGGGTGGTGGCCCGCAGCAGTCAATTGGTACCCCGCCTCAAGGACGCCTTTGGCCTTCTGCGTCAGCGTTATTCAGATCAAAACTACCCTTCCATGGTTTCGACCATTACGGGACCCAGTCGGACCGCTGATATCGAGAAAACATTGGTATTGGGGGCGCATGGGCCCCGAGAACTGTGGGTCTTTTTGTTGGAGGACGAAGCCCACGATAACAGTTGAGGCGGCCTATGAAGTCCATTTACCTCCTGAGTGATTTTCATCTGGGCAGCCCCTCGGTGGCGGCATCCCGTCCCCGGGAACAATTGTTGTTACGGTTTTTTGAGGAAACCTCGGCGGATGCCGCAGCGTATTACTTGTTAGGGGATGTTTTTGATTTTTGGTTTGAATTGCGGCACGCCGTTCCCAAACATTTTGTTCGTTTGCAGGGTTGCCTTGCCTCTTTGACCGATGCGGGCATTCCGGTCCATTATTTCACGGGCAACCACGACGCATGGACCTTTGGTTACTTGGAACAAGAGTTGGGTGTGATCCTGCACCGGGATACCCTGGTGACCGAATGGGAGGGAACGCATTTGTTGCTGGCCCACGGAGATGGCAAGGGGCCCGGCGATCGTGGATACAAGCGCCTCAAACGCGTTTTTGGCTCCCGCCTTAACCAACGCCTTTTTGGGCTCCTGCATCCGGATTTTTCTTTTGCCATTGCCCAAGGATGGTCCCGCCAAAGCCGAGCATCCCAAAGGATTGAATCGTACGGTCAGAACGGCCATCCACCTGTTTTTGATCCCACCAAGGAATGGCTGTATCAATACAGTCTGCGCAAACAAAAGGAGCGTCAACTAGCAGGGCTTGCCCCCTTGGATTACTTGGTCTTTGGGCATCGTCATTTGCCGATTTTTTGTCCCCTACCGGGTGGAGGGACCTATGTGAACCTGGGTGAGTGGATGCACCAACCCACCTACGCCCGTTTTCATGCCGGTATCCTGGATTTAAAAACCTACCCGGATCATCAAAGCTCGGGCTATGGCCGCCCTTCTATTTGACCTCCCCATGTTCCTTTCTACTTCAACCAAAGCCGCCCATGCTTGACCGGATTGCTCCCCTTCAAGCTCGATTCAACGACTTAGAGCGCACATTGCAGGACCCGGCTGTTTTTGGAGACTCGTCCAGAATGGCAAGTCTTAACAAAGAATACAGCAAGCTTCAGAAAATTCTAGAGGTGGCTGATCGTTATCGGAAAACCATCCAAAGAATCGAAGACGGCAAAATCTTTTTGACTGAAAACACCGATCCCGAATGGGCTGAATTGGGGCGCCAAGAACTCGACCAGGCCCAGGCCGAATTACCAGGTTTGGAAGAAGAGCTCACTTTCCTTCTCATTCCTCGGGATCCCGAAGATGACAAAGATGTCCTTCTCGAAATCAGAGCGGGAACCGGAGGCGACGAGGCCGGGCTTTTTGCGGGGGACCTGGCCCGTATGTACCAACGCTACTGCGAAAAACAAGGTTGGAAGGTGGAACTGCAGGATGCCAGCGAGAGTACGCTTGGTGGATACAAAGAAATCATTTATCGTGTTAGCGGTGACGAGGTCTTTGGGACACTGAAGTTCGAATCCGGGGTACACCGGGTTCAACGTGTTCCAGCGACCGAGACCCAGGGCCGGGTGCACACCTCCGCTGCCACCGTGGCGGTCATGCCAGAGGCCCAAGAAATTGATGTGGTTCTAAACCCAGCAGATATCGAGCTCCAAACCGCCCGATCAGGAGGAGCCGGTGGTCAAAATGTCAACAAAGTCGAAACCAAAGTCATGTTAACCCATAAACCCACCGGCATTGTGGTAACCTGCCAAGTGGAACGATCGCAATTGGGGAACAGGGCCCGGGCCATGGAGATGCTGCGAACCCGTCTTTATGAACTTCAAAAACAAAAAGCGGATGCCGAAGAAGCTGGCAAACGCAAATCCATGGTCTCCACCGGCGACCGTTCGGCCAAGATCCGGACCTATAATTTCCCGCAGAGTCGGGTGACGGATCACCGAATCGGAATGACTGTCTATTCCCTGGATCAATTCATGGACGGCGATTTGAACGACATGATTAATGCGCTCAAATTGGCCGAGAACACCGAAAGACTGGCCGGGCTGAAAACCTGAGGACCTACTAAGTTCTTTTATCTTGCATCTTTGGACCTTTAAAACCAACAAAAAATTCCCTGTGAGTACACCTGCGAACCCCAAGGACCTTTCGGTCATTGCCAACATCAAAGGCCTGGTGATGGACGCCACGGCAGCCGCTCATTCAGGGCATCCGGGAGGAGCTTTTTCATCCTGTGATTTTGCGGCCTTGTTGTGGATGGAGGCCTTGCACTTTGCTCCTGACTTTCCCAAATGGCCCCTGAGGGACCGCTTTGTGTTATCGGCAGGCCATGAATCCATGCTGCTCTACAGCCTCCTGCATTTGTCAGGCATGCTGAGCATGGACGAAATCCGGCGTTTTCGTCAATTGGGTAGCCTTACCCCGGGTCATCCCGAAAGTCATTTGACGGCGGGTGTTGAAGCCACCACCGGCCCCTTGGGTCAAGGAGTCGCCATGGGCGTAGGTATGGCCGTTGCTGCCCTTCAGGAACAAGCCCTGCGCCCCTTGGATCGATTGCCTCGAATTTGGGTTCTGGCGGGGGATGGTGATTTGCAGGAAGATGTGGCATTGGGGGCCTGCCAACTGGCCGGGCATTGGGGGCTGGGGAATTTGGTTCTTTATTACGACAAAAACGATATTCAAATTTCGGGGCCCGTTGATAGGGTCAGTTCCTTGGACTTCAAGGCTCACTTTGAATCCATGCAATGGGAAGTCCTCGAAATCAATGGGCACGACCACCATGAATTACGGCAGGCGATGGAGCTGGCCACCCAGGCTGAGCGCAGTCGCCCTTTGTTCATCATCGGACAAAGCACCATGGCCCAAGGCGCCGCCACCATGGAGGGCCTGGCCAAAACCCACGGTGAGCCCCTCCCCGCCCAAGAAATTGCCGCTACAAAGAGCCGACTGGGTCTGGATCCCGAGGCCTCCTTTGCGGTCCAACCCGCCGTTTACGAACATTTCAACCGAAGACTCAAGGAACTCAACGTCCTTGCTGCCGGATACACCCCCCCAACGGCCCTCCAACAGGCACCTGAAATCGCTTGGCCCACCTACGAAACCGGCCAAAGCCTGGCAACCCGCGTTGCTTTTGGACAGGCCTTGGCCCAAATGGCCCCGAAGATGTTGGGGCTTACGGGCGGAAGTGCTGATCTTGAGCCATCGAACAATACAGGGGCCTTTGCGGCCGCGGTTGGAGAGTTCACCCGAAATCACCGCAGCGGGCGCAACCTCGCATTTGGGGTACGCGAATTCCCCATGGCGGCTATTCTCAATGGGATGGCCCTCTACGCCCCGGATTTCAAACCGTTTGGCGCCACCTTTTTGACCTTCTCGGATTACATGCGCAATGCCATCCGGATGAGTGCCATCCAAAAAGTGCCGGTTTTGCATGTTTTTACCCACGATTCCATATTCCTGGGGGAAGACGGCCCAACGCACCAATCCGTTGAACATATCATGAGTCTTCGGGCTATCCCGGACCTTTGGGTCATGCGGCCGGCCGATGCCCGTGAAACCCAGGCCTGCCTGCGTTTGTGGGCGGCTCAAGGTCATCAACCGGCCGTACTCGCTTTGACCCGTCAGAACGTGCCCACCCTGCCTTGCACCGAAGATGCCCCCCAGGCCCTGGATGCCAAGGTGGCCCAAGGTGCGTACCTGGCCTGGAAGCAAGAAGGCTCGGATTCAACCTTGGCCCCGCTCTATGGGTACGCCACCGGGTCCGAGGTCGCCACGTTGATCAAAGCTTGCCAAGGCCTTGCCGAGAACGAAGAATCACTGCACCAACGCGAAATGCGTGTTTATTCGCTGCCTTGTTGGGAGCTTTTGGATGAACAACCCGCCGCTTACAAGGCTGAAGTCCTGGGACCTGCCCATGCCCGGCGTGTTTCGCTGGAAGCCGGCGTTACCCTGGGTTGGACCCGATTCACAGGCCTTGATGGCTTAACCATGGGAGTGGATACCTTCGGTTATTCAGCCCCGGGCTCAGACTTGGCCCGTCATTTTGGTCTGGAGCCACAACAGGTTCAGGATCGGATTGCCGCATGGCTCAACGGCACCCAAAATCCCGCCTAAAGAAATTTTCGTCATGAAAAACCTATTCAGCCCCCGTAGAATTCACCTCCTGCAGGTCTCCGCTATTCTTGGATTTTTTTCGCTGATGACCTTGTCGGTCTTGGCCCAATCCAATCCCAGCCCAGGCAAACCCCAAACCAAACCCGTTTGGATTACCGGAGCCATCATCCACGATGCGGTCAACCCTCCCTATCCCGGAGTCATCGGCTTCGACAAGGGAGAGATCGTCTATGTGGGCCGTGGTGCTGAAATCCGATTGGATGCGGTGAATTCCGAAATTATCGATGCCCGAGGTCAGCATGTTTATCCTGGATTTATTGCCCTCCATACCCTTCTGGGCTTGTACGAAATCGAATCGGTCCGCGCCACCAGGGATCATACCGAATCCGGCACCCTGAACCCCCATGTTCATGCCTTAATTGCTTACAATTCCGATTCTAGAATCGTCCCAACCGTTCGTAACCACGGGGTCCTGCTGGCGCAAATCGCCCCGGAAGGCGGTCTGATCTCGGGACGATCTGCAGTTGTGCAATTGGATGCCTGGAATTGGGAGGATGCCTGCATCAAAGCGGCCGATGGAATGTATTTGCAGTGGCCCTCCATGAGCAATAGCACCGGACCCCGAGCGCCCAGTGCCGAGGAACAAAACAAAGCCCGCAATCTCACCCTGGGCTCGCTGGAACAATACCTCAACGAGGCCCGTGATTACCACCTCCAAAACCCAAACAACGACCCCTCCGGGAATCAGCGACCTATCAACCTCAAACTGGCCTCAGCCAGCGGGCTATGGAACGGCCAAACCAAGGTCTTTGTACGAGTTGGGGATGCCAAAGGCATGGTGGCCGCCGTTGAATTTTTTGCACGCTGGAATCTCAAACCGGTGTTGGTTGGAGCCGAAGAAGCGGACCAAATCCAAGATTGGCTGGCCGCCCAAAAAATTGATTTGATTTTGACCAAAGTACACCGACTCCCAAACCGAGACGGGGACCCCGTGTATTCGGCCTACGATGCTCCGGCCCGTTTAGCACGCGCAGGCGTTCGATTTGGGTTTAGCATGGATGGGGCCTGGAATCAGCGTAATCTACCTTACCAAGCCGGGCACGCCGTTGGCTTTGGGCTGGACACCTTGCGGGCCCTACAGGCCTTAACCCTGGACGCCGCCCGCATTTTGGGCATTGAGGGTCGGTATGGCAGCCTCGAAGTGGGCAAAAGTGCGACGCTTTTCTTGTCCACTGGGGATGCACTGGATATGAGAGGCAACAACCCAACCCATGCCTTCGTCGATGGCCGCAGGGTCAACTTGGATGACAAACAAAAGGCGCTCTATCGCAAATTCAGCGAGAAATACGAAATCCCGGCGCGTTAATTGCCGGCAGGCTACTCGGCAAACATGGCCTGGAGCCGATCCGCAATCGCATCGGCGCTGTGCCCCTCAATGCCACTCCGCTCGATGAGTTGGACCAATTGACCTCCCTTAAACAAAGCAATGCAGGGGGAGGATGGAGGGTAAGGCAAAAAATGAGTTCGCATTTCGTCAACGGCATCGGTCTCCATACCCGCAAAGACAGTCACCCGGGCTTTGGGAGCGGAGGCATGTTCCAGGGCTTTGCGAATACCGGGACGGGCATTGGCCGCTGCACAACCGCAGACTGAATTCACCACCACCAAGGCAAGGTCGTCTTGACGATTTACAAACTCTTGAACCTGTTCAGGGGTCCGTAATTCTTCAAAACCAAGGTCGGTTAATTCTTTGCGCATGGGCGCCACCATAAATTCGGGATAAGGCATAGATAGGAGATTTTTGGGTTGAAACAAGAAGACCCATCGTCCCTACGGGGTTAACGTGGTCTTCAACTGCAAAAATACAACGCTACCACCCCGGGCATCGTATATTTGCGGCCCAAACCAAAAACTATGGAAAGCGCTGTTGCTCAATACAAAGTCAAAGACATTGCCCTCGCCGAATGGGGTCGCAAAGAAATTCGTCTGGCCGAAGCCGAAATGCCGGGCCTGATGGCATTGCGTGAAGAATTCGGTCCCACCAAGCCCCTCAAAGGTGCCCGCATTGCCGGTTGCCTCCACATGACCATTCAGACCGCTGTTTTGATTGAAACCCTCAAGGAACTCGGCGCTGAAGTCAGCTGGTCTTCCTGCAATATTTTTTCGACCCAGGACCACGCCGCCGCCGCCATCGCCGCCGCCGGAATCCCGGTCTATGCATGGAAAGGGATGACCGAGGAAGAGTACGAATGGTGCATTGAACAAACGCTGCATGCATTTGAAGGCGGACTGCCTCTGAACATGATTCTTGACGATGGGGGTGATTTGACCAATGTTGTGTTAGATCGCTACCCTGAAATGGTCGCCGACCTCCGTGGTATCTCCGAAGAAACCACCACCGGTGTAGCCCGCCTCTACAAGCGGATGCGCGAAGGCACCCTGCCTGTTCCCGCCATTAATGTGAACGATTCCGTTACCAAATCCAAATTTGATAACAAATACGGTTGTCGCGAATCGGCCGTTGATGCGATCCGTCGTGCAACCGATGTTATGATGGCTGGCAAAGTTGCGGTGGTCTGCGGTTACGGAGATGTCGGCAAAGGAACTGCCGAAAGTCTTCGCGGGGCCGGTGCACGTGTTATTGTTACAGAGATTGATCCTATCTGCGCTTTGCAGGCCGCCATGGACGGTTACCAGGTTCAACGCTTGGATAGTGTTATCGACCGCGTGGACATGGTCGTAACAGCGACCGGAAACTGCAACATTGTGACCGACAGGCACTTTCGCAAGATGAAAGACAAAACCATTGTCTGCAACATCGGTCACTTTGACAACGAAATTGACATGGCCTGGTTAAACAAAAATCACGGATCATCCAAGTACACAGTCAAGCCGCAGGTCGATGTTTACACCATTGAGGGCCGCGAGATTATTGTTCTGGCCGAAGGCCGCCTGGTCAACCTTGGTTGCGCCATGGGACACCCTAGCTTTGTGATGTCCAACTCCTTTACCAATCAAACCTTGGCTCAAATGGAGTTGTGGAGCAATGCCGGTAATTATAGCAACCAGGTGTATGTCCTCCCCAAGCACCTGGACGAAAAGGTCGCTGCCTTGCATCTTTCGAAGGTCGGCGCCGAACTGGAAACCCTGAGCAACGAACAAGCCGATTATATCGGGGTAGGCCTCAACGGACCTTTCAAAACTGAAATGTACCGCTACTAGGCAGTGGGCGTTGGTTGTTGACGCATCCCCTTAGGGGAGATACCGGTAGGGGAGATACCGGCAATCAACAGCCGCGACGCCCAAGATCCACCACGATAACGCTGCAAAATCAAAAGGGCTGCCTTCGGGCAGCCCTTTTTGTTGGCCGACTAGGTCTCGAACCTAGACTCTTCTGAACCAAAATCAGACGTGTTGCCAATTACACCATCGGCCAGCTTGGTCCCCGTTTTGACAAACCCAGAGGCCTTTAGGGCCCTCCAAGGTCCGGAAACGGAGGGCAAATATAGCCCGATTCAGGGCATTTATCCCTATTTTCGGGGCTAAATTGAAGAGAAATGAGTTACCAGAAAATTAACAACCTCTTGGGATGGTTGGTTTTTGCCTTCGCGACGGCTGTTTACACCCTCACCCTGGAACCAACCACTTCCTTTTGGGACTGCGGTGAATTTATTTCGGCCTGTTTCAAATTGCAGGTGATGCACCCCCCCGGGGCGCCCTTTTTTATGCTCACAGGGCGTCTTTTCACGCTTTTGGCCGGGAGCCCCGAAAATGTAGCCTGGTCGGTCAACTTTCTGAGCGGACTCACCTCGGGATTCACCATTCTCTTTTTGTTTTGGACGATTACGGCTCTGGGCCGAAAAATGCTCGAAAAAGAGCAACAAGGCCTTACCGGCTCCTCCCTTTGGTTGGTGATGGGGTCCGGCTTGGTGGGTGCTCTGGCTTATACTTTTTCGGACTCCTTTTGGTTCTCAGCCGTTGAAGGTGAGGTTTATGCCTATTCTTCTTTCTTCACAGCGGTTGTTTTCTGGGCTGTCTTGAAGTGGGAACGCGTTGCCGATGAGCCCTATGCCGATCGTTGGCTAGTGTTGATTGCCTATTTGATGGGCCTGTCCATCGGCGTCCACTTACTCAATTTATTGGCGATTCCTGCGATTTGCTTGGTGGTCTACCTGCGCCATAACACACCCACTCCGCGCGGTGTTGTTTTGAGTCTTCTAGGGTCGGTCGGTGTCCTGGCCTTGGTTCAATACGGAATTATCCCCGGATTGCCCACCCTGGCCTCCAAGTTTGAGCTCTTAGCCGTCAACAGCATGGGGCTGCCTTTTGGATCTGGAAACTGGGCTTTTGCCCTTCTTTTTGTGGGCGGTTTGGCTTGGGGAATTGCCCATACCCATCGGACCGGCAAAGTTCTTTTGAACCAACTCTTGCTGGGTACTGCCTTTGTGGTGATCGGGTATTCTTCCTACAGCATGATTGTGATCCGCTCCCATGCCGATCCCTCGATTAACATGAACAAACCATCGGATATTTTTTCGTTGTTATCTTACATTAACCGCGAACAATACGGCGATCGCCCTCTGCTTACGGGACCCTATTTCACTGCAGAAGTGGTAGACCAAGAAGAAGGCCCCATGAAATACCGCAAAGGGCCCAACAACTATGTCGAAGCAGGTCGCGACATTATTCCAATTTACGATCCAACTCAAAATACCTTTTTGCCCAGGGCCTACAAACGCGCTGGTACCCAGCAGCGGCATATTGATTTTTATAAATCCTGGCTTGATTTAAAAGATGGCGAAAAGCCCCGGTTCTCCGATAACATGAATTTCTTGTTCACCTACCAGTTAGGGCACATGTACATGCGTTATTTCCTTTGGAATTTTGTGGGACGCCAAAACGATATTCAGGGACACGGTCGGGATTTTGAAAAAGGGAACTGGATTAGCGGAATCGAGGCCCTGGATGAATCACGCGTTGGACCCTCGGCCAAACTGCCAGCGCATCGCAAAGGCAACAAAGCCCGCAATACGTATTTTGGGTTGCCCCTCCTGCTAGGCCTGCTTGGTCTTTGGTATCATTTCAAAAAAGCCAAAGGAGATGCATGGACCGTTTTTCTGCTCTTCTTACTGACCGGGATCGCCATTGTTATCTACCTGAATTTTGAGCCATTGCAACCACGCGAACGGGATTACGCCTATGTTGGTTCGTTCTATGCGTTCGCCATTTGGATCGGATTGGGCGTCATGGCCTTGGGTCGTTTGGTGGGGAGCCGCTTGAGCCCTGCCGTTGCCGCACCCTTGGCGATCGTTGCGGGATTGGTGATACCTGCGATCATGGGCGCTCAAAACTGGGATGACCATGATCGTTCCGGTAAATACACCGCCCGGGATATCGCCGTGAATTATTTGGAATCCTGCCCGCCGAATGCGATTCTCTTTACCATGGGCGATAACGATACCTATCCTTTGTGGTATGCTCAAGAAGTCGAAGGAATCCGCTCCGATGTCCGCGTTGTCAACCTGAGTTTGTTAGGAACGGATTGGTATATTGACCATCTGCGTCAGAGCATGAACCAAAGCGAGGCCATCCCCCTGAGCATCGCCCAAGACAAAATCGCTATGGGCACTCGGGATTACCTGCCGTTTTTTGACCGTAAGCTCCAAGGTTTTTACGACCTAGAGCAATTGGTTCAATTCATGGCAAGCGACGATCCTTCGGCCAAACTCCCAACCCAGAGCGGGACCATGATCAATTATTTCCCCACTCAGAACTTTTCGTTGCCGGTGAATCTTCAAAACGCCATGGCGCAGGGCGCTGTTACAACATCAGACTCATCCCGTGCGCCTCAAAGAATCGAATGGACCTTTGCCCGCAATGGAGTCATGAAGAACGACCTGATTATCATGGACTTGTTGGCCCAGAATCAATGGAAAAGGCCGGTTTGCTGGACGGTTTCCATGGGTTCCGAGCAATACCTGGGACTCGAAGATTATTTCCGCCTAGAGGGTTTGGTCTATCGCCTAACTCCGTTCCGAGTTCCAGCCAATCAGGGCATGCCTTCCCAAACAGCGGTGGACATTATGCTGGAGAATTTCACCAAGAAATTCCGTTGGGGTCGGATGAAGGAGGAAATTTACATTGACCCTGAAACCAACCGTATGACCATCAACCTGCGTAGCAACGCAATGCGTTTGGTAGAGAATCTCCTGCTGACAGGTCGGAACGAGGATGCCGTTCGGGTTCTGGATTTATGCGATACCGAAATGCCCAACCACAAAATCACCTACCTCCCCTATAATTATCAGATGGTGGAGTTTTACCACCGGGCGGGTGCTTCAGCCAAGGCCAATCGCCTGGCCAAGGAGTTTTTTGATACCTACGAATCCGAGGCCATTTATTTTGCATCGCTACGGGGTGAACAACGGAGCTTCTACGAACGGGATGAACAAGCTGCCAGGGCTGTCATGAATGAAATGGTCCGGCTATCGCAAAATTTTGGGCAAGGTTCCTTGGCCGATGGTTTCCAAAAGCGCCTAACAGCCCTGGGCTCCTAGATCCTTATGATCAGAGACCGAGGGTACAGGGGCCGTAGCGGGGGAGGTTTTAAATCCTCGGCCGACCTGCGCCCTGGGGTGCATGCTGTCGAAGTGCTCTTGGATTCAGGCCAAGAAATCAATCGCATATGGGTTCAGCGCGGCAAAAAGGATCCGGCTGTGCTCGGTTTGCTTCGTGAAGCCAGGCAGCGCTCGGTTCCCGTTCAGGAAGTTCCACCTGAGAAATTGCAACAGCTTTGCCCCGGCAACCATCAGGGAATTGTGGCCCAGGCTTCGCCCATTGCCTATCATGCATTGGAGGAATGGGTCCAATCCGCCTTTGACCAAGGGCAGTCCCCGCTTTTGGTGGTAAGCGATGGTATCACGGATGTCCGCAATTTGGGGGCACTGGCCCGGTCGGCTTGGTGTTTGGGAGCGGATGCTTTGTTGATTCCCGGCTTGGACAACGCCCAAGTCACTCCGGATGCCATCAAGGCCAGCGCAGGTGCCTTGGAATTGTTACCGGTTTGTCGCACGCTTTCCTTGCCAGAGGCCCTGCGTTACCTGGCCAATAGCGGATTCCGAATTATGGGAGCCAGCGAAAAAGGCAAAGACTTGGGTCGTGATCAAGATCTTTCTGGACCGTTGGCTTTGGTTTTGGGAGCCGAAGACCAGGGACTCAGCCCGGATACCCTTCGGCGCTGTGATGCCTTGCTTCGTATACCGATGCCGTCACGGGCCCGGTCGATCGGTTCATTGAATGTTTCGGTGGCCGGTGGCATTCTTCTTTTTGAGTGCCATTTGCAAAGAAGCCGTACCTAATCCATTTTTCCGGAAACCAATGCCGGCCCCCATCGATTCTTTTCTGGTCCCGCCCTTTTTGCGCAAAGGCGACACTGTCGGTTTGGTCGCGCCATCCAGGGGCGTTGAATATGCCCAAATAAGTACGTGGGTTGAATGGATGGAACGCCGAGGTTATGAAGTCGAAGTCGGACTCAGCATTGGCCAATTCAACCACCAACTGGCTGGAACCGATGAAGAAAGAGCCGCTGACCTTCAGAGTTTTCTAAATCGATCGGATGTATCGGCCCTTTTTATGGCCCGTGGTGGTTACGGTGCGGCAAGAATTCTCGACTTGGTGGATTGGTCTGTGCTTCGCCGTTATCCCAAATGGCTTTGTGGTTACAGCGACTCCACCGCCATTCTAAATCACGCACTCGCCCATACCGGGGTTGCCGGCCTCCACGGCCCTATGCCCTTTCAGTTTAGTACTACCGAATGGGCCATCCAAAGTTGGGAACTGACCTTGACCCTGTTGGAGGGCGGCTTTCGTACACCAGGTACCCCCTACATAGTCTTTGATAAAGAACCCAATTCGTCCTGGACGCTTCGCCATGGAAATCTCCCAACATGCCCCCTTTTTGGCTGGCCGACTGGCAAACCATCCTCCAACACCGTTGAAGGCTACCTCTATGGGGGGAATTTATCGGTTGTCTATAGTTTGTTAGGATCAAATTCGTTGCCGGATCGCAATGACCTCATCTTTATAGCCGAAGACATCGATGAATACCGCTACCATCTGGATCGTATGTGGTTGGCCTTGCGACGAAGCGGACAGCTTGACAAGGTCAATGCTATTTTACTGGGAGATTTCACCGATATCAAGGACCATGCTGTACCCCATGGCCAGGATCCGATCGGCATTGCCTACGAACGAACCCAAAACCTCGGCGTGCCAGTCTTGTTTGGGTTGCCTTTTGGACATGGCCTGCGAAATTTCCCCCTGCCCCTGGGCGTTAAGGTCCGAATCAACCCTCAAGGGTTGTATTTGTTGAATTCCTAAAAAAAGGACTTACAGAACAGGGTTGACCTCTGGCTCCAAGTCAATCCCAAATTCCATCCTAACAGACGAGCGGATATCCTGCGCTAGCTGCCACAAGTCTTCGCCTTTCCCGTCACCGTAATGGACTAGAACCAAGGCATGGGTTTCAGATACCCCTACCGCGCCACGTCGATGCCCTTTCCATCCGCATTGCTCAATCAACCAAGCGGCCGATGTTTTGGACTCGCTCCCGGTATCGTTCTCTGTTTTGGGAGCAAACAAAGGCATGTTTGGATGCAAATTCTTCAAAGATTCAGCCTGCTCCTTTGTCAATATCGGGTTCTTGAAAAAACTTCCTGCATTGCCTATCAGCGCCGGGTCAGGCAGTTTGGAACGACGAATGTCCGCGACGGCGTTGGCAATTTCATTCGAACTTGGTTGATGACCCGTCCCCTTCCCGAAGGCCTCCGCAAATCGAAGTTTAAGGTCCTGATAATCCAGGCGAGGGTTGGGTTGCGTTTCCAGAAGGTAACGAACCCGGGTGATCACAAAATTATTTTTGAGCTCCTGCTTGAAAATCGAATTACGATATCCAAAGTCGCAGATTTTTTTGGAATAGGTACATGGAGGTCCATTCAATGGAATCCCACTCAGGCTTTCAAAACAATCTCCTTGCTCAACTCCGTAGGCTCCGATGTTCTGAATGGGCGCTGCACCTACAGAACCCGGTATCAAGGCCAGGTTTTCCAAACCCCACCAGCCATTTTGGGTCGTATAGGTCACGAGATCATGCCAGCTCACACCGGCCCCGGCTTCCACCAAAATCTGGTTGCGCCCGGTTTCATGAAATTCTAGGCCCCCAAAGGCTAGGTGGATCACAGCGCCTTTGTAATCACCGCAAAACAAAACATTGCTTCCTCCACCCAAAAACATAAAATTACCTTGGGTGAGCTCATCCGCCGTTTCGATTGCCCGGGGTAAATCGTCCTCCTGCTCTACCTCCAAAAAATAGGCCGACTTCACCCCCAGACCAAAGGTGTTATAACGACTTAGATCGTGATTCTTGTGAATTTTCAAGGCTTGAATAAAAGTCTTCCATAAAAAAACCGCCCCCGGGTGGGGGCGGTTTCCTAAACAAAAGGATATGTTAGCAAAAGGGCGAATTAGTGCTTAACCATGACACGCTGGCGGGCAATACCAGCTTCGGTCAACATTTCGAGGGTATAGGTTCCGTTCGGTAGAGCAGAAATATCCAGGATGTGGCGTCCGCCGTTTCCGTTCCAAGTCAAACGCTCCTCCAAGACGGTACGACCGGTCAAGTCTGTCATCACCAAACGAGTTTGACCCAAATCACGCGCTGCGTTCACCTTGATATTCAACAAATCTGAACCTGGATTTGGGTACGCAACCGCAGCCAGCATTTCTTGGGGAACAACGTTGGTTCCGGTGGGAATACGGCCAAAATTGAGAGACATGCGGATAGCATTGCCATTGTTGAACCAATCCGTACTGCGGAACAAAACACTTGCAAACCAAGGCATGGTCACCGTCTGGTCGTCAATCAAGCTAATATGATTGGCGCCGTTGTTTGAGAACAAATGCGCTACCAACCAATACTCACCAGGATTGACAATGCGCTCCTGTGGGCTGCCACCCAGGGTGGCTGGGAATGGAACTGTCACACGGCCCCTGGATATATCCGCAGCTGTCAGCGTGTACAAATCCGTTTCAAGGACAACCGAGGCCGTTCCACCAGGTAAACCTGTGTTCGCATCACCCGTTTCCAGGGTGAAATAAATCAAACCACCCGCTTGGGATGTCGACGTTCCGCTATTGACCAATCGTGCAGAAGCCGAAGTCACGGTATCCGTGCTGACCAACTGACAAATGTTAGCAATTTTGATATCAAAAACAGAAGGAGGATTTCCCGTAAAATTCCGAGTTCCAAAGGTCAACTGAGACGCAGGAAAGCTCACATTGAGGGCCAGCATCGAATCGGTCAATTCAAACTGACGCGAAGCCGTATTGTTCGCCGTGGAATCCATGGTCGTGGAATCAAAGGCCAAGCTGTAGTTCACACGGGTGAATTTGAGGAGATTGGGCGTGTAAGCTGTCGAGATACTCAAAAGGGTATCGGTGAAGGGGTCCAAAGAAGGCAGAACAACCGATGTTCCGGTGAAAAGTGGCGTACCCGGTGCCGTCGTGTCGATGACCGAAACCTGTAGTTGAACATTGTTACGAACAGTGGTTCCGATATTGGCAACGCGAGCTTGGAAGGTCAACGGGGTTTTGTTGGCATTGGGTACCATACCATACTCGATACCACGACCTGCGGACGTATCCGGCAAGAAGGCAGTACCGGTGATTGTCAAATCAACGCGGGGAGCCTGCTCGATGGCGATATCATCCACCATCCAGAAATAATAATCTCCGTTGAACAGGAATGCAATCTTGACACTGTCCTGACCACCAATATAGGGGGATACATTCAGACGGGTCATCGTGCTGCTGGATGTTGAAGAATTAACCGCAATATTGCTGTTCAGGGCCACCGTATCGGACCAAGTCAATCCGTTATCAACCGAAAACAAGAGATAGGTTGCGGCTGAACTTTGGCTACCACCTGGACCCCCAAAGCGGCGGTAGTATTGATAAAACGAAAGGTTTACAAAATCATTGGAGCTCAAGTCAATGGATGGGCTAATCAGCATCCCGCGGTGTGGAGATCCCAAAACACCCGTACCGGTTGGTGAACCGTTGTTATCCAACCAGTCCGAATCAAAAATCATAAAACCATTGGTTCGGGTAGGCGATTGGATGGCCGTTGTACCAGCGGCGTAGGCTCCGCGGGATCCGGTTCCACTGGCAGGAAGAGTCGACGTGCCCCTGTATTCCCAAACACCGTTGGTGTCGGGGGTGTTCCCCGTATTGATACCACGAAAACCATAATTCAACCAACCACGGCTGTTGGGGTTGGAACTAAAATTCTCGGTCCAAAGGTTGATGGCTTCGGTCTGGAAGGAGGGATCCTGGTTGGCAGAGGATGCAGAGGATGACTCTCCTACAGCGTTGGCAGCGGACTGTCGCAGGGATTGCGGAGGGGTTGTGCCAAGGCGTGACTGGGTCCAAGCGATGGCAGGGGCTGCCACCATGATTGCCCCAAGAAGGTACGGGCGAAGGTTTTTCATGTTGTTTGGGATTACAGGAACAGAGATTTTGATGGATTTTAGATTAAAAAATGATAAGGTCGTTTAACGAGCGGTCTTGACCA
>Ga0209598_10000486_pt1 | contig 31609 bp, 32 predicted proteins | sample M_140807_EF_Meta_FD_187317 | JGI IMG/M metagenome (GOLD analysis project Ga0209598, IMG submission 187317) | Freshwater microbial communities from Lake Montjoie, Canada to study carbon cycling - M_140807_EF_MetaG (SPAdes) (version 2) | ecosystem: Environmental > Aquatic > Freshwater > Lake...
GCTGGCGATCTTGGCCAGGGGCACGCCGGTGGCCTTGGCCACGAACGGCACCGTGCGGGAGGCCCGGGGGTTGGCCTCGATGATGAACACCCGCTCCACGCCCTCGGAATCGCGCTGGATGGCGAACTGCAGGTTGATCAGGCCCCGCACCTCCAGGGCCAGGGCCAGATCCCGGCTCCATCCCTTGATCGTGGCCAGCACCTCGGCGCTCAGCGACACCGAGGGCAGGGCGCAGGCCGAATCGCCCGAATGGATGCCCGCCGGCTCGATGTGCTCCATCAGCCCGCCGATCAGCACGGCGCCGCTGCCATCGGCGAGGGCATCCACATCCACCTCGATGGCGTTCTCCAGGTACTGGTCGATCAGCACCGGGTGGTCCGGCTCCACTGCCACCGCTTCCACCATGTAGCGGTTGAGCTCCTCCTGGTCGTAGACCACCTCCATGGCGCGGCCGCCGAGCACGTAGCTGGGGCGCACCACCACCGGGTAGCCGATCCGCTCGGCCACGCTGCGGGCCTCGGCCTCGCTGCGGGCCAGGCCGTTGCGGGGTTGGCGGATCTCCAGCCGGCTCAGGATCGCCTCGAACTGCTCGCGGTCCTCAGCGCGGTCGATCGATTCGGGTGAGGTGCCCCACAGGCGGGTGCCGGTGGCCGCCCCGGCGGGGCTGGCCAGCCAGCGCAGCAGCGGGATCGCCAGCTTGAGCGGCGTCTGGCCGCCGAACTGCACGATCACCCCCTCGGGCTTCTCGGCCTCGATCACGTTGAGCACGTCCTCCAGGGTGAGGGGCTCGAAGTAGAGGCGATCGCTGGTGTCGTAGTCGGTGGAAACGGTTTCGGGGTTGCTGTTCACCATCACGGTGGCGAAGCCGGCCGCCCGCAGGGCGAAGGAGGCGTGGCAACAGCAGTAGTCGAATTCGATGCCCTGGCCAATCCGGTTGGGACCGCCGCCGAGGATCATCACCTTGCGGCGGCTTTCCGGCTGCACCTCATCAGCGGGCGCCTGAAGGTCGAGCTGCCCATCGGCGCCGAGCAGTTCGAGGGGGCGTTCGTAGGTGGAATAGTGATAAGGCGTGCTGGAGGCAAATTCGGCTGCGCAGGTGTCCACCGTCTTGAACACCACGTTGACGCCCAGCCCCTGGCGATGGGTGCGCACCTCCAGCTCGCCGCGGCCGGTCGCCCAGCCGATCTGCCGGTCGGAGAAGCCAAGCTGCTTGAGCTCAAGCAGGGCCTCGGCCCCCAGTTCCTCCAGCCGGCGACCGCTGAGCAGGCGCCGCTCGGCTTCGATCAGGCCCCGCAGCTTGGCCAGAAACCAAGGGTCGATGGCACTCAGCCGGTGGATGGAGGCGTCGTCGTAGCCGTTCACCATGGCCGCCCGCACGGCCAGGATCCGCTCCGGTGCGGCGGTCCGCACCCGCCGCTCCAGCTCGCCGTGCTCCTCGGTGGTGGCGAAGGTTTCGTCGGGGCGGTCGCATCCCCAGCCGGCCAGGCCGGTTTCCAGGGAGCGCAGGGCCTTCTGGAAGGATTCCTCGAAGCAGCGGCCGATGGCCATCGCCTCGCCCACCGACTTCATCGAGGTGGTGAGCACCGGCGGACTGCCGCGAAACTTCTCGAAGGCGAAGCGTGGAACCTTGGTCACCACGTAATCGATCGTGGGCTCGAAGCAGGCCGGCGTGGCGCCGGTGATGTCGTTCACGATCTCATCGAGGCTGTAGCCCACCGCCAGCCGCGCGGCGATCTTGGCGATCGGGAAGCCGGTGGCCTTGGAGGCCAGGGCGGAGGAGCGCGAGACGCGGGGGTTCATTTCGATCACCACCACATCGCCATTGGCGGGATTGATGGCGAACTGGATGTTGCTGCCGCCGGTATCCACCCCGATCTCGCGGATGATCGCGATCGATTGGTCGCGCAGCCGCTGGTATTCGCGGTCGGTGAGGGTCTGGGCTGGTGCCACGGTGATCGAATCGCCGGTGTGCACCCCCATCGGATCGAGGTTTTCGATGCTGCACACGATCACCACGTTGTCGGCGGTGTCGCGCATCACCTCCAGCTCAAACTCCTTCCAACCCAGCAGCGACTGCTCGATCAGGATCTGGCTCACCGGGCTGGCCTCGAGGCCGCTCTTGCAGATCGCCCGGAATTCCTCGGGGTTGTAGGCGATGCCGCCGCCGCTGCCCCCGAGGGTGAAGGCGGGCCGGATGATGCGGGGGTAGCTGCCGATCGCCTCGCCCACCTGGTCGGCTTCCTCCAGGTCGTTGGCGATGCCCGAGGGGCAGACCGCCACCCCGATCCGGGCCATGGCCTCCTTGAACAGCAGCCGGTCCTCGGCCTTGCGGATCGCCTCAAGGTTGGCGCCGATCAGCTCCACCCCGTAGCGCTCCAGGGTGCCGTTCTCGGCCAGGGCCACCGCCAGATTGAGGGCCGTCTGGCCGCCCATGGTGGGCAGCAGGGCGTCGGGCCGCTCGATTGCGATCACCCGCGCCACCACCTCCGGGGTGAGGGGCTCGATGTAGGTGCGGTCCGCCAGGTCCGGATCGGTCATGATCGAGGCCGGATTGCTGTTGACCAGCACCACCTCAAATCCTTCTGCCCTGAGGGCCTTGCAGGCCTGGGTTCCCGAATAGTCGAATTCGCAGGCCTGGCCGATCACGATCGGCCCCGACCCCAGCAGCAGGATGCGCCTGAGATCCGTGCGGCGGGGCATGGGTGTGATCCGGCCAAACCTGCCCAGCCTCTCATGGTCACCCCCCGGGTCGGGATCCCCCCCGGCGGGGCTCCCCCTGACGGCCTGCCTGGATCGCTAATCTGAAGCGATTGCACCGATGCCGCCGATGAGCGAACTCCAGCGCCTGAAGGGGCTGTTGCCCCCGGAGATGCAGAGCTGGGTGTTCGTGGAAGCCTCCGCCTCCGTCGATCCTCCCCTGATCAGCCTGGAGGAGATCGGGCGCGACGAGATCGAGATCCAGGTGGATCTGCAGAAGTGGGACGCCCTGGCGCTGGACCACCGCAACCTTCTCTTCTGGCATGAGGTGGGGCGCATCCAGAACGACACCGTGCCGCGCGACGGCTGGGAGATGGCCGCGCTGGCGATCGGCCTCGGTGGGGCGATCGGTGAGCTCTGGGTGCAGGACGCCATGCTCCTGTTCATGGCCCTGGGGCTTTCCGGCTTCGCCGGTTACCGCCTCTATCTCAAGAACAATTCCGAGAAACGCCTGCAGGACGCGATCCTGGCGGATGAGCGGGCAATCGATCTGGCCTGCCGGTTCGGTTACAGCCTTCCCAACGCCTACAAGAGCCTGGGTGGTGCCCTGAAGGAATTGGTGGAGCAGACCCGCAAGAAGAAGCGCCGCTCCTTCTATGAAGACCGCCTCGAAGCCCTGCGCAAGAGTGCCGGCAAAGCCCGCGCCGAGATGGCCGAGCAGCAGGGATCCCGTCAGTCCGTCACCAGTGAGAACGTGTATGGCTGAATTCCCATCGTCCTCCGCCATGGCCCCGGGGCGTGAGCCTGCGCCGCCCTTCTCTCTGGAGAGTGAGGTCCTCGCCCGCCTTGCCGCCGAGGCCTGCGATGACCGCAAGGCCGTGGACATCCGCCTGATTCGGGTGGATGAGATCTCTTCCCTGGCGGATTGGTTCGTGATCTGCCACGGCCTCACCGATGTGCAGGTGCGGGCCATCGCCCGTTCGGTGGAGGACAGCCTCGAGCTGGAGGCCGGACGGCTTCCCCTGCGCCGGGAGGGCCAGAGTGAGGGCCGCTGGGTGGTGCTCGATTACGGCGAGTTGATTGTGCATGTGCTCACGCCCCAGGAGCGCTCTTACTACGACCTGGAATCCTTCTGGGGCCACGGCCACCAGGTGCGCTATGTGAGCCCCCTGGCCCAGCGGGGCTCCGCCCAGGAAGCCTGAAACCCGATGGCCGACCCCGGTAATCCCCTTCCCGTGCAGGACACCCCTTGTCCTGTTCCCCCCGAACAACGGCCCCTGGAGGAATACGGCCAGCTGCTGAGCTCCTGGTTCTTCGCCTGGCCGGCGGGTGGTTCGATCACCCTGCTCCGCTCCCTTGTGTTGAGCTGGTTGCTGGTGTTGCCCGTGGCCCTGCTGGTGGCCGGAGGCAGCATCACCCTGCGTCAGGATCCGCTGCGGCTCACCTTGGCGGGCGCCACCGCCGCCGGCCTGCTGCCCCTTCTCCTGCTCGCTCGCCAGTGGCTGGGCTGGGCCTATGTCCGCCAGCGCCTTGTTGCCGAAACCGTGGAGTACGAGGAATCGGGCTGGTACGACGGCCAGGTGTGGGAAAAGCCGATCGCCTGGCGCCAGCAGGATCTGCTGGTGGCCCGCTTCCAGGTGGACCCGGTGATGCGGCGCCTGCGGCAGGGGGCCGCCGTGGCTGCAGGCCTTCTGCTGGCAGGAGCCGGACTCTGCCAGGCTTTCTGAATCCCCCCAGCCGCTGCGGACCCTTCCCATCGCCATGACCCTGTCCTCCGGCTTTTCGGGATCCCCCCGGCCAGGTGTGCCCTCCCTGGAGGTGCGGTTACTGCGCAATGGCATCGCCGAATCCCACCACCGCGTCCACGCGGTGGTCTGCGATCAACGGGGCCGGGTGCTGATGCGGGCCGGGGATCCCCAGCAGCTCAGTTTCATCCGCTCGGCCCTCAAGCCCTTCCAGGCCACCACCTTTGTGGCCAGTGGCGCCGCCGATCGCACCGCCTGCGGCGAACGGGGCCTGGCAATCGCCTGCGCCTCCCATGCGGGCACCGCCGCCCACGCCCGCGAGGCCTTCCGGATTCTCTGGGGCGCCGATCTCGACGCCAGCCGGCTGCAGTGCCCGGTCCCCCCCGGGGCCACCAGTGCCCTGGTGCACAACTGCTCGGGCAAGCACGCCGCTTTCCTGGCCACCTGCCGTCAGATGCACTGGCCCCTGGAGAGTTATCTCCAGACCGACCACCCTCTTCAGGTGGAGGTGGTGAAGCGGGTGGCCGAACTGCTTGGGATCCCAGCGGCGGAACTGGTGGTGGCCCGCGACGACTGCGGCGCGCCCACCCTTCAGCTCCAACTGGCCCAGATGGCGCTGCTCTTCGCCCATCTCGGGGCCGGAGAACATCCGGATCTGGAGCGGTTGAGCCGGGCAATGCTGGCGCATCCGGAGCTGGTGGCCGGGGAGGGCCGCTTCGACACCGCCCTGATGCGCCTGGGCCATGGCCAAGTGGTGAGCAAGGGGGGGGCTGAGGGAATTCAGTGCCTCAGCCGGGTCGGCGAGGGCATGGGGGTGGCGATCAAGGTGGAGGATGGCGCCTCGCGGGCCAAGCACGCGGTGGCCCTTCATGTGCTCGAGCAGCTGGGATGGTTGACGCCCGCCACGCTGGAGGAGCTGGGCCAGGCCTTCCTGCATCCCGGCCCGAATCTCCAGCTGGAGGTGCGCGGCGAGCTTCGTTTCGACTGAACACTCCGCCGCTTTGCCGCGGCGGGCAGGCTGGTAGGATCTGTTTGTTGGTTTCAACCGACACCATTCAGGGTGATCCACGATTCCCCTGCCGGTTCCAACCCTGTCGCGGGGTAGAGCAGCCTGGTAGCTCGTCGGGCTCATAACCCGAAGGTCGCGAGTTCAAATCTCGCCCCCGCCACCAAATCGGAAACCTGCCGGCCCCGGGGCCGGCTTTTTTGCGGGCACGCCTTCGCGCCATGCCAGCGCGCATCGCCGATTTCGACGATCGGGGAGTCCAGCACCCCTTTCAAGAACCGCTGCGGGTTGCGGCTCATCGGCGGCGATGGGGCTGGAGCGAGGATGGTGGTAACGACTGTCCTCAGGTCCTGTTTGCCGATGGCTGCTCCCTACCAACCATCCCTGCTTCGCCTGCTTCACGGGGTCTCGGCCATTCTGGTGGCCTGCGCCTGGCTCACCGGAATGCTCCTGCTCGGGGCGTTCGATGGTCGCTGGGGGCGTCTTCCCTTCACGCTCGATGGGGAGTGGATCGAACTCCATGGACGCCTCGGTGTGGGGCTCATCGGGGTGCTGTTGCTGTTCGTGCCTTACGCCCTCACCCTTGGAGCCGGAAGGCTGCGGCGGCTGGCCAACAGCCTGCCCCTGCTCGCCCTGGCGCTGGCGGTGGGCAGTGGCCTGCAGATGCAGAGCGAATGGCTGGTGAACCAGGCCACCACGCCCCTGCCCTATGCACTCCATCTCCTGGCCTGGCTCCTGCTGGCGGTTTCCGTGCCCCTGCATGTGATCGGAGCCATGCGACGCGGAGGCTGGCCGCTGGCCGCCTCGATGCTGAGTTTGCGTCTACGGCCCCACGATGGGCCGCTCCACTGGCCGGCTCAGCTGCTGCGCTATGGCCGGCGGGGGCGCTGAGCGATGGGTGCCAGGGCGGGGGAGGACGCTGATCGGTGCGAGGTTGATCCGGTGGCCGATGGCTTCGTCCCCGATGCCGTGGTGGTGGGTTCCGGCGCCACCGGAGGGGTGGCGGCCATGGTGCTGGCCGAGGCCGGCCTGAAGGTGCTGGTGCTGGAGGCCGGCCCGGAGCTCACCGCGGCTCGGGCCTTCGGCAGCGAACCCCGCAACACCCTGCAACGCCTGGCCAACCTGAGCAGCGGCCGCCAGCGGCGCCAGGCCCAGCATCCGGGGTTCTGGAAGCACAATCCCGACCTGTTCGTGGATGAACGCAGCAATCCCTGGAGCACCCCGGCCGATGCACCCTTCCTCTGGACCCGCGGGCGCCAGGTGGGGGGCCGCAGCCTCACCTGGGGCGGCATCACCCTGCGTCTCTCCGAGACCGAGTTTCAGGCCGGCATCCGGGATGGCCACGGGCCGGCCTGGCCCATCGGCACGGCCGACCTCGACCCCTACTACACACGTCTTGAACGGCTGCTCGGCATCCATGGCCAGGCCGATGGCCTGCCCCAGCTGCCCGATGGGCACTACCTCCCCCCCTTGCCTTTCACCCCGGCTGAGGAGCATCTGCGACGCGCGATCGGCCGGGATCTGGGGCTTCCCCTGATCCACTCCCGCGGCTTCGCGCTCCGCCGCCCCACCCCCGCGGCCCCCTGGCCCCCCTCGAGTTCACCGGGCACCACCCTGGCCCGGGCCCGGGCCACCGGCCGGGTCAAGGTGCGCAGCCAGGCGGTGGTGAGCCATCTGGTGATGGCCCCGGGCCAGGACCGGGCTGAAGGGGTGGTGGTCGTTGATGGGGTGAGTGGCCGGCACGACCTGGTGCGCGCGCCCCTGGTGGTGCTTTGCGCCTCCACGATCGAGACGGTGCGGATCCTGCTTCACTCCAGCCGTGAACAGGGGGAGGGCAGCCTCGAGGATCCCTCAGGAAGCCTGGGCCGCCACCTGATGGACCACATCTCCAGCGGCCGCTTCTTCTCCCTGCCCGGGGTGGCGCCACCCACCGGGCCGGCGGAACTCTCCGGAGCGGGCAGCTGCTTCATTCCCAACACCGTGAACATCAGCCCCGATGAGGGATTGGGCTTCCGGCGGGGTTACGGCATCTGGACGGCCATCTCCCGCTTCGACCCCCCCGGGCCCCTGAGGCGCCGTGCCGACGAAGCCGTCGGATTCCTGATCGGCCATGGCGAGGTGCTCAGCGATCCCGGTAATCGGGTGTGCCTCGATGGCTCCCGGGTGGACCGCTGGGGACTGCCCATTCCCCACATCACCTGCCGTTGGGGCGCCAATGAGCGCGCCATGGTGAGCCACATGCAGGCGCGGATGGAGGCGGTGGTTGCCGCAGCCGGGGGCACAATCCGGCCCCTGGAGGACCTGTTCGTTCTGCCCCTGCTCGAGCCCTGGATCCGAAAGGGGGCGGCGCTCTCCCCTGCTGCCGCTCCCCCGGGCTATTACATCCATGAACTCGGGGGGGCGAGGTTGTCGCATTCCCCTGAGCAGGGGGTTCTCGATCCCTGGAACCGTTGCTGGCAGGCCGGCAACGTGCTGGTCACCGATGGAGCCAGCTGGCCCAGCGCCGGCTGGCAGAGTCCCACGCTCACCTCGATGGCGCTCACCTGGCGGGCCTGCGAGGCCGCGGTGGGCCGGATGCGGCGGGGGGGAGACGCCTGATACCACCCCACTGTGGGGACGGCGATCCCGGGCCAGGCTCGATTAGGGGACAAACACCGGACCGGTGGATCGGTGTCGGTTCCCACAGTTTGAACGGCCCCATGCCCGCACAATCCTTGGGCGACCTTCCAAGGGTCGGGCAAGGGAGAAACCACTGGGCGGAGGTTGGCACCTCCGCTTTTTTTATGGCTTCAGAAACAGGCCATCGAGGTAGTGCTGGGTCACCGACGCGTCCTGGCAGCCGTTCTGGAAGAGAAAGCCCGCCAGAGCCGAGGTGATCACGCTGTATTGATCCCAGTCGGGATGGCTGTGGATGAAGCTGCGCATCCCCTCAAAGAGCACCTCCGGCACCTCCGCCTCCAGGCTGATGTTGGAGGCCCCCTGCCGGCACGAGATCCCGCCGGCGGCATGGAGGGAACGGCGGGGCAGGTGGCTCTCGAGCGTCATCGGGTGTGCAGGCATTCACGGGTCGAGCCAGTACGCCACAGGGAAGGGGGTGGCGTCAAAGCGGGGGCTCCAGGCTGAAATCACCCCGGATTCCGATGAGATCGCCTGCGGCTGCTGGCCTTTCCCAGCCGGCGGGCCGGTGTCCGGCCGAAGCCAATGAACGCCCCTGCTTTGTCAAGAGCGATATGAGCAAAACGTTGTTTTCCACAGCACCCAGCCCAGGGGGGGATCCCTTCGCTGACGGCTGGGGAAAAACCCCCTCAAATCAGGGGAAAACCGGCTTCCCATGGGGAAAGCCCCCATTGATCAGCAGGGCTGATCTTGGCAGGTCCGATGGGATTCGCTGCGGGACGAGACAGGTGAACGTGCGCAAAGCAACCGGATCCCTTCGGATTCCCGTCTTGTTTTGTATCGCTCAGTTCGGGCCCGGTGGTTGCCGCAGGGTGCGTGGGCCCAGGGGGTGGTCGGCGTGGGGGTAGGGGGTGTGGTGGTGGTCGGAGCCGTGGTGATGGCTGTGGGCGGCTTCGTGACCATGGGTGTGGGAGGTCCCGCCCCCCGGCAGGGGCACGCCATCCTCCTGGCAGGCCCCGGTGCATTCCCGCTCACAGAGGTTGCAGCTTTCCACCAGACCTTCCACATGGTGGTGGTGGCTGTGCTGGGGGGCGCCCACCTCGGTTTCGAAGCCCAGCACCTGGGCGCGGTACTTGCATAGGGAGCAGTTCATATCGGTGTCGCCCCGCAGCACGTCCTCCACCCGCTCCCGGAAGGTGGCCAGCACCTCGGGATGGTCGCCCAGGTAGGAGGCCTGCAGGATCTGCAGCTCGGGATGGTCATCGGCCACCCGCTGGCTGTGCTGCACGATCCGGCTCACCAGGACGCCGGAGAAGAGGAAATAGGGGAACACCACGATGCGGCGATAGCCCAGCTTCACCAGATGGCGTAGGCCGGGTTCGACCAGGGGGAAGGTGACACCGGAATACACGGTTTCCCCCCAGCCGAAGCCGAAGCCCTCCACCAGCAGCCGCGTCACCTTGGCCACGTTGCTGTTCGCGTCGGGATCGGAGGAGCCCCGACCCACCACCACCAGCAGGGTCTGGTCAATGGGCACCGGCTGCCGGCCGCCTGCCTGGTCCTGCTCCGCCGCCTGATCCAGGCAGGCGCGGATCCGGGCCCCGGCGGCCTGGATCATGCGCCGGTCCACCCCGAGCTCGCGGCCGTAGTCGATGCGCAGACCCGTCTCGGCGGCATAGGTGTTCAGCACCGAGGGAATGTCGTTCTTGGCATGACCCGCCGCGAACAACATCGCCGGGATCGCCAGCACATGGTTCACCCCGCGCCGCCGCAGGGCATCAAGGCCGTCGCGCAGGATCGGGCGGGCAAATTCCAGGTAGCCGTGCTCCACCGGCACCCGCCCCATGCGGTGTTGCAGCTGCCGGGCGAGGGAGGCGAATTCCTCCACAGCCAGCCGGTTGCGGCTGCCATGACCGCAGACCAGCACCCCGATCGGACCATGGGGCCCCGCGATCAGCGCGCTGCCGCTCTCCAGGGGGAAAGCACCGGATCGGATCGTCATGGTCTGCAGCACCTGTGCATGACCCTATTCCGCTCCCCTGGCCGGAGGAATCCCCTAACGCTCGACCCCCAGGGCCGCAACATTGGCCCCGATCGCCCCCCTCAAGGGCAAGGATGGCCGCATTCTCGGGAGACCCATGGGTCTGCGCCTCCCCCCCTACCAGTCCCTTCCCCCACCCCAAGGCCAGGACAGCCTGCTGGAGGTGGCGGTCGCCGCCCTGCAGCCCACCCAGATGTGTGTCGGTCTGGCCGAGGTGCGCAGCCGTCAGTTCGACTTCTCCAAGGAATCCGGCAAGGAGCGCCGCCAGTATCTGGGCGGCAAGCCGGTGCCGCTGGTTCGCAATGCCGCTGGCGCCCTCTGGATGGTGGATCGCCACCACCGCCTGCGGGCCCTGGTGGAGATGGATCCCCAGGCCGTGGCCTTCGGGTATGTGGTGCTTGAGGTGGCGAGTGAGCAGCGCGCCGAGGTGCTGGAGGCCCTGCAACAGCGCGGCTGGCTGTATCTCTACGACGGCCGGGGTCAGGGTCCCCTGGACCCGCAGTCCCTGCCTTCCAGCCTGGTCGGGCTGCAGGACGACCCTTACCGCAGCCTGGTCTGGAAGCTCAAGAAGGAGGGCCTCATCGAGCCCGCTCCGCTGATTCCCTTCCATGAATTCCGCTGGGGGGCCTGGTTGCGCACCCGCTGTCTGCCCCCCTTCAGCTCATCCCGCCTGGATCCGGCTCTCCCGGTGGCCCGGACCCTGGTGCGATCGAGGGCCGCTGCCCACCTGGCGGGTTGGAAGGGAGAGGGGTGATCGAACGGATCGCCTTAACGGATCACCTTCAACGGATCACCTCAAGGGTTCATCGCAGGATCAAGCGGCGATTCGCTGGAGCACTTGGTTTCAGTCCCGGTTGCGGGGGGGATGGCCGTCACCGGTGCGCAGGTCCCGCGCCCAGCGATCCAGGCGAGCGCCCAGCAACAGGGCGAAGACCGCCAGCGCCAGTCCCGCCGCCACCCCCCAGGGGGAGGGCCGAAGCGCCACCAGCAGGATCCCTGCCCAGGGCAGGGCGCCCACCAGGGGCCTCCAGCGCTGAATCGCGGTGAGGGCCCCGGAGCAGGCGCGGCAGTGGTCGGTATGGCTGTGGAGCCGGTCCATCAGGGCCCGGCGGTCGAGACGGGCTGGCAGGGCCTGGCCTGGGAAGGGTTCGCCACCATGGCGGTTCACCCAGTCATGCAGGGCACCCACATAGCCATCGGCGGCGGTGGCCAGGAAGAAAGCCCGGGGCGCCGCGACGCTGCCGCCCCGATCCTCAAGCACCCGCTCCTGCCAGTGCAGGAAGACCTGGTCGTCCTCCAGAACCTTGTGGTTGCCGAGATGCTGCAGCCAGAGCGGCCGCAGGCGCAGCAGGAGCGATGGCAGCTTGGATTCAAACCGGAAGGGAAAGCGGGCGATCAGGCGGCATTCCCCCCGCCGGATTGGCACCGCATACACCACGGTGAGGATGCGGGCGAAGCCCTTGGCGGTGAGGTCATGCCAGAGCAGCCCCGGGGCCAGGAAGGTGGTGTGCTGGGCGCCGAGCTTCCCCCGCCGAGGACCCTCCGGCCATTCCATCGTGAAGCCCTCGGGCCCGAAGCTGGTGCGGCGGGCCTGCACCGGAGCCGCGTTCTCCCGGCGCCCCACCGTGCGGTGGTGGGTGAAAGGAACATGGCTCACATCCACCACGTTCTCCAGCAGGGTGAGGGCATCCATCGGCAGGTCCCGGAAGGTGTCCTGCACCAGCCAGTTGCCCCCGCCCTCCTCCAGGGCCGGCACCAGGGGCAGGGGAACGGCCGCGGCCTGATCCGGATCGCCCGCGAACACGAACAGCAGGCCCTGACCCTCCGCAGTGGCATGGCGGCCGCAGCTTGAGCGCCTGGCGCTGGGGGTGGCCCCCGCCAACGCCTGCGGGAGGCTGGCGCAGCGGCCGCTGCCGTCGAAGCTCCATCCGTGGTAGGGGCATTCCAGATGGCCGTCGCTGTTGATGCGTCCCTCGGAGAGGGGCACCAGCCGGTGGGGACAGACATCCCGGAAGGCTTGCCAGCAGTGGCCTTCACGGTCCCACCAGAGGACAAGGTCGTTGCCCAGCAGGGTGAAGGCGCTGGGCCGGGAGCGATCCAGATCCCTCAGAAAGGCCACCGGATACCACTGGTCCAGCCAGGCGGGCGGTGTCGTCTGGTCCGCGGCGTGCTGGTGGGTGAGGGCTTTCATGGCGGGATTCTGGCGGGGGGGCCGCCGTGTCCGCGTTCAAGGCAGCGCCCGCGAACCCACTCCTTCCGCCGCCCCGGCTGGGGTGCGGAGCCCCGGCAGCCGGTCTAGACAGGGACCAGAGCGCCGCTGGTTCATGCCCTATCGCCATCTGCTGGTTCCCAGTGATGGATCCGATCGCTCCCTGCGGGCGGTGCATGAGGCGGTGCAGCTGGCTTCAGCCCTCGGGGCCCGGATCACCGTGCTCACGGTGGAGCAGCAACCCCGCATGCCGGTGCCCGGCCTGGGGGAACGGCTTGATGCGGCCACGCTGGATGCCCTGGCCCGGGCGGCCCGCCAGAACGGCGAGAAGGTGGTGAGCGAAGCCCTGGCCATCGCCGCAGGGGCGGGGGTGCCGGCCGAGGCTGAGCGCATCAGCGGTGAACAGCCCCATCGCGCGATCCTGGCCGCGGCCGAGCGGCTGGACTGCGACCTGATTGTGATGGCCTCCCATGGGCGCGGAGGCTTCCAGCGCATGCTCCTGGGCAGCGAGACCCAGCGGGTGCTGATGCAGGCAGGCGTGCCGGTGTTGGTGATCCGCTGAGCGATTCGCCTCCGGTCCCAGGGGATGGGGTGGCCCTCAGGGGTGGAGATCCCCACCAGCCACCGCGCTTGGCGGCGGTCCTCTCAGGCGCGAAGATCACAGCGAGAACATTCCCCTCACACGCGCCGCTCCATGACCCGCGAACACGACCCCTTCCGGATTCCCCGGGCCGGCGTGGAGGTGGCTCCCCTGGCCGGCGTGGCCTCCCTGGATCTCGGACTCACGGGGCCGGGCGGCTCGGGAAAGTTCGTGGGTGAGTCCACCCTGGGCGCGATGGTGGTCTACGGCGTCTACCAGGCCCTGCTCACGGCTCTGCGCTGTGAAGCGATGGTGCGACGCGGGGAGATCAGCCGGCGTGACCAGGCCAGCCTCGTGGTCCGCAGCGTCTGGAGCGCCATGCAGCAGGGGGCGGCCGTGGGCCTGGTGCTGGGCCTGGTCTTGCTGGTGTTTCCCTGGTTGAGCCTGCCGATGACCCTGGCGGGACTCGTGGGGGCCGGCAAGGCTTCCCTGGATCTCTTCCACGCGTTCTGGGATGGTCTCGACGCCCCCCAGAGGGCCGAACTCCATGACGCGGCCTACCGGGCCGGCATGAATCTGGGCCGGCTCGTGCAGCGCGCCGGCGAGGCCCTGCCCGAAGGCTGAAACCTGCGCCTCAGGAGCCGGGCACGGCGGCAAAGAACCCTCTCGAGCCGAGCCACACCACCAGCAGCATCAGGGGCAAACCCACCGCCGCGAGGATCTGCAGTTTCACCACCAGGCTGGATCGATCGGCGGGTGCCACCTCAGCTGACCTCCCGCCGTTCATCGATTGCGCAGCACCGCTCCAGCATCCAGGCCTGGTGCAGATCGGAGCCGCTGATGGCGTAGCCCAGACGCCGCGCCGCCAGAAGGAGTTCCCGGCGGGAGCGGCAATGGCGCAGGGCCCTCTGCATTCCGCCATCCCGTTCGGCGTCGTCCACGAAACGTTCGAGTTCGCTCCAGCTCATCGCCATCTCCGCTTGGAGGCCTTCACGGCCCAGCCTGGCCATGGTTGATCGGGTTGGCCACGGCCTGGCGGTGGCCCGGTGATGCTCCCAGCGCCAGGGCGGTGGCCGCTGAGCGCTGGGAGCGGCCCTCAGGAGGCTGTGCCGTAGGCCACCTGGCAGGCCGCATTGAGCAGTTCCGCCTGGGCGGCGTCGCTCGGCATCCCTCCGTTGATCGTGCCGGCGTTGCAGTCGGCTGTGAGGTTGTAGGTGTTGCCATCGGCCTGAACCAGGAAGGAGACGCCCTGGCTGCCGCTGGGTTGCACCGTGCCGTAGAGGAGCTGGTAAGTGGTCTGGGGCACCACGATGTAGGTGGTGTTGCTGGCCACCGCTGAATCCACCGCGGCATTGACCACGGCCGCCGAGGCCAGGGTGGAGATGCCCCAGAGGGCCGCGTTGGCCCCCCACCAGCCCCAGGCGGGGGTGGCCCAGCCGCCGTACCAGCCGGTGGACCAGGGCCGCGCATAGCCCCAGCCGGGCCGGGCCCAGCCGGGCGAGAGGTTCACGTTGTTGACGTTCCAGTCCCGGCTCCAGTTGTTGCCCACGCTGCCGTTGAACACGCGCTGGCCATCCCGGTTGAAGCTGCCGTTCAGGTTGTCCCGGTTCAGGGTGCCGCTGCGGTTGAAGGTGCCATCAGCGCCGATCGCGCGATCGCCGCTACCCAGGCTGGTGCGGTTCCCAAGGTTGGACCGGTCGATGCCGTTCAGGCTTCCCGGGGTGCGGTTCCCGAGGTCGCTCGGCATCCGGTTGCCCAGATCACTCGGCATGCGGTTGCCGAGATCGCCTGGCGTGCGGTTCCCGAAGTCCGCCGGGGTGCGGGTGCCACCTCCGAGGCCTCCCGGGGTGCGGTTGGCCGAGCCCAGGCTGCCGGAGGGGCGATCCTGCCCACCGAATCCCCCTGCTGGACGTGCCGCCGGGCGGTTGAGGCTGGGAGTTGCCCGGTCACCGCGCACCGATTGGCTCCATCCACCGGTGGGACGGCTGGCGCCCCGGTTGAGGCCACCGGCGCCGCCGCTGCTCTGGAAGCCGCTGCGCCCGCCTCCAAAGCCACCGCCACCAAAGCCACCGCCACCTCGGCCACCACCACCACCGCCACCGCGGGCGATCAGGGGGTAGGGCGAGGAGTCCAGCGACACGGCCATCGCCGCCAGGGGTGCACTGAGGGAGGGCAGGGCCACCAACAGGGCCACCGCCAGGGTGTTCCGGCGTCGCCCAGGCCGGCTGCGGATCGTGGTGCCGCTCATCGCAGGTCCGCCTCGCAACCCGAGTCGTAACAGCTGGCGTCGACCCGGCCGTCAGGGCCGAAGTGCAGCTTCACCAGATCGCGGCCCTGCAGACGCAGGTCCTGACGGTCTTCCCGCACGCTGTTGAGGTAGTTGGGGTTCACCACGCAGAGCTCGCGGCCGTTGAAGCAGATGGTGTTGGTGGAGAAGAGGGCGCCTGCGGTTCGCAGGGGCACCCAGGTGCCGCTGGTGCCGGTCTGCATCGCCATCGTCACCGGGGAATCGGTGATCCGGATCGCGATGGACTGGGAGCCGATGCGGTGGCGGTAGAGGGTGGTGGTTCCCCCATCGATCGCCTCAACGGTGCAGGGCTGGGGCGGGCCGCCGGCGAGGCTGCAGCGGGTGGCCAGGGTGTAGAGCACTTTGCTGGCGGCGGCCGGCTGGCTTTGGCTGTGGGCCGCCAGGGGCATCAGGCAGGAGCCCAGGAGGGCGGCGGCGCCAAGGGCGCTACGGAAGAGCGGTGGGGGCATGGGAGATTCGGGGGGCTGAAGCACGGAGGGCGGGGCTTTGCGGGACCCGGACCCTGTCCTCGCCCGTTTTTTAGGTCGCTCCGCCGCAGTTGGCCGCGGAGCGTTGGCTTCCGAAACGGGCGGGAGGCACCGGGCCGATCGGGATCAGGCAGCGCCGCTGGCGGCCTGGCCCATCTGCTCGATCACATCCTCCACCGAGAAGCTGGCTGGTTTCTGACGGGGCGGAAACTCGCGGAAGCTGGTGAGGAACTGGGCCACGTAGGTCTGGGCCGGCACCAGCAGGAACACATGGTCGAACATCCAGTCCCAGTAGGTGTTGGAGGTGATGTCGGCGCGTTCGTAGGGATCGGTGAGCAGGTTGAAGATCTTGGGCACCCGCAGCTTCACGAAGGGCTCGGCCCAGATCTGGCAGGTGCCGGCTTCGCGCTGCTCCATGAACACGAACTTCCAGTTGTCGTAGCGCAGCCCCACCAGGTCACCGTCGTCGGAGAAGTAGAAGAACTCCACCCGCGGACTCTTTTCGGTCTTGCCGGTCCAGTAATCGAGCATGTTGTAACCATCCAGATGCACCTTGAAGGTCTTGTTGCCCACCTGATGCCCAGCCAGCAGTTTCTGCTTGATCTCCGGCTCGCCGGCGGCTGCCAGCAGGGTCGGGAGCCAGTCGAGGTGGCTCACGATCCCTCTGAACACCGTGCCTGGCGCAATCTGGCCGGGCCAGCGCACCAGCGCTGGCACCCGATAGGCGCCTTCCCAGTTGGTGTTCTTCTCGCTGCGGAAGGGGGTCATGCCGGCATCGGGCCAGCTGTTCATGTGGGGGCCGTTGTCGGTGCCGTACATCACGAGCGTGTCATCGCTGATGCCCAGTTCATCAAGCAATGCGAGCATCGAACCGATGCATTCATCGTGATAGATCATCACATCGTGGTATTCCGATTGCCAGCGGCCGCTGCGGCCCACATCCTGCGGTCTGGCGTAGGTGCGGAAGTGCATGTGGGTGGTGTTGAACCACACGAAGAAGGGTTCACCTGAGGCCACGGAGTCGCGGATGAACCGCTTGGCTTCGGCCATGAATTCATCATCGGCCGTTTCCATCCGCTTGCGGGTGAGCGGGCCGGTGTTCTCAATCCGCTGGCTGCCGTCGCCGTTGGCCCAGCAATGGAGCACACCGCGGGGGCCGAAACGCTCGCGGAAGTGGGGGAAATCCTCGGGCTGCGGGTAGTCGCGCAGCTCGGGCTCTTCCTCGGCGTTGAGGTGGTAAAGGTTGCCGAAGAACTCATCAAAGCCGTGCATCGTCGGCAGATGCTCGTCACGGTCCCCGAAGTGGTTTTTGCCGAACTGGCCGGTGCGGTAGCCGAGCGGTTTGAGAAGCTCCGCGATCGTCGGATCCTCGGCTTTGTAGCCCAGCTCGGCACCGGGCAGACCCACCTTGCTGAGGCCGGTACGCACCACGCTTTGGCCGCTGATGAAGGCCGCGCGGCCGGCGGTGCAGCTCTGCTCGGCGTAGTAGTGGATGAACATGCCGCCTTCGGCGGCGATGCGGTCAATGTTCGGGGTCTGATAACCCATCAGACCATGGCTGTAGCAGCTCAGGTTGCTCTGGCCGATGTCATCGCCCCAGAGGATCAGGATGTTCGGTCTGCCGTTGGGCATGGCGGGTGTCCGTGGCTCACCCTCGGATGCTGGTCAGGTCCTGGTGGCCTGAACACTCAGAAAGTGCAGCGATGCTGCAGATGATCGACGGCTCCGGCCGCCGGCCCATCTTCCGCACGGATCCTTGGGGAAGGCCTCAGGCTGTTTCCACAGCCTTGCCCGCTTCGGGCGTCGTGACGGTAGGCCCAGGTCGATGGAAACGACTGGCCATGCGCGAGCGGAAGGTCTGCAGGGCCGTGCTGTCCCCCAGCCGATCCAGGCCACTCCACTGCCAGGCGAAGGGCGCAAGGCCGCAGCGATGCTGAACGGCCTGCTCCAGGAGGCGGCCAGCCGCTGCATCCTCGCCGAGGCACACGGCCACCAGCCCCCAGAGCGTGGCCATGCCCAGGGGCCTGGGGCCGCCGCGCAGGGCTTCCCCGAGCTGGATGGCCGCCCGATCCCCCTCGCCGCTGAGGGCCAGCACCAGGGCTGAGGCGGCGTGGAGGGGCTCGGGATGGGGAGCGCAGCGGGCCAGTTCCTCCAGGGCCTCGGTGTTGCGGTTGGCCTGGGCGAGGCTGAGGGCGAGCAGCCAGCGGGGGGCAACCAGGTTGGGATCCAGCCGCAGCTGGTGGCGCAGCGTGGTGAAGGCCGCTTCCAGGCGTCCCATTTGAAGGTGGCTCAACCCTGCCAAGAACCAGCCTGAGGGGGTGGTGCCACCGCTCAGTTCAGGTTCCAGCAGGTCCAGGGCCTCCGCCGGCCGGCCGATCGCCAGCAAGTGCCGAACCCAACCGTGGCGGGAAGGACCCGGAGGGAGCCGCTGGGGCAGCCAGGCCGCGAAATTCTCCTCAGCCAGCTGGGGTTGCCAGAGGAGAAGGGTGAGCACCTCCATCCGCAGGGTCAGCAGCTCATCGGTGACACCGTCCGACTCCTCAGCCTGTCGGAGCAGACTTTCCACCTCGGCCTCAATCGCGGCGGCCGACGTCTCACCCCATTGGTATTGGGCAAGAAGGGTGGCGGCCAGCTGAATCTGGGCTGGCGCGAAGCCCGGAGAGCCGCTGATGCAGCGGCGGAAATGGTCGGCAGCAGAGGGAAGTTTGCGGGGATCCCGGTGGCGCACCTGCACCAGCCCCTCCACAAAGTGACCCAGGGACTCGGCGGAGGGGAAGCGGGCGGAGAGCTTCGTGGCGTCTTTCTCCGGGGTGGTGGTTGGCTTCGCCGTGTGCACACAGACCGGACCATCAAAGCGGTAGCCACTGCCGTAGATGGTGCGGATCACGCGGGAACCGAGGGGCCCCCCATCGAGAATGCGCCGCAGGCCGTGAATGGCGCGCGCCAGACTGACATCGCTGACCTGGGTGTGGCCCCACACTTCTTGAAGCAGGGTTTCCTTCTCCAGCACCTGGCCCGCGTGGCACACCAGAGCGAGCATCAGGCGTCTCTGCAGCGGGGACAGGGGGATGGTGGAGGTCCCCAGCGAGAGGTGGCCGTCCGCATCCAGCCAGTAGGGGCCGATCGACCAGGTGCCGGAGCGTTTCTGGCTCATGGGTGCCTTCATGACTGGGCTGGGTGGGATGAGCTGGGAGCGTGGATCGACCGGAGTCGCTGTTGGCTGGCTGGGAGGCATGGCGAGAACCGAATGGGGTTCTCTGGAGGTGAGCCGGGGGAGTGGCTACTGAGTTTGATGGTGTTTGTGACCTTCGTCTGTGATCTGGCGTTTGTGATCTGGGTGGCTGGTAGGTGGACGGTCCATGGCTTGTACAGCCATTGTGCCGAGGGGCTGTGGGTTGTCATGCTCAAAAAACGCAGAACTTTTCCACGGCGGACGCGATGAGGAAGGGGGCCGATCCGGCCTGCCCCGGCGGGCCTGAGGGCGCCTCCCTGGCGCCCCTGAGCTGGTCGGGTGTGGAGGAGCTGGAGGCGGTGCTGCACCGGCTTGGCCTGCCGCTGCAGCTGCTCCAGCTCGAAGGCGGCAACCTTGCCGGCGGGGGGCTGGCGATCAGGATCGGGCCACTGCGGCTGTTGCAGCTTCGGCTGGACCGGCGGATCCATGGCTGGGGGCCCAAGCCGGCGGATCAGATCACGATCAGCCTCGACCTCGAGCCCTGCGGAGGGCGTGCGCCCTTGCGGGCCCATGGCCATCCCCTGCCGCCCGCCTGTCTTTTCGGCCTGGACAGCGAACGGGACGTTCACCTCACCCTGCCCCGGGATGTGGTGCTGGGCCTGGTGATCCTCTCGAGCGAGACGCTCAGCCACTGGGCTGAGGGAATGGGTTGCGGGGGCCTGGATCAGCAGCGGGCTTTGCGCCGCAACGTGCTTCCGGTTGATCCGCTGCGCTGCGAGGTCCTGCGTGCCTATCTGCGTCAGATCTTCGCTCTGGCGCTGAACGATCCGGGGCGTCTGCAGGGGGCCACCAGCGAGCGTTTGATTCTGGAGGATCTGATCCCGCTGCTCCTGGAAGCCCTGATCCATGGTGCCGATCAGCTCGGCCACCTGCCGCGTCCGCCGGCGCGCATCGAGATCGTCAAGGGAGCCCAGCGCTGGCTCTATGACCACGCCCAGGAGCCCATCACCCTGGCCGATCTCTGCCGCCAGGCCCATGCCAGCCGCCGCAGTCTGATTCAGGGGTTTCACGACCATCTCGGCATGGGCCCGATGGCCTATCTCAAGCTCCACCGCCTCCATGGTGTGCGCCGTCTGCTGCTGGGGAGCGATCCGGATCAGGTGCGGATCGGAACGATCGCCGCGGAGTGGGGCTTTCTCAATGCCGGCCACTTCGCCCGGGACTACCGCCTCCTGTTCGGCGAACGGCCCCGGGACACCCTCAGCCACCGCAGCCAGGCCGGCTGATCGGTTGCGCTGCCCCCGCCCTCGATCAGGCCCCCAGCGCGCCCGCCACCAGCAGTCCCAGGGTCACCAGGCCGATCAGGGTGAGCAGCACCGCGGTGGCCTGGGCGATGGAGGGTTCCTCGCGGTAGGTGTAATCCTCACGGCGGAGCCGCAGGAGCACGCGGCGGTGCTGCACCGTGGCCGCCACCATCGCCAGGATGCCCGTGAGCACAAAGGACACCGCCACCAGCCGCACCGAGAGCTGGGCGTGGGCCGGCCCACGGCTGGCGTTGCTGCGAATGGCGGCGATGATCTTGTCGAGGCCGAACCCGAAGCTGATCAGCGAGAGGCTGGTGCGGATCCAGGCCATCAGGGTGCGTTCGGCGGCGGCGCGGTTGCGTTCCCTGGCCAGTTCATCGGTGATGCCCATGCCCTTGGTGACCTTGGATGGCGGTGTTGCGCCAAGCCTGCTTGAGATGGGCGCCGCGGGCACGAATCAGGGGCGGGATGGCATCGCCCGCCACCGCACCGCCGCCATTGCGCGCTTTCACGGATTCGGGAGCCGGATGCCATCGCTACCTTGAGCGCGGTGCCGCTCCCAGCCATGGCCGTGCTCAACCGCTGTGCCCTCGCCGTGGCGCCGAAGCTCCCGATGCGGGAATGGAGCCGGCCGTTCTGGACCCGCGAGGACCTGGCCGCTGGGGCCGAGGACGAGAGCCTGTATCTCATCCCCGCCTATGACGATGACAACGGCGCCCTGACGCTGCTCAGGGACCTCCACGAGGAGATCTTCAGCGCCGAACTCGATCTCTGGTGCGTGGATCGGGAGCTCTGGCCCTCACCCCGGGGTTTCGAGCTGTTTCTCGACTGGTTCTCACTGCGTTTCTTTCCTCTGGTCGAGGATCTCGGCCTGGAGCCTCTTGTGGCCTACCGGGTGGGAGAGGGCTTTCGCAGCAGCATGGCCGATGCCCTCGGCTGGCAAGCCCCCAAGGGGAGCTGAAACGTCCCTCTGCCTGCCCATCTCTCACGGTTCGATGCTCTTCCAGATCCGGCACAACCTCCACTACCGCTACGACCGGCCGGTGTTCCTCGAACCGCTCACGGTCCGCCTCACCCCCCGCCAGGATTCCAGCCAGAGGCTCCTGCATCACACCCTGGAGGTGGATGCGCCGCCGAGCGGCCGCAGTGCTGGTCTTGACGCCGATGGCAACGCCTGCGAGGTGATCTGGTTCGATGACCTCCGTGGGCGCCTCGATCTCTCGGTGACGATGGAGGTGGAGACCCTGCGGGACAACCCCTTCGACTGGATCATCACCGATCCGGCCGCTGCCACCCTGCCGGCCCGGTATGACGCGGCCACCGCTCTCTCCCTTCGGCCCTTTCTGGCCGGCGAGCCGGCCGATGCAGCGGTGGCGGCCTGGGCCCAGGAGCTGGCGGCTGGCGTGGACCGGGACACGGCCCCATTTCTGATGGCGCTCGCTGATGCCATCCATCACAGCTTCCACCATGTCGGCCGGCCGGATGGCGATCCGATGGCCCCTGCCGAGACCCTCGCTGGGCGCCGCGGTGCCTGCCGGGACACCGCCATGCTCTACGTGGCGGCATGCCGCAGTCAGGGTCTGGCTGCCCGCTTCGTGAGCGGCTATTCCATGCACCATCCGCCCGAGGTCACCGAACAGGAGCTGCATGCCTGGGCGGAGGTCTATCTGCCGGGGGCCGGCTGGCGGGCCTATGACCCCAGCCTCGGACTGGCGGTGGCCGATGGCCACGTGGCTCTCGCCGCCGCTCCGGACCATCGCCGGGCCGCTCCCGTGAGCGGCAGCTACCGGGGGACGGGTGTGGGTTCATCCATGGATTACCGGGTGGCGCTGCAGGCCGGGAGCCGCTGAGGTTCCAGCATCGGCTCCACCCGGCGCCGCAGTTTATGGAAGGCCTGCCGCTCCAGCCGCTGCACCTTTTCCTTGGTGAGCCCCAGGCACTCGGCGGCCTTGGCCAGGGAGAGGGGGTTGTCTTCGCGGAAGCGCAGGTGGAGCACCGCCTGCTCAATCGGCTCCAGCTGCTCCAGTTCCCCGTGCAGCCAGCCGTAATCCTCCTGGGAGGGAAGGGCCGAGGGCATGGGAATCAGATCCCCCAGGCACACCTCCCCCTCCTCCCCGCCCACCGGTTGATCCAGGGACACGGCATGGGCTTCGTGGGTGACGCGGAGCACGAAGGCCAGGCGTTTCTCTGTTTCCCCGAGCCGGGCCGCCAGTTCGCCGAGCCTCAGGCTCCGGCCTTCTGAACACTGCAGAAAGCGGGCCTTCATCGCCAGTCCGGTGACCTGGGAGGGCAGCCGGATGGCGCCGGACTGTTCATGGAGATGGCGATTCACGGCCTGGCGGATCCACCAGTAGGCATAGGTGGAGAAGCGATAGCCGCGGGTGGGTGAATAGCGCTCCACCGCCCGTATCAGGCCGAGAGTTCCGGCCTGCACCACATCAAGGGGGTCAAGCTGGAGATGGCGAATACGGGTTTGATAGTGGCGAGTAACCGAGACAACAAGGCGTAGATTTGCTGTCACCATGCGATCCATGGCCCGGCGGCCGCGGCGAGCCAAACCTGGATCTGGCTGTGGCATCGACAGCCATTGTTGTACCACTGTACCGAGGTGAAGTTCTTCGGCCGGGGTGAGGAGAGGCAGCCTGCCGATGCTGTGGAGGTAATCACCAAAGGCGTCAGACATTCCAGCCCTCTGGAATCGGTACGAGAGCGATCATCCAACCTGGTTGATATCAATAATTCACCTGCCGCTCTTGTGCTTCGCATCCGCCGCGTCCCCTGTCAGGACCTGTGGGCCAGGCCTTGGCTTCGGCCATGGGGACAGGGGGTGGAACAGGTCAGGAGAACCGCTCAGCAGAACAGCCCGTGCCCCAGGTCAGTGCCACCGCTCCGGTGATCGTGCCCCGCCCCGCGGAATCGGGCACCACCGAACCCCACCTGATGGAGCCCCACGCGACGCTTCCCACCCCGCCCGCTCCCGGGGGCCAGCCGGGCCCGGCGGCACCACCGGCGGAGCGGCAGCGGCCACCGGCCAGCACGGAAGATCGGCTGGTGGCGGACCTCATCGCCCTGATGGAAGCCGGCCAGGCACCATGGCGTCGCCCCTGGCGGGAGGCGAGCGGGCCGCATGTGAACCTGCTCAGCGGCAGGCCCTACCGCGGCAGTAATCCGGTGCTGCTCACCCTGGGCCTGCATCTGCGTGGCTCCAGCCTTCCCTTCTGGTGCGGATGGGGGGAGGCCCGGCGCCTTGATCTGGCGCCCCGCCGGGGCAGCCGCGGCGTGATGATCCTGCGCCCCCTGCGGTGGGTGCGCGATCCCGAGGCGGCGGCAGAGCCCAGCGGCGTCGGCGCGGCGGCTTCCCCAGCGGCGGGAGCGGCCAGGGATGGCGAGGGCTCCAGGCCCGAAGCGGCCCCCCGCCAGGGGATTCGCTTCCGCCCCATGGTGGTGTTCAATGCCGCGGATCTGGTGGGGGATCGCCAGGCCAGCCGCGCCCTTGCCGAGCGCATCGCCGCTTGCCGTGCCCAGGCTCAGGCCCAGGGCCGCCCGGAGCCGGAGCGGCTGGCGGCTGCGGCGGCGACTCTGGCGGCCTGGCCCGTACCCCTGCTGGAGGGCGGGGGCCGGGCCTGCTACTGGCCCGATCGCGATCGCATCGAGCTTCCCGATCCCGAGCGCTTCTGTTCCGCCGCCGCCCGTCTGGCCACCTGGGCCCATGAGGCGATTCACTCCACCGGTCATCCCAGCCGTCTGGCCCGGGATCTTGCCGGCGCCTTCGGGTCGGCGGCCTATGCCCGCGAGGAACTGGTGGCCGAGCTGGGGGCCGTGTTGCTGGGCGAGCGCCTGGCCATCGGCAGCGACACCGCCAACCATGCCGCCTACCTTCGCCACTGGTGCGAGCTTCTGCGCCAGGATCCCAGGGTTTTGCTCCAGGTGCTTGGCGATGCCCGCCGGGCAGCCGACCTGATCGCCCCCGAACCCGCCACCGACCGTGGAGGGACTGCCTGACGGGCCGGCCCGCAGGCCCTCAGGTCGCCCGTGCCGACCTCAGCCCGTTGGTTCTCCCGGGCTGCCCAGCAGTCCACAGGTGGCCATGAGCCGGGCTTCAACCTCCCGGAGCTGGCTGCGGTTGCTGATTTCCGGGTTGAGCCGCCCCACCCGCAGGGCGAAGCTCATCAGGAACCGGGCCGTGTCGGTTTCACTAAGGCCATAGAGGTGGCAGGTTTCCTCGAGGGCCTGGGTCATGCAGTCGAGCGACGGATCGACCGGCTGGCGATGCTCCTCGGGCACGGTGCCGTGCGCCATCCGGTAGGCCGCCGTGATCAGGGCGTGTTCGATCTGGCCCATGGTGGGGGCACGGAAGCTTTTCCGCACCGTATGCAGCGTTTCCGCGCCTGTCAGCCCCGCAGCAGAAAAGGAATGGCCATCACCGCCCCGGCGGCCAGCACCATGGGAAGGGGAGCGGGAATCAGGGCCGGCCCGATGATCAGCACCAGGCCGCAGAGGCTGGCCGGCAGGTGGCTGTTGCGGCGTCCGTAGGCCAGGTAGCCGGCGCCGATCGAGCCCAGCACCACGTTGAGCAACAGCACGGTCGTGGTGGGCATGCCTGTCGGGCGGGTGGTCTCCACTGTGGTGGACGGACGCTGACTGCCCGTGGGCCATAAACCCCGCGCCAGAGTCGGGAACCGCGGCACCGCAGATGGATGGCCAACCCGCCGATGCCCCCATTTCTGCCGAGCTTCGGCCGGGATCTGCTCGCCCTGGTGGCACGCTTTCTGCTGCCGCCGATCCGCCGTCATCGGACATGGTGGCGGGCCTACGGCCAGCTGGCCAGCGCGGCGGTCGTGGCCCTGGCCCTGGCCGCCCTGCTGGTGGGGGGCTGCGCCCTGGTCGCCCAGCGTCTGCTGGGGCCGACGCGGCTGGCCCTGGCCTTCCCTTACCTGGGGCCCCTGCTCGCCTGGGCCCGGGCGGGCCTTCACCTTCCCGGGCTGGCCGTGGTGGCCCTGCTCGGCGGGGTGGTCCTGGCGGCGTTGGGGCATGGCGTGGCGGGACCCCTGCGCCGCCGCTGGTGGGCCCTGGCGGGACTGCTGACTCTGCTGGTGGTGGCGACGGCGGTGGATGTGGCCTTCACGGAAGGCAACGGTGCTGTGATGGAAGCCCTCAACCGGCGCAGCGCCGTGGGGTTCTGGGGAACCGCCGCCGGGCTGACGGCGATCTATCTGCTCACCCTGCCGATCCAGTACCTGAACAGCTATGGCCAGCAGCGCTGGTCGCTGGCCTGGCGCCGCAGCATCACGGCTGGCCTGGCGCAGGCCTATCTCACGGGCCATGCCTTCTATCAGCTTCAGGCCGATCCTGCCTTGTGGGAGCGCATCGACAACCCCGACCAGCGCATCGCCGAGGATGTGCCCCTGGCCGTGAATGGCGCCACCAGCCTGTTTTTCGGCTTCTCTGCCTCCCTTCTTTCCCTGGGGGCTTACATCCTGGTGCTGGTGAACATCAGCGGCCTGCTGGTGCTCAGCCTCGCGGCGGCCACGCTGCTGGGCAATGGGGTGATCCTGCGGCTGGTACGACGTCTGGGGGAGCTGGGTTTCCGTCAGCAGGGTCTGGAGGCCGACTATCGCTACGCCCTGGTTCACGTGCGCAGCCATGCCGAGAGCCTGGCCTTCCTGCGGGGGGAGGGGGCCGTGGCACAGGGGCTGGCCCGCCGCTTCCGAACGCTCCTGATCAACTTCGAGCGCTTGATCCGCTGGCGCGCCCTGGTGGAGCAGAGCAGCGGCCTCTATGGCTTCCTGATGCAGTTCGTTCCCTACCTGGTGCTTTCCACCGCCTATTTCAGCGGCAAGGTGAGCCTGGGTGACCTCACGGTGGGAAGCATCGCCTTTGGTCAGGTGCAGGCCTCCCTCTCCTTCCTGATCGACCGAGCGGAGGCCGTTTCCGGTCTCTTCGCCAGCCTGCATCGCATCGCCGACCTCGACACCGCTCTCCAGACCATCTCCCCTGATCCCCGGGGAGCTGGAGCGGAGCGCGCCCTGCCCGGGGGGGCCCCCTTGGCGGCTGCCAGGCCAACGGCAACACCGGGGCGCTCAGTCCACACCCTCAGCGCTCCCCCCGCGTTCGACCGGCCGGGTGCGGGCACTGCCCTGCGGCTGGTCGATCTGACGGTGGCCCATCCGGGCGGCGGACGCCCCCTGCTGGTGGGTCTCAACCTGGCGCTGGCGGCGGGCCAGCGGCTCCTGATCACCGGACCCAGCGGCTCGGGCAAGACCACCCTGCTGCGGGTGCTTTGCGGTCTGGCGCCGGCGGCGGCCGGCCGGTTGGAGCTGCCGGAGCCGGAGCAGGTCCTGGTGCTGCCCCAGCAACCCTTCCTGAGCCTCGGCAGCCTGCGCGAGCAGCTGCTGTTCCCTGCCGCCGCGGAGGACTCCACAACCAGCGACCGGGAGCTGCGGCTGGTGATGCAGGCGGTGGGCCTGACGGCCCTGGCCGAACGCCATCCGGATCTGGCCCAGGAGGAGGATTGGTCGCGGGTGCTCTCCGGCGGGGAGCAGCAACGGCTCGGCTTCGCGCGCCTGCTGCTGCGTCGGCCCGCCCTGGCGATCCTCGACGAGGCCAGCAGCGCCCTGGATCTGAGGGCTGAAGCGGTGTTGTACGGGCGGCTGCTGGCCGCCGGTCCCACCCTGGTGAGCGTGGGCCATCGGCCCAGTCTGCGGGCCTTCCATCACTGGGAACTGGCCCTTGAGGGAGGGGGCGGCTGGCGGCTGGCGCCGATCGTGCCGCCGACCTGATCGGCATGGCCTGGGGCAGCGCCGGCCCCTCGGATCGGCTCCGGCTGGATCGCGGCCGTGCCCCACCAAGCCTTGGATCGAACGCGAGCGGGCACCGAGCAGAATCGGGGCCATCGCCGCCGCGGCCGCCTGCATGGCCCTCCCCCATCCCCCCAGTTTCATCGACCTGGTCGAACGGTTTGAGCGCAGTCTTTCCAGGGCTCTGGCGGTGGTGCTGATCGTGGCGCTGCTGGCCGGCACCCTCCAGCTTGCACTCGGCACCGCCCAGACGCTGGTTCAACCGGATCAGAACTGGCTGGACGGCGGCCTGATCACCCTGCTGGACCGGCTGCTGCTGCTGCTGATCGGTTTGGAGGTGCTGCAGAACCTCACCGCCTATCTGCGGGATCAGTCGATCCAGACCGAACTGGTGGTGCTCACGGCCCTCACCGCGGTGGCGCGCAAGGTGATCGTGATGCCCCCTGGGCACGAGAAAGACCCGATGCTGCTGATGGGCGTGGGCGTGGTGATCGTGTGCCTTGCCGCGGCCTATTTCCTGCTGCGGTCCACCAGGCTGCGCCGCTGATCCGCTGGCGAGTGGAGGATGGTTTCGCCGCTCACCCTCTCGCGAGGCTGAGCAGCAAGGCGCCGTTGATCACCACAATCACGGCGGCGGAGCCCCAGGCCAGGGCCAGCAACCAGGCCGGGGCGCGCAGGTCCCCCATCAGGTTGCGGCGGCCACAGAACCACACCAGGGGCAGCACCGCGAAGGGCAGCTGCAGGCTCAGCACCACCTGGCTCAGGATCAGCAACTGGCCGGTGGCCTGGTCTCCCAGCAGCAGCACCGTGAGCAGGGCCGGCACCAGGGCCAGGCTGCGGGTGAGCAGCCGGCGTTGCCACTGGGGCAGGCGGATCTCCAGGAAGCCCTCCATCACGATCTGCCCGGCCAGGGTGGCGGTGAGGGTGGAGCTCTGGCCTGCAGCCAGTAGCGCGATACCGAACAGAAGACCGGCGGTGGCAGTGCCCAGCAGCGGGCTCAGGAGGCGGTGGGCCTCAGCCAGATCGGTGACGGGCGCGCCGGGACGGCCGTGGAAGGTGCCCGCCGCCAGCACCAGGATCGAGGCGTTCACCAGAAAGGCCAGGGCCAGGGCAATCACCGCATCGAGGTTGGCGAAGCGGAGGGCCCGGTGGCGCACCGCAGGTCCGGCGCTCCAGCGGCGCGTCTGCACCAGGGAGGAATGGAGATAGAGGTTGTGGGGCATCACGGTGGCGCCCAGGATGCCGGCGGCCAGGTACAGCTGGGAGCCATTGCGCAGGCTGTCCGCCCTTGGCACCAGACCGCCCAGCACGCTGGCCACGTCGGGACGCAGCAACAGCATCTCCGCGGCGAAACAAGCGCCGACCAGGGCCACCAGGCTGATCACGAGCGCCTCCAGGCGGCGGATGCCGAAGCGCTGCAACCCCAGCAGCACCAGCGTGTCGAAGGCGGTGAGCAGCACGCCCACCGGCAGGGGCAGGCCGAAGAGCAGCTGCAGGGCCAGGGCGGTGCCCACCAGTTCGGCCAGATCACAGGCCACGATCGCCACCTCGGCCAGCAGCCAGAGGGGAATCACCGAGCTGCGGGGGAGATGGCGACGGCAGGCCTGGGCCAGGTCGAGGCCGGTGGCGATGCCCAGGCGGCAGCAAAGCGACTGGAGCAGCACCGCCATCAGGCTGGAGAGGGCCACCACCCAGAGCAGGCTGAAGCCATAGGTGGAGCCCGCCGCCAGATCGGTGGCCCAGTTGCCGGGATCCATGTAACCCACCGCCACCAGGTAGGCCGGCCCGATCACCCGCAGCAGGGTGGGCAGCCCCCGCTCGCCCGCGGGAATGGTCACGGTCAGGCCGCGGCCACCCGCATCTGAAGCGACGGGGCCTGCCGAGGGATCGGATGGAGATGGGGGTTCGGCCACAGGCATCGGCAGGGTGAACGGACCGCCTGGTTCCCTCAGGCCGTCGGCCCCTCCATGATCCAGGGCAGCTTCCCGGCGGGCACCGGACGTCCGAACAGCCAGCCCTGGCCGATCTCGCAGCCCATCTTCACCAGCAGCTCCCGTTGTTCGGGGGTTTCGATGCCCTCGGCCACCACCCGAAGGCCCAGTTCCTGGAACAGGCCTAAGAAGCCGCGGATCAGCACCTGGCAGCGGGGATCCTCCACCATCTGGTTGGTATAGGTGCGGTCGATCTTCACCTCATCGATCGGGATGCGGCTGAGCCAGGCCAGGCTGGAGTAGCCGGTGCCGAAGTCGTCGAGGGCGATGGTGACGCCCACCTCCCGCAGGCGGCTCAGGGCGGTGTTGGCCTGATCCTGCAGCTTCAGAAGCACGGTTTCGGTCACCTCCAGGGTGAGGCCGCTCAGATCAACCCCGGTGCGTTCCCGGTGCGCCAGGAGATCCTCCACCAGGGTGCCCCGCTCCAGATGGGTGGGACTCACATTGATGGCCAGCCGGTGGCCCAGCCCGGCCTGTTGCCAGCGGCGCAGGGTTTCCACGCCTTCCCGGATCACCCAGCGTTCCAGCGTGAGGATCTGGCCGGTCTGCTCGGCCAAGGGGATGAAGGTGTCGGGGGGGATGAACCCGCCGTTTGCCGCGGGCAGCCTCACAAGGGCCTCGGCACCGATCGGCCGGCCGCTGGGCAGATCCACCAGGGGCTGGTAGTTGATCTGAAGGCCGCCGGACCGCAGGGCCTGCTGGAGCTGCTGCAGGGTGGAGAGGTTGTCCTGGAGCACCTGGTCCACAGCCCGGTCGTAGATGGCCACCCCATCCCGACCGGCCGCCTTGACCTGATACATGGTGAGATCGGCCCGGCGGAGCAGCTCCTCGGCCGAAAGGCCCCCATCGAGGGTGGTGGCCACGCCGAAGCTCATCGAAACACTGAGTTCCTGGGAATCGTGCTCCCAGGGATGCATCAGGACCGCGCGCAGGCGCTCGCCCAGCAGGTAGGCGTCGCTCTCATCGCTGATGTTGCCCACCAGCACCACAAACTCATCGCCACCGATGCGCGCGAGGATGTCACCCGAGCGGAGCTCGCCCTGCAGGCGCTGGGAGATCTCCAGCAGCAGCTGATCCCCCACGGCATGGCCGAAGCGGTCGTTGATCTCCTTGAAGCGGTCGAGGTCACAGAAGATCAGCGCCAGATGGCTCTGGCCGTTGCCAATGGCGGCCAGGGCCCGCTCCAGATGGTCGGTCATGCCCCGCCGGTTGGGCAGGCCGGTGAGGGAATCGGTGAACGCCTGCTCCTGCAGCCGGGACTCGGTGAGGCGGCGCTGCGTCACATCCCGCTGCACGGACACCCAGTGGGTGAACCACCCCCGGGCATCCGCCAGGGGGGAGGCCTTGATCTCGGTCCAGTAGGTGCTGCCGTCGCGGCGGTAGTTGAGCAGTTCCACCTCCAGCGGCTGCCAGCTCTCAAGGGCGGCGCGGAAGCGCTGCAGCTCCGAGCGATCCGTGGCCTCTCCCTGGAACATCCTGGGGCTGCGGCCGAGGAGGGTCTGGCGCGGATAGCCGCTCTGCTGCACCAGGGCGTCGTTCACATAGAGGATCACCGGGCCGGGAGCGTCCAGCGGTTCGGCGGTGGTCACCAGCACGGAGTCCTGCACCGATTCCAGGACCGTGGTGAGAAGCCGCATCTGCTCCCGGGTCGGGCCTTCAAACGGATCGGTGAGCAGCAGGCCCACGCCATAGCCCCGGTCGGTGAGGAAGTGGCGGCATGCCACCGTGCGGCCCTGGAAAGCCAGGCAGCGGTCTTGCGGGCCCGCGCTCAGCTCCGGCTCGAGGGTGGGCAGCAGTTCGGCCAGTTCGGGCCAGATTCCGGCCAGGGGGCGGTCCGGGCAACCACCAGGATCAAGCGCGAGCCACTGGCCGGCGATGCGATCGATGTAAAGCAGTTCCAGGCCGCCGCTGACCAGCAGCAGGCCATCGCCGGGCAGCAACAAAAAAGGCATCGGAGCGGCAGGCGGGAATGGCCCGTCGGCCTCTGCCCCGGAAGAACTCTGGCTTGCCTGGTCGCGGCCAGGGCTGACCCCGGTGCCTGCCCGCGGTGGGTCCTGGCCGATCGCGCTGGCCAGTGGCGGCCCACCAGCCGGAGGTACATGGCGCTCAGGAGGCGGCACAGGGCGAGGGTGGAAGCACCTGTCAGTGTCTCACCCATGGCCTGGGAGCCGGGCTCCGTTACCGGCTGATCGGTTTCCGCTCGGGGGCAGGCCCCCTGCCCTGATGACGGGACTCGGCGTTCTGCACGGCCACCTCCAGGGGTTTCCGCTCATCCACCAGCAGGGCGGTGGCCGGGAAGGCCTCCACCAGTTCGGCGGCGCCCTTGGTGTGGCTCCAGATCTGCACGTCGCTGCTGGCCGGGCAGCTGAAGAGCCAGTCTTCGAAGGGGAAGAGCACCTTTTCGTGGAAGAAGCGCTCCGGCCCCACGCAGCGAAGGATCACCAGCTGCTGGTTGAGGTTGCGGTAGTGGCAACAGGGGTGGGCGGGATCCATGCGAACCAGAGCTCCAGCGGGGTCTGGGGTTCAGCCTCGTTTCCCTAACCGCAGCGCTCTGTGTCGACCACAACCGTCACGCCAAGCGGAGGCCGCAGCAGATCTGCGGCAGCCCGCGGCAGGCCGTCGCCTTGGTCGCGAGCCCACCTGGCCGCCTGCAAAGGGAGGAGAGAAAGGTCATGA